>Ga0265798_10012442_pt1 | contig 10266 bp, 8 predicted proteins | sample P3T30metagenome_FD_192430 | JGI IMG/M metagenome (GOLD analysis project Ga0265798, IMG submission 192430) | Plant litter microbial communities from East Loma Ridge, Irvine, California - P3 T30 | ecosystem: Environmental > Terrestrial > Plant litter > Unclassified | place: USA: California...
GAAATCACCTCGCCCCGCGTGGCGCGCAGCTCGGCCAGCAGGCGCACGTACTCGTTTACTTCAGTCACGTCGGGCATGCGGCCGATGCGGGCGCGCAGCTCGTCGGCCTGGCCCAGCACGCGCTGCACCGCATCGGCCGTATTCTTGCGGATAGCGCGCACTTTATCAAACTCTTCCACCGCCGCCGTGGCCGTTTGCTGAATCTCACCTAGGGGCTCGGCCAGGGCCTGGGTGGCGGGGTTGCGCAGCCAGTGGTAGGTGTCGGCGAGAGTAGTCGTGCGCTTGATGAGGTCGAGGTAGAGGCCGGCGTAGCTGTCCTCCTTGCCCACCAGCGTCAGCACTTCCTGCACCTCGGCCATCGCCCGCACTATCTCCTTGTTGCCGAGCTGGTAAAGGGCCGAATCCTGGGTTACGGGCAGCTCATAATCGGGGGCTATGTAGGGCGTCTGCCAGATTTGCACGGCGTGGTGTTTCTTGGCCTCGCTATCAGCCCGGAAATAGCACAATTCCCCATCTTCAAACAGCGCGTAGCCGTGGCAGATGATGGGGTTATCGACGCGCTGGGCAATGAGATTGTACGAGAGCAGCAGGTAGGTGCCATCCTCGCGGTTGTAGAAGACATACAGAAAATCCTCGCCGTTGGGCGAGGCCAGGCGCTTCTCGAACTGCATGTTGCGCAGGCCATTATCGAAGAGCTTGCTGGCCCCGGTTTGGAGGTAGAAGCCGTGCGGAAAAATCAGGCCCTGGCCGTCGGGCAGCAGCACGCAGGCTTCGGCCAGCGCGTCGAGGCGCTGGGCCGTGCGCAGCTTGGCATTGAAGAGGAAGTAGCGGTAATCGGGCTCCTGATACGGCTTGATTTTCAGCAGTATCAGGTTATCTAGTACCGCAAAGTAGATTTCCGAGTCGTCGAGCGTCTGGTCTTTGTCGGCCACCGGCTCGGCCAATATGCCCCGGCCGCTTTCGGTGTTGTTCTCGACCTTGATGGTGAGGTCGCCGCCGATGGTTTCGACAAAAACCTTGTCCTCAATGCTGATATGTGGGTATTTGCCGGCCACCTGCATGTCGCGGGTGGCGCGCTTCCAGACAAATTCCTGCTGCGGCGGGTAGGTGTACTCGTGGTCGCTGCGGTTATCGAGGTAGCTCAGCGTATCCGCTTCCTCGTCAATCAACCACTTGAAGGTCTTGATGTCGCTGGCACTCTTGCCCACCCGAAACACCATGAACAAGTGCGGCCCGCGCACCGCAAACTTCACAAACTGCGTGTTCTTGTAGTATTTATACAGATTCCGAAACTCCTCCAGAAACGTCGCGTTTTCCAGCATTTCCAGCCCTAGGGGCTGAAATTCGCGGCTAGCGTACTGGTACACCCCAAACACATCGGCCAGCTCCGTTTCGGTTTTCAGGCCAATGACGACGTTGAAGCCGAAGATGAACCGGCGGCCCACCGCCACCATGTCCCACGGCACGCAGTTGTTGGTGGTCGTGATGCGACTGGTACCCAGCAAATGCGTGTCGATGGCCCCGAATACGGTCTTTCGCTCGGTATTCAGCTTTTCAAGGCGCTGCTGTAGCTCGGTAGCGCTGGCTTGCAGGCGGGCGCGCAGAATTTCGTAGGTGCCGCCTTCGAGTTGGGGAGTTGGTTCCATTGCGTAAACGCCTCACCCCTAGCCCCTCTCCAAAAAGGAGAGGGGGACTAGTTTCTAGTCCTAACTAGGCAGTATAAACAGAATAAATAAGTGGTCTAAAACTAGCGGCTAGTCCCCCTCTCCTTTTCGGAGAGGGGCTAGGGGTGAGGCGCCACGCATTGAGGGAAGCGCCCGCAAGCCTTTACTTCAAATCAATCGTCTTCACCAGCTTATCCCCTATCCCGAGCGCCGCGGCCGTGCTCGACAGCTGTGAAATCGTGCTCCGCGTCTTCTCGTCGCCCGCCTTGTTCATCAGTTGCAGCAGCAGCGCCGATACGCTTAGGTTGCGCATTTCCTCGCTGCTCACCCCAAACTGATTGACGAATTTGCGCAGGTTGGCTTTGAAATCGCCGCCCCCGTCGTGGCCAAAAAAGGTGTCTTTCACCGTGCTCAGCACCTCACTGTTGTGCACGGTGCGGTCGAGGGCTTTGCCCTTGGTGATGGAACCGATAATCTGGTCGAAGAACATGGTTTCGCCGCCCACAATGTCGATTTTGGCGGCTTTCAAAGCCGAGCCGATAACGTCGGCTTGCGAGGCGGCAATGTCTTTCTGGATGCTGATTTGGGCCAGCTCCACCGACTTTTCCTTATCCAAGCGCAGCTTGAATTCTTCGTGGTCTTTGCCCACGCCGTCGAGCTTTTTCATGGCGTCGGCCTTGGCCTCAATGCCCTTGGCTTCAACCGCAAATTTCTGCTCGTTCACTGCGGCTTCGGCTAGGCCGCGCTTCTGGTCGGCGGCGGCGCGGGCTTCTATGATGCCAGCTTCGGCCAAGCCTTTTTCGCGGTTGACCTTCGCGGCCACAATGCCGATTTTCTCGTCGGCTTCGGCTTGGGCGGTGGCTTTCACCTGAATGGCCTGAGCCTCGGCCGAAGAAGTGAGCTGCATAACGGCCGCGTGCGTTTCGCCTTCTTTCTGGCGGGCAGTGGCTTTGGCTTGCATTACTTGGGCTTCGGCGAGGCCCACAGCGGCGGCTTTGCTGGCCTCAGCTTCGGCCAAGACGCGCATCGCCTGGGCGCGGTGGTCGGCGGCGGCACGCTCGCCCTCGGCATCAATGAGCACCTGCTTGGCGCGGAACTCGGCGGCCTGGCGCTCCATGTCGGCGGTGCCAACCAGGGCGATAGTCGCCGTCTCGTTTTTCTGCTGGGCGGCCGTTAGGGCCACCAGTTTTTCGCGGTCAGCCTGGGCCTGGGCGCGGGTGTCTTTGATGCGCTCCTCTTCCTGCACGGTAGCTTTCTCGACCGTAATGCGCTCGCGGATAATTACCTGAATATTCTTGCGCTCTTCTTCCAGCGCCTTTTCCTTCTCAATCTGGGCCAGGGCCACAATACGCTCGCGCTCGTTGGCTTCCAGAGCTTTGGCCTGGGCCACGCGCTCCGTTTCGATGGCGTCGGTACGCTCCTTGCTGCGCTCAGCCACCAAGATTTGCCGGTCGCGGTTTTGCTCGGCCACCTTCACTTCCTCTTCCGTGATGATGCGGGCCTTCTCCCCTTTCAGGCGCTCTTCCTGGCGCACTTTCTCGGTTTCGGCGGCTTCGCGGGCCCGGATGCTGGCAATTTCGCGCAGCTGCTTTTCCTGGTTTTCGGTGAGCTGCTTTTCGAGCTGCAAGATGGTTTCCTGCGCCTCTACATCTTGCTTTTTAATCGTCTTCTGCTGGTCGCGCTGAATCTGGTTGGCCTGGATTTTTTGCTGCGAGGTTAGGGCAATAATCTTCTTAATGCCCTCCGCGTCCAGAATATTATCCTGGTTCAGGGCCGAGAGCGGCGTCTGCTCTAGGTAGTCGATGGCGCAGTCGTCGAGTACGTAGCCATTGAGGTCGGTACCAATGATGCGCAGAATCTCCTGTTTGAACTGCTCACGCGAGTTGTATAATTCAATGAAATCAAAGTGCTTTCCCACGGTCTTCAAAGCTTCCGAGAACTTGGCATCAAACAGCGCTTCAAGGGCGGCCGGGTCGGAAGCGCGGTGCGCGCCGATGCTCTGCGCCACGTTTACTACGTCGTCGTGCGTTTTATTGACCCGCACAAAGAAATTCACTTTGACATCGGCCCGCAGGTTGTCTTTACACACCAAGCCCTCCGCGCCCGAACGGGCAATAATGATGGTTTTCAGCTTAATATCCATCACCTCCATCTTGTGCAGCACCGGCACAATGAGGATGCCGGAGAAGGACACTTTGGTGTCGCCCATGCCGGTGCGCACCAGGGCCTCGCCCTGCACGGCCTTTTGGTACATGCGCGCCACGATGGCAATGAACCCAATAAGTAAGAAGCCGAGCACGATTAAAACGACCCAGGAGAGTTGCGCAAGCATACTAAAAAAGTAGAAATTGGAAATAGGACTATGGTTTATTGACTGGTAAAGCTACGGCGCAACGTACGCTTCGATGAGGTAGCAGCGGCGCTGGGTGTCATAATCGATAACCAGCGCCGTTTCGCCCTTGCCGATGGGGACGCTCAGCGCCCGCACATTGAGCATGAGCGGGGCGCCGTCGATGCGCACTGAGGCTTGCCCTAGGTGCTCGGCGGTGGCCGGCAGCAGCACGGTGCACACCTTGCCGAGGGCCACGGCCCCGCCGTCGTGGTCTTTTTCGAGGGCCGTGAAAAGCTTCACGAAGGGCAGCGTGAGAAACTTCGCCAGGAAGATGCTACCGACAAACAGCGGCAGCAGATACAGCAGCCCCGGCAGCAGCGCGGTATTGGCGGTGTAGTAGTTGGCCAAAATGCTGCCCACCCACAGCGGCAGCGCCACGAAGCTCACGAACACCATTACCGGAATGCGGCCTAGGTTGAAAAAAGCCAGCGCCCCATTAAGCCACTCCGAATCGGCCCCGTGCAGGTGGGCCCCATCGTGGGCATCTACGTGCAGGTCAATGGTTTTAAAATCAAGCAGCCCCACAATAACCGTGAGCCAGTACAGCAGCACGAACACCAGCAGCCCGGTCGCGGGCAAGTTGGGCGGCAGCACGGCGGCGCGGAACAGGTCGGTCATACGCAGGAGTTTATCGGTAGAGTGTGGATTGTATTACAGTATTCTATCCAGTCATGCAGAGCGCAGCGAAGCATCTCGCTTGCTAACGTCTGCGAACGTCATTGATTTACTGCACCACGCGAGATGCTTCGCTGCGCTCTGCATGACCGAATAGGTAGTTTGCTTTATTTCTTACCCATCTACTATTCCGTCAACCCCAGCTTCGCCTTCAGCGCCGCTAGGTCCTCCCCTGCTTTGCCAGCGCCAGCCCGGCCGATGGCTTTGTCAATCTCGGCATCAATGCTTTTGCCTTCCTGCGCGATTTCGCCATAGGCTTCCCCTAGGGCCTCCTGGGCGGCTACTTTTTCCTTCATGCGCTCCAGCAACGCCACCGTGCCCGACGAGTCGAGCTGGGCCATTTGCTTGTTGATGGTGGCGGTGGCGGTGCTCACCGTCACGCGGGCTTTCAGGGTTTTCAGCTCGTTTTCCCACTGGCTGATGGTGGTTTTTAGCGTCTGCACGCTTTGGTCGAGCTGAGCGGCCGACTGCTCGAACTTGGCTTGGTCGTGGGCCGAGCGCGTAGCGTGGGCTTCGTTTTCAGCTTTCTTGAGAAGCGCTTCGGTGGCGAGGCGGTCGGCCTCGCCTAGGTCGAGGTCGCCCTTGTGCGCGCGCTGAAGCAGGAGCACGGCCTTGCTTTCGTAGTCGGCGGCCTTGGTGCGGTAGCCCTCGGCCTCGTTGCGGGCGCGGATGGCCATAGCCTTCACCTCAGCCAGGCCGTGGAGGGCTTTGTCGAGGTTCTGGCGCAGGTCGCGCAGGCCTTGCTCGGTGAGCTTAATGGGGTCTTCGAGCTGGTTGACGGCGGCGTGGGCTTCCGACTGCCCGATTTTAAAGAGACGTTGCAGGATGTTCATGGCGCACGAAACGATTAGGCAGTGGGAGGTTTGGAGAAGGCAATGAGTTCGTCGGTAAACTCGCTGAGCAGCAGGGCCAGCGAGTTGAGGCAAGCTTCCAACTCGGGCAACGTGAGCGAGTCGATTTGGAGCGTGTCGCGGAAGATGAGGCGGCGGCCGGTATCGTCGAGGGCGAAGGCGCCGTGAATGATGTCGCGGTTTTTCTGGAGCAGCCGGCGGTAGATGGCCTCCGAGGGGGCCGGCAGTTCCAGCAGGTACTGCTCTAGGATTAGTAGCGGGTCGCCGCAGCCCACCACCAGGTTGCGAATACCCAGCTCGGGGCGGTCTACCACCAGCACGCGCTCGGCTGCGCTGGCGTGGCAGATATCGAAGCCTAGCTCTAGCAGGTAGGCCCTGATTTTAAGGAAGTAATCGGGGGTCAATAGCACGGCAGTAAATGTAGAGTGGCGATTTTGTTACCCTAGGATAACCTCTGCTCATAAAACAAGCACTAGTAACGGGCTGCTAACCTTATCCCGTGGTAATTTTACGTCACAATGTTACGCATAGTTTTCGATATGCTCTTATTTTGAGCAATAAATTTTTAATTAGCATGTCCTACGTCGGCAAGAATATTCGCAAGCTACGCACCGTTAAGAAGCTGAGCCAAGCTGCTTTTGCTGAATTATTCGGCTTAGCCCGGCCCAGCGTGGGCGCGTATGAAGAGGGTCGCTCGGAGCCCAAAATGGAAACCCTAACCCGGATTGCTCAGCATTTTGGCTTATCAGTAGACTTGCTACTTACGAAAGAGCTCACGGTAAATGAGCTGTATAACTTCGACATTTTTAGGGAAGGCACGGCCGACGCGCTACCTCCTACGCCAGCCCCAGCCCTAGGTCCGCTAGCCGATACCACGCCCCTAGTACCGGGCAGCCGCGCCCCCGAGTACATTGTGCGGCACCACGACCCAGCCTATCTAGCCACCCTGCCGTGGCTGAAACTGCCGCACCAGCTCAGCGGCCCCACCCGCGCCTTCGAAATACGGGGCGCCGAAATGCAGCTGCCCAAGCGCCAGGGCCTGCGCCACAAGGATACCGTGCTGTGCAGCCGCGTGCCCCTCGCCCCCGGCAGCGTGCAGAAAGGCCGCATCTACGTATTCGTAACGCCGGGCCGCATCTTGGTGCGCCGCGTAGCCGGCCTGCTCGAAGATGGCCAGCGCCTGCAACTACGGGCCGACAATGCCGACTACAGCCCCCAGGAACTAACCCTCGCCCAAACCCTGGAAATATGGGAGGTGCAGGGCGTCTTTACCACCCACCTGCACACACCCGCCCGCCTCGACGAGCGCGTAGCCACCCTCGAAACCCAAGTGGCCGAGCTGCTAGAGAAGCTGAAACCAAGCTAGGCCCGCACCATGTGCACATGCGGAATCCCGTCCTCTAGGTACCCCTCGCCCTCCACTACGAAGCCGAAGCTCTGGTAGAAGTCCAGCAGATACTGCTGCGCCCCAATCTTAATGGGCTGCCGCCCAAACTGCGCCTCGCACTGCGCCATGGCCTCGTGCAGCAATTGCCGACCTAGGCCGTGCCCCCGGTGGCGCGGCGAGGTCACGACCCGCCCGATGCTGGCCTGCGCATAGCTGCGCCCGGCCTCAAACAAACGGGCGTACGCCGCCAGCTCGCCCGCCTCGGTGTAGCCCAACAGGTGCAGGGCCACTTGGTCGTGCCCATCGATATCCTGGAAGGCGCAGGTTTGCTCCACCACGAACACTTCACTGCGCAATTGCAGCAGGGCGTAGAGTTCGGCCAGGGTGAGGGCGTCGAAGGGTTTGGTGGTCCAGTGGATGGTCATTCGTAAAAATTCAGGGCTGAAGGTCGCGCACTGTCCAAAGAGCTGGTTGGCGCTTGTCTATGTCATACAGAAAAAAGGGGATACCCCACTGACGCAGCTTCGCCGTCAGCTTCTGGTCGAGCAGGTTGGCGCGGTCTTTTTCAACAGTTTTGCGCAGGGTGGTGCTACGCTGCGGTGGTAGCAGGGGCTCTTCCAGAAACAGTATCACCTCAATCGCCGGCTGCTGGCTCAAGCAAGCCATTGGGCGCAGCGAACCGTCGCCAAGGCGCTCGGCCAACAACAGGCTGGCCAATGTACCCAGTGTTTTGCGCAGCACGGTTTGGCGTAGTTCCTCGTGGCGCACCGCAACATTGGTCGCGGGGTCACGCTCACGCTCATCTTTAATTTCGATAAGCTGCAGGCGGACAGGCTCGCCTGGCAGGCGGCACACGATGTCCATGCCCCGCACCTGCTGCACGCCCTCGCTCAAAATGATGCTGCGATAGAAGCCGGCCGGCTCGCTAGTTGCTGGCTCAGCATCCTGGTCGTATTTCACCGCGTGCCAATCGGATGGAAAATCAAAGGCGAGCCCCTTACCAGCCTTATTCTTCTCCTCGATTGTTGGCATAATACTCCCGGTCTTCGCGGATGAAAATTTCCTCTAGCTCGTCGGCCTGCTTCAACTCTTCCGATAGCGCCACGACATCCGGCAAATACTCAAAATATCGGTGCTGACAATGCGCGTCGCTTCGCCCGGCTCCGCATTCAGCCCGAAATACTTTATCGGCAATGGCTGCGCGTCTTTCTGCCGCGACAGGATATGAAATTCTTTAAGTAAATCCGTGCTGTGCGTAGCCAAAATTATCTGGAAACCCTGACGAGCTAGTTCGGCAAGAATAGCGGCGAGTTTTCGCAGGAGGGCGGGGTTTAGATTGGCTTCGGGCTCGTCCCAATAGAGTGTAGAGTTTTTGGTTAGGCTACCATTGGCTAACAATTTTTGTAGCGTTCCAAACTTGCGAAGGCCTTCCGCCACCATGCTTATTGCAGTGCGTCGCCCGGCCTTATCGACCAAGAAATATTTATCTCCCTCCTCTCGCACCTCACCACCTAGCACCTCAGTCAACGTCTGAATTGCTTGAGCTGCTTCTGGTTTACGAAGAGGTAAAAGCCGAAGCCGATGAAGTAAATCTAGGTAATACTTTTCTATTGGCGCAATAATTTGCTCCGAACCAGGTAGCATCCAGCTTAGTGTAAGAATCTCTTTAGCCGGAATGAATACTGGAAGTATCATTTCTGACTTAGACGACGATGTAGATACTTCACTAGCCGAACTTGCATATGCCTCCATCATAACTGGAGTTAGCTTAAATGCTACTTTCTCACCGGCACCAAAATTCACTTCAACATCTGCCTCTTCTTCATTCCACCTGATAAGGGGCGCTGGCTGTGCGACCAAGAAGACATTCATTAGCGACTCTTCCTGCATCTTAGCCCAATTAATTGCGATAGCACCTAGCGATTGATTAAAGCCATATCGTTTATCATAATCAAACTTAGTTACCTCCACCGCATACCCCACCTTCAGCACGTGGCTCTTGCCGGTGCCATTGGTCCCGACCAGCACATTCAGTCCCGGACTAAACTCAAAGTCGGCGTCGGCGAAAACGGTGAAATTCTTCAGATGGAGGCGTTTCAGCATAAGCCAAAAATACGGCCCACCCAACTCATAACTTTGAACTCCTAACTCATCACTCAAAAAGAAGTGCCCACCGGAACCCTGCTCCTCATCGACGACGAAGCGCGCCTGCGCCAGCTGCTGGCACAAGTACTGGAGCTGGAAGGCTACACCGTGCTGCAAGCCCCCGACGCCTACCGGGGCCTGGCGCTGCTGGGCCAGCACGCCGCCGAGGTGCTGGTAGTGCTCAGCGACGTGAAGCTGCCCGATGCCCACGGCGTCGATTTACTGCCCCGCTTCAAGGCGCTGGCGCCCGAGGCCGAGGTGGTGCTGCTCACGGCCTTCGGCACCATCCCCGACGGGGTGCGGGCCATGAAGCAGGGCGCGTTTGACTACCTCACCAAGGGCGATTTTGAGCAGCAACTCGTAGTGGTGGTGGAGCGCGCCGCCGAAAAAGCCCGCCTACGCCGCCGCGTGGCCGAGCTCGAAAAGCGTATGAGCCAGGGCCAGCACACCTTCGAGAGCATGATAGGCGAAGCGCCCGCCCTGCGCCGCGCCCAGGCGCTGGCCCGCCAGGTAGCACCCACCGACAGCACCGTGCTGCTCGAAGGCCCCACCGGCGCGGGCAAGGAGCTTTTTGCCCAGGCGCTGCACCAGGCCAGCGCCCGCAAAAGCAAGCCCTTCGTGGCCGTCAACTGCTCGGCCTTCCCCAAAGACCTGCTCGAAAGTGAGCTTTTTGGCTACAAAAAAGGAGCCTTCACGGGCGCGCTGGCCGACAAAAAAGGCCTGCTCGAAGAAGCCAACGGCGGCACGCTATTTCTGGATGAAATCGGCGAGCTGGAGCTGAACGTGCAGGCCAAGTTTCTGCGGGTGCTGGAGCTTCAGCAGTTTACCAAGCTCGGCGATACCAAGCCCACCAAAGTGGACGTGCGCTTTGTGGCGGCCACCAACCGCAACCTCAAGCAGGAAGCCGCGCAGGGCAATTTCCGGCCCGATTTATACTACCGCCTGTCGGTGTTCAACATCGTGGTGCCGCCGCTCAGCGACCGCCGCACCGATGTGCCGCTGCTGGCGGCGTTTTTCTTGCAGCACTTCGCCGCCCGGCTGGCCAAGCGCCTGCCCGGCTTCGAGCCCGAAACCCTGGAACTGCTGCAACGCTACCCCTGGCCCGGCAATGTGCGCGAGCTCAAAAATGTACTGGAGCGCGCTGCCATCCTA
>Ga0265798_10012443_pt1 | contig 10265 bp, 14 predicted proteins | sample P3T30metagenome_FD_192430 | JGI IMG/M metagenome (GOLD analysis project Ga0265798, IMG submission 192430) | Plant litter microbial communities from East Loma Ridge, Irvine, California - P3 T30 | ecosystem: Environmental > Terrestrial > Plant litter > Unclassified | place: USA: California...
GTCGGGATGTGCTATTGCCAACGTCGCCCAAATTTTTGACCGGTCTCTGTGTCCACTGAGTGTGAAAGAGAGAGAGAACCGCTTTTGGAGGAAAATAAAAAAAGTTGCAGGCGAGAGGGGGGGGGGGCTTGCTTGATAACTTATAATAAACTGGGGGTGGGATTGAAAAATGCAAATGTTATTTTCTTCTTATTCTTATTATTCAAACACAGCTTCTGCGTGTGTGTGTATGCGGAACAAGAGAAAATGAAATTCCGCTAGGTAATGCAAAAAGAGCCAGAAAGAAAAGAAATCGACCCTATCGAAACAAGATGAAAATCGAATCGATCCGGGCGACCAACCGACCAGCCGACTGGTCAAAAATTCAATATGCACCCTACTCACATGCCACGCTGCGGGTATGCGATAGCAAAATAGCAGCAACCCCCATATTACAAAAAAAAAGAAAACCTCTCATACCCAAAAAGCCCCTTCTTGTCTCTCACCCAACACCCAACACCCTTCTCACCACTGATCATAATCCCTCTCGCCCCCTCTAGCATTAGAAGAAGAAGGAGGGGCGTTGGATGCCGGCGGAGGCGGCGCATAAACACCCTCCCTCTCCCTCTCCCTCTCGCGCCTCTCGCGATCCCCCCGGATGAAATCCGCATCCGCCGCGCCGCCCTGCGAAGCGCCCGCGGACGAAGGGGCCTCGAGCATCTTGGGCTTGCGCGGGGCGTACTCGTCCTCTGAGTTTTCGTCCTCGTACTCGTCGCGGTCTCTGCGGTCGCGGTTGCGGTCGCGGCGGCGGGAAGCGTGCCGCTCGTGTTTGTCTTCTTGGGCGCGGGCTTCTGCTGCGGAGGGAAGATGTGGGTTAGTGGGAACTCTGGGGAAGGGGAGGGATGTGGCTGGTTGGTGCAAAACTCACCTCTGATGTCTCGGGTACGGTCGGCGAGTTTCTGGATTTCATCCTTTGTGAGGACGCGCAGGACGATGACAAAGTCCTGACGCTCTTCGAAGCGCTCGTTGGACTTCTCCAGCGCTTCGGGGTTGACGAGGCGGCGGTCGATTTTGGTCCAGCGTGCGCCTGGGGGAATACCCTTTTTATTGGCCTGTAGAGTGTGAAGTTAGTAAAATGATTTCAAGAAATCTCTCAAGACAGCAAGGTATACATACATCCTTCAAGGGCGCAACGCCCTCGCGCACGGCGTTCGGGTCTTCGGGGAACTTCGAGGTAGGTCTCTTCAAAATGCCCTTTGGCTTCTTGTCCTCTTCGTCCGATGGGGGATCGACAATTCGTACGCGGTTCTCACGCTTCTCGCTTTGGCTGTTGTCGATCACTTGAGCCATGAGACCGGGGTCCATGGAAGAGTCTAGTACGCTGGCGCGACGTCGGAGCTCTTGTTGCTGTCCATTGTTCGTAGGCGCCGATGACCATGTGCTTTGGCTGGGAGCTTGAGAAGCATCATCCTCGAAGCTAGCTCGCATGCCACTAGATGGAGGTCCTGGGGGCACAGTCTGGTCGTGGAAGCCATTTGTCTTGCGTCCCAGACGCTCGGCCTGGCGAATCTCGCGCTCTCGGCGACGTCTTTCACGGTCAGGGTCCGAGTCCGAGTTGTGTTCGGGAGCTGCAAGACCAAGCTCTCGTTGCACTTGTTCCATACGGCGACGGTAGTCCTCATCAGCGTCGGACGCTGGTGGTGGCACAGGCGCCTGAGGCTGAGCATCATACGGACGGTCAACATCGCGATCCATGGAGTTTTCGTGTCTAGGTTGTGGACGAGGCGCTTCATACGGGGCGACAGGGACAACAGGCTCACGGGGAGCATCTCGAGGAGCATCTCGAGCTTTCGGTCCTTCACCTGAACCTTCAAAGGCGAAGCCGAGACCCCGGTCTGCTTCGGGGTATGGGTCTCGCTGGCGCTCAACTGGCGGATCGTCTTCGCTGGAAGCGCCTCCACGGCGGCGTCTCTCGGGTTCCGCAGTGCTCTCACGTTCTCTGCGGTTGTCGTATTCGCGAGATCTCTCAAGTTCGCGCTGGCGAGCCTGCTCGCGCTTCCGATCTTGCTCTTCTCTCTCTTCCCGATCTCGTTCCTCCTTCTTTCCCTTTTCTCTGTTAAGGCCGAAGAGTGTTGCGGCGGCGCCGAGACCTCCTGCTGCGATCTTGGCAGCACCAGAAAGGCTGTTGTCGCCATCCTTCTTATCGTCGCGCTCGCTCTCGCGGCGGCGGTGATGTCTGTGGCTATCGTCTTTTCGTGGGCGATCACGGTCGCTGCTGTCACGGTCATAGTCTTCATAGCTGCGATGATGGTCCTTGTGCTTCGGATCCGGCGCATACGAACGGTCACGTTCAGGATATTGCGAGTCAAGAGGCGCGAATCCAGAGTCCCGAGCTGGTCGCGTCTCAAAGCTCTCGTTACTTCCGCGAGTACCATATCGGTCCTTGCTGTCGCTCCTAACGCCAAAGCCTCGCCTTGAAACGCTGCGGTCCTTGTGTCTGGTCGCGCTCAGTTTGCGTTCGTGGTGTCTTGACTCACGATGATTGTCGTAATCGGAGTCGTAGCGCTCGGCAGGGCGATCCTGATGAACGGCCAGAGTCCTGCTTCTGTCGGTCGAGCTCTTTCGAGGCGCGATATAGTAAGGGTCCCGGCTGTCGGTGTATCTCCCACGAGACTCATCCCGGTCACGACCTCCTCGTGAGGGAGAGTGCGGGACTGGATCGCGGGTGCTGCGGCTGCGTCCTAGATCGTTGATCTTGTCCCAGCCTCGCTGGCTTGGTGGAGGGCCGATCTCTCGCGTAGACCTCCTCGGGTCGGCTCCATATGGCTCGATCATGCTGACAGGACGCTCCCGACTGGCACCACCACGATCGACGCTACCTCGCCGTGGCCTCGTTTCCCGCCATCTTGGCTCGGTGTCCTTGTACATGCTGGCGGGATCGGTGTACGAGTAGGCATTATCATCGTCCACGGTCTTCGAGCTCTTGCCGGTCGGGTGATACGGCTTCCGCCCGCGATCGTATCCAGAGGTTCTATACCCAAGTCTGTCACCGGTATCTTTCTGCCTGTGGTGACTCTCTCCGCCCGGCACCAGGTTGACGTCGGCAACAAGTTTGACGCTACCTTCATCTACACTGTAGACCTTCTTGTGTTCAAAGTGGCGGGAAGGCTTGGTTTCCTTGGAAGAGGCGGGTTGAATGTAGAAATCGGGTCGATGCCTCGGTGGGCTTGCAGGGCGAACGTCTGTTTGGACAACAGTAGGGCGGCTGCGAGACGGGGGAGGGTTGGTGGAGCCGCTGCGAGTGCCATCGAGCATGGACGAGCGTCTGGGCCGGCCAGAGTAAGCATCGTATCCGGGAGCAAGGCGAGTGGTGCTTGTGCTGGCGACCGAGGGGGGGTTGAGGTATGTCTGGGTCGAGATGGGTATGACTCGGTCGGTGCTGGCGCGTGGTGAGGTATAGGCGCCATGCCTTTGCGAGTAGTAAGGGTCGAAGCTGCTGTCAGAAGCCCTCGCCGGGTTGGTCAGACGTCGACCACCCGGCGAGAGGGTGCGGTTGTAGGACATTTCGTTCCGCTTGGAGTGGTATGCCAGAGGGATTTGGCGCGACGACCGCTTCTGTTCGTGAGGCACGGTCAGCACTTTGCTACTGCTGCTAGTGTGGTATGCGCGCGAGCTCGAGGATGAACGCAGGGAAGGGAAGACCAGGAGGCCGCCGCTGGTGCTCCTCTCTCCCATTGTTGCGGTGCGAGTGATTTGGTAGAATCACAGGCTTGCATGTTGGGAGAGAAGTGAATGGCATATGGTCGAACGACATACTAGGTAGGCACAGGCACAGTAATGTGGACCTCGTCGCCGACCGAGCGCCGGAGGGGAGCGGAGCGGAGCAGCTAGAAAAAAAGAGCCGGGACCAGAAGCGTAGCAGGATGGAGACGGGCCCGCATGGAGTTTCTGGTGGTGGATGTGGTGTGGTGTGCAGTGGGGTGGATCTTACCGGCTATGATGTCCGAGTGGTATGTGCGAGGGTTTGGGAGGTTGAAGTGGAAGTAGAAGGCGGAAGTGGAAGTGAGAGAAGCGCGCGTGCCGACAGGAAATGTTTCGAGGGGTCGAAGGATGAGGCGGCGTATGCGTAGAGTCGCGCGGAAGGAAGTTAAGTAGTTATCGGGGTAGTGCGGTATCGGGTTATGTGTTCAAGGAGGGTGGTGTGTATGCAGACAGGTAGGTAGGTAGGTACCCAAGGCAGTTTTGGAGTGACACAAGCAAGCAGGCAAGCAAGCAGTGTGAGCAATCAAGGTTGTCGTTGTGGTGGTGGTGGTGGATGGAAGTCTGGCACGTGGCGTGGCCGTGGCCGTGGCAGGGTATGCAGTTTGGAGTGTCTTGTTGGTGAAGGCGATAAGAATAATAAGCTGCAGACGTGCATGAGAGATGCAAAGTGTGTGTAGGAGGAGTAAAGGTAAAGGCAAAGGTGAGTCGATACTTTCTGCTATACTTTCTGCCATGCTTCCATTCCCATCCAACTGCATACTGCTACTGCACACGACGACATACGAGTACTCAACACGCCCCAGCCCAACTTGACCAGCCCTCTCTCTCTCTCTCTTTCTCTCTTCCACATCACTTTCAAAGCCATGACGGCACAGTGCACAGATATGGCTGCGTCACTGCTCCGGCGCCACCCAAAATCAAGGGATGCCGGTCTGTCCATGCGCCGCCCACCAAATGCTCATCCTTCGCCAAACACTTAGATTACTCGGCGGTTGGAAGTCTCGATGTAGCTAAGCCATGCTGTCATCGTCCAACGGCCACTTCGAGACTCACTGTTCATCAAACAGGGGTATGCCAGTCAGTAATGACACAACTTACACTTTGACCCAACATGACACAAAAGGCATCAATACATGAAGCGACAGGAAACGTTGATACCGCAGCCGACGTGGCCATGTAGCTGCTTCACCAAAAGATGGGTAATTCCCACTTTCCCCTCCAACGAAACCGACCCAAGCCCGCACCAAGAAAGTCCACTCTTCGAATCCACCTCGAAACTCGAAACATCCATCTCTCAAGGAAGCCCAAGCCCGCCGTTTCCACCACCGCCCGGCCCGCTCGCCATTTCTCCTCGTCCGACTTTGCCGACCCAAGAATCAAACACTTTCTACCAACTGCACTAACTACCTTACTACCGTACTACTTCTCGGCTTGGCCGCATTGCATGAATGCAATGCGTGCATGCCTCGCAGGGCTGAACGAACTACTCCGGCACGTCCGACTTCCTACAGTACTTCCAAGGCAATCAATTCCCACAAGGACATCCCTTGAAATTCTCATGCACTCTTTCGCCCATGACACGACTTTCACTAGCATACCTGTCAACGCCGCCCCGTCCACTACTACCCAACTCGTCCCTTCAATCGTTCCCATCGCCAACCATCGTAGCTGTGAGAGAGTAGTAGTGCACAGCCATCCGCATCGCGTCGGCTTGGGCCGACCGAGGGTTTGGTTGGTATAGGCAAGGGCAACAAAAATAGACTTTTTATCTTTGATTGTCTCGATGCCCAAAGAAAAAGCCCACTCGATCTGTTGTAACGTGGAGGGATTTCACTCGTGCGTATCGTATCTCAGTTTTTATTGATCGTTACCCTAATCATCCTCACCTTTGCGGCCCAACAGGATATTTGCAGAATCGCACTGTCTTGCATCTGATCCAACATCTCGTGCCAATGTCCACGCTTCCAAAAAGGTCGGAATACACACCAAACCCGTTTGCCCACAGACCTTGCAGATGCCACCAACTAAACTGAACTAATCACTAAAGACGTGTCTTCTGTCTTCATCCCCACGTGCACCGTAATACATACAAAGCGCACGAGAAAAAAGTCGTCCGCATGAAAACCGGTCTTCGCCGGCAATCCATCCTTGGCTCTTTCTGCACAAATGAATCGTCACGATCTTTCCAAGGATTCCATGAAACTGGCCGCAGGTGGCAGGATCTCAGCCCGAACATTGGTTCTGCAGGGCACTGCAGGGCGTACACATCCCTCGCGGACCTTGCATGCTGGATGATGTCCCCGTTATGCAAGCAGCATATGCGGGGCGTATGTACATATTGTTGTAGAACCTCGAGAGCCTTGGCTGGGACATTCCGGAAAGTGAAACTACACGTGGCGTTTCTTTGTCTGTTTGGTGTGAAGGGAGTAATATGGAAGTCAAGTATGTATAGTGAGTTGGTGCCCAAAAACGCTATGTATCTTCCTTCGATAGAAGCCGAAGAAGGCTGCTCATGACACCTGTGATCACTACTTTACATCGGGTAGTGATTGACAGCCTTTTTCGATCTGCCGAGTTTTGACAGTCCACGACGGTTTGATGCAATTGATGCGAGCTAAGGAAAAAGCAAGTAACCGAGTCGTACAAAGGTCTGGTGGATTGAACTCTGATCCTTTACGTGGGTATGCTTTTGTTTCTCAACTGTTGCTGAAGAGACTTGTATTCACGAGGTCAGTGTGTTGTTTTGATTATGATAGTGTTGGTAGGTTTTTTTCATGCTGGTATCTATCTATACCTGAGTAGTAGAGTGTCAATCAAGGCAATAAAATACCTTTCGAGAAGGTTACTCAGTAGCAAGAAGGTAGGTGGGTCAAACTCGAGGACCCTTCTGGTGGTGTCACATTCGAATGCAAACCAATTTAAGCCTTGGTTTTTACCACTGAAGAGACAGATGCGTACCTAGTAAAGACTTGGGCTCTCTTACAGTTTTTCTGTGGACCTTTGTACGTTACGTTAGTGACATCCTTGAGCTGCGACTCGTTTCCAATCCTACACTACCGCTGAGAGAGAGAGAGATGTTTTGAAAATGGATTGTTAGGTACAAAAAAACATCACTCACTGATATTAGATATCCTTCATTTTGTACATAACGATTTACGCATCCTTCCACGGTCTTACAAGAGCTAGCATTTTCAGCCTTTGCGTCCATCCCATCAATCCAGCCGTCAACATTGAACCCCAAATCCGAATTGGACAACACCAGAAACCATGCGTACACTTACATCTCTTTCCCCATACCTAATTAGAACCAAACCGTCCAACATACAGAATTCCCTCTTCCTCGTCCAAGGACATCCAAACATCGATCAATACGCCTTATCAACCGTCACCCCATCACAGTCCGGAATCACAATCCCATCCTTGAGCTTCCTATCCTCGTCAAACAACCCCCACTTGCTCTCCCACTTCTGCGTATCAGTGTCAAAAGACTGCTTCCAGGGCTCGTCGTAAGCCTCGAACCTGCAAGTCAAAAAAAGACGGTTAGCAACAAGTCCAAAAAAGCAACCAGCCAGCCAGAACAACCAAAAACAAACGTCTCCAAAAAAGTCTCGGAAAAACTCACCAAAAATACGTCGTCCCATTCCTTAAACTCCCACAAACCCACCCTTCCATAAACTCGTTCATCCCCTCCACGCTCGCCACAGCCCCTTCCTCCCCCCCACCGCAAGCCCCCGTAGCTCCTCCGCAATTCTCCCCCCCCTCGCTCGGCCACCCGACCTCAGCAATAATACTCCCCGGCCACCCATCCTCGCCGCCGCTCTGCTCCTTCAACCCCACATTATGCCCCTGCCAGAACTCCCAAGTCCACCCCGCCGCCTCCCCGGGCGTCACGCCCGCGAAAAACGGGTGCACGTTCGCCATCACGATGTCCGAGTCCGCCGCCAGAGCGGCCGTCCAGTCGTCTCCTAGGTCCGAGGTCGCGACGGGGAGGTCCGTGATCCCTAGGCTTGCGAGCGAGGAGCGCACGGACGTGAGGTTGGCGGCGAGCTCGGGCTCCGTCAGGTCTTCGCGGAAGAGGACTTCGTTGCCCACGATCACGCCTGCGAACCTCTCGCGCGGGTACGCGCGCAGGATGTCTTGCATCTGCTCTAGCTGCCGAGTATTAGTCGTGGCATTCGACCCCAGCCAAACGCCGACCCAGACTTGCAGGGTGGCGTTGTAGCCCAGCAGGGAGATGGCGTCCAGTACCATCTCCGTCTGGCCGCAGTCGGTCCCGTACAATCTCACCGCGGGCGTCAGCTGCGCCAGCTGCGCCACGTCGAGCGTGATGTCGTTTTGCTGCAGCGGGTTCGTCAGGCAGGCTGGGTACTGTGCGTTCTGCGGCGTGTAGTCCATCCCGGGGAAGACTCTGTGCAGGGCGGTGTTGTTCAGCAGGGCGCGGACTTCGGAGGAGTGGATTGTGTAGAGGCCATTTTTACTGCTGGAGGCTGAGGACGGGGAGGTTTTGCTGCCGTTCGAGGGCGAGTCCTTTTTCATCCCGAGGATGCCGCCCGTGGTGCCGCCTACGACTGCTGCGAGGATTATGAAGAGGAGGAGGGAGCCGACGAGCCATTTGAGGCGTTTGGAGCCGGTGCGTTGCTTGTCGAGCCATTCGCTTTTCTCGGGGTCGAGGTCGTTGTTGTTGTTGCTGTTGCGGGTGTTGGCGGTGGTGTAGAGGGGGGCGAAGTTGGAGCCTTCGTCGTCGGCGGCGGCGCGGCGGTCGAAGACTTTGAAGCCTCCTTTGCTGGGATTGTTTTCGGCAGAGGCGGCGCCTCCGAATCCTGCTGCTGCCGCTGCTGCCCCTGCTCCGGCAATACGGCTACGACTCTTTTTACTTCTGGGCTGGTGGTCATCGAAAGCCTCGCCATCGTCGTCGGTCAGACTGTTGGGATCGACGAAACCATTGTAGTCATCCCCTTGCCATCTCCTTGGGATCCCCCCTACAGGAGCTGCGGCATGGGGGACGAAGACGCTGCTACCACGTTTCGTAGGCGAAGGAGACGGCTGCATGAGTGGCGTGTTGGAAGCTGCCGAGTCGGTGTGACGGTGCATATTCGGTCGTGAGTTCTGTCTTGGGGGTGTTACCGCGGCTGGGTAAGTTCGGTCGTAGTCGTATTGTTGGTAGGCGTTTTCTTGGGGTTGGGAGTAGGTTCTTTGCGGCATTGTTGTTACTGCTGCTGCTGCTGATGCTGCCCCTGCTGCTTGATATCCATTGCGGTGCTTTCGAGATGGAGAGGGGGACTGATTGTGCGGGTGCTGTGAGGATGTTGCTGACATCAAGGGCGCTGTGGACGACGCCGAACCTCTTTGCTGTTGATTTGATTTCTGCCTTGGTTTCTTCTCTCGCGGTGGCGGTCGAGCAGCAGCAACATCAATCGAGCGATGCCGATAAGATCTCTCCTCATCCATCAACGTAGGCGAAGGAGTGAGTACATCTCTCGGACCAAACAGGTTGTCGATATCGTTCAGAGCGCGTCTCTCAGGATCCGGCGGCGAGAAATCAGAGGCCGTGGGCATGTATGGCGCTTGCTGAGAGGGTCTTCGCTGTTGAGGGTATTCATACTGGCCACCGGAAGACGAAACGGGTGTATGTGATGGCTGGCCATTCCAAGGCGCGGGAGGCATGGCGTAGAAGCGTTCTTTCAGAGGCGATACGCTACGTTTGGCTGGAGGGGCTCGTAATTGGCCGACTTCGACGATGGGTTGTGAATGCCAGAGGGAGGATGTGAGCGAGGTTGTTGCCGAGATGGGGGATACGGGCGTTCGTTGTCGTTGTTGGTCGTGGAAGGGATGCTGGGGCTGCTGCCAGTCATCGACCGGATGATAGTAATCTTGTTGTGCGTGCTCTGGCCTGTTGGAGTCGTAGTAATTTCCTTCTTCTTGGTAATGATGATGATGTGACATTTTCGACAAAGACTCGAGGCCGCGTAGATCGATTGGCAGGTTGCTTTGGCGACTGTACACGACCAGCCTTCCCGGACTGGTTTCAGAATTGTAGGTCTCGTTGTCTTGCAGCGAGCGTTGTACAAGGCCAGCTTTTTCGTTAGACTTGGTAAAACGGGCTGGTTTGTCTCACTGCGATGGAATCGACGATAGAAAATCGACAAACTGACTGGTACGCCCAAAAGTAGAGGAGATGATAGTAATGCGAGCTGAACCTGCCTAGGGATATGACAATAACAATAATGCGTAGATGTCAGCCTTCGTGTGCAGCGCTGACTGGCTTGCATGTACGACTATTACATATAGAAGATACATGGTGACGAACAAGGCTGGCGGTTGGTCGTCCACAGCAACGAAAGTAAGCCCCGCAGCGTCGTCGACTGGCTGGCTGGGCTGCAGATCTGGACTTTTTGGTGTGAGTTTTGGTGGGTGGACTTGGAAACAAACAGACCATTACATCATGTTTCAAGACCACGTCTCCGTGAGGCCTCGGCCTTGCAAGATGGTGAGCTTGCATCTCGAAGATGAAGATTGGTATTGAT
>Ga0265798_10012444_pt1 | contig 10264 bp, 12 predicted proteins | sample P3T30metagenome_FD_192430 | JGI IMG/M metagenome (GOLD analysis project Ga0265798, IMG submission 192430) | Plant litter microbial communities from East Loma Ridge, Irvine, California - P3 T30 | ecosystem: Environmental > Terrestrial > Plant litter > Unclassified | place: USA: California...
GGGGTCTGCGAGGGCGTCTCGGGCATGGCGGAAACCTCAGTGATCAGGGGCGCCGCCCCGGGGGGCAGCGGGCGCTCAGGCCATCAGCGCGCGCAGATGCACCGCGGCGCAGCTGGCCAAAGCGGATAGATCATAGCCGCCCTCGAGCAGCGAGACGACCCGGCCCCGCGCATGGCGGCCGGCCAGGCGGCAGATTTCATCCGTCAGCCACGCGAAGTCGGCTTCCCGCACCCGCAGCTGGGCCAGGGGGTCGCGCGCATGGGCGTCGAACCCGGCGGACACCACGATCAGCTCCGGCGCGAAACGCTCCACCGCCGGCAGCAGGTGCTCGGCCCAGGCGGCGCGAAAGGCGGCACCGTCGGCGCCCGGCGGCAGGGTGGCGTTGAACACGTTGCCCGCCCCCGTCTCGGCTTCCGCCCCCGTGCCGGGGTAGCAAGGCGACTGGTGGCTGGAGGCGAACAGGATGGACGGGTCGTCCCACACCATGGCCTGGGTGCCGTTGCCGTGGTGCACGTCGAAATCCAGGATCGCCACGCGTGCCAGGCCGTGCGCCGCCTGGGCGTGCCGCGCCGCCACCACGGCGTTGCCAAAAAAGCAGAAGCCCATGGCGCGCTCCGGCTCGGCATGGTGGCCGGGCGGGCGGGTGGCGCAAAAGGCGCGCAGCACGGCTCCCGGGCCGCACACCGCGTCCACCGCCGCCACGGCGGCACCGGCGGCGCGCAGCGCGGCCTCGGCGCTGGCGTGGTTCATGCCGGTGTCGCCATCCACCGGCACAAAGCGGCCCGGCCCGGGGCGCACCGCCAGGATCGCCGCCACATGCGCGGGCGGATGCGCGCGCAGCAACTGCGCCTCCGTCGCCTCGGGCGCCACGTCCCGCAGCAGGGGGGCGAATTCCTCGGCTTCCAGCGCGGACAGCACGGCGCGCAGCCGGTCGGGGCATTCCGGATGGTCGGGGAAGTTCTCGTGCGCCAGGCAGGCGTGATGCGTGAGCAGCAGCACCAGCCCGCTCATCCCGCGACGCCCATTCAGGGGGCGCTCACGGCGCGGGAGCATCCTCGCGCTTGCGCAGCGTGAAGCGGTAGGCGCCGGCGGCCTCGGAAAAGCTGACCAGCGCATGGCCGGTTTCGCGGCAAAAGGCCTGGAAGTCGGCGACGGACGCGGGGTCGGAAGACAGCACGGTCAGCCGCGCGCCGGGCGCCATGGCACGCAGCGCCTTGTTGGCCTTGAGCACCGGCAGGGGGCAGCGCAGGCCCTGGACGTCGAGCGTTGTTTCACTCATGCCGGGCAATGCATCACCAGGGGGCGCGGGAAGCAAGGTCGGGGAAAGGAATTCCCCCAAGCCCCCGTCTTTTTTCTGTCGGTCCGCCCGCCGCGAGCGAAGCCCGAACAGCACAAAAAGAAGCTGGGGGCCTGGGGGAATTCCGTTCCCCAACCTTCTCCCCCGCCCGCCACCCGCTATGATCCGCCCCCATGACCCTGCGCATCGGCATCGACCTCGGCGGCACCAAGACGGAGATCGTCGCCCTCGACCCCCGGGGCGAGGTGCGGCTGCGCCGGCGCGCCGCGACGCCCGCGGATTACGACGGCATCCTGGACCTGCTGGCCGGGCTGGTGAAGCAAACGGAGGCGGACCTGGACGCACCGGGCGCGGCGGAGGCCACCGGGCCGGCGAGCGTTGGCGTCGGCATCCCCGGCAGCCTCAGCCCGGCCACGGGGCTGGTGCGCAACGCCAACACCCAGTGCCTGAACGGCCGGCGACTGGATGCCGACCTGGCGGCGCGGCTGGGGCGGCCGGTGCGCGTGTCCAACGACGCCAACTGCCTGGCGCTGAGCGAGGCGGCGGACGGCGCGGGCGCGGGCTTCGGCGTGGTCTTCGCGGTGATCCTGGGCACCGGCTGCGGCGGCGGCGTGGTGGTGGACGGGCGGCTGCTGGAAGGGCTGAACCGGGTGGGCGGCGAATGGGGCCACACCCCCCTGCCCTGGATGACGCCGGAGGAATTCCCCGGCCGGCGCTGCTGGTGCGGCCAGCGGGGCTGCCTGGAAACCTTCCTCTGCGGCCCGGCGCTCGCGGCCGACTGGAAGGGCGAGGGCGAGCGCAACGCCACCGGCATCCTGGCCGCAGCCGAGGGCGGCGACGCCGCGGCGGCGGCGGCGCTGGACCGCTTTTTTTCCCGGCTGGCGCGGGCGCTGGCGGGGGTGACCAACCTCCTGGACCCCGATGCCATCGTGCTGGGCGGCGGGCTGTCCAACATGGCGCCGCTGTACCAGCGGGTGCCGGCGCTGATGCAGCCGCTGATCTTCGGCGATGTGGGCCGCACCCGGCTGCTGGCGGCCCGGCACGGCGACAGCTCCGGCGTGTTCGGCGCCGCCCGGCTGTGGGACCGCGGGTGAGGCGCCGCCCCCGCATTTCATTTTTTATTCGCAATTAATTTGGCTTCCGGGGCTGGCCGCCCCGGTGGCAGGATGCGGCGCATGACCCCGTACATCCTCTACGGCGACCGCCGCTCCGGCTCCTCCACCGTCGAGATGGCGCTGGCCGAGATCGGCGCCCCGGTGCAGCTGCACGACGTGCCGCTGGACGGCGACAACCAGCTGGCCGAGGCCTACCGCCGCATCAACCCGATGGGCCGGGTGCCGACCCTGCTGCTGCCGGACGGCACCGTGATGACGGAAAGCCTGGCCATCCTGCTGACGCTGGACGACCGCCACCCCGAGGCCGCCCTGCTGCCCCCCGCCGGCAGCAGCGACCGCGCCCGGGCGCTGCGCTGGATGGCGCTGGCCGCCGGCGAGTTCTACCCCCACGTCACCCGCAGCGATTACCCCGAGCGCTTCCACCCCGACCCCGCCCAGGCCCCCGCCATCCGCGCCCGCGCGCAGGAGATGGGGCGCGACATCTGGCGGCTGGTGGAGCGGGAAGCCAACCTCAGCCCCTTTGTGCTGGGGGAGCGCTTCAGCCTGGCGGACATCTACCTGTCCGCCCTGACCCGCTGGATGGAAGGCGACCGCTGGATTCCCGCGCATTGCCCGCGCCTGGAAGCGCTGGCCCAGGCGGTGGCCGCCCGCCCCAAGGCCGGCCCGGTGTGGCGCCGCCACTTCGCGCCCGCCGGCTGAGCCGGAGCGGAACATCTGTTCTCCCCACCGCCGGCTGCGTGCTAGACTGGCGGGGCCATGCCCACCCTGTGCCGAGACTGCCTGCGGCTGTCGGACCACCCCGCCCCGCGCTGCCCCGGCTGCGGCGGCCGGCGGCTGCTGCGGCACGCCGAGGTGGCCACCCTGTCCATCGCGCATATCGACTGCGACGCCTTTTTCGCCAGCGTGGAGAAGCGCGACCGGCCGGAGCTGCGCGCCAAGCCGCTGATCGTCGGCGGCGGCACGCGCGGGGTGGTGGCGGCCTGCTGCTACCTGGCGCGCATCCAGGGGGTGCGCTCGGCCATGCCCATGTTCAAGGCGCTGTCCCTGTGCCCGGACGCCGTGGTGGTGCGCCCCGAGATGAGCAAATACGCCGAGGCCGGCCACCGCATCCGCGCCATGATGCAGGAGCTGACGCCGCTGGTGCAGCCCATGTCGATCGACGAGGCGGTGGTGGACCTGTCCGGCACCGCCACCCTGCACAAGGCGCCGCCCGCCGCCGTGCTGGCCGGCCTCGCGCTGCGGGTGGAGCGGGAGGTGGGGGTGACCATCTCCGTGGGCCTGGCCCCCAACCGGCTGCTGGCCAAGCTGGCGGTGGAGCGCGACAAGCCGCGCGGCTTCGCGGTGATCGGCGTGGCGGAGGCCGCCGGGCTGCTGGCCACCGAGCCGGTGACGGTGCTGCCCGGCGTCGGCCCCGTGCTGGCCCGCCGGCTGGCGGCGCAGGGCTTTTCCACCCTGGGCCAGCTGCAGCGCCTGTCCCCGCGCGAGGCGGCGGAACGCTTCGGCGAGGACGGCCCCACCCTGGCCGCCCGCGCGCGCGGCGAGGACAGCCGCCCGGTGGACCCGCGCCGCGACACCAAGTCCATCAGCGCCGAAACCACCTTCGAGCATGACATCCGCGACCCGGCGGCGCTGGAGGTGCCATTGTGGCGGATGTGCGAGAAGCTGGGCCGGCGGCTGCGGGAAAAGGGCTTCGCCGCCGGCGGCGTGGTGCTGAAGCTCAAGACCGCCGACTTCGCGCTCCGCACCCGCCACGCCCGGCTGCCGGGGCACACGCGGCTGCCGGACACGTTGTTCGCCGCCGCCCGGCCGCTGCTGGCGCGCGAAGCCGACGGCACGGCCTTTCGGCTGATCGGCATCGGCGCGCAGCCGCTGGTGGATGGCGCCGGCGCCGACCGGGGCGACCTGCTGGATGCCGAGGCCCCGAAGCGCGCCGCCCGCTGGCAGGCGATCGAAACGCTGCGGGCCCGCTTCGGCGAGGCGGCGGTGGTCAAGGGGCGTGGGCGGTAGCCTGTCGCGGCGCGGCGCGGCCACGCCCGCCGCAACCCTGCCCCGCCCTCAGGCGCGGTGTGGCTGCGCCCGCGCTGCTTTAGCGTGTTGCGCCGCAGCACCGCCGGAGCCCCTGTTCCCCCCATGTCCGCATCCCTCGCCACCCCCACCCGCGCCATGCCCGGCTGGCTCACCCTGTTGCTGGCCGCCGCCTGCGGGCTGCTGGTCGCCAACCTGTATTATCCGCAGCCCCTCGCCGGGCCGATCAGCCAGTCGCTGGGGATGAGCGCCGGCGCCGCCGGGCTGATCGTCACGCTGGGGCAGGTCGGCTACGGGCTCGGCCTGTTGCTGCTGGTGCCGCTGGCGGACCTGCTGGAAAACCGCCGGCTGGTGGTGGCCACCATCGCCGCCTGCGCCGTGGCCCTGGCCGTGGCCGCGCTTAGCACCAGCGCCCTGCCCTTTCTGCTGGCCGCCTTCGCCATCGGCGCCTGCACCGTGGCGGCGCAGATCCTGGTGCCCTATGCCGCGCACATGGCGCCCGAGGCCGCGCGCGGCCGCGTGGTGGGCAACGTGATGAGCGGCCTGCTGCTCGGCATCATGCTGGCGCGGCCGGCGGCCAGCCTGGTCGCCAGCTTCGCGGGCTGGCACGCCATCTTCTGGCTGTCGGCGGCGCTGATGGCGGGGCTGGCCGTGGCGCTGTGGCGGCTCCTGCCGCGGCGCCAGCCGGCGGCGACGCTGCGCTACGGCGCGCTGCTGGCCTCGCTCGCCGCCATCTGGCGCGGCCAGCCGGTGCTGCGCCAGCGGGCGCTGGCGCATGCCGGCATGTTCGCCGGCTTCACGCTGTTCTGGACGGTGGTGCCGCTGCACCTGGCGGCCGAGCTGGGGCTGTCGCAGCTCGGCATCGCCGCCTTTGCGCTGGCCGCCGTGGCGGGCGCGGTGGTGGCGCCCTTCGCCGGGCGCCTGGCCGATGCCGGGCGGGCGCGGCCGGGGCTGGCGCGCGCCGGCCGCCTCGGGGCGCTGGGGCTGGGGGCGCTGTGCTTTCCCGTCGGCCTGCTGGGCCAGGGCCATGGGGCGATCGCCGCGCTGGTGGTGGCCGGCATCCTGCTCGACGCGGCGGTGACGGTGAACATGATCCTGTCGCAGCGCGACATCTTCGGGCTGGGCGATGCCATCCGGGGCCGGGTGAACGGGCTGTTCATCGCCACCTTCTTTCTGGGCGGCGCCTTCGGCTCGGCGCTGGGCAGCTGGGCCATGGTGCGGGGCGGCTGGCCGCTGGCCGCCTGGGCGGGGGCGGCGCTGCCGGCCGCCGGGCTGCTTTACGCCGCGACGCGCCGCGCGCGCTGAGGGGGTGCGCGGCGGGCGCCGCTGGCGTAGCCATGCAGGCACCGCCGAATCGTGCGTGAGGAGGACACCCCATGGCCGACCATTCCGACCCGCTGGCTGAACTGCGCGAGTTGCGCGGCAGCATCGACAACATTGACGCCGCGATGATCCACATGCTGGCCGAGCGCTTCCGCTGCACCCAGCGCGTCGGCGCGCTGAAGGCACGCCACGCCCTGCCGCCGGCCGACCCGGAGCGCGAGAAGTCGCAGGTCGCGCGCCTGCGCGCGCTTGCCGAGACGGCGCGGCTGGACCCGCAGTTCGCGGAAAAATACCTCGCCTTCATTATCCGCGAGGTGATCCGGCATCACGAGGCATTTCCGCGCGGGTAGCGGACAAGGTCAGGGGAATGAATTTCCCTGAAACCCCTTCTTTCTTCTGTCTGTGTTCTCGTTTGCGCTGGTGCTGCCGTCGCGCGGCCCTTCGCAGCTTGCAGCCACTTTCAGACAGAAAAAAGAAGTGGGGGTCCGGGGGAGAATTCATTCTCCCCCGGCTTCAGCAAGCTATTTGCGCATGATGGACACGTCGCGGATCGCGCCCAGGGCCACCAGGGCGCTGTCGTTGCTGGTGGTCACCAGCTTGAAGCCGCGCTCGACCATGGTGCGGGCGTATTCTGGCGTGCCGTTGTGGATGCCGCAGATCAGGCCACGCTTCTTGGTTTCGGCCAGCAGGCGGTCGTAGATCGCCAGGATCTCCGGCTCGTCGCGGTCCAGCTTGGGCACCAGCCCGTGCGACAGGCCGAGGTCCGAGGGGCCCACGTAGATGCCGTCCAGCCCCGGCGTGTCCAGGATGGCGGTCAGGTTTTCCAGCGCCTGCTTGGTTTCGATCATCGCGATCACCGCCACGTCCTCGTTGGCGGTGGCGAAGTAGCCCGAGCCCTGGCCGTAGACCGCGGCGCGGATCGGGCCGAAGGAGCGCAGGCCGACGGGCGGGTAGCGGCAGGCATCGACCAGGGCCTTGGCCTCGGCGGCGGTGTTCACCATGGGGCAGATCACGCCCATGGCGCCGGCATCCAGCACCTTGCCGATGATGCCCGGCTCGTTCCACGGCACGCGCACCATGGGCACCACCGGGTGGGCCTGGATGGCCTGAAAGCAGGCCACCGTGGACATGTAGTCCTGCACGCCGTGCTGCATGTCCACGGTCAGCGCGTCGAAGCCGCCCTTGGCCATCATCTCGGCGGCAAAGGCCGAGGGGATGGACAGCCACCCGTTCACCACCGCGCGGCCTTGTTTCCACGCGTCCTTCACCGGATTCGGCATGTTGCTTCGACGTCCTCTGTGCTTGCCGGCGCTTGGGTCGCGACGGCTTGACCGGAACGCTAGGCCTGCCCCCCGGCAGCGTCAACGCGGCGGGCGGTTGCCGCGCGGCGGCGGCCGCCTATGCTGCGCGCATGACCTTCTCGCTCCTCGGCCACTGTTCCCGCACCGGGCAGTTCGGCGCCGCCTGCACCACCTCCTCCATCGGCATCGGCGCGCGGGTGCCGTTCCTGGCCGCGCGCCTGGGCGGCGTGCTGACGCAGCACCGCACCGACCCGCGCCTCGGCCCGCGCGGGGTGGAGCTGCTGCGCAGCGGCTGCACGGCGCAGGAGACCATCGACGCGCTGGTGGCTTCCACCCCCGACCACGGCTGGCGGCAGCTCGCCGCCATCGACGGCGCCGGGCGCACCGCGCATTTCCACGGCGCCCGCATGAAGCCCGCGCATGCCGAGGCGCATGGCCAGGGCTGCGTCGCCATCGGCAACATCATGGCCAGCGAGCGGGTGCCGCAGGCCATGGTCGATGCCTTTCTGGCGTCACCCGACGCGCCGCTGGCCGAGCGGCTGCTGCTGGCGCTGCAGGCGGGCGAGGATGCCGGCGGCGAGGGCCGCCCGCTGGTGTCGGCGGCGCTGCTGGTGGTGGCCGGGGAAAGCTTTCCCTTTGTGGACCTGCGCGCGGACCGCGACCCGGCGCCCATCGCGGCGCTGCGCGGCATGTGGGCGGACTACGCGCCGCTGGCAGAGGAATACGTGGCCCGCGCCGTGCGGCCGAACCAGGCGCGCGGCGGCTGAACCGCCGCCGCTAGCCCTCGATCATGGCGCGGATGCGCACCGCCAGCGCTTCCAGCGCGAAGGGCTTGGTCATCACCTGCATGCCCTGGCCCAGCGCGCCCGCCCCCAGCGCCGCGGTTTCCGCGAAGCCGGTGATGAACAGCACGCGCAGCCCGGGGCGGGACACGCGGGCGGCGTCCGCCAGCTGGCGGCCGTTCAGCCCGCCGGGCAGGCCCACGTCGGTGACCAGCAGGTCGATGCGCCCGTCCGCCTGCAGCAGGCGCAGCGCGCCCGCGCCATCGGCGGCCTCGATGGCGGCGTAGCCGAGGTCGCGCAGCACCTCCACCACCAGCATGCGGATCACCGGCTCGTCGTCCACCACCAGCACCGTCTCGCCCTGCCCCGGCTCGGCGGTGGGCGGCGGGGCGGGGATCGGGTCGTCGATGCTCGCGTCGCCGGCATGGGGCAGAAACAGCCGCACCGTGGTGCCGTGGCCTTCGCGGCTTTCGATCCGCACCTGCCCGCCGGACTGGGTGGCGAAGCCATAGATCATGGACAGGCCGAGCCCGGTGCCCTCGCCCATCGGCTTGGTGGTGAAGAAGGGGTCGAAGGCGCGGGCGCTGACCTCGGGCGTCATGCCCGTGCCGGTGTCGGTGACGGACAGGGTGACGTATTCGCCGGCCTGCAGGTCCAGCGCCGCCGCCATGGCCGGGGTCGCGGTCATGTTGGCGGTGGCGATCACCAGGCAGCCGCCGTCGGGCATCGCGTCGCGCGCGTTGATCGCCAGGTTGAGCAACGCGTTTTCCAGCTGGTTGGGGTCGCACAGCATGGCGCCGGCATCGGGCGCCAGCACGGCGCGCACGTCGATCGCCGGGCCCACGGTGCGGGCCAGCAGCTCCTCCATGCCGCGCACCAGCCGGTTGGGCGACAGGCGCTTGGGGTCCAGCGTTTGCCGGCGCGAAAAGGCCAGCAGCCGGTGGGTCAGCGCCGCCGCGCGGGTGGCGGAAGCGTTGGCGGCCGTCAGAAAGCGCCCCAGCCCGTCGGTGCGGCCGCGGCCCAGCTGCGTTTGCATCAGGTCCAGGCTGCCGATGATGCCGGTCAGGAGGTTGTTGAAGTCGTGCGCCAGCCCGCCGGTGAGCTGGCCCACCGCTTCCATCTTCTGGCTTTGCCGCAGCGCCGCCTCGGCGGCCTCGCGGCTGGCGATCTCGGCGGTCAGCTGCTCGTTGGCGGCGGACAGCTGGCGCAGATGCGCCTTTTGCGTGGTCAGGTCCGCCAGCACGCCGCAGCGCAGCGGTGCTTCCGCCTCGCGCGCCAGCAGGCCGAGCGAGATGAACACCGGCACCTCGGCGCCATCCGCCGCCAGCAACGCCAGCTCGCCGCGCCCGCCCTCGGCCAGCAGGCGCGCAAAGGCGGCGTGGTCGGCCGGGCGCAGAAAGGCCGGCAGCGGCTGGCCGGTCACCCGCTCCTGCGGCACGCCCAGCATCTCCGCCAGGCGGCGGTTGCAGTACAGCACCGTGCCCTCGGCCGAGAGCGTCACCGCGCCTTCGCGCATCTGCTCGATCAGCACGCGGTAAGGCCGGTCGGCGTTTTCCAGGGTGTAGACGCGGTGCTGCTCGCCGGGGCCGGACACCACCAGCGCGTCGATCGCGCCCTGGCGGATGGCTTCCAGCGTTTCCTCGCTTTCCGCCAGCCGCGCTTCCAGGGCGCGGGCGCGGCGCCGCCAGGCGGCCGCGTCCTCCGTCACGGGCGGCGCGTCGCGGTCGCCGGCGCTCATGCTTCCTCCGGCTCGGCCAGCAGCGCCAGCAGCCGGGCCTCGTCCGACAGGTCGCCCACCAGCCGGCGCTCCGGCAGCGGCGACAGGCGCAGCAGCGTGGGGGCGGCCAGCACGCGGTCGCGCTCGGCCAGCTCGGGCTGCTGGTAGATGTCCACCACCTCCAGCTCGGCCGCCATGCCGGCGCGGGACTGGCACAGCGCGCGCACCGCCTCGATCACCCGCAGCGAGCGCGGGTTGCCGCCGGCCACGAACAACCGCAGGCGCGGGGCGCTCATGCCCCGCCGCCGGCCGGCATGCGGTTGGCGATGTCGAGGCCCACCAGCACCTTCTCGGTGTTGGACAGGTCGCCGATGATGCGCTTCAGCGGCGAAGGCAGGCGCCGCACCAGGGTCGGGATGGCCAGGATCTGGTCGCCCGCCGCCAGCCGCGGGTTCAGCATCAGGTCGATGATCTCGATCTCGTAGCGCCCGGCCAGGTGCTGCTCGCACACCCGCCGCAGGTTGGCCAGCGCGGTCAGCGACTTGGGCGTCTGGCCGGCGACGTAGAGCCGCAGGCGGTAAAAGCCGTCCGGGTCCTCGGCCACGCCGGGCGGGGGCTCGCTCCAGCCGCTCATTCCGCGGCGTTCCGGTGGCGGCTCATGACGTCGCGCTCGGCATCCAGCCCGGCCTCGCGCAGGTTGTCCT
>Ga0265798_10012445_pt1 | contig 10263 bp, 10 predicted proteins | sample P3T30metagenome_FD_192430 | JGI IMG/M metagenome (GOLD analysis project Ga0265798, IMG submission 192430) | Plant litter microbial communities from East Loma Ridge, Irvine, California - P3 T30 | ecosystem: Environmental > Terrestrial > Plant litter > Unclassified | place: USA: California...
CCCGCGCGCGTCGCCTACACGATCAACAATGCCGGCGAAGTCCGTCAGCGCGGCGGTGAGGCGGAGGTGAACTACGCGCCGTTCAAGGCGCTGACGCTGCACGGTGCGATCGCCTATACGCACAACCGGTTCCGCAATTTCGTCGGGCAATGCTATGGCTATGCCTTCCCCACAGGTACGATCCGCGCGACCGCCACCGCCCCGGCGAATTGTTCGTTCGTCAACGCGACCGCGCTCACGCTGCAGCAGGATTTCAACGGTCGCACGCCCGCCCGGTCCCCCGATTGGGCCGGTAATGGCGGAGCGGAAGTCACGATTCCGCTCGGTGCCTACAAGCTGGCCGTGACGGGCGACGCTTTCTACAGCGGCAGCTACTATGCGGCGGAGACGATGGCGCCATCGACGCTGTAGCGCTCACTCTGGCGGTTCAACGCAAGCGCCCGCGTCGCCGAGATCGACGATCGCTGGTCGGTGTCGGTGATCGGTCGCAACCTGACCAACAAATATTATCTGCTCTACGCAGCCGACCGCACTGGGGGCGCGAGCGTCCCAGGCGCGATCAGCGAACAACGCGGCGTCATCGCGCGCGGACGTGAAGTCGCGTTGCAGCTTTCGGGGAAATTCTGATGGATGTGAACGATCTGCTGGTTACGCGCGACACTCCGGTCGGGTATGAACTGCAACCGCTCAAGAAGAAGGCGGCGATCCAGCTGATGGGATCGCGGTTGTGGGGGCGGTTCAATCCTAACCACTGGGATCCGGTCTATGCCGGCGCGACGGGGCTGAAGGCACCGATCCAGACCGGCGAGATGTCGTCCGCCTATATCGCGGAGATGTGCGTCAACCATTTCGGCGCGGCGATGTTCACCGGCGCGCGCGTGGTGTGCAAATACATTGCCTCGACGCTCGCGAACGAGGTCATCACTACGCACGGCGTGGTCCGCGAAAAGATCGCCAAGGGCGATGGCTTCCGGTTCGTCGTCGATGTCTGGGCGGACAACGAGGAGGGTGAGAAGAAGACCGTCGGCTTCGTCGAGGTCGATGTCGACGTGACGGGAGATCGCGCATGAGCACCGACCAGTTGCGGCCGATGTCGCCGGTCCAGATCGCACAGACGCGGGACTTCATCGACGGGCTCGAGGCTGGTGCCGCGACCTATTGGGATATGGTCGAGATCGGCGACGAACTGTCGCGTGAGCTGACGATCAGTCCCGAACTCGGGATCCTGTACGCGGACGGCGTCGAGGATTTCAATCCGTGGTACGAGGGCTGGCGGATGAACAGCTGGACGATTCCGGGCGAGTCCCCGTTCGGCGGCGCGATCGTACCGCCCTTGCTGGTTTCGCATTTCGTGCTGTCGGTGCAGTTCGATCACACCAGGCCGTTTGCGATCGGATCGATCCACACCAACCACGATTCCGAGATCCTCGCGCCGATCCCGGTCGGCGCGACGGTGCGGATCACGACGCGCGCCACCGACAAATATGTGAAGCGCGAGCGGCGGTACGTCCGGCATGCGGTGACCGTCGAGGATGTCGCGAACGGCACGCTCTATTTCCGCGAGACGCGGGATATCCTGTCGCTATGAGCGCGATGGTCGCAGACGGGCTGTTCGCGCTTCACGGCGACGAACCGCGGTTGATCGGTACGCGGTGTACCGCGTGCGACACGGTGTATTTCCCGCAGGCGCCGAGCTGTCGGAACCCCGACTGTCGGGAAAAGACGATCGAACGCGCGGTGCTGCCAACCCGCGGTATCCTCGTCAGCTATACCGTGCAGCGGTATCAGCCGCCGTCGCTGTTCCGGATCGACGATTGGCAGCCCTACGCGATCGGGCTGGTCGACCTCGGCGACGGGCTCGAGGTGATGGGCATGCTTTCGGGCTTTGCGTTCGACGGGATCGCGATCCGCACGCCTGTCCGGCTGGTCGCCGAGCCGCTCTACGCGGACGCGGAGCGGGGCCTCGTGCTGACCTACAAGTTCGCGCCGGAGATCGAACCATGACTCAGCCCGTCTATGTGCTTGGGGCCGGTGCGCATCCGTGGGGCAAGTGGCCGGACAAGCCACAATTGCAACTCGCGCTGGAGGCGATCGACCTCGCGCTCGCCGATGCGGGGCTTGGCTGGCCCGACGTTCAGGGACTCGTCGCGGCGAGTTCGCGGTTCGAGGGCGGCATGGGCTGGGGGCTGCATGCCAACGAGATCGTTCAGGCGGTGGCCGAACAGGGCATCCCGTGTGTCAACGTCGGCGGCGCCTGCGCGGCCGGGGCGATCGCGTTCCACACCGCGCACGCAATGATCGCCAGCGGCGAGCACGAGGTGGTGTGCGTGATCGGCGCCGAGCGGATGCCCAAGGGGTTCATCCCGCGCCCGCCCGGCAGCCAGGACGATATCAGCGACAGCGATTACCTCCGCTGGGTTGCGATGGGCGCGACCAACCCCGCCTATTGGGCGATCGAGGCACAGCGGCGGATGCACGAACTCGGCACCAGCAAGGAAACGCTTGCGCGTGCCGCGGTGCTGATGCGCCGCAACGCCGCGGGGAACCGCCTGGCCCGGTTCCGCAAGGAAACGACGGTCGACGAAGTGCTCGCATCGCCGATGGTCGCCGATCCGCTTCACCTGCTCCAGATTTGCCCGGTCAGCGACGGTGCGGCGGCCATTATCCTGGGCAGCGAGGCGTGGATGAAGCGGACCGGACGCCCGGCCGTGGCGGTCGCGGGCTGCGCGATCGCAACGGGCAGTTTCGGCGATCCCGGCCGCCGGATTCCGACGATCGCCTCGAGCGTGCGCGCGGGCGTCACACATACCAGCGAGGTCGGCAACGCGGTCGCGCGGGCCTGCGCGATGGCGGGGATCGGGCCCGAAGACGTCAACGTGCTCGAAATGGCGGACAATACCGCATGGCATATCCTCGCCTGGCCCGAGCAGTTCGGATTTTACGAGGCGGGGAAGGGCGACTGGATGCTCGAACGCGGCGAGCTGGATATCGGTGGAACATTGCCGATCAACCCAAGCGGCGGATTCCTGTCGTTCGGCGAGGCGACCACCGCGCAGGCCGTGCTGCAGATCTGCGAACTGACATGGCAGCTGCGCGGACAGGCCGAAGGGCATCAGGTTCCCGGTGCGCGCATCGGCATGTCCGCGGTGCTGGGGCTCGGCGCGAACGGCGGCTCGGTCATCCTGAAGGCGTGAGGACAAGATTATGCTAATGACGGATATTGCCGCGATCGTGACCGGTGGCGCCTCGGGATTGGGCGAGGGCACGGCGGCGATGCTGGCCGAAGCAGGCGCGCGCGTGACGATCTTCGATCTGAACGCCGATATTGGCGCGGCGACCGCGGCGAGGATTGGCGGACGGTTCGCGCGCGTCGACGTCACCGACGATCAAGGCGTAGCGGATGCGCTGGCCGAAGCGGAACAGGCGCACGGCGTCGCGCGCGTGCTGGTCAATTGCGCAGGCATCGCGCCGGCGGTGAAGACGGTCGGCAAGGACGGGACGCCGCATCCGCTCGACCTGTTCCGCAAGACGGTCGAGATCAATCTCGTCGGCAGCTTCAACATAATCTCAAAATTCGCCGCACGCCTGGCGGCGGCGGAACCGATCGGCGAGGAGCGCGGCGTGATCGTCAACACCGCGTCGGTCGCGGCGTATGACGGGCAGGTCGGGCAGGTAGCCTATGCCGCATCAAAGGGCGGCATCGTCGGTCTGACGCTGCCCGTGGCGCGCGACCTGGCACAGCACCGGATCCGCGTGATGACGATCGCACCGGGCATCTTCCTGACGCCGATGCTGATGGGACTCCCGCAGGCCGCACAGGATTCGCTCGGCACCCAGGTACCGCATCCGTCACGGCTCGGACGCCCGGAGGAATATGCGCAGCTGATCGCGTCGATCATCGCCAACCCGATGCTCAACGGTGAGGTTATCCGTCTCGACGGGGCGATCCGGATGGCCCCCCGCTGAGCTGGGGCGCGCTGGCCTGGGACGGGGCGATCCGGGATGCAACGAACGCGATCGCCGCATCGGCGACAGGTGTCAGCTGCGGCAGGCCGGCAAAGCCGTGGATCATCCCCGGATACCGACGCAGCGCGACGTCGACCTCGGCGTTACTCAATCGCCGGGCGAGCGCCTCGCCCTCGTCACGCAGCGGGTCGAACTGCGCGGTGACGATCGTCGTCGCCGGCAGGCCGTGCAGATCGGCGCGCGTCAGATCGACCGCCGGATCCGCCACGCCCCCGCCGCGATACGCGTCCCACGCCCATGCGAGGAACGAGGCGGTCAGCATATAGCCTTGCGCGAACTCCACCGCCGAAGTGCTGTCGCCAGCGGGATCGAGCAGCGGGTAGATCAGGCCGATATGATCGAGCGGGACGCCTTCGTCACGGCAGCGCAGCGCGAGGCCGAGCGCGATGTGACCGCCGGCGCTGTCCCCGGCAACGGCGATACGATCGGGATCAAGGTCGAGCGACCGTGTCTCTCGTCGAAGCCATTCGAGTGCCGCCTGCGCGTCGTCGAGTGCAGCGGGGAAGGGGTGTTCGGGTGCCAGCCGATAGTCGACCGCGACGACCGTCCGGCCGCTCGCATTGGAGAGTGTCCGGCACATCGCATCGTGCGTGTCGAGGTTGCCGAAGATGAAGCCGCCACCGTGGCAGAACAGGATTGCGGCGGCTCGCTCTAGCGTCGGACGGTAAAGTCGTACCGGGATCGCTCCGCCCGGCCCGGGCACGACGTGATCGGCCACCGCTGCCACGTCGGATCTCGGCGTGCGCGCCTGGAACGCGTTCGCGGCGCGGCGTAGATCGGTGAGGAACAGATGCGGCGGTGGCCGGCGCAACGCCATGCGCGGGTCGCCGAGCAGCGCGTCGAACGCCGGATCGGGCGCGTCGTCAGGCATCGGCATGCTGGCCGACCGTGCGCAGCGTCAGCCCCTCATAGCCCTTGGCCGCGGTCTTCTCCAGGATGCGGCGATAGCCGCGGACACCCCCGGAATATGGCATGAAGACGCGCGGCTTGCCCGGCATTTCGGCGCCCAGATAATAGGACGGCGTCTTCGGATACAGGGTTTCCTGCGCCCGCTTGTTTACATGCGCGACCCAGTCGCGTTCGGCCTCCCCGGTCGCCTCGATTTCGTTGATCCCGGCACGGCGGCAATGATCGAACAGGGCCACCAGCCAGTCGACCTGCTCCTCGGTCGACAGCAACACGTTGCTCAGCAGCGAGGGACTGCCCGGTCCGACGATAACGAACATGTTGGGGAAGCCGTGTACGCCGATGCCAAGAAAGCTGACCGGCCCCGCCGACCATTTCTCGCGCAATGTGTACCCTCCGCGACCGACGATCTCCGGCTTCAGCAGCGATCCGGTAAATGCGTCGAACCCGGTCGCGTAGATGACGATGTCGAACAAATATTCGGCATCTCTGGTCCGGATGCCGTGCTCGGTAAAGCGCTCAATCGGGGTTTCGCTGATGTCGACGAGCGAAACATTGGGCCGGTTGAACGCCGTGAAATACCCGCTGTCGACAGACGGGCGGCGTGTTCCGAACGGGAAGTCGCCGGGCGTGAGCTTGGCGCGCAGCGCTGGATCGTCGACCTGTTCCGCGATCTTGCCGCGGATGAACGCGGACGCGGTATCGTTCGATTGCTGGTCGAGCAGGATATCCTTGAAGGTCAGCGCGAATCCGAAGCCGAGCCGGTTCCACGCAGTCTCGAACGCCGCGTTGCGCTCAGCCTCGGGCACGTCGATCGCCGCGCGGTTGTCGGGCACGAAACCGAGACCGCTCGGCGAATTGCGCGCCGCCTCGCGGCGTGCCGGATAGTCCGCCTTCACCGCACGGTCCTCCGCGTCAGTGACCGGTGCGTTGGCGGCAGGGATCGAGTAATTTGCAGTGCGCTGGAAGACCGTGAGGTGCGCGGCCTCCCTGGCGATTACCGGCGTCATCTGCACGCCCGACGATCCGGTGCCGATGATCGCGACACGCTTGCCCGTGAAATCGACCTTGTCCTTCGGCCAGCGTGCGCTGGAGATGACGCGCCCGGTAAAATCGTCCTGACCCGGATAGCGCGTATCCTTGGGCGTCGACAATTGTCCCACCGCGAGGATCAGCTTTTCGGCATTCCAGCAACGCCCGTCGCTCGCCTCGACGATCCAGCGGGCGGTCGCCTCGTCGAACGTCGCGCGTTCCATGCGGGTGCGGAGTTGGATGTCGCGGCGCAGGTCGAAGCGATCGGCGACGTGGTTGATGTATCGCAGGATTTCGGGCTGCGTCGCGTAGCGTTCGCTCCAGCGCCATTCCTGTTCGAGCTCGGGCGAAAAGCGATAGGAATAGTCGTAGCTTTCGACGTCGCAGCGCGCGCCGGGATATTGATTGAACTGCCAGACCCCGCCGATATCGTCGCCCGCTTCGAGAACGGCGACCGAGAATCCCTGCGAGCGTAGCGTATGCAACGTCCGCAAACCGCCGAACCCGGCACCGACCACCAATGCGTCAACGAACGTCGTCATGGACCTCTCCTGTCCATCGGTAATCCCTCATTTTCCCATGCCAGTCAACGGTTGTGTGGAAGATCGTTGCGACGTGGCAACAGCGTATCCCGCGTTCACATCCACGCGATTTTCCACGACTACATTGACGATCCCGTTTTCGCCGGATTAGATTGCCGTCGTCGGCCCTGGTCGACCAAGGATTGACCTCCGGCCGGATGGCGTCGCGCCGTACCGGACCGGCAATGGCGAGGTGTGCAGGAGATGATGGGATCGGTCGCCGATCGGCAGCAGGCGTTGCGGGCCGCGATGCCCGTCTGGGAGCCCCGGACGTTGCACGCGGTGCTCGACGATACGGTTCGCGCGACGCCGGATCGACCGTTCGTGATCACCGACGACCGCAGCTGGAGCTATGCCGAGATCGCCGCCTGGTCGAAGCGGCTGGCGGCCGGGCTGGTCGCGCTCGGCGTGGCACCCGGCGAGAAGGTCGCACTGGTGCTCGCGAACTATCCCGAATTCGTTGCGATCAGATATGCGGTATCGCGGATCGGCGCGGTCTGCGTGCCGATCAACATCCTTAATCGCTGCGACGAACTCCGCTATCTGCTCGATCAGTCGGACTCGGTGCTGCTCGTCACGATGGATCGGTTTCGCGGGGTCGATTATCTCGACATGCTCGACCAGATCGCGCCGGGGTGGGAAGATTCGGGAGGCGGGGAAGGCTTGCCGAACCTGCGGCATGTCGCGGTGCTGCCGACCGGCGAGGCGCCGGACCGTGGCGCTGCACGAATGCTGTATTCGCTCGAAGCCGGCGGTGGCTGCGCGGAGATCACGGTCGATCCACACGCCGTTTGCGACATCATCTACACGTCGGGCACGACCGGGCCGCCGAAAGGCGTGCTGCTGACGCACGACATGCTGATGCGTACTGCTTATGGCAGCGCCTATGCGCGGGCGTTCGAGGATGGTCGCCGGATCCTGTTCTCGCTGCCGATGTATCATGTGTTCGGCTATGTCGAAGGATTGCTGGCGGTGCCGTTCGTCGGTGGCGCGATCGTGCCGCAGTTGCGGTTCGATGCGATCGCGACGCTGGCGGCGATTGCACGGCATCATGCGACCGATGCCCTGTTGATTCCGGCGATGTCGCTCGCGGTCCTCGATGCCGCGGGGGAAGGGACGTACGACCTGTCGCGCTGGCATGCGGTGCTGGCATCGGGCGGACGCGCGCCCGAGCGCCTGTGGCAGGGTCTCCGCGAGGGGCTGGGGGTGGACGAGATCACCACCGGCTACGGCATGACCGAGACGACCGCATCGACCACGGTCACGCGTCCCGACGATCCGGTCGAGCGGTTGCTGACGACGAATGGCCGCCAGCGCGACGTCGGCGTCGCCGGCGATCCGCAGCAGGGCGGGCGGCTCGTCACCTACCGCGTCGTCGATCCCGGCACGGGCGCGGTCCTGGACGATGGCGAGACCGGCGAACTCGTCGCCAGCGGCTACGGCGTGACGCAGGGCTATTACAACAAGCCCGAGGCGACCGCGGCGGCGTTCGATGCCGAGGGCTGGTTGCGCACCGGCGATCTGGGCCGGATCGACGATAACGGCTATATCACGCTGCTGGGCCGGACCAAGGAATCGTACCGCTGCGGCGGCGAACAGGTGCTGCCGACCGAGATCGAGGATCTCCTGACCACGCATGCCGATGTGGTGCAGGCGCATGTCGTGCCGATCCCCGACGAGCGGATGGGCGAAGTGGGCGTCGCGTTCGTCGTCGCGCGGCCAGGCGCGACGCTCGACCGATCCGCGCTCCAGACGATGATTGCCGCGCGTCTCGCACGGTACAAGGTACCGCGGCATATCCTGCTCGTCGATGCGGCGGCCATCCCGACCACGGCGTCCGGCCGGGCGCGCAAATTCCTGCTGACCAAACAGGCCCTGCAAATCCTGGAGTTGCCATGACGACGATCTTCACCGCCCCCCACCGCAAGATCGCAATCGTTACCGGCGGCGCGCGGGGCATTGGCGCGGCGATCGCCACGCGGCTTGCGGCGGATAGCCACGACGTCGCCGTCTTCGATCTGGATGCTGATGCTTGCGCCGAGACGGTCGGCCGGATCGAGGCGACCGGACGCCGCGCGCTGGCGGTCGCCGTCGACGTATCGAACGAGGACGCGGTCGTCGCCGGGGTCGCGCGCGTCGCCGAGGACCTCGGGGCGCCCACTGTCCTGGTCAACAATGCCGGCATCCTCCGCGATCGGACGCTGGCGAAGATGACGCTGGACGATTGGGAGGTCGTGATGGCGGTAAACCTCCGCTCGGTCTTCCTGATGTGTCGCGCGGTGCAGCCGCATATGCGCGCCGCGGGATGGGGCCGGATCGTCAACCTGTCGAGCATCGCCGCGCTCGGCGTGATCGGTGAGGCGAATTATGCTGCTGCCAAGGCGGGCGTTCAGGGCATCACGCGGACGCTGGCGATCGAACTGGGCCGTCACGGCATCACGGCCAACGCGGTTGCGCCGGGTTTCGTCGTCACCGACATGACGCGTGCGGTCGCGGCGCGCATGAACATGCCGTTCGAGGACATGGTGACCGAGATGATGCGCGGGATCCATGTCGGGCGCCCCGGCCTACCCGATGATATCGCGCAGGCAGTCGCGTTCTTTGCCGACGAACGGTCCGGCTTCGTGACCGGGCAGGTGCTTTACGTCGCAGGCGCACCGAGGGGCTGAGGTTGCGCGCCCTCGCCAAGCGCGACCCGAGCCCTTAGTGCGGGATCTCGCATCGAAGGGCATCAGAGTGGCAAAACAACCATCGTTGATCGGCAAGCGACGATCTGCCGCAGGGAAGGAGCCCCGCGAATCCTATCAGAACCGCCGCCAGGAAATCTCTGAGGCGGCGGTCCGCGTCTTCCACCGGCTCGGCTACAGCGCGGCCAGCGTCAGCGCGGTCGCGGCCGAACTCGGCGTCGATCGCGCCACGCTCTATTATTACTTCTCGTCAAAAGAGCAGATGTTCGACGAGATCGTCCGCACGGTCCTGGAAAGCAATGCGGAACTGGCGCGCCGCATCGCCGACAGTCCGATCAGTCCGGCCCGCAAGTTGCGCGAACTGATCACCGCGCTGATGAACTCCTACGGCTCCAATTATCCGCTGCTGTATATCTACATTCGTGAGGATCTGACGCACGTCAGCGACACGCGATCAACCTGGTCCGAGCATATGCGGCAGCTCAATCGCAACATCGAACAATCGGTGATCGACATCGTCGAGCAGGGCTATGCCGACAAGAGCTTTCGCCGGGTCGGCGTGCCGCGGATTGTTGCCTACGGGATCCTTGGCATGCTCAACTGGTCGCACCGCTGGTACAAGCCGGATCGTGGCGCATCCGCCGACGAGATCGGTAAGGTTTTCGCAGAAATGATCTTGAGCGGCCTCGAGTCGCCCTATTAGCAGCGGCCACGCCGGGCAAAGTAATTAAAATCGTGCATCTATGCCGCGATACATATACTTCGCGTGCATTTTGAAAATGAACGAATGACCGAACCTTGGAAGTAAAAAACGGCTCACGAATGTCGGTATTTGGGTCTTGCCTGTCACCTGACCAAGGGTGATATTTAGGACGGGGCGGAGCTGAATAGCTGGAACCCATGCGTGTGCGTCAGCCAAGCGGCTTTAGTTCACCCGCTATGGCCAGCAAAGCGCGCAACCCTGCGGGTAGCTGCCGTCGTCCGGAATAGTAGAGGTAGAAGCCGGGCCCCGTCGTTGCCCAATCGGTTAG
>Ga0265798_10012447_pt1 | contig 10263 bp, 5 predicted proteins | sample P3T30metagenome_FD_192430 | JGI IMG/M metagenome (GOLD analysis project Ga0265798, IMG submission 192430) | Plant litter microbial communities from East Loma Ridge, Irvine, California - P3 T30 | ecosystem: Environmental > Terrestrial > Plant litter > Unclassified | place: USA: California...
CCGCTTACGCCGACCAGAAGGAGCTGCCGACGCCAGCGGACTGGACTCGCGCGCTGCCTGCGCTCGCCAGCGGCAACGAGAATGCTGAGCATACGCTCAAGATTGTGCGCAGCAACGTGAAGCTGCTGTACGCGCTGCAGCCGGTCATCCTGGTGGGCCACTCGCTCTTCTGGATGCAGTCTCGCGCCAATTTGCTCGAGAAGGTGTCGACGGAGCTGCAGATTCCGCAGCCAAAGATTCTGCTTTCCTTCAACCATCGCATGAGTTCCATGCAGGGCGGCTTGCAAGCGATCGAGGCAGCTGATTGTGCAGCTGCCAACCCCATCTTCATCTTCCTGACGCAGCAGCTGCAGCACCGGCGACTGCAGTTCAACTCCCAACTCGCGAGCAAATTCGTCCTCCTCTCGGGAAAGTCCGGCGCAGGCAAGACCTTCAACCTCGCCTTGTCAGTGCAGCACACAGCTGTTTTGTTTGTGTGTGTTGGTTCGCCATCGCTTTGCTCACCATCGCCTTGTTTCGCTGTGCTGTCGCAGGTATTGCAAGCTGACGGGACTGGCGCATCGCGTGGTGAAGGCGGAGGAGATCAAGAACAAGTGGGTGGGCGGTTCGGAGAGCAACCTCGCTGCGCTCATCAAGCAGATGTCGACCATGCAGCCGTGCATGCTGCAGTTTGACGAAGCGGACAGCCTCTTTGGTGTGGTGGACGACATGGGCGGCATGTCAACGTCGCAGACCGAGCTGCATCTCGCCAACCAATTTCAGCAGATGGTGGAGAGCGACATGGAGGCCAGCGGCATGATCATCGCCTTCACCACCAACCGCCCGCACCTCTTGCCCAAAGCGGTGCACAGCCGCATTGCTGTGCATATCAACACGGACAAGCTGCCGCCTGGTGCTGTGTGGACGGAGGAGTCGATCGGCAACGTGCTGATCGCCACGCTGCGCTCGGTTTGCAAATTCGAGCAGCTCGACGCCACCGACGCTGTGCGCAACGCTCTGCATCCCACCACGAGCGCCCTGCTGGCGATACAGCAGGAGGCGAAGGGAATGGACTTCCGTCGCGTCGTCTCGGCCTGCACTGCGCTCATGCAGCAGCTCAAGGCGTCCGACACGGCGCCTGCTTCCAGCATGAAAGTGGTGGAAGAGCTGGTGCATCCCACCCCGACCAAAGCAGGGCTGGAGGCTCTCTCAGCCACGCAGAGGCTGCTGAGCAGTCCGGACGTGCTCGACCAGCCCATGCCGGGCAAAGAAGCAGGCATCACTATCGCTCAGCAGTTCCACCGGCTGTGGACGAGCGAGGCCGGCAGACCGGAGGAGCCACCCGCTCGCGGTGGGGCTGAGCTGCGCCAGCCTGCGATGCAACCGCTGCGCACGGACATCGAGACGGCGCTGCAGCTGCAGCAGAAGCCTGCGCATGCGGAGGAGGAGGAGCTGGTCGAGGAGGAGCTGGTCGAGGAGGGGCCGGCGGTGGTGACGGAGGTGGTCGAGGAGGTGGTGGAGGAGGAGCTCGGAGAAGAGCATCTGATTGCCCTGGCGGAGACATCCAAGCTCACCGGTGCTCAGCGCTCGCAGTTTGCTACGGTGCTGGGTCGCGCGCTCAGACTCCTCTGCTCCATCAGCGGTGAGATGAAATGGACCGCGGAGCAGATTCGCAAGGGCGACTGGGCCGCCGCCAAATCGTTGGAGGATGCAGAAAAGGTTGCCAACCTTCAGCTTGAGAAGACGCTGCGTGCACTACTCAAGCTGCTGCGCGTGGACAACGCCAACGCGACGATGCAAGACATCCGCGTCGACAACCGTCCCGTCATCTACGCTCTCGCAGAGGCAACCGGTGACTACACCGACCGCCCGCACCTGCTGCTGGTGCTCGTGCGCCGCGTCAGCTTCCTGCTCGCACTGGCGGGTGGCGGCATGGACGACCGCTGGGAGGACACGCAAGGCTACAACGGCCTGTGTCGTGTGCTGCGCTTCGCCAACTGGTTCCCGAGCCGCAACGAGCTGGCGCTGGATGACACGCGCGTTGCCATGCACCTCTTCATTCGCACGCTCTTGAAGTACTGCACGCCGCAGCAGCAGCACCAGGCGCTCGAGCTCGCCGTCACCCACGTGCGCGACACGGATTGCGTCGACCTCATTGCGAGCATGAAGGCGGGCTGGACTGGAGTGCTGCGGCTGTCGGTGGAGCTGATGAAGCAGTTCAACGAGGCGCAGGCGGCAGTGCAAGCAGCGCAGCTGGAGGAGTACAAAGATCGTGCCTACGCCGAGCTGGACGTGAACGAGCTGGAGACCGCGCTGGATACGACGCGCAGCGATCCTTCGTTCTACAAGATCGTGGATGACCTGGCCAACTACGAGGAGGGAGACGAGCGGGAGTACCACACCGCCTACGTGCTGCTCGTCCAGCAGCACATCCAGCGCTTGCACACCATCGCAAGCAAGGGCAGCACCGAAGGGCGCAGACTCGAAAACCTAGAGTACATTCGCAAGCTGCAGCCGGTGGACAACCTCGACGAGCTGCGCGCTGAGTTGGAGATGCCAGACAGGGCGTGTGCGACGACACTGGCGATCAGCAGTTCGGCTCGTCTGCCTCCTGCCTCCATCCTCTACATGTTCCAGCTCGCCTGCATCCAGGGCCACTTCTCCCTCGCCAGAAGCATCATCGCACTTCTCGCCTCAGTGCCCATGGTGAGTCAACACGCACAGCAATCGCCTGCCAGCTGCGTCAACACGCACAGCAATCGCCTGCCAGCTGCCAGTGTGTATGTACGTGTGCTCATGTGCTCCTGTGCTTGTGTGTGCTTGCGCAGACTGATGCCAAGTGGGAGCCGGCTGCTGAAAGCTCCGCGGAGTTCGCTCTTGGATTCGTGAGCGAAGAAGAAGAGAGCGCGGCTGAGCAGGAGGAGGAAGTGCAGTCTGCAGCAGCGTTGCCCAAGCAGCAGCCGGCCATGGCGACCGCAGCTGAAAAGGCGAAGCATGCCGATCGTGACTCGCTGGAGTTCCTGCAGGCGGAAGCCGAGCACAGCTGGTCCCGTCTGTCGCGCAGCGCGGAGTTCGAGCTGGCCAAGGTGCAGGCCAATGTGCCGGAGGGAGTGCCCCCGCTGGTGCACCGCTGTGTCAACCACGCGATGAACGGCATGCACCTGCTGATGCGCATGCTGCACAGCGGCGGAGACGGTGCGCCGCTCAACAAGGATGACTTCCTCGCCTGCTTGCGCCTCGTGTTGCAGTACACGCCGAAGCGCTTCGTGTTCACCATGGTGGACGAGTACTACGGCTGCAACGTCCTCTCGTGGCTGGCGGAGAAGAACGAGCGCCGCGTGTGGAAGGCCTTCGACCACGATGTGCTCGCTGAGCTCCTCAAGCATGTCGAGACCACACCCGTGGCCGAGCAGCTCGACCTGTGGAGGGACATTCGCGCGGCGCTGCTGCAGCGAGAGCCGGAGTACGACCCGCAGCGCTATACGCATGAGAGCGGACGCAGTGCAGTGCTCGTGGCGTGGAGCAACGGGCGCTACCAGCTCGCTGCGGAGCTGATCAAGCTGAGCGAGCGTGTGCACGAGAATGGCGCGCCCATCCCTGAGGGCCTCAACCTCCTCTCGCACAAGAACGAGGCTGACATGGGTGCGCTGGCGCTCGTGCTGCACCAGTTGCACCCGCCGAGTGTGAAGGGTGTCATCAATGCCGATTTGCAGTGCCACCCGGACCAGCTGCCGAGCAAGGAGGTGTTGGGCCCAGCTGCGACCGCCGAGGAGATCATTAAGACGGCTCCTCTGCAGGCTTTCCACCCTGCACACTCCGCGCTGCTCAAGGCACTGCTCGACTGCAAGCCCTACAGCACTGCGTTGCTCTCGCTGCATCCGAAGCTCAGCGTGGCGGCGAACACACCGCAGCGCGCGCCCATCATCGTGGACGAGAACTCCGTCCTCCTGAGCGAATTGCAGCAGCTGCAGCGGCAACACTGCTCCTGCCTGTCCGTGCTGGAGCATCACTCGCTGCAGGTGTGCATCCACGCCGCTGACGACGTGGACTCCCATGGAGTGGCCATCAACGAGCGCGTGCTGACCCGCCAGCAGCTCGCCCGCTCGCCCGACGGAGCGCTCCTGCAGGTGCACGAGGAGTCCACGCTGCACAAGGCGCTGGTGCATCAGGCGCTGGAGGAGGACAAGAAAATCGCGCTGGAGGAGGAGAAGAAAATGGACGAGACGAAGACCTTTCGTTGCTGCCAGTGTGAGGAGGTCTTCTACGAGGGTTCCTATCACGCACGCTGCGAGTGCTTCACCGCCGAAGGCGTGCAGAATCACCGAATCGCCGGCCTCGACATCGACTTGAGCTCATGCGCGCAGCTCTACTGGTGCGCGCAGTGCGTCGCCAAGGAGGCCAGCGAGGAGGTGCGCCGCGAGTTGCGCCATAAGCAGATGGAGCTGCTGCAGCAGTATCCCAAGGATGCCATGAGCTCGTACTACCTCATGGACCTCGTGGACCAGCAGCGCAGGCTCGGCATCATCCAAGCTGGCAGCCACCATCGCCTCGAGCACAAGCTGCTGCTTGTGGGATGGCCGGACAAGGAAGCCAACATCGCAGCTGCATTGCACAAAAACACGGCAAAGCCTGCAGCTCCTCCAGCGGCCGCGAAGCCCAAGCCAGCCGCAGCCACGCAGCCTGCTCCTGCTGCAGCGGCGCCCACGCCAGCCGCAGAGCGCGACCGACACGCGCGCGCGGTTGCGGAAGCGCAGCAAAGTGCGCAAGCACTGGAGGACGTGCGAATGTATGAGTCGCAGCAGCCAGTGGCTCGACCTGGCTCGGCGCACTGCGAGTGGGCTGGCTGCCGCAACATCGTGCACGCGGAGTGCTGCGGCACGATGTTGTGCGCGAATCACTTACCTGCAACTGCGCACAACTGCACGCACGGCGCGCAAGCACAGAAGCTGGAGGTGAGCCAGCAGCAGCAACAACATCAACAAGCATCACCGCAGCAACCTGTTTGAGCGTACCTCACCATGCTTTTGCTGTGCATGCTTTCCATATTTGCCCAGCAACCGATGTTCATGAAGCAGGTGTACGCGCGTCAGCGAGTGGTGACGCTGCAGAACATGAAGGAGCACTTCGAAGGAATCAAGTCGAAGGTGCCGCATGTGGCTTCTGATCCCACGGCTCTGCAGCTGCGCGTGCGCCGCTACTTGGCCGACGATGCCTTGCTGCTACTCGATATCTTCGGTGCGCCTGTCGTTTCCTCGACGACGCTCGAGCTGCCCGTTCCTCGCCGCGAGCTCGCTCACCCCATCCCCGTGGCCATCAGCCTGTCCTCCATGGTGACCAAGGAAAAGAGAGCGCAGCTCAACCAGCGCTGGAGACGACTCGCCACCGTGGAACGCAAAGAGAAGCAGCTGGTCCTGCGTCCGGAGTGGAGCTTGCGCGACAAGCGGCACAACAACGCTCACGTGAAGGAGTACTGCGCCAATTTGTTCGCGGAGGCTCCGGTCACCGCTGCGTGTCTGCAGTGGAACATTCAGCGCGTGGAGGCTGCGCAGCAGCCACCGGAGGCCGGCATCGCGCTGGCACTGGCGCAGCGCCTCGAGCTGGTGCCGCTGGGCATCACCGGCACAGAGCGATTCATTTTCGTCTTCCTCGATGACGACCAGAACGAGCAGCGTCTCAACATGCTGCGCGGCAGATGGAAGGCCGAGCTCGCAGGTGGCCCGAAGAAGAGAAAGGGATCGCAGATCAGCCTGGATTGACGTCAGTTGGAGCTAGAGCTTGCTGCGAGCGCGTGCTGCAGCGTAGTGACTCACCTTGTTCTGTGTGTGTGTGCTTTGTGTAGCTGGTATGCAGATGCTGCTTGCGTCCTGCCAGCGACCGTGCTGAGGCCAAGATCAAACCGTGCATCAAGTCAGCTGCTCCCGACATGTACAGTGCATCATAGCACTGCGGTTGCCGTACGGTGGCTGATTACTTGCTTCATGTGTGCTCGTTGTTGCAGCCCAACTTACGCATCCGCTTCGCTCGGCAATCGTTCCCGTTGCATTCACATGATGATACTGACACAGCATTGAACTGTATCAAGTCAGTGAGAGACCATTGTGGCCGAGTGTATAGCAGCCGGAGATCAAATTCTAGTCAGCGAGCGGTGCGATCTAATCCGTCATGACTGTTCGAATGGAACAAATGCATTCAGCATGATCATGATCAATGAACAGATGCAGTGGTGTTGGCCGGTACTGCTGCATGCGAATCTGTCACGCTCTTCAGCACGAATGCCAGCGCATCGACGTTTGCCTGCGAAAGTTCGGCATCCAGCTGCGCGTGCGCGTGCGCCAGCTTGGCTTGGTAAGCTTGCTTCCACTCTGGAGATCCGGCTTGTGCTTGCGCTTTGTCGGATGCGGCGGCGATGGTGGCAGCGTCCGGCAGTAGCGTCGGATTGTCGAGGAAGAGGAAGACGAGGAAGCTGCATGTGACATCGCGCACCATCTGCGGCATCGGCGGGTGCCAGTCGTAGGCCCACGGTCCACGGGAGCGGCACTCGCGGTACCATGAAGAGAAGGCCATGAAGACGGAGCAGAGCGCCTTGAGAGGCTTCACACCGTGGAGCACGCCCACACGCTGCAGCGCCGCCAGCAGCGACAGGCAGTAGCAAGTGAAGAGCGGCGACTGCGCGAGCAGCGGCGCCACATCCAGCATCCCAACGAGGGTGCTGGCGGACAAACGCCCGGACGCGATGGAACCCGACCACTGCACAGCACACACGCACAGCAGGATGAAATGAGCATCCGTTCGTGCTTTGAGTGGCTATCTGCGTGTGCCTGATGCAGGACCAGATCGTGGCTGAAGCGGCTGTGTGGCGCGATGGCGGCGATGATGGAGAGCGCCGTGAGCGTGTCATCGCGCGCCTTGGCTGGAATGCTCTCCGGGAACCTCGCGCCCACCCGCCGCACGTGGTACCACAGGGAGTCACTGGCGCGGCTGAGAATGGCGGTGGCAGCCGGATCGCTGAGCAGTGCTTGCCACGAGGCCAACGAATCCGTCGGCGGCTCCAGTTTGCACAGTGCGAAAGATACCCGCAGGACACACGCGCCGGCGAAGAAGAAGCTCACTAGCCCACTACTGCGCCCGTGCAACTCCAGCAGCGAAGCGAGTTGGTAGATGTCGCTGCAGCGTCGGGCGCATGAGAATGGATCCACCCGCTGGCCCTGCAGCCAGTCGGCAAAGCATTGCAGCCGCGTCTGCGGACTGCAGCGGAGCGGGCCAGCGCTGGCTGCGGATGCTGCCGCTGTCATACACAGCGGATTCTCTGGCACGAGTAAGTCGCTGAGTTTCTGATCGATGGCGCCGCCCAGCGCATCCGGCTCCGCTGCCGCCTCTGCAGCGCCGGCCGCAGTGGCAGCAACGGCGGCGGCGGCGACTGCAGCGACGGCGTCATGGAAAGAAGGCGCTCCTCCCGGATCACTCCTCAGCCCTGACGCATCCGAGAAGGAAAAAGAGGACGGAGCGCCGAGCAGCTGATCACTCCAGCCGGAAGCACTGATCGAGCCAGCGGATGAGCAGCCGCTGCTGCTGTTGTGCTTCTTGCTGCTGCTGCTGCTGTCACTGCCGCTGCTGCTGTTTGACGGTGGGGCGACCGCTTTCCGCTTTCTGCTGGTACCGGTGCCAGCGCTGCCACTGGCGGCGGATGCGGGAGCAGGCTGCGGTGTGAGCTGCTGCAGTTGTGCTGCTGCTTCTTTGACGCGCGCCACGCGTTGGTTGTCGAAGAACTTTCGAATGCGCTGCGGAGTGAGCACTGCCAGTGCAGCCAGCTGTTCGACGTCCGGGAGAGGCGGCAGGGGGTTGATGGCGAAGGCGGCCAGCAGAAACTCGGTCTCGCGGGGAGAGAGCGCTTGGTACCTGCCACGCCGCACCACTGCTGCAGCTGGTCGCTCCTCGTCTCCGCCAGTGGGAGAAAGAAGCAGCACCGCTTGTCGAAGGCCGGACATGAAGGCGAATGGAGGAGCGTGCGCGGTTGGGGCTGTTCGCGCCGTTGTGTCGAGACCGCACGACAGACGCCCAATAGGAGGTCGACCCCATATCAGGCACTGCCTCTCGTCTCGCACATAATGCATCCTGCTCGCGCGCTCGCTGCGCCAGCGCTGTGCCATGCCCACTGAGAGTCAGTTTGGAAGAGATGTGGCCAGTCGCCTGCCCGGCCCGCCACAACGCCGCGGCTGCAAGCAGCGCTAGCCACTCCGAATCCCTCCCCCATTCTGCTGCGCGCTGACAGACAACTAGTTGTACACAGCACCGGGATGAGTACGGTCAGCTCAGTGCACGCGCGGGAGCAGATTAGTCACAGTGGGCACAACCTGGCTTCCATCCAAGTCTTCAACCAGTTCTTACGGAAGCATCAGTCGCTGAGCGCCGATGTGCAGCAGCGCATCAATCGTGAGGTGCATGCGCAGCACCCGCAGCGCTCTGCCCCCCAGTCGACGGTCTTCGCAGCAGCGGCAGCGGCGACGCAGACACGCGGGGATTCAAACAATTCAAATACAGAGCTAGAAGCGCGCCTCCCAGTGCAGGCCACCCCTACGCATGCGCAGATGCAGCCGCAGCGAACCGTTCCGAATCAGTGGGAACGGCCTCAGGAGACAGAAGCAGCCGCAGAGACAGGGCTGAGCGCAGTGCACATGCTCGCAGATGCAGCTGCCTCAGCCAGCAGTGCTCCTCCTCACGTCAGTCAGAGCTCACCAGCGGCCTCCGCGCAAACACAACTCCACACCGGCGATGTTCTGCACACACCTGCTACAGCTGCAGCAGTGTCCGCGTCGGGTGCTGCCAGCGCTGCTGCGTCAGCTAGCGCTCCGTTCGCTCAGCAGCCGTCCAGCGATGCATCCGCTTCTGTGTCGGGTGGGAGTGCCAGCGCCCTGCAGCCGCGGTCTCTCAATCGCCAGTTTGATTTGGTCAAGACACGTGCTCTCAAAGGCGGCAAGATTGACACTGCGAGCTCCCGCCTCTTCACTCTCTACCTCTCTCAGGACGACTTCGCCCAGTTCAATCGATGCAGAACGAAACAGGAGTCGGTGCAGAACCTCCAGTTGCTGTTCGGGGCCCGCCGCCACAGTGTGCACCTGCAGCCGCATGTCAAGTCCAGAGCCGGACATGTCGCCGCCACCATCGACCTCCACGGGAGTGCAGTCGCCAATGCGGTACAGCCTCGCATCAGCTACCAAGCCTGCAGCATGCACAGCTGCACAGATCAGGATTTGTCGACGATTCCACTGGATGCTGCTCTCGCTGATCAGTGGCATCGCGCGCTGTGCCCATGTGTTGTGCTGCTGCCTGTGTGAGCAGGAAGTGTACGCGGTGATTTTGGAGCACATCGCGGACAAGCTGCAGGTCGTCAGTACGCCTTCGCTCCAGTCGCTGCACAAGTACAAGGAGACTGTGCGCAAGAGCATCAGCGTGATGAATGCGGCGCTGATCCAAGAGCAGCGGGCAAGACAGCGCGGCGTCCAGCCACATGATTCTCCGGAGCTCGCCGCAAGAATCAGAGGACGACAGAAGGCGGTCAGCAGGGCAGCAACTCCACTATTCAGCATGCGCGGAGTGCGGTGCTGATACTTGGTGTACATGCGTGTGCGTGCTTGAATGCAGAAGCGGATCCGACGGCAGCAGCACCTCGAGGTGAACAGCCAAGAAGACAGCGCTCTCCGCAAGAGAGCCATCGAGATTCACCCGAATGGCATGCAGATGCTCGGCATCCTGTGTGCCACGGATGCGGCGTGCTTTCACTCGGAGGATGAAGATGTGCAGGTGCCATTGGGGAGTGCTGCTGCTGCTGCTGCTGCTGCTTCCAGTCGACGTCGCACTGCAATCACGACGCTGACCAGAGCTCATGCCTTTCGCTCTACCCTGGCTGACAAACTGCTCGCGCTGTTGGGAAGAAGTGCTCCGAGCGGCGACGTCCACCCCGTCGGTATCCATCGGGTGTCTGTCAAGCTGGCCCGCACGCTGCTCGCCCGCGCTGACCTCAACCTACTCATTCGCGTCGACGCACTGCAGAAGGCGGCTGGGAAGGAGGCGCAGGCTCTGCCTGGGGAGCAGCCAGGTCTAGACCAGGAAGCTGCGAGCGCGAACTCACAAGATGCAGAGCAAAACACCCGACACCTCAATGTCAGTACTCATCGCTCCATGCAGCATCACACTGCCACTGGCAGACACATACAAAGCACACACACAGCACACACAGCACACACAGCACACACACACACACACACACACTCTCTCTCTCTCACCCAC
>Ga0265798_10012448_pt1 | contig 10263 bp, 4 predicted proteins | sample P3T30metagenome_FD_192430 | JGI IMG/M metagenome (GOLD analysis project Ga0265798, IMG submission 192430) | Plant litter microbial communities from East Loma Ridge, Irvine, California - P3 T30 | ecosystem: Environmental > Terrestrial > Plant litter > Unclassified | place: USA: California...
AGGGTGCGCCGTCCCCGGTCGCGGTCGCCCCGGACGATGTCGCGGTGCTGCAATATACCGGGGGCACGACGGGCGAGCCCAAGGCGGCGATGCTCAGTCACGCCAATCTCGTCGCGAACGCGGATGCGATGGTCGTGTTCGTCGGTGGCGAGCAGCCCCACCAGGACCGCGTGCTCGGCGCGCTGCCGCTATTCCACGTCTTCGCGCTGACCACGGTGCTGACCTATTCGATCCGCACCGGCGCCGAGATGATCCTGATGCCGCGCTTCGAACTCGGAGCGCTGCTGAAAACGATCGCGCGCACCAAGCCCAGCTATTTCCCCGCGGTGCCGACGATCTACGCCGCGATCACCACCGCGGCCGAGTCGCAGAAGATCGACTTGTCCTCGATCCACGCCTGCATTTCAGGCGGCGCACCGCTGCCGGCGGAGGTGCGGATCGCGTTCGAGGCGGCGACCGGTGCGAAGTTATGCGAGGGGTATGGTCTGTCGGAAGCTTCGCCGATCATCACCTGCAACCCGATCGATGGCCTCAACAAGCCGGGCTCCGCCGGGCTGCCCTTTCCCGGCACGACGATCGAGATCCGAGATCGCGAGGACCCGACGCGGCTGCTGCCGGTCGGCGAGAATGGCGAGATCTGCGCGCGCGGACCCCAGATCACGCAAGGCTATTGGCACAAGCCCGCCGCCACCGCCGACCTGTTCGCGGACGGCGCGCTGCGCACCGGCGACGTGGGACACCTCGATGCGGACGGCTATTTGTTCATCGTCGACCGGATCAAGGATTTGATCCTCGCCGGCGGCTACAACGTCTACCCGCGCGTGATCGAGGAGGCGCTGTACGAACACCCCGCGGTGATCGAGGCGGTCGTCATCGGCGTGCCCGACAAATACCGCGGGCAGGCGCCCAAGGCGTTCGTCGTCTTGACCGAAGGTGCGGTCGCTACCCCACTCGAATTACGCGATTTTCTTCGCGACAAGATCAGCAAGATCGAGCTTCCCCGCGAGGTCGAAATCCGCGACAGTCTGCCCAAGACGTTGATCGGCAAGCTTTCCAAAAAGGAGCTTGTCGCTGAAGAGACCGCAAAGGCGGCGGCGTCGGAGGCGAGGGGAGTGGACGCGTGAACGACCGACAGGACGATCTTACCGGAATACAGGAGGTGTCGCGCATGCTCGGCGTGAGCGCGCGGACGCTCCGCTTCTACGAGGACAAGGGGCTGATCGAGCCCTGCCGGATCGGGACGACGCGCGTCTACACGCGGCGCGAAGTGGCCCGGATGCAGCTGATCTTGCGCGGCAAGCGTCTCGGTTTCACGCTGCGAGATATCGAGGAGTTCCTCGACCTCTACGACGCCGACCCGCAGCATGTGGAGCAGATGCGCGCGCTGGCCGAACGTTGCCGCCAGCGGATCGACCTGCTCGACGCGCAACGCGAGGCGATCGTCCAGACGCGGGATGAGCTGGAGAAGATCGAGCAGGAGGCGCTCGCGCGGATCCCAGCGGGATCGGTTTAAGGGCTGCGACTTCTCGTTAAAGACAAGTGCCATGCCCTTGAAGACGATACCATTTGGCGAGAATATACCACCCCGGTAAATACCGGGCGCCCAACTGGGAAAGCCAAGGTAACGACGCACAGCGCTGTTAGCGACGTCCCCAAATTGGGCCCCCCCGGCCTTCGCCGGGGTAGTGCGTTAGTCGATCCTCCCCCTTGCGGGGGAGGATCAGCATACTCTGGAGCTTAAAGACCCACCACGCCCCCATCGTTCTTCGTGATCACAATCGTCGAAGACCGCGGCCGCGACGGCGTCGTCACCGCGCCCGCCTGGTTGGCAGGCCAGCTACTCGTGATGTTGGTCGGCCCGCCACCTTCGCCCGGATGCTGGATGTTAACGAACAGCGAACGACCGTCCGGCGTCGAGTAGATGCCGGTGATCTCGCACTCCTTTGGCCCGACCAGAAAGCGACGCAGAGCGGCGCCCGGTGCCTTGCCGACCCGCGTCGTCACCGAGCCGCTGGTCGCACCGATCGTGTTGGTCACCGTCCGCGTGCCGCCATCGTTGACGATCCCCGGTACCGAGGCGAGCAGCATGCAGTTGGTGACGTCGGTGTACGCGCCGTCATCCGTCTCGATCCACATCACCGGCGCGATCGTTCCCGACGCATTGCTCGGCAGGCCGAACCAGAGGCCGTCCGGCGACGAGAAGTCGTTGCTCGCATCGAGACCCGACAGGTTGATGTTGGTCGCATCGAGATCGGAGCCGGCCCCGAACGCGTAGGTATCCCACGCAAAGGTCGTCGCTTCCGACGTATCGCCCGTCTCGCGCAGACGGATGATGTGACCGTTGGCGTTACCCGTGGTCTGGCCGGTGGTGATCTTCGGATCGACATAGGCGCGCGGATTGGACGCATCCGCGGTCGCGACGGTCCGCGACGAGTTGTTGGTGAGCGTGCAATACATCTCACCGGTCGCCGGGTTCACCGCGGTCCACTCAGGGCGATCCATCCGCGTCGCACCGAGCGCATCGGCGGCGAGACGCGTATTGATGAGCACATCGATCTGGCTCGAGAACGGATACGCCGTATTGGCCGAGGTAAGCGGTCCCTGACCGAACACCAGCGGGAGCCACTGGCCGCTACCATCGGTTGCGAATTTCGCAACGTAAAGCGTTCCGATATCGAGATACTTGTCACCGATCGCCAGCCGGTTCGCCGCCGTTGCATCGCTTGCCGACCAGGGCGTCGCCGACACGAACTTGTAGATATACTCGTTCTGCGCATCGTCGCCCATGTAAAAGGCCGGCTTCACGCCCGCGATCGTCCGGCCGATCTGGCAGCCCTCATGGTTCATGCGACCGAGCGCGGTGCGCTTGCGCGGCGTCGATGCCGCATCGAACGGATCGATCTCTACGACCCAGCCATACTGAAAGATCTCGTTACGAAAATCGCCCGTGCCGTCGGCCGGCGCGCCGGCCTGCGCGGTAATGTTCCAGCGCGAATAGACCGTGCTGGTCGTGTCCGCCTGCGTCACCGTCGACCACCCGTAATTGCCGCCGGTGTTGCTCTCCGACTTGCCGTAGCGAGTCAGCGATGTGTTCGCCTTGACGCCGACCGCGCCGGTCGCCGCACGCCGCGCCGCGTCGCCGACTTCGCGCTTGAAATACCCAACCCAATTCTCTTCGTTCGTCAGGTATGTGTGCCAAGGCATTGTCCCATTAGCGCAATTGTTGATCGTGCCGCGACCCGTCGTGGCGTCGGGCGAGTAGCGCGTCTTGAGGCTGTCGGCACCGCGCACCGGCCCCGAGAAGCTCATCGGCGTCAGCGGGGTGATGCGGCGGTTGAACGACGAGGTGGTGACATAGCTCCATGCGGCGGCGCGGTTGACCTCGATCACCGACACGCCGTGGCACTCCATCTCCTTCAGCGCTTCGGCTTCGGGACGGACGCCGCCGGTCGTGGTCGGGCCGTTCGGATGCAGATAGGCCTGCGTGATGTTTTCGTGGTTGAGCACGAGCAATCCGCGGGTGTTGCCGTCGGCATCGGGCGTGCCGGCGGCCGACAATCCGAAATAGCTCATGCCGTCGTGGTGATCGCCGGCGCGCTTGGAAAAGGTCGTGTCGCTGCCGTCATTGGCATAGGCGCCGACGCCGCTGCCGATCGGATCGCCGAGGCGGTAAAGCACCGTCACCGCATAGCCGGTCGGCACCGCGACGACATCGGCGAGGCTCTTCGCCACCGCGGTGAAGCCGAGCGAGGCGGCACCCACCGTCACGCTGGTCGAAGCCGTGACCGATCCGCGCGCCGAGACGGCGGTGAACAGGAAGGTCAGGACCGTGCCGGCTGCTGCTCCTGGTACGACGAACGTCGCGGTGCTGGTGGTCGCGCCTGCGAGCGTGACGCTCGGACCGGCGGTCTGCGTCCAGCTGACGCTGTCGACCTGGCCGATCGCGGCCCCGGTCAACGTCGCCACGCGGCCGGCCGATGCACTCCCGCCTGCGGTCGCGGTGACCGTGACGGGGCTCGCGCCGCTGTCGCTGTCGTCGTCGCAGCCGGTCAGCAGCATGCCGCCGAACACTGCCGCGGCGGTTGCCGACATGCCGCCCATCAACGTCTGGCGGCGCGAATACCGCACCTCGATCAGGTCGTTGAGATGCGGGTTGGCGGTCGGATTGGTGTCGATATCGCCGTCGGTATAGATGGTTTCGAACGTCATGCTTGGTCCCCCCGGGGATGATTAGTCGGTGCGGTCGCGGCTAGTGGCGGATCAGAACTTTGCGCCCAGTTCGATGCCGTAGAAGCGCGGTTCGCCGGCGATGTAGGTCGGGATGCCGAAGCCCCCCCCGGTGTTGCCGGCGTCGATCAGATAGCGCTTGTTGGTCGCATTGCGGACGAAGCCACCGACGCTGTAGCGGCCTTGTGCGAACTCGAGCCCGGCGCGCGCGTTGACGAGCGTGTAGCCCGGCGTGCTGACCGCCTGGCTGTTCGGCAGCTCGAAGAACACCTTGGTCCGGTAGTTGATGCTCGGCGTCGCATAGAGCGTCGCACCACCGACCGGCAGCCGCAGCATCAGGCCGCCCGATGCGGTCGTCTCCGGCTGGAGACGGAAGCGATTACCCGCGAACACGCCGTTCGCCGCCTCGTCGCCGATGCCGCCATCGATATAGGCAAACGTCGCGAAGGCAGAGAGATACGAGGCGAGTTTCAGATTGCCTTCGAGCTCGACGCCGAGGTTCTTGGCCGAACCGGCGCTCTGCGTGGTGGTGACGCCGTTGTTGGTGATCGACACCTGAAAGCCGTCATAGGTCTGGTAGAACACCGACGCCGCGCCGGTGAACGGTCCGACCCGCCCCTTGATGCCGCCTTCGTAGTTCCAGACATTCTCCTGCGGCACGACTTGCAGGTTAGGCGCGACCCCGAACGCGGTGTTCTGCGCGGCCAGCTGGACGACCGGCGAGCGGCGCCCCTTGTTGATCGTGGCGTAGAGGTTGACGTCGTCGTTGAGCTTCAGCAGCGCATTGAAGCGCGGCAGGATCGCGGTGAAGCTTTTCTCGGCGACGAACTTGTTGCCGTTGGTATTCGCGGTGCCGAGCAGGCTGGTCCGGATGTTCAGCGATGCCAGGATCACCGAGTTCGGCTGGATCGAAGAATAGCCCGACTGTCGATCCTCGATCAGGATGCGCGCCCCTGCGGTCAGTTCGAGCGCGGGGACCGGGATATAGGTCGCATCGGCGAACACCGAGTAGGTGTTGTTCCTACCATAGTTCGTGAACTCGGCGGCATAAGGTATTGCGGTTGCACGGCCACCGGTGAGCGCCGCGGTCGCCCGCGTGGCCGGGATCGTACCGTTCGGTGCGACGCAGGACGTACCGGTCGTGATACCCGCTCCGTTGAGCGCCGTGCGGATCGGTGCGTAGGCGGCCGCGACCGAGCAAGCGAGGTACGTGCCCTCTTCGGTCGCGAACGGGACGCGCTGATACCCATTCTCGAAGAATGCGTTCCATCCTACCGAGGCGCGATATTTAGGTCCTTCGAAGGCGAAGCGGCTCTCATGGCTCCACTGGTCGCCCTTGGCATCCTCGGCGAATTCCAGATACGCGGCTGGGCCGCCGTCGGCGTCGAACACTTCGAGAGCGTCGAACCGGCGATACCCGTTGACCGTCGTGAAGGTGATCCCGGGCGACAGGTCTGCGGTGATCGTCAGGTTTGCGTCATAGACGTTGCGGTCGAGGCCAAGCTTGCGTGCGCCGAGAACCGCGGCGCTGTACGGCGAGCCCGAGAGTTCGGCGTATCCGTAGTCGCCGGTCTGGCCGCCGGTTGGGGCATGCGCGCGGCTTTTGAACGCGGTGCCGGGGTTACGCTGGCCGTCATAGGTCAGGACGAGGTCGGCGGTGATGCTGTCGCTCGGGCGATAGCGCAGCGAGCCGCGCAGGCCACGCTGGTCCTGGCCGTTCAGATCGTCCTGATCGACGCCCCCCTGGTTCTGGTTCGGCACCTTCGGATCGCCGGCGATGTTGCGGACATAGCCGTCGCGGTATTTGTACGCGAACGCGATCCGCCCGGCGAGTACGTCGTTGCCGGCGTTGATGAAGCCAGACACCTGCGTGCGGTTGAAATTGCCGTACGATCCGTTGATCGCGCCCGAAATGCCGGGCTGCGGTTTCGCCGAGATCACGCTGATCGCGCCGACCGCAGCGGCCGTGCCGAACAAGGTCGCCTGCGGCCCCTTCACGACCTCGATCCGCTCGAGATCGAACAGGTCCTGATACGCACCGCGCGACCGGCTTATGTCGATGCCGTTGTAATACAGCGTGACGCGCGCACCCTGCTGCGACGAGCCGTTGTCCGAGGTGATCCCGCGGATCACGAAGCCCGGGTTGTTCGCGCTCTGCTCCTGGATCTGCAGACCGGGAATGTAGGCAGCGACCTCGCTCAGCGAATTGACGCCGATCGATGCCATCTTCGCGCCGGTGATCGCGGTGACGGTGACGGGAACGTCCGCGATCCGCTGTTCGCGCTTCTGCGCGGTGACGACGATCTCGTCGTTCGGGGTGGCGGAAGCCGTGGTCTCCGTGCCGGGCTCCGTTGTCGCCTGGGCCAGTGCCGCGGTCGAGCAGGTCGTGGCGAGCGTCGCAAGCGCGAGCCGCGTAAAGATGCGTGTCATTGTGTCCCCCGTGTTCGTGCATCGGCACTAGGCAGGGAACGTGACGGTTAAACGGCGTCTTCATGAAAGCAAGATGACAGTCCAGTCACGCCACTGTCACAGGGTTGCCACCGGAGTGTCGCGGAGTGCGCCTACCGCGGCGGTGCCTAATAACGAAAGCCCTGTTCAATGACGATCAACCGCCGCGATGCTTTGAAGACTGCGCTGAAACTCGCCGGTTCGGGTGCGACGCTCGCGCTGCCCTCGGCCGCGACGCATGCAGCGGGCGCGGCCAAGCTCCGCTTCGATCACGGCGTGGCGAGCGGCGATCCTTCGCTCGACGGTGCCATCCTGTGGACCCGCGCCACCCCGGTCGAAGCGGGCCAGGCCGGCGATATCGCGCTGACGTGGCACGTGGCTGAAACCGAGAATGGCAAGCCGCTCCGCTCGGGCAGCGTCAAGGCGCGTGCCGCCCGCGACTTCACCGTCAAGGTCGAGGCGACCGGGCTTCAGCCGGGCCGCGAATACCGCTACTGGTTCGACGCGGCGGACGGCACGCGCTCGCCGGTCGGCCGGTTTCGCACGCTGCCCAAGGGCAAGGTCGCCGACGTCGTCATGGCGGTCGTCTCGTGCCAGCTCTACGCGGGCGGGCTGTTCAACGCCTATGACGTGATCGCCAAGCTTGATCGGGTCGACACGGTGTTGCACCTTGGCGACTATATCTACGAATACGGCGTCGACGGCTACGGCGCGGATATCGCCAAGAAGATCGGCCGCCTGGTCGAGCCGCGCCACGAGATCGTCAGCCTCGCCGACTACCGCATGCGCCATGCGCAGGTGAAGCGCGACGCCGACATGCAGGCCGCGCACGCCCGCGCCGCGTTCATCTGCGTGTGGGACGATCACGAGGTTGCCAACGACGACTGGATGCACGGCGCCGAGAACCACGATCCCAAGACCGAGGGCGACTGGGACGCGCGGAAAGCAGCGGCGATGCAGGCCTATTTCGAATGGATGCCGATCCGCGATCCCAAGCCCGGTCAGCCCTGGGCGGCGATCAACCGCAGCTTCGAGTTCGGCGATCTCGCGACGCTGGTGATGGTCGAGACGCGGCTGCTCGCGCGCAGCCACCAGGTGGTGTCCAAGGGCGAAGAGATCACGCAGGCCGAATATGCGCCGATGCTGGCAGAGCGCGCGCGGACCGATCGCGAACTGCTCGGGCCGGCGCAACTCGCCTGGGTCGAGAAGACGATGGCGAGCTCGGTCGCGGCGGGTAAGCCGTGGCAGGTGCTCGGTAATCAGGTGGTGATGGCCAAGGTCGCCGGGCCCGACATGGAGCGCCAGCTCGGGCCGGTGAAGTTCGCCGAGACGATGGCGAAGCTGCCGGCGATGTGGCGCGAGCGGCTGACCGCGAGCATCGCCTCGTACCGCGCCGGCCTGCCGTTCGGGTTCGACAGCTGGGACGGCTATCCGCCCGCCCGCGAGCGACTCTATGCGGCGTTCAAGCGCGCGAAGTCGCGGCCGATCGTACTGTCGGGCGACAGCCACGCGGCGTGGGCGAACGACCTGCACGACGCATCGGGCAAACTGGTCGCCGCCGAGTTTGGCTGCACCGCGATCACCAGCCCGTCCTACGGCTCGCTGCTGCCCGGCATCGGCACGCTGATCGCCGACGCCAACAAGGGTGAGGTCCGGTTCTGCGACCAGGATTTGAAGGGGTTCACGCTGCTGACGCTGACGCCGGAGCATGCGACCGGCGATTCGGTCACGGTGTCGACGGTGTTCGCAAAGCCCTACACGCAGGGTAGCGCGGCACGTTTCCGTGCCTATGCCGCTCGGCCGAACCAGCCGCTCGAAAAGATCGTCTGACGGACAGGCGGTTGAGGGCCCACGGGGCGGTATCGTCGATGCTGTATCGTGTGCCTTGCGTTCCCGGGCGTGGACCAAACGAGACGTTGTAACGCCCTGACACTCCATGCAAGAAGCGCGTCATCACTCCTGTCTTTGTGAGACACCGATGCTGCGTTCCACTTTGCTTCGCTCCGCCGCCATCTTCTGCTGTTTCGCGGGGCTGACGCCCGTCCAGGCGGCGCGCGTCAATCCGCTGACCGTCCCCAGCACGCTGCCGTTCCAGGCGCCGCGCTTCGACCAGATCAAGGACACCGATTACCAGCCCGCGCTCGAGCAGGGCATGGTGGAACAGATCGCCGAGATGAAGGCGATCGCGAACAACCCCGCCGCGCCGACCTTCGCCAACACGATCGAGGCGATGGAGCGCTCGGGCCGCACGCTCGACCGCGCGAGCCAGGCGTTCTTCGGCGTGTCGCAGGCGAACACTAACGATGCGCTCGACGCGGTGCGGTCCGCCGAGGCGCCCAAGCTCGCGCAGCACAGCGATGCGATCTATCTCGATCCCAAACTCTTCGCGCGCGTCCAGGCGCTGTACGCGAAGAAGGACTCGCTCGGTCTCGATGCCGAGCAGACGCAGGTCCTCGAGATCTACCACAGCGACTTCCTCCACGCCGGCGCGCAGCTGAACGACGCCGACAAGGCCAAGCTGCGGTTGCTAAATACGCAGATCTCGACCGCGACGACCGATTTCCAGCAGAAGCTGCTCGCCGGCACCAAGGCTGGTGCGCTGGTGGTCGATGACAAGGCAAAGCTCGCCGGGCTGAGCGATGCCGAGATCGCCGCAGCTGCGGAAGGCGCGAAGGAGCGGGGGATGCCCGGCAAATACGTCCTGTCGCTCCAGAACACGACGCAGCAGCCGGCGCTCGCCTCGCTTTCCGATCGCGCAACGCGTGCGGCGCTGTTCGACAAGAGCTGGACCCGCTCGGAGAAGGGCGATGCCAACGACACGCGCGCGCTGATCCAGAAGATCGCGCAGTTGCGCGCGCAGAAGGCGCAGCTGCTCGGCTATCCGAACTATGCCGCCTATTCGCTATACGACCAGATGGCGAAGACCCCGGCGGCGGCGAAGGGGTTCATGACGCAGCTCGTTCCCGCGACCGCCGCGGAGCAGCGTCGCGAGGCGGCCGAGTTGCAGGAGACCATAAACGCGACCGGCGCCTCGTTCCCGCTCGCGCCGTCCGACTGGGATTTCTATTCGGACAAGGTGCGTAAGGCGAAGTACGACCTCGACCAGAACGAGCTGAAGCCGTATTTCGAGATCAGCCGCGTGCTGACCGATGGCGTGTTCTTCGCTGCCAACCAGCTCTACGGCGTCACCTTCAAGGAACGCCGCAACATTCCGACCTATCAGCCCGACATCCGCGTCTTCACCGTCTACGACAAGGACGGTTCCGAGCTGGGCCTGATGTATTTCGATTATTGGAAGCGTGACAACAAGGCGGGTGGCGCGTGGATGTCGAACTTCGTCGGCCAGTCGAAGCTGCTGAAAACCAAGCCGGTCGTCTATAATGTCGGCAACTTCACCAAGCCCGCGCCGGGTCAGCCCGCGCTGATCACGTTCGACGACGTGACGACGATGTTCCACGAATTCGGCCATGCGCTGCATGGGCTGTTCGCGAACCAGACCTATCCGCTGGTCTCGGGCACCAACACCGCGCGCGACTGGGTCGAGTTCCCGTCGCAGTTCAATGAGCATTGGGCGCTCGATCCGAAGGT
>Ga0265798_10012449_pt1 | contig 10262 bp, 11 predicted proteins | sample P3T30metagenome_FD_192430 | JGI IMG/M metagenome (GOLD analysis project Ga0265798, IMG submission 192430) | Plant litter microbial communities from East Loma Ridge, Irvine, California - P3 T30 | ecosystem: Environmental > Terrestrial > Plant litter > Unclassified | place: USA: California...
TATCTGCGGCAACGTTCGTCGGCCTGAAGAGCTGGGCCTTACCCGGTTTGTCGGCGATAGCTCGCAGTTCACGCTAGCAGGCTTTGAGCGAAGCGCGATGTTTCGATAGTCAACGCGGGTGCCAGCGAAATCTATCGTCTTCCTCGTGTTCACAGCCGCGTTCGTCGCTGCTGCCTTGTTTCTGGTGTGGTTAGGCCGTCACCGCGCCTGATCGAGCCGTCCGACCACGCTTCGGAGCGGCGGAGCGGCCGAATGATCTCGTTGAACGTGGTCGTCATTGTATGAGATCGGCCCGCCCGCTTGAACAAATGGCCGCTTACCATCTTTGATGCTCGAAAGCCGCTGTTCCGCTTTCCACCGTCTGGTCGTATGCGCGGCAGAAGCCGACATTGCTGCTGGCAAGTTGACCCACGTTGTAGCGGCAATCGAAATTTGCTTTACGCACCCTGCCGACTTCAGCGGTTTGCGTCATCTGGACGCAACAACGGAGAGACTATTCTTGTTAGATCCAGAAATCGAGGAGGCAATGCGCAAGCTCAAGACGGCAGAAGAGATTGTAGCCGACCAACTCGTCCTCATAGCTGATTTGCGTCAAAAGGGGCGCGACTTCACCATCCCGGGTTACTTCCTGAGCGTTCAGCAACATGATCTAGAGATTGCCAAGGCTAAACTCAACAGCTTGCTTGAGGCGTAACCGCATAGCATCTTGCGCAGTAAAGTAGTGATGCAAGTATCACAAACACAGGGCAAACGGTCGAAATATGATGATCGTGAATCATTGGACAGCTGGTGACATCGGCTTGGCCTCTATCAGGCTTCAACAGCACCTATTCACTCTGCTGGCAGCAAAGGGGCTAATGAGCCGGGAGGAAATCCATCATATGGTGGCCGGATTGATCGATGAACTTCATGCCGATCCCGGCGGCAAAGGAGCCGCCCTGTTCCTCGAGCGAGCTTTCGGTGCGGAAAGCGACGCCAAAGCTCCCGTTTAATTACGGCTGAAGATCCCGCCGCCGTGGCCACCTAATTTAACTTCGACCGTAGTTCTTATACCGTTATAAGGCAGCGCAATACTCACTTACCGACAGTCCGCAAGTGAACCTTCGTTTCGCCTCCCTAGGTCTAAATCTTAGTTATTTGCTGAAGATCCAACCGGCCGAGACCACCGATGCAGTTTCTTGAAGATCATGTGCGGCAGAGTTTATGGAGCCAAAGCTCAGATGAGATGCCCGTGATAACAAATAGTAGCAAGGATGCACTAGCCAAGACCCGAGACGTGCGCGCTGACGGGGATCACAGCGACTGGCGCATTGGCGTCGTCATGGATGTGAAACTCGAGGTGCACCGAGTTACGGCCAGCCGCAACCTCGTGCGATACCATTTGCCGAGCGGCGTTGCGCGCGCTTGCGCAAGCCGCCTCAAGATCGTGGAAGCGCTGACCCTCGACATCCTCGACGTGCTCGGTACCGTACAGAATATGTGTGTAGAAACGCTGCAATCCTCAGACTACGCTTGTAACAGTGTAAAGTGAAGTTCAGCGGCCCGGGTCATCGTCGTCTCCATGTATTCCAGCGCTTTCCCAGATAACGTCAGCTCATCATCGAGGTTGCCGCTGCCGTCGCCGACAGTGAATCCGAGGCTATCAAGATGCTTGAGCCACCGACTGAGCACCGTCGGCGAAATGCTTGACCTTTCGCTGACCTCCTTACCCGTAATCCGTCGACCCTGCGCGTCGGCCACAAACAACTCGAGTAGAAGCTCCCAACCGGGTTCTCCGAATAGCTCAGCCGGCAGCGTCTCGGAACGGTACCGGCGGAATGCAAGCATCGCCGCAGCAAGAGCAGCGGCTCTATCCATTGCATGCACGCTCGTCTACTCGTCCCACATTCTCCATATAAATCAAAAGTATCGCGTGCCGCAAGTCACTCAGCGGGCTCCATGTGCCGAGACACAAACCATTCGCTGGCGTCGGACAGCTTCGCTGCAAGAACGTGGTCACGCTCATGATCAGCAAACGCGATTAGGTTATCGAGGCTGGCAGCCATCGCTTGAAGTTGAGCCTTTCGGCCTGACTCGTCCATCACACCCTCAGTCCGGTTTCAGCAACTTCACGTTTGCGGCTAGCATTCGGCAGCTGGAGTAATTTCTAGCTGAAAAAGCTTTGAGCCAGGAGACGGTGGGATAAGCAGGCCATCGATCGACGCCATCAGCCGCTTGGCGAGCCCCAAGCCTAATCCGCTACCTTGCACGCTGCCGTGCTTTGGTAGTGGAAGTCCGTCATCATCGATCGTAATCACTAGATCCCCGCCGGTGATCCGGTTGACGGTGATGGTGACGTGACCAGAAGCCCCTTCCGAAAAGGCGTGCTTGATCGCGTTGGTGGTAAGTTCGTTTACAACCAGTGCCAAAATGGTGATTTGGTTTGCGGACAGGCTTACGGTGTTCTGGCGGATATGCAGTGATATCAGGATCGAGCGTGGCTCGGCCTGGGCCTGCAACGCCTCGCAGGTTTGAAGCAGTGCCGCCTCCAGGCTGAGCGACCCATGGTTGATCGCGCCCCGAGCACGAGCCAAAATGGCCACCCTGTCCATTGCGTCGGCCAGTGCTTGGCGAACCTCCGGGATCTCGGCACGCCTGCTTTGCAACCCAAGCAGGCTGACAACAAGTTGCAGATCGTTGGCGCAGCGATGGTTCGTCTCGCGCAGCAGCAGATCGTCTCCGTGAGGGAGGTGCCGCAGGCTAGGAGACGACATCGCCATTTTAGTTGCTCACCCTAGATGTATGTACATTCACATGCAGGTAGCTCGCGTCGAAGCTTGCCATCCGACGAAGCGCGGCAACATCGGGCAGAGTAATCGTGCGGTGAGCATCCTCAACCAGCCCTTCGGCGCGAAGCTCTCGTACCATCCGATTGACATGAACCGGAGTAAGCCCAAGCGCATCGGCTAACGTTTCTTGCGTCAGCGGAAAGTCAAAGCTCACGCTTTTGCCATCGACTGCCCGAATGCGGACGGCAAGTTCGCAGATCAGGTGCGCGAGCCGTTCCTTGGCCGACAGGCGACCAAGGCACAGCGCCCATTTGCTTAATGTACCATTCTCGATAAGCGAGGTGCGGAGCAACGTTTGGGCGATGCCGCTATGCTGCGCGCTGAGCATCAGCACCTGCTCGCGGGGTAAAGCTACGACGCTGGCCTGCGTCAACATCCGGACGCCGTAAGCCTGCCATGTAAGCGACAGGGCATCTAGATTGACGATGTCGCCCGGCAGCAACAGCGCCGAGAGCTGACGGCATCCGTCGCGGGACATGACGTAGCGGCAAGCCCAACCTTCGGTGATCACGAACAGGTGATCGGCACGTTTGCCCTCGCGCAGCAGATCCGTATGGGGTTGAACCCGCTTTGCAGGCACAGCCACTGCTTCGAGCGCTTGCCGTTCGCTATACGACAGGCATGGCGAGTGATTGAGCCACGTTTCCCTCAGTGGCGATGGAACATCCACCCTCTGGGTGACTGCACTTCGTGATTGCGTCAGATGCATCATGGCAAGGGGGCCTCCGCGACATGGCGTTCAGCTAGCTCATTCGAGCGAGCCTGAATCAGCCGGTCATCGGGTGTGGCGACACCGTCCGGTGTTACCTGCTGTGTTGGCCCGGACTTGATCTTTTCACCACGCCGGAGGTGAAATTCGGCAATTTCGTCCATGGCTTACGACCTCACGCCAATGGTTCACGAGCCGTACATATCTCAAGTTTGCCGTAGCGGAAGGTTGGTTCTGAGAACTGTCGTGTGTACAACAGAACGCGTTTTAGGTTGAGAACCAGACGCTGCGAAGGTACTCTGCAGTCCGCTCGCCTGATCAAGCCGGCATGACAGCGCACGTTAGGTCCGCAATGCGAACTGTTGTGCGCGACACAGAATTAGCAATTGAGGTAGATTACTTTTTACGCCCATAGTGGCCTCATCGTTCGCCGACGTTACGGGCGTGAACGCTGGAAGATTTTGATACTTTCGCCCCAACCGCGGGACGATCATGTCGCAGCCAGATCAGCATACCACCACCAATACGCTGCTACGCGCGATGTCAGACCGCGACCGTGCTCTGCTTCAGCCCCATTTCACCCGCGTGGAGCTTGCGACACGTCATATGCTGGTAACACCGGCAAAACCCGTTGAGCATGTTTATTTTCCTGAAAGCGGCATCGTCTCGATTGTCTCAGCGATGGCGCAGAGCGGTCGGGTTGAGGCGGGTATCTTCGGGCGTGAAGGGGTGTCGGCGACGTGCTTGCTGCTCGGCACCGACCGCTCACCACACGAGAGCTTTGTGCAGGTTGGTCCGGTAACCGCGCTGCGCATTGGCACCGATCAGTACCTGGCCGCCATTGCACAAAGCGAGCCCCTCCGCACGACGCTGCTGCGCTATGTGCAAACCGTCCTCGTGCAGTCCGCTCAAAGCATGGCGACCAACGCCACCCAACGCATAGAAGCCCGCCTCGCGCGCTGGCTGCTGATGTGCCATGACAGGGTCGAAGGTGATGAGATCGCGCTAACCCATGAGTTCATGGGCATGATGATCTCGGCCGAGCGCAGCCGGGTTACTCTTACCCTCCACGTCCTTGAAGGTGCCGGCATGATCCGGTCGCAGCGTGGCCGCGTTATAATCGTCGATCGTGACAAGCTCGAAGACCTTGCCGGCGACGCATATGGTGTGCCGGAGGCAGAGTATCGCCAGCTTATCGGTCCTTTGGGTCGCGAGGCACGCGCGCTGTCGGATGACTGACACGGCCAGACTGCGTAGCGCAACGTTTCGCGCGCGAAATGTTGTGTAAGACACATAGCCTTTTTTGGCCCGTCCCGGCGGTTATGCTCTAGTCGGTTGCTGGATCTCATGGGCGCAAGCGACTGGAGGACGTGTCGCGCTTTCGCCCGGGTGATCAAGGGGCCAGCATGCAGCAGCAGAACGACTATGTGACAACCAACACCCTGCTGCGTGCGCTATCCCCGTCTGATATCGAACTTCTCAGGCCGCATTTGCACCGCGTGCCGCTCATGCGTGACGAAGTTGTCGTCAAAGCACACGAACCGATCGAGCACGTCTATTTCCCCGAAGGCGGCGTTGTCTCAATCGTATCTGACATGGTCGGGAGCGGTCGCACTGAGGCGGGTATTTTTGGGCGCGAAGGTGTTTCTGCTACCTGCCTGCTGCTCGGCACCGACCGCTCGCCGCACGAGAGCTTTGTCCAGATCAGTCCTGTCACTGCGCTAAGGATTGACACTAAGGCCTACCTTGATGCGATCCGGCAGAGTGACAGCTTGCGTACAATGCTGCTGCGTTACGTGCAGACAGTCCTGGTCCAATCCGCACAAAGCACCGCGACGAATGTGACCCATCGCATCGAGGGGCGGCTCGCGCGCTGGTTGCTGATGTGCCACGACCGGATAGACGGCGACGAGATCGCGTTGACCCATGAGTTCATGGGTATGATGATCTCGGCGGATCGCAGCAACGTTACGGTGACCCTGCACATCCTCGAGGGTGCCGGCATGATCCGCGCCAAGCGGGGCCGTGTTATTATCCTCGACCGCGACAAGATCGAGGAACTCGCCGGCGACGGCTACGGTGTGCCGGAAGCGGAGTATCGCCAGCTGATTGGTCCCTTAGGACGGTCTGCCGCTTGATAACGGCCGGGCGGGTTGCCACCAAGAACCAACCGACTGGCCCCCGCTCACCAGTCGATTGAATGGCTGCTTGCCGCTGGTTGCGGCTCAAAAGCAGACCGGCAGCTTTTCACCATCCGCGGACGTTTAAAGCCCCTGCCCGGCCGACCGAACGAATGTCTGCTTTTTACGGCCGGCGCCCGGAAGCGGACGGGCCGCTTCCCGCCAACGGGAGCTTCACCTGAAATATAGCGGAGGGGAGCAGCTAATGCCCCCCTCACCCCGTATTTCAGAAGTTCACCGCGGCCTTGGCATACAGGAAGCGGCCATTGAAGCCGAACGGCGAGAAGTTGCTGTACGGCAGGAATTGGTAGGTCGCCGGGTAGCTGCCACCGACGCTTGCCGGACGCTGGCCGAACGGCCTGCGGTCCGGATAGACGTCGAACGCATTGTCGACCCCCAGCGTAAGCTGCACGCCCTGCAGCTCGTAGCTCAGCGAGAAGTCCGTGATCCACTTCGGGCGCAGCACCTGGTCGTCCGGCCCGAGCGCGGTGAGGCTCAACGCGTCGGCGCCGAGTGGCGCGGTGGTCTCGGGCGAAATCACCGAACCATAGCGCGTCGTGCGGGCGGACACGCCGACGCCGGCGATCTTGCCGTCGGTCGCCAGCACCACCTTGGTGCGCGGCTGCCCGCGTTCGAAGCGGATGCCCTCGACCCGTCCGAACAGCACCAGACCCGGGATCTGGGCGAGCGACCCCAGATTGTTGAGCCGCCTGTCGATCTGGTTCTTGGTGTAGTTGTAAGCCGCGGAGAGGTTCCATGACCCGAGGCCGCCGAGGTTGGCGCGATAGGTCGCGACGGCGTCGACGCCCTGCGTCGTGGTATCGAGGCCGTTGATGAAGAACCGCGCCGCGCCGACGTTGCTGAAGCCGTTGGCCTGCAGCACCGCCTGCACCGCCGCATTCTGCGAAGCCGTGCCCACGCCTGCCGCACCCAGGTTCTCGGACAGTACGACCCGATCCTTGATCTTGATGTGGAAGTAGTCGACCGTCACGTTGAAGTTGCGGAAGGGGTTGAGCGTCGCGCCTCCGGACAGGTTGAGCGACTTTTCGGGATCGAGCGGCTTCGACCCCAGCGCCCGCGCCACCGGGCTGCTCACCGCCACCGTCGAGACGTCGACCGGAACGCCGGCCAGGAAGTTGGTCGAGGTGGTGGTGAAGAACTGCTGGTGCAGCGACGGCGCGCGGAAGCCGTTGGAGACCGACCCGCGGAGCGCGAACCCTCTGACCAGTTCATAGCGCAGGGCGAGCTTGCCGTTCAACGTGTCGCCGAAGTCGCTGTAGTGCTCGTAGCGGCCCGCCGCGGTGGCGGTGAGTCCGGTGAACAGGTCGGCGTCGAATTCGACGTAGCCGGCGAAGCTGTCGCGATCGACGTTCGTCCGCGCCGATGCCGGCAGGCCGCCGAACCCCTGCGCGCCGGCCGCGGCCGCGCGCCCGGGGAACGAGCAGATTCCGGTGGCCGCCGCGTAGACGCCGCCGAGGACGGCGCAGTTGCCCGCCGTGGTCGCCCGTGCGGCCTGGAAGAACGGCCCGGTCTGGTAGGACTGCGGATCGCCCGGACGGATCTGGTAGATCTCGTGACGATACTCGCCTCCGAACGCGAAGGAGAGCGGACCGGCGAGGCCGAGGTCGAACTGCCGCGACAGATCGGCGTTGGCGAGGATCTGCGAGAAGGCGAGGCCGCCGGCGTCGAACGAACGCTGGCTCTGCGGGCCGAAGGAGACGTTGACGCTGTTCTCAGTTCGATAGTTGAGCTCGTTGCGACCGAAGCCGAGCGAGAAGTCGCCCTTGAAGCCGGCCAGCTCGGCGCGGATGCCGCTGGTCGCCGACACGTCGTCGATGTTGGATTGGATCCTCGGCAGGTAGCCGTCCGTCGTCAGACCGACGAAGTTGGCGTTCGTGGGCGTGGCTCCCGGCGCGATCGTCGAGTAGTCGCGGTTCGTCGCGGCCGACTGCTGGCGGAAGTTCGCCGCGGACAGGCCGTCGCGATGGCCGTAGGTGAAGAAGCCGTAGAATTCCGCATCGCCCAGAGGGATGCCGGTGTTGACGAGGAAGTTGAAGTCTTCGGTCTTCGCATCGCCGTAGCGAAAGTCCAACCGGTTGAAGCTCGCCTCTCGAGGATCGAAGGTCGTCGACGTCGGCCGGATATAGTTGGGCCGGAGGTCATAGCCCTGGCGGTTGGTGAAGTTGCGGTCGCGATACTCGCCGGTGAAGTTGAAGTAGCCGCCGTCTCCCACCGGCAGGCCGACGTTGACGCCATACGTCAGCATCCCGCCGTCGCGCGCCTTGCGCTCGCCGGAGCTCGCCGCCTGCAGATAGCGCGGATCGGCGCCGTCGAGGGCGGGCTGGCCGCCCAGCAGTCCGTCGTAGTCGGCGACCCCGTCCAGCGTCGTCACGTACTTGCCGTAGCTCACCTGCGCCCGTCCGCCCGAGGAAGCCGTCTTGAGCTGCACGTTGATGACGCCCGCGATCGCGTCGGAACCGTATTGCGACGAGGCGCCGTCGCGCAGCACCTCGATCCGCTCGATCGCGAGAGCGGGGATCATGTTCATGTCGACCGCCGCGGCGCCGCGCCCGACCGTGCCGTTGATGTTGAGGAGCGCCGAGACGTGCCGGCGCTTGCCGTTGACGAGGACCAGCGTCTGATCAGGATTGAGCCCGCGCAGCGTCGCGGGGCGGGTTACATCCGATCCGTCGGCGATCGAAGGCTGCGGGAAGTTGAAGGACGGCACGAGCTGGTTGAGCGCCTTGTTCAGCTCGCCCGATCCGGAATTTTGCAGGGCGCTCGACGATATCACGTCGATCGGGACCGGGCTGTCGGCAACTGTGCGGTTCGGTGCGCGACTTCCGATCACCACGATCTGGTTCGAAGCTTCGACATCGTCGGTGGTCTGTGCGTCGATGGCGGCCTCCTGACTGGGAGCAGTCTGGACAGCCTGCGCTGCAACCGGTGGGGCGAACCCGAACATGGAAGCGGACATAAACAGCCCGGCGAGCAACTTACTGCGTGTCATGATTTTCCCCCGTAGCGAAGGGCCTGTTCACCTCCCCGCTTGGCGACACAATATGTCGCCTTCATCTGCGAGCAAGCAGGAGATGAGGACGCCAAAGCCTTTGACATGCCGCTGTGGCAACCACGCCACAGCTGAGGTTTCGCTCGACCGGGTTGCTCCATCTCGCGGCTGATCAAGAAGGCGTCAAGTGTCTCTCAACAGTAGATGGCGAAGCGGAAGTATTGATCAAGGGAATCGACTATTACGAGGATCTCGCGACGGCCAAGCGCTACGCTAACAATTCTTGGGCGGCCTCGAAACGAGCGGGGGAAAAGCCGCTGCTTACGCCGACCGGGTTAGCGCGCGAACGAACAGCCACTTATGGCGATGGTCACCCGCAAGCGGCCGTTCTGTTCTCCACCTCCAACCGGCGGTCATAGCCCCTGCCCTGTCCGTGAACGGATGTCCGGTTTCAGCGACCATCGCCCGAAAGCCGCCATTCTGCTCCCCACCATGCGCGGACGTTTGGGCCCCTGCCCGCCCCCGTGAACGAGCATCCGCTTCTCGCGATCGGCATTCGAAAGCGATCATTACGCTAACCACAATTAATGGACATTGGCCACTGCCCGATAGAAGTTCAAACCTGCTACTGGAAGGGGCGAGCATAGCGAGTGATGCGAAACCGATCACCGGCTAAATAAGGCGGCTTGCTGATGTACACCGGCGTACGCTGCGAGGACGTTCGGTCGAACCTCCGCGGCCGGAGGTTGAACGGTCAGCGACGCGAGCCCGAATGCCAATGTTGCCTCGTCTCCCGGCGGATCGAACCTAGTGCGTCCGCCACATTGATGGCGGACGGGTCGCCTGCGGCGATCAGAGTTTGGCGAGCGCGTCGGAGATCACCCACCGTAGGACGGATGCCGGGTGCGTCGAAGCGAACAGCCACGTTCATCGCGTCGCGTTAACCCCAACATTGGAATCAATCCAGGCAGGGTCTCTTGGCGGATCGGGACCTTGCCCTCGTTTGCAAGACGCCGAAGCCGACGCTGTTGCGACCGTCGCGCCAATGTTCACGGACGAAGGCCGCTGCGACATCCAGGTCGAGGATGAACGGCTTGCCGTACTTGCCCTGCTAGATCACCGGGAAGTCGTCGCGTGCCGTGATGAAGCGCGGCAGCGAGGGATAGCTGGGCATGCCGTCGAGGTGGGCCAAATCCGTTAGCGTCCCGAGGCTCATCGCCGCACCACCGACCCAAGGTAATTAAATCGCACTAGCGCGACCGCCCTCGTTGCTACCCGGTGTGCTTCTGCCACCATGGGCTTCCGGGCCTTAGGACGATCGCGCGAGCACAATCCGCCCCGCGTAGTTTTCGCAACGATCAGACGGCCAGCAGGCGCTCTACGTGGCTGTGGGGCGGCCGGATTGCCATGACGCGACCGTAAAAATCCGGCCAGCGGTAAAAAAGTCCCCGCGTGAGAGGACATGCGGTCTAGGCGGCCGGCCCCTTTGAGAGTTTTACCCCCCCCCCCCGGGGGGTGTGCACCCTTGCTAAACG
>Ga0265798_10012451_pt1 | contig 10260 bp, 6 predicted proteins | sample P3T30metagenome_FD_192430 | JGI IMG/M metagenome (GOLD analysis project Ga0265798, IMG submission 192430) | Plant litter microbial communities from East Loma Ridge, Irvine, California - P3 T30 | ecosystem: Environmental > Terrestrial > Plant litter > Unclassified | place: USA: California...
CTCGTCCATGAGCCCAGAGTGGCGCGGTCGCGGCCTGTGCGCCAGAGGCTGCGCCCACGCCGCCACCGACTCGACATCCCGCCACCGGATCGCGTGGCGGGATGTCGAGTCCGTGGCGGGCTGGCGCCACCCCGGCCGCCACCGCGCGAGGAGATGGACACGACGCCGGCTTCGAACCCGGCGTCGTGTCCACAACCTGGCGCCAAGCCACCAGCCCCGTCAGCCCCGCCGACCCCCCGGCACCCCGACGCTCTCGCGCAGCACCAGAGCGGCCTCGTCCGTCGTCAGTCGCGGAGTCTCGACCCCCGCCATGAGCTGCTGCAGCTGGCCGAAGGCGCGCGAGCCGAGGGCGGCGAAGTCCTGGCGGGCGGTCGTGATCGACGGCGAGAACAGCTCGGAGATGGGGTGGTCGTCGAATCCGGCGACGCTGACGTCGTCGGGCACGCGCAGCCCCTCGTCGGCGAGCCCGCGGATGACCCCCATGGCGATCTCGTCGTTGCCGCAGAAGACGGCCGAGACCGTCGGGTCGGCGGCCAGGCGTCGGCCGACGGCCCGCCCCGACAGGGGCTCCCACGTCGAGTCGGTGATCTCGGGCACGGGCACCCCGGCGTCGATCAGGGCGTTCCGCCACCCCGTCGTGCGGCCGTCCTCCTTGCCCGACGGCGGCACCCGCACGTGGTGCACGGTCGCGTGCCCGAGCCCGAGCATGTGCGTGGTCAGCGCGTACGAGCCGGTCGCCTCGTCGATGACGGCCTGCGGCACCCCCGATGCGATCTCGCCCGAGATCGCCACGGTGGCCAGCGACGTCGGCACGGCCGCGAGCGCGGCGACCCCCTCGGGGTCGAACTTCAGCACGACGACGCCCGCGACGGGCTGCTGCAGCGCGAGGTCGACGGCTGCGTGCACCGCGTCGCCCTCGGTCGAGTCGATGACGGTGATGCTGACGAGGTAGCCCGAGGCCCGGGCGCTGACCTCCACGCCCCGGATCGTCTCGGCGTAACCGTAATGAGAGGTGTCGCCGGCCAGCACGGCGATGACCCGAGAACGGCCGTTGACGAGCGCCCGCGCCGACGCGTTCGGCCGGTAGCCCAGCTCGGCGATCGCCTGCTCGACCCGCCGCGTCTTGTCGGCGCTGACCTTCGCCGCCCCCGTGAGCACCCTCGACACGGTGGGCGCCGACACTCCGGCGAGCCGCGCCACGTCGTCGATGTTGGCGGGGCGCTGGTCCGCTGCGGGGCTCGGCATGATCGTCTCACCATAGGGCGATCCGACCAGACTCGTCATTTGACGGCGCCGCTGGTGATGCCCGAGATGATCTTGCGCTGCATGACCATGAAGGTGATCAGCAGCGGCAGGCTCATCACGATGATGTAGGCGAAGATCAGATGCCAGTTCTGCAGGTAGAGCCCGCTGCTCGCGACCTGGTAGAGGTTGAGCGGCAGGGTGTCCAGTCGCCCGCCGATCACGAAGAGCGCGTAGAAGACGTCGTTCCAGACGTAGAGGCAGATGAGGATCGTCGCCGTGGCGAGGGTCGGGCCGAGCAGCGGCAGGATGATCCGCACGAAGACGCGCACCGGCCCGGCGCCGTCGACCCGGGCGGCCTCCTCGAGCTCGACCGGGATGGTCCGCACGAATCCGGTGACGAAGAACACCACGGTCGACAGGTACATCCCCATGTAGACGCCGATCATGCCGAGCGCGGTGCCGGCGAGGCCGATCTGACGCAGCAGCAGCACGATCGTGACGACGGCGGGCGGCAGCACGATGCCGCTGATGGCGAGGGCGTAGACGATCGCCATGCCCCGGCTCGAGCGCCGGGCGAGCACCCACGACGCCATCGAGCCGAGCAGCAGCACCCCGAGCACCGACGGCACCATGACGAGCAGGCTGCCGAAGAACCCGGGCACCATGCGCCCGTCGCTGAAGACGGTCGCGATGTTCTCGAACAGCTGCCAGTCGGTCGGCAGGGCGAGGTTCGGGCTGAAGGCCTCGGCCTGATCCTTGCCGGCGGTGACGACGACCATCCAGAACGGGACGCCGAGCAGGCCCACGACGAGGGCGAGCGCGACGATCGGCTGCAGCACGCGGCGACGGGGCCGCCGACGACGCGACGCGGGCGGTGTCGAGGAGGTGCGGTGCGCCTCCTCGGGACGGCTGACGGTCGATGCGCCGGTCACGACGCGGGGCACGCTGGAGACGCTCATCAGAGGACGTCCTCTCTCTTGCGGAGGAAGCGGATCAGGGGGAACGCCAGCACGGCCACCATGACGAACAGCATCAGGCTCATGGTCGTGGCCTGGGCGAAGAGACCCTGCCCGAAGGTGCGGAAGATGAAGATGTTGAGCAGCTCGGTCGTGCCGCCGGGGCCGCCCTCGGTGGTCGCCTGCACGACGTCGAAGCCGTTCATCGAGCCGAGGAGGGACGTGGCGACGTTGAAGGTCACGGCCGGTGCCAGCAACGGGAACCGGATCGTGCGGAACGTCTGCCACCAGCTCGCCCCGTCGAGGCGCGACGCCTCGAGGACGTCCTGATCGATCGTCTTGAGACCGGCGAGGTAGATGAGCATCGACAGGCCCATCCACTTCCAGGCGTGGATGAGAGCGACGACGACGATGGTCCACGAGGTGCTGCCGAGCCAGGCGGTCGTGACCTCGGTCCCGGTGAGGGTGCTGAGGACGGCGTTCAGCGCGCCGTCGGGCTTCAGCAGGGCCTGGAAGATGTAGCCCACGGCGAGCGCCGACATGACCACGGGGACGAAGAAGGCGACGCGGGCGAACCGGTTGACGCCGGTGTCGGCCTCGAGCACGAGGGCGAGCACGAGCCCGAAGAGGTTCTGGAACAGCGCGACGAGCACGGCGTAGACGAGCGTGACCCGCAGGCCCGAGACGAGCGCCCCGTTGGCGAACAGCGACGTGAAGTTGTCGACGCCGACGAACGAGATCTGCGACGAGAAGCTCGACCAGTTCGTGAACGCGTAGACGAAGTTGAAGACGGTCGGCACGAAGAAGAAGACCACGAGCACGGCCAGGGCGGGCAGCAGGAACCACGCGGGGTGGTCCTGCCGCCGGCCGCCGGGGCGACGGGGGGCGGTTCCGCTGCGCGACGACGAGGCTGCCGTGCGGCGCGCGGTGAGCGAGGCGGTCATGGGGACTCCAGTCGGGAGGGGTGCGGGAGGGGGGGGGCGGCTGGTGAGGCCGCCCCGCCCGGGTGGGCGGATCAGAAGTCGGTCGAGCCCTGGGCCTTGGCCAGCTCGGCGAACTGCTGCTGGGTGGCCTCGGCGACCTGCTCCGGCGTCTTCGTGCCCTGGATCATGTCGGCCAGGTTGATGTAGAGGTCGGGGTTGGCGACCGCGAGGGCCTGCATGGACCCGACGGCGTCGGGGACGGACGCGGCCGACGCGAGCAGCGCCTCCGGAACCGTCTCGGGGGTCTCGACGCCCTGCATCAGCGACACGGTCTCCTGGTCGTCGACGAAGCCCTGGTAGCCCTCGCCCATCCAGTACGAGAGGAACTGGCGCGAGGCGGCCTCCTGGGCGTCGTCGCCGGTGTCGAACGCGACGACCGCGTTCGCCTGGTCGGGGATGAACGTGCCGACGTTGCCTGAGGGCGAGATCGGGAAGAACCCGATCTTCTCGTTCAGCTCGTCGGCGTCGGCCTTGGCCTGCAGCTGCCCGAAGAAGGAGTTGACCTGCATGACCATGGCGGCGTCGCCGGCGAGGAGGGCGTCGCCCTGGTCCTCGAAGGTGGCGGTGGCGATGTCGTCATTGAAGAGACCCTCGTCGATGAGGCCCTGGTACTCGTCGATCGCGCCCTGGATGGTGGGGTCGGTGAACGACTCCTCGTTGCTGTTCACGCGGTCCCAGAGGCCGTCGGCGGCCGCGTCGGCCAGCTGCACCTGCACCCACCACTGCGTGGCCCAGCGGTCGCCGCCCATCTCGTAGAAGGGGGTGACGCCGTCGGCCTTCAGGTCGCGCGCGGTGGCGAGCAGCTCGTCGAGGTCGCCGGGAGTCTCGGTGACCCCGGCGTCGGCCAGCACCTGCTTGTTGTAGTAGACGCCCTCGACCGCGGGCACCGTCACGAGGGCGGCGTAGCGGGTGTCGTCGAGCAGACCGGTGATGTCGGCGTAGTTGGCGTCGTAGCCGTCGAGCCAGGGGGCGCCGTCGAGCGGCTGCAGGTTGGTGCGGGCGTTCAGCGCGGTCAGGCTCGACTCGGTCGGCTGCCAGAAGGCGATGTCGGGCTTGTCTCCCGTCGCGACGCGGGTCTGCACGCCCTGCTCGTAAGGGTCGGGGATCGTCTCGACCTCGACGGTGGCGCCGGTGAGCTCCTCGAAGCCGTCGATGACGCTGGCGGCGGTCTCGGCGGTGCTCTGCGCGGCCCACACGGTGAGCGTCGTGCCGGTCAGGTCGGCGTCCTGCTCGGGCCACGAGACCGGGCCGCCGGCGGCCGAGCCGCCTCCGGCTCCGGGGTCGCTGCAGCCCGCCAGCGAGAGGGTGAGGGTGGCGACGGCGGCGGCGGCCACGGCGCTCTTCTTCCAGGTGATCTTCATCGGTCGGTCCTTCAGAGAGATGGTGCTGTGTGTGGGGGAGGGTCTCACGCCGAGGGGCGGGGCGTGAGGGCGAACGTGCGCGCGCCGACGGTGTCGGCGGTCGAACGGACGGTCAGGGTGCCCGTGGCGGCGTTCCAGGTGGTCGGCCACGGGGTCAGGCTCCGCGGGAACACGACGTCGACGACGACATCGGCACCGCGCAGGGCGGGGAAGACGAGCTCGTGCTCGCCGGCGGTCTCGTGGCGGTCCCAGACCGAGACGAGCGTGCGCCGGTCGGACGCCGCCGTGTCGGACGCCGGCCGGTCGGACGCCGGCCGGTCGGCGGTCAGCGCCAGGGCTACCCAGCGGTCGTCCCATCCGGGCAGTCCGCCCGGCCAGCTCGGAACGGCCGTGACGAGGTCGGGACGCACCTCTCGGGCGGCGACGACCGCCTCCTTCACGAGGTCGAGCTGCGCGTCGTCCATCCGGTTCAGGTAGCCCGACAGGAAGTACCGGCCGAGGAGGCTCGTCACGAGGCAGAACGCCGACTGCTCGTCGGTCATCGACGACTGCGGGTAGGCCCAGCTCGCGGCCTGCTCGGGCAGCATCGACAGCGGTGCCGCCGCCGCGATCGGCGGGTAGAGCAGGTGATCCTGCTGGTCAGAGGTCGACTGGGCCTGCACCCGCGAGAGGATCGCCTGATCGGCTCGCATGGCGCCCGACGAGCAGGCCTCGAGCACGAGGTCGGGGTGACGGTCGATGACCCCGTCGAGCCAGTCGAGCACGGCCCGCGAGTGCCCGAGCAGGCCGACGCCGGCGCTCGGCGCGTCGACGTCGGTGCCCGCCCCGGGGTCGGTGTAGTAGTCGAGCTTGAAGTACCCGACGCCGAAGTCCCGCACGAGCCGGTCGACGACCTCGTCGAGATGCGCGCGGGCGGCCGGGTGCCGCAGGTCGAGGTGCAGGCGATCCTGCTCGTGCACCCGCTGACCGGACCGCTGCAGGAACGCCTCGGGCGGCAGGCTCGACGCGACGGGGCTGAGCACCCCGACCGACTCGGGCTCGAGCCAGAGCCCGGGCACCATGCCGTGCGAGCGGATCCGGTCGGTGACCTCGGACAGCCCGCCCGAGAACCGCACCGTCGAGGGCTGCCAGGCGCCGACGCTCGGCCACCAGTCGCCCCCGTCGTCGTACCAGCCGGCGTCGATGCAGAACACCTCGGCCCCGGCGGCCGCCGCGGCGTCGACGAGCGGCAGCAGCTTCTCGGTGGTCGGGTCGCCGTCGAGGGTGTTCATGTAGTCGTTGAAGACGATCGCCGGGCGCGAGTCGTCCGGGTGCGGGCGACGGGTCGCGCGACGGTGCCGCGTCAGCTCGGCCGCCGCGGACTCCAGATCGGCGCCGAGGGCGACCGTCGCGGGCACGGTGGTGAACGAGTCGCCCGGGGCGAGGGGCTGCAGCCACTGGTGGTCGACGTCGGTCGGACCCGAGAGGGCCACGAACGCGTCGTCGACGTGCTCGCCCACCTCCCAGCGCCACGGCCCGTTGTTCTCGATCTGCCAGAGCCAGGCCACCCCGCGCTCGACCGAGACCGCCCCGCCCAGCGGCAACGCGCCTCCGGTGGACCAGGTGCCCTGCGAGATCTGCTTGACGGCGGAGCGCGGGCTGTGTCCGGTGAGCTGCTGCGCGAGCACGGGGAGGTCGTCGCGCAGACGGGTCTCGGACCAGCGCCCCTCGCCGAGCCAGTCGTTGCGGCCGCGCAGCAGCGTCCAGCCGTCGACTCCCCCGGGCCGGCCGGCGGTGCCGCCGAGACCCTGCGCCCACGACGTGATCGACTGCAGGTCGAGGGCGCGGTCGCCCGTGTTCTCGACCGTCGTCGTGACGGAGAAGGAGGCGCGGGCCGACGATCGCAGGTGCAGCACCACCCGCAGACCCTCGTCCGACGCCGAGACCAGGTCGAGTCCGCCGCCGGCGACGGGTCGGACCGCGGTCAGTCGCAGCGTCGAGCCGAGCTCGGTGTGCACGAGACGCGACCCGACCAGGGTGCGCCCGCGACCGGCGGCGAGGATCTCGGTGATCGGGACGACCGCCTCCACCCGGGTGTCGACAGCGTCGGTCGTGGCCCGCACCAGGTGCAGCGGCTCGTCGCCGTGCGCGAACTCGAGCGTGAGACCGGGGGTCGCCCAGCGCACGATCGCGTCGGGGGCCGTCGGCACCTCGTCGTCGAGCGACGTCAGGAGGCGGTCGAGAGTCATGGGGTGTCCTTTCGTTCCCGAGTCATCGGGACGGGGCCGGCCGACGACGGCGGGTCGTCGGCCGGCACGGGCGGTCGTGCTGCGGGGTGAGGCTGGTGCGCGGTGCGCGGTGCGCGGTGCGCGGTGCGCGCGGTGCCGCGGGGCTGCTGCGCGGGGTGTCGCGGGGCTGCTGCGCGGGGTGTCGCGGGGCTTGCTGCGCGGGGTGTCGCGGGGCTTGCTCAGCGAGCCGTCGTGATCGGCGTCCCGACGCTCTGCTTGGCGAGCGTCACGGTGTCGATGTCGGGCGCCCAGGCGGTGGCGTTGCCGAGGGTGATCGCGCCGCTCGCAGTGGCGAGACGGATCGGCTGCGCGTAGTCCCAGAAGCTGGTCCAGGCGTAGTTGTGGCGGACCGTCACCCGGTCGCTAGTGCCGCCCGCCTCCGTCACGTCGACGAACCGGCTGATCACCTGCGGGTTGTAGTTGATCGCGGCGCTCTTGTCGGCGTTGGCGGCCGAGAGGGTCAGCACGTAGTCGCCGGCTCCGAGGCCCGCCGGTCGGGCGAGGGTGGCGGTGCTGCCGGCGCCGTTGCCGAGGCTGCCGAGCACGGAGACCGCGCCCTGGGCGTCGGCCGAGCCGTTCGAGCCGGTCGTCGCCGGAAGGCTGCGGACGATCGTTCCGCCGGCCCGGGTCAGCGACTCGGCCTGCACCTTCACGGCGTTGCCCTGCGCGGTGTCGGCCGTGCGCTGCGCGGCGCCGCGGGTGGTCGTCACGTCGGTGACGACGGCTCCGGTCGACGACGTGACGCCGATCTCGTTGACGCCCTGGGTCAGCCAGACGCGCACCGTCGTCGTCCACGCCCCGGCGGCCGAGACGCTGCCGGCCGGGATCGCCTTCTCGCCGACGGTCACACCGAGCGCCGACGCCCTGGTCGTCGTGTAGCGGACGGCGACGTCGTGGTATCCGCTCTCGGCGGCCGCGACGAAGAACGAGGCGCCGGCCGCACCCGACAGTCGCGCGCCTCCGTTCCCTGCCGCGGGCGTCTGCCCGTAGACGAGCTGCGCGCCGGAGGAGAGTCGCGCCTCGGTGGCGGGGTAGGTGGTGGGCTCGCCGTCGGTCGCGTCGCGCAGCTCGAACCGGTCGAGGGTGATGTCACTGCCGGGCAGTCTCGTCTGGCCGTCGCGGCTCGCGCGGAGCGACAGCGAGTGGGTGCCGGCCTTCAGAGGCACGAGCACGTCGGTGCTGCCGCGGTAGGTGTACGAGAGGTCGGCCGAGTACTTGACGAGCTGGTTATAGCCGCCGTCGACGAACAGGGCGTGCTGACCGGGGGCCTGGTTCGCACCGGCGAGCACCGAGAGCCGGTACGTGCCGTCGCGCGGGACGGTGACGTTCCAGGTTGCGCTCGAGCCGACCTGGTTGAAGCTGCCGACGTCGCGACCGCCCGACGCCATGAACGACCACTCGCGGGCCGGGTCCTGGGTGTAGGCCGTGGCGTTCGCGAGCGTGGCGCTCTCGGCCTCGACGCTGCTGACGAGGGTGGTGTCGACGACCGGGCGCTGGGCGAGCGGCTTCGTGATCTGCACCTCGTAGGCGGCGTACCGGTCGTTGTTCGGGATCGTCACCGTGGCGGCGCCCGAGGCCAGGGAGGCGCGGGTCGACACGACCACGGGAGGCTGCCCCGACAGACCCTCGGCCCCGTTCAGCCGCGCCGCCCGGACGACGACGTCGACGCTCGTGCCGAACGTGGCCGCGTCGAGGCCGGTGAGGTCGAGCTGCACGTCGGAGGACCCGCCGCCGACGAGCACCGTCGCCTCGCCGTCGGCGTCGTCGCGGGCGGCGATCGCCTGCACGGTGTCGGCGACGTCAGCCTGCGGCGGCGTGACCTCGACCGTTCTGCTGCCGGCCAGGTCGCCGTACCACTTGAACATCCACCAGCCGCCGTTGGCGCCGTTGCTGCGGGCCGAGTTGTCGGAGAGGTTGCCCGCGTAGTTCCAGTAGGCGGTCTGGGCGTCGACCTTCTGCTCTTCGAACATCGAGAACCACTGGATGAGCTGACCGGGCACGCCCATGTCACGGAGCATCCCGTACTCGGTGATGTTCACCGGGATGTCGGCGATGCCGAGGTCGGCGAGGATCCTCTTGTACTCGGCGTTGTGGCCCCGGAACGTGGCCAGGTTCCGGGTGCCGAGCTCGTGCCAGATGAACACGTCGGGCAGCTGGTCCTTCTGCTTCGCGTAGGCGAGGAAGTCGCGGCTGCGGTCGGCGTGCCAGCCGGCGTCGCCGGGGCCGCCGACCTGGGCCGTGCCGAGGCCGTGCGCCGCGTAGACCTTCTGGATCTCGACGTAGGCGGCCGACCAGTCGGCCAGGAACTGCGCCTTCTGCGTGCTCCAGTCCGGGTACCAGTTGCCGGCGTCGGGTTCGTTGAAGGGGATGAACACGTACTTCTCGGGGTTGGCAGAGTTCGTCGCGATCGACTCGACGACCTGCCGGAGGATCGGCAGATAGTCCCACTCACCGTCGCCGTTCGCGTCACCCGGGCGCTGCCCGCCGTTGTAGGCCCAGTCCGGGTACATGTCCTGTGCGTAGACGTAGAGGTCCTGGCCCCCGGCCGCGAAGAAGTCGGTCTCGACGTCGAGGGCGTCACCGTTCGGGTGCTGCGCGCCCTGCGGGGGTTTCTGCGACGTATTCGTGACGCGGGCGCCCTCGAGAACGGCCGGCGAGGGCGATCCGTTATCGCCGAGGCCGTAGAGGGTGCCGGTCGCGCCGCCGCGGAACGTGCCGGTCGAGGTGCCGAAGTCGACGGCGACTCGGCTGGTGGCGGCCTCGGCCGAGGTGGGGGTGGCGAGCAGCTGCGAGCCCGAGAGGGCGATGGCCACGGCGCCGACGGCGGCGGTGCAGCCGAGGAGCGCGCGACGGGCGGGTGACAGGGAGAGGAGGGACAACGGAGGTACTCCTTCGTACGTCGTCGATACCGCGATCACGTCGGTGTGAAATCGCTATCAGGAGGGTCGCACGGCCCGAGTGCACTGTGCAAGCGTTTTCACGAAAACCCTTTCACGCGTGCTGCGCCCTGCTCCGACAGCACCGCGCCAGGAGGTGGACACGACGCCGGTCTTAAACCTGGCGTCGTGTCCACAACCCGGCGTCATGGCCCACCCGCCCAAGAGCCGAGGAGGCGCGGGTCGGGTGACCAGCGCCTCCTCGGCTCCCGCCGACCCGCCCCGCCCCGCCCCGCACGCCGCCACCGACTCGACATCCCGCCACCGGATCGCATGGCGGGATGTCGAGTCCGTGGCGGGCTGGCGCCGCCCCGGCCGCTACCGCGCCACGAGATGGACACGACGCCAGGTTTAGACCTGGCGTCGTGTCCACTTCCTGGCGTCGGGGCGCACATCGCGTGCCAGGATCGACGGGACGCCGCGGTCGGCGGCGTCGCCGACGTGAGGATGCGGGCATGAGCGTGACGGACGAGCTGGTGCACGTGGTCCTGGTCGAGTGGGCCGACGGGGCT
>Ga0265798_10012453_pt1 | contig 10259 bp, 7 predicted proteins | sample P3T30metagenome_FD_192430 | JGI IMG/M metagenome (GOLD analysis project Ga0265798, IMG submission 192430) | Plant litter microbial communities from East Loma Ridge, Irvine, California - P3 T30 | ecosystem: Environmental > Terrestrial > Plant litter > Unclassified | place: USA: California...
CAGCTGCTTCGTGTACGGGTCCTTCGGCGACTGGAAGATCTCGCGCACCGAGCCGCGCTCGACGATGCGGCCGCTCTTCATCACGATGACGTTGGTCGCGAGGTCGGCGACCACGCCCATGTCGTGGGTGATGATCACGATCGCGCTGTTGAGGCGCTGGTGGAGCTTCCGCAGCAGGTCGAGGATCTCGGCCTGGATCGTCACGTCGAGCGCCGTGGTGGGCTCGTCCGCGATGAGCATGTCGGGGTCGCACGAGAGCGACTGCGCGATCATGGCGCGCTGGCGCTGGCCGCCGGACAGCTGGTGCGGGTAGGAGTCGAAGGCCTTCTCGGGATCCGGCATCTCGACGAGCTTCAGCAGCTCGAGCGCGCGCACCTTGGCGACCGACGGGATGATCGAGTTGTGGACGCGCAGGGCCTCCACGATCTGGAAGCCCACCGTGTAGACGGGGTTGAGCGCCGTCATCGGCTCCTGGAAGATCACGGCGATGTCGTTGCCGCGGGCCTTGCGCAGGGTCGCCTGGTCGGCGCCGACCATCTCGACGCCCTTGAGCTTGGCGCTCCCGCGGACCCGGCCGTTCTTGGGCAGGAGGCCCAGCAGCGACATGGAGCTGACGCTCTTGCCGGAACCGGACTCGCCGACGATGGCGAGGACCTCGCCCGGGTTGACCTTGTAGTCGAGGTCGATCGCCGCGGGGATCCACTCGTCGCCGACCCAGAAGTCGACTCCGAGGCCGGAGACCTCGAGGATGGGGACGGTCGTGTCCGTCCCGTTCGCGTGAGCGCTCATGCTGCGTACTCCTGGCTGCTGGAAGTGGGGTTGTCGAAGGGCGCCGAGTCGGGCCGTGGGACGATGTGGCCATGGATCAGCCCGTCGTCATCCGCCCGTCCTTCGGACGCCTCTTGACCGTGATCGTCTCGGCGATCGTGGTCTTCGTGCTCGTGAGCACCGTGGTGGGAGGTCGTGCCGACCTGCTCCTGACCACCGCGTGGGGCCCGCTGTTCCTGGCCTACGCGTCGTGGCTCGTCTTCTGGCATCCGCGCGTGCGCATCGCGACCGAGGGCGTCGAGATCCGCAACGTCTTCCGCACGCACGAGATGTCGTGGCCCGCGATCCGCGAGGTCGACACCAAGTGGGCCCTGAACATCACGACGGCGCACGAGCAGGTCACGGCCTGGGCCGCTCCCGCGCCCGGACGCCACTCGAACGCCTACATCACCACGAAGGAGGAGCGGTACCAGCCGGACCTCAGCGCGATGATGCAGGACGCGCGCCGCGGGGACCTGCCGCGCACCGACTCGGGCGACGCGGCCACGGTGATCCGCACGCGCCTCGCCGGACTCGCCCGCGCGGGCCACCTGGGCGGCCCGGTCGAGGAGGAGGGCCGGCGCGTCCGCACGCACTGGGCGGAGATCGCCGTGCTGGCCGTGCTGGCCGTCGCGACGATCGTGACCGCCCTGGTGTGACACCCGGGCACCTGGCACGGCCGACGCTCCGAGGAGGGCCGACCGGGTGAGGGCCGGCCCGTCCGTCGTCGCGACGGTCATCGACCGTCCGCGCTGTCCGACGGGCTGCCGTCGGCCGCCGCGTCCGGTCGGGCCGAGCCGACGGGCGGCGGGACGCGGACGCCCTCGGCGCCGGACCCGGTCGACGGGCCCTGCTCGCGGCGGCTGCGGCCGGTGAGCATGGCGAACATCTGCTTGTAGGGGCCCTGTCCGCCCGGCATGCGGCGCTGGCGCGGGTCGAACGCGTCGCGCAGGCCGTCGCCGATGAAGTTGATCGACAGCGCGATAATGATGATGAACAGGCCGGGGAACCAGAACAGCCACGGCCGCGTCGCGAAGGCGCCCTGGTACTCGTTGATGATCTGCCCGAGCGAGACGTCGGGCTTCACGATGCCGAAGCCGAGGAACGACAGCGCCGCCTCGAGCAGGATGGCCGCGCTCATGAGGAGCGTGGTCGAGACGATCACGACACCGATGGCGTTCGGCAGGATGTGCCGGAACACGATGCGGCTGTTCGACGCACCGGCGACCCGGGCGGCGTCGACGAACTCGCGCTCACGCAGGCTGAGGAACTCGCCGCGCACGAGGCGGGCGAGCGACGGCCAGCCGATGAGGCCGAGGACGATGCCGAGCACCACCGCGCCGAGGCCGCCGAAGGTGCGGCCAAGGACGGCCGCGATGACGATCACGGGGATGACGATGATGAGGTCGGTGAAGCGCATCAGCAGCGAGTCGATGCGTCCGCGGAAGAAGCCGGCCACGGCGCCGATCACGATGCCGATGAAGGCGGCGATGATGCCGTACAGCACCATCACGACGATGGACTGCTGCGTGCCGCGCATGACGCGGGCGAAGATGTCGCGCCCGATCTCGTCCTGACCGAAGGGGTGCGAGCCGAACTGGAACGGCAGGGTCCACGTGGGGTTGCCGCCGTTGACGATGGGCGCGACGTCCTCGTAGTTCCACATCCACCAGCCGGAGATGCGGAATCCGAAGAACTGGATGCCGACGGACGAGTACACGAGGATCGCCATCAGCAGCAGCACCACGAGCGCGGTCATCGCGCCCTTGTGACGGAGGAACCGGCGGCGGACGACGGTGCCCTGGCTGAGGCCCTCGACCTCCCGCTGCTCGATCGTCAGCTCGGAGTTGGCGCCCTCGGGGAGCGTCGGGTCGTTGTGGGGGTCGTTGGGATTCCCCATCAGCGAATTGGTCATGTGTCAGCTCACCCGGATTCGAGGATCGAGGACCGAGTACAGGATGTCGGCCAGCATGTTGAAGATGACGGTCAGGATGCTGGTGATCAGGATGAATCCCATCAGCGGGTTGAGGTCGGTGGTGCGGAGCGCGTCCTGGAAGACGGATCCCATGCCCTTCCAGGCGAAGATCGTCTCCGTGATCACGGCACCGCCGATCAGGCCTCCCACGTCGAAGGCGATGACGGTGGCGACGGGGATCATGGCGTTGCGGAACGCGTGGCGCATGATCACGGTGCGCTCGGTGAGGCCCTTGGCCCGCGCGGTGCGCACGTAGTCCTGGTTCATCACCTCGAGGAGGCTCGCCCGCGAGTAGCGCGAGTAGCTCGCGACGGAGATGAGGAGGATCGCGATGGTCGGCAGCAGGAGGTGCGTGTAGCTGTCGAGCATGCCCTGCCACACGGAGCCGTTGAGGCCCGGGGTGACGGCGCCGACGGTGGCGATGGGGCGGCCGCGCGTGTTGGTCACGTAGTCCGGCCACACCTGCATGACGCGGTCGACGATGATCAGCAGCGCGACGAGCCCGCCGGTGATGCCGGCGCCGCGGGCGACGATGGGCTTGTCGTTCTGGCCGACGACGTAGCCGACGACCACGCCGACCAGGACGAACGCGACGATGAGCACGATCGTGATCCACCAGGGCGCGGAGACCGTCAGCACGTACTGCAGCGGGAACCAGAGCGCGGCGCCGAGGACGGCCATGGCGAGCGCCGAGTAGAACGCCCGTCGGTTGCGCAGGCCCGTCGAGAGCGACGTGATGAGCACCGCGATCAGCGCGCCGAGGGCGCCGATGAGGAGGATGCCGAGGCCGGGCCGCGTGAACCAGTCCGTCGCGAGGAGGTAGACGAGGACGCCCGCGGTGATGACCGTGGCGGAGCCGAACACGATGAGGCGCGGCTTGGGGTCGCCGCCGATGATGCTCATCCACACGAAGCCCGACACGAGCGACAGCACCACTATCAGGACCGGCGGGATCGTGGGGTTCACGAGGAAGTCGTTGAAGCCGATGGCGACGTACTGCTTGAGCAGCACGGCGACGAAGAAGATCGGCAGCGAGAAGAAGAGGAACGACGCGAAGGTGACCGTGTAGTCGTAGCCGCTGTACTGGCGGAGCGCGGTCGTCATGCCGATCGAGACGCCGATGAGCACGGCGACGATCGTGGCGATCGTCACGAGCTGGATGGTCTGGCCGGCGGCGTTGGCGATGAGGTCGTTGACCTCGCGGCCGTCGATGGCCCGCCCGAGGTCGACCTGGCCGATGAAGACCTTGAACACGCCCCCCAGCCAGATGAAGTAGCGCAGCGGCGCCGGGACGTCCAGGTCGAGGAGGTCGACGCGGGCGGCGATGAGGGCGTCGCGGTTCGGCGACGGGTTCTCCCGCAGATCCTGGAGGGGATCACCCGAGTTGGCCGCCAGGTTGTAGATGATGAAGCTGGCGCCCAGGAGGACGAAGAACGACGCGACGAGGCGTCTCAAGACGAAGGTAAGCACAGGGCGACGACGTCCCTTTCTGTGATCGGCCAGGGCTCGTGACCCGACCCGACGAGAGCATACGCGGCCGGATCCGGAGATCACGAATCGGCAACGGACATGGAGAGGGTGCCGAGGCCAGGCGGCCTCGGCACCCTCGCACCCTCCCGTTCAGGGGACGGTGCTCACTGCTGTCGTGCTACTGCGCTGCGGCCTGCGCCGGAGCCCACTCCCAGTAGTTCCAGAACCAGTTGGGCGACAGGAACGCGGGCTTGACACCGGACACCGTGTCGCTCCAGGCGGTGAGGCCCGGGAACTGGAAGATCGGCGTCGTCCAACCCTGCTGCTGGATGAGGGTCTCGGCCTGGATGAGCAGATCGCGCTGCTTGTCCGTGTCGGTCTCCGTGTCCAGCTGCTTGAACAGCGAGTCGATCTCGGGGTCCGACCAGCCGTAGTAGTTGTTGATGCCGCCGGTCTGGTAGTTCGGGCCGGACTCGCCGACCGCGAGGCTCGTCGACTGCCATCCGAAGAGGGCGACGTCGTACGACCCGGTCTTGCTGGAGAGGTCGGCACCCCACGTGGCGCTGTTCACGTCGATGAGGTTGATGCCGGCCTGAGCGGCCGACTGGCGCATGAGCTCGAACTCCTGCTGGCGGCGCGTGTTGCCCTGGCCGTAGATGACGCGGGCGTCGATCGTGCCCGTGACGCCGGCCTTGGCGAGGTCCGCCTTGGCGCCCTCGATGTCGACCGCCTGGTCCTTGTAGCCGTTCTTCTCGACCGAGGCCTCGTAGTTCGGCGTGCCGGGGACGAAGACGTTCGAGTTGCGGAGCTCCGCGTCCGTCTGGAGGGGCTTGATCAGCTTGTCGAGGATCTCCTCGCGCGGCAGCGTCTTGAAGAACGCCTGGCGGACGAGCTTCGCCTTCTCGGCGTCGCCGCCGTACTTCGCGGGGTCGAACGGGCCGCCGTTGGTGACCTGGAGGTCGACGTGCTCGTACGTGCCCTCGGACTGGCCCTTGTACTCGATGCCGCTGAGTCCCTGGACCTGCTGGAGGAGGTCGGCCGTGGGCTGACCGGATGCGATCTGGACCTCGCCGTTGGAGAGGGCCTGGATCTGCGCCTGCGGGTCCGAGATGAAGCGGACCGTGATCTTCTCGTACTTCGGCTTCTTGTCGCCGGTGTACTCCTTGTTGGCCGTCAGGGTGACGTACTGGTCGGCCTTGAGGTCGGTGATCGTGTACGCGCCGTCGCTCAGGGTCTTCTGCGGCTCCGTCGGCATGTCCGAGTAGCGGTAGCCGTCGTTCCAGACCTTGGAGACCGGGGCGAGGACGCTGGCGTCCTTGTCCTGGATCGCCGTGATGAGCTTCTTCTTCGCGTCCTCGGGCGAGAGGTTCTCGTCGGGGAACGCGAGCTGCGTGGTGCCGTGGGCGGAGACGCCGACGCCGTTGCCGGTCGCGACCTCCCAGTCGACGTACGGCTGGTCGTACGTGTAGGTGAGGCTGCGTCCGTCGTCGCCGATCTCGGGGGTCTTGGTGACCAGGCCGAGGCGGGCGTCCGCGATGGCGCCGGAGTTGAAGAACACCTGGTCGTCGGCGACCTTGGCCACGCCGTCGTCGTCCTTCTCCACCGCGTCGTCGCCGACCGTGTTGACGTTGGTCGTGTTCGCGGCCCAGTTGAGCAGCATGTCCGCGGCGTCGACGGGCGTGCCGTCGCTCCACTTGACGCCCTCGTTGATCGTGAACTTGACGACCAGCGGGTCGTCGGAGACCTTCTCGTACGTGCCGAAGTCGGTGTCCTTCTGCAGCGAGGGGCCGTCGTCGTAGTAGTTGAAGGCCCGGTTCGTCAGGTACACGATGTTCGTGTTGGCGCTGGCGTTGCCGGTCGCCGACAGGTTGTTGTACTCGAGGAACGGGTCGTTCCAGGCCACGGTGATCTCAGTGCCGGCGATGACCTCGGACTCCTGGGCGGGCGCAGAGCAGCCGCTGAGGACGAGGGCACCGGAGACGATGACGGCACCAGCCGCTGCAAGGCGTCTGATTTTCAAGGTTCCTCCTGTGCATGGGAATGGCGCGGACCCACCGTGCGTGCGGTCGACCGCGCAGATAAGAATGACCCTAGGTTCGGCTGGGAGTCTTTGCAAAAACTGGGCCCAAACGTTACATACCGGTAACTCGGACGCGCGGATCCGCGCGTCGGGCTCCGGATCCGTGCGTCTGGACGGCCGGGATCGCGCGTGATCACCGCCTCCTGCGACGGATCGAGTCGTCAGCGCCCTCACCGGCCACGTCCGGTGCGCGGGCGGCCCGACATCATCCCGCGCCTAGGATCGGGCCCGTGCCCGACGCCCTCGCCCTGAGCCCCATCTCGCGCCCGACGCTGCGGCGAGCGCAGCGGACGCGGCTGCGGTGGGAGATCGCGATCGTGCTCGGGCTCTCGCTCGGGGCGAGCGCGGTGTACTCCGTGCTGCGCATCGTCGACCTGTCCACGCGCCCCGAGGCGCTCGGGTCGCAGAGCGCCACCATCAACCGGAGCCTGAACGACCGGCAGGCGTTCGACCTCGTGTACCAGCTGCTCGACATCGCCACCGCGCTCGTGCCGGTCGCCCTCGTGCTCTTCCTGCTCTGGCAGCCCGGGCGCAGCGCTTTCCGCCGCATCGGCCTCGACGCCTCCCGTCCGGGCCGCGACGTCGCCGCGGGCTTCGGCCTCGCCGCCCTCATCGGGGTGCCGGGTCTCGGCCTCTACTTCGCGGGCCGGGCGCTCGGGATCACGGTGGACGTGGTGCCGACGGCGCTCGACTCGTACTGGTGGACCGTCCCCGTGCTCGTGCTCGTCGCCCTGCGGGCCGCGCTGCAGGAGGAGGTGATCGTGGTCGGGTACCTCTTCACGCGGCTCCGCGAGCTGGGTTGGGGGCACGGCCGGATCGGGACGTGGAGCGTCATCCTCGCGGCCGCCGTGCTGCGCGGGAGCTACCACCTCTACCAGGGCTACGGGCCCTTCCTCGGGAACGTGGCGATGGGCGTCGTGTTCGGCTGGTGCTACGTGCGCTTCGGCCGGACGGCGCCGCTCGTGGTGGCCCACCTGATCCTCGACGTCGTGAGCTTCGTCGGCTATCCCGTCGCGCTGCAGCTGCTCCCGGGGCTGTTCGGCTGATGGGTTTCCGGGCTGGACCGGGGGCGCGACCCTGGCGCATCCGCCCCACCTGTGCCTAACCTGGGAACGCCGCACGACGAGGTGCGGCCGTATCTCGAGGAGATCACATGGGCGACGCCGCTCATCCGTCCGGGGACCCCCGGCCGGCCGTCGACTACCGGGAGGTCGAGGACTCGGCCCGGTTCCGGGAGCTGAAGCGGGCGCACCGCAGCTTCGTCTTCCCGCTCGCCGTCGCCTTCCTCGTCTGGTACTTCGCGTTCGTGCTGCTGTCGGACTACGCGCACGAGTTCATGTCCACGCCCGTCATCGGGAACGTGAACCTCGGGATCCTGCTGGGCCTCGGGCAGTTCGTGACGACCTTCGCGATCACCACCTGGTACGTGAGCCGCGCGAACTCGCGGTTCGACCCCATCGCCGCGGAGATCCGCGCCGACCTGGAGGAGCGGGAGCGCGTGGCGCTCGCGGGGCCACGCGGATCCACCCCGCCGAAGCGCCGCAAGGGCGGCCGGCGGTGAGCGCCGCGACCTCGGCCGTGATGGCGACGACGCCCACGACCGACACGGGAGACCCCGTCATCAACATCTCGATCTTCGGGGCGTTCGTGGTCATCACGCTCGTGATCGTGTTCCGCGCCAGCCGGAACAACTCGACCGCCGCGGACTACTACGCGGCCGGCCGCTCCTTCACGGGGCCGCAGAACGGCACCGCCATCGCGGGCGACTACCTGTCGGCGGCGTCGTTCCTCGGGATCGTCGGCGCCATCGCCATCAACGGGTACGACGGGTTCCTCTACTCGATCGGGTTCCTCGTCGCGTGGCTCGTGGCGCTCCTGCTCGTGGCCGAGCTCATGCGCAACACGGGCAAGTTCACGATGGCCGACGTGCTGAGCTTCCGGCTGAAGCAGCGGCCCGTGCGGCTCGCGGCGGCGACCACGACGCTCGCCGTCTGCTTCTTCTACCTGCTCGCGCAGATGGCGGGCGCGGGCGGCCTCGTCTCGCTGCTGCTCGGCATCGACGACCGGCTCGGGCAGTCGCTCGTGATCGCCGTCGTGGGCGCGCTCATGATCGTCTACGTGCTCGTCGGCGGGATGAAGGGCACGACCTGGGTGCAGATCATCAAGGCGTGCCTGCTCATCGCCGGCGCGGCGGTGATGACCGTATGGGTGCTCGCGATCCACGGTTTCAATGTCTCCGATCTGCTGGGCGCGGCGGCCGCCGCCGCCGACAAGCCCGTGCTCGAGCCCGGCAACCAGTACGGGGCCACGGGGATCACGAAGCTCGACTTCCTGTCGCTCGCGCTCGCGCTGGTGCTCGGCACCGCGGGGCTCCCCCACGTGCTCATGCGCTTCTACACGGTGCCGACCGCGAAGGAGGCGCGCCGCAGCGTCGTCTGGGCGATCTGGCTGATCGGGATCTTCTACCTCTTCACCCTCGTGCTCGGGTACGGGGCGGGCGCGCTGCTCGGGAGCGACCGGATCCTCGCGGCCCCCGGCGGCGTGAACTCCGCGGCTCCCCTGCTGGCGCTGGAGCTCGGCGGGCCGATCCTGCTCGGGATCATCGCGGCCGTCGCGTTCGCGACGATCCTGGCGGTGGTCGCCGGGCTCACCATCACGGCGGCGGCGTCCTTCGCGCACGACGTGTACGGCAGCGTCATCAAGAAGGGGCAGGTCTCGGCGAACGGCGAGGTGCGGGTGGCGCGGATCACGGTGGTCGTGATCGGCATCGTCTCGATCCTCGCGGGCATCGGCGCGAACGGGCAGAACGTGGCGTTCCTCGTGGCGCTCGCGTTCGCGGTGGCGGCGAGCGCGAACCTGCCGACCATCCTCTACTCGCTCTACTGGCGGCGGTTCTCCACGCGGGGCGCGGTGCTCAGCATGTACGGCGGGCTCGGGACGGCGCTCGTGCTGATCGCGTTCTCGCCCGTCGTGTCGGGCGCCGAGACGTCGATGATCCCGGGGGCCGACTTCTCGTGGTTCCCGCTGAGCAACCCGGGCATCGTGTCGATCCCCGTCGGGTTCCTCCTCGGGTGGATCGGCACGGTGACCTCCACGCGCAGGGAGGACCCGCTGGTCGCGGCCGAGATGGACGTGCGGTCGCTCACCGGGCACGGCGCCGAGAAGGCGACCGAGCACTAGGCGCGGACGCCCGGGCGCCGGTCGACGGCGCCCGGGCCCGCGACGCCGTCAGTCGCTGAGGTTCTCGCTGAGGATGGTGAGGACGCCGGCGCGCGTGTCCGCGGCGGTCGCGCCCAGCCGGTCGGCCACGATCTCGACGAGCGACTCCAGCACGATCACGTGCGGGATGCGCGAGGTGTGCTCGACCTCGTGGCGGAAGCCGGCCTTCGCGGGCGCCACGACCAGGGCCACGTCGGCGAGCGCGCCGAGCGGGGACGTGGCGAACGAGGTGACGGCCACGACGGCGGCGCCGGCGGCGCGCGCCGACCGCGCGCCGCGGAGGCTCAGCTCGTTGGCGCCGCTGCCGCTGATGACCACCACGACGTCCTCGGGCGACAGGCGGCTGACCGCGATCTGCTGGCCGACCGGATCCGCGACGAACTCGGCGGGGCGGCCGACCGCGGTGAGGCGCATGGACAGGTCGAGGGCGAGCGGCGACGACAGGCCGCTCGCGACGATCACCAGGCGGCGGGCCGCGACGACGCGCGCGACCGCGTCCTCCACCTCCGCCTCGGCGAGCACGCTGGCGATCCGCGGGAGGGCGGCGGCGAGCGCGTCGAGGTCGGAGCGGATCCGCCCGAGCGCGCTCGTGCCGTGCGCGCCGTCCCCCGCGGTCGCCGCCGCGCGGACCGCGCTGCGCGCGAGCTCGCGGGTGAGGGCGACGCGAAGCTGCGGGTAGCCGCGGTAGCCGAGGCTCTGGCACGAGCG
>Ga0265798_10012454_pt1 | contig 10259 bp, 11 predicted proteins | sample P3T30metagenome_FD_192430 | JGI IMG/M metagenome (GOLD analysis project Ga0265798, IMG submission 192430) | Plant litter microbial communities from East Loma Ridge, Irvine, California - P3 T30 | ecosystem: Environmental > Terrestrial > Plant litter > Unclassified | place: USA: California...
CGCGTCTCGACCGGCATGATCCGACCCGGCGCCAACCTGGCGCCGCTGCCCAACGGCGGCGGCCAGCCGGGACTGATCTCGAACGGCCAGGGCCTGTCGGCCAGCACCGGCTTTTCGCTGTCGAACGCGGCCAGCGCGGCCGGCTCGCTGTTCGGCTTCGCGGTCCAGACGAATAACTTCGCGGCGCTGATCACCTTCCTCGAGTCGCAGGGCAGCGTGCACGTGCTGTCGAGCCCTCGTATCGCGGCGGTCAACAACCAGAAGGCGGTGCTCAAGATTGGCACCGACGAGTACTTCGTCACCGGCATTACCAACAACATCAACACCAGCAGCACCGGCACCGTGGTCAGCCCGACTGTGACGGTGCAGCCGTTCTTCTCGGGTGTGGTGCTCGATGTGACGCCGCAGATCGACGACAAGGGCAACATCCTGCTGCATGTGCACCCTTCGGTGAGCCAGGTCTCGACCGTCAACAAGGACGTCGACCTCGGCACCGGCGGCATGCTGCGCCTGCCGCTGGCGGCGTCGGCAACCTCGGAGCTCGACAGCATCGTGCGCGGCCGCGACGGCCAGGTGGTGGCGATCGGCGGCTTGATGCGCCAGGCGTCGAGCGGCGACACCGACCAGCTGCCGGGCGCGGACAAGATCCCGCTGCTGGGCAACCTGTTCCGCAACAAGAACCGCATCAACCAGAAGCGCGAGCTGGTCGTGCTGATCAAGCCGACCATCGTCGAAGGCGCCAGCGACTGGAGCCAGGACATGCTCGACGCCAGCCGCCGCATCGAGGCGCTCGATCCACGCTCCCGGGGGCGTGACTGATGTACGCCCCTCACTTCGGCCTGCGTGAGCTGCCGTTCGGGATCACGCCGGACACCAGCTTCTTCTTCGGCAGCCCGGGTTCGCAGGAAGCGCTCAACACCCTGCTGGTGGCGGCGCGCGGCGGCGAGGGCTTCATCAAGATCACGGGCGAAGTCGGCACCGGCAAGACGCTGTTGTGCCGCAAGTTCATGGCCACGCTGGGCGAAGGCTTCGTGACCGCCTATATCCCCAATCCGTATCTGGAACCGCGCACGCTGATGCTGGCGCTGGCCGACGAGCTGGCGATCTGGCTCGAACGCGACGTCGACCAGCACCAGCTGCTCAAGGCGATCAACCTGCGCCTGCTCGACCTGGCCGGCCAGGACCTGCGCGTGGTGCTGTGCCTCGACGAGGCGCAGGCGATTCCGGTGGAAAGCCTGGAGGCGCTGCGCCTGCTGACCAATCTCGAGACCGAAAAGCGCAAGCTGCTGCAGATCGTCCTGTTCGGCCAGCCCGAACTGAACCGCAAGCTCGAACTCGATGCGATCCGCCAGCTGGCCCAGCGCATCACCTTCCACTATCACCTCGGCCCCCTGAGCCGCGACGACCTCGATTTCTATGTGGCGCACCGGCTGCGCGTGGCCGGCTTCACCGGTGCACGGCTGTTTTCCAGCGCAGCGATCCGTGGCCTGTACAAGGCCAGCGGCGGCGTGCCGCGTCTGGTCAACATCATGGCGCACAAGGCCTTGATGCTCAGTTACGGGCAGGGCCGGCAGCAGGTGGCGGGCAAGCATGTGGCCATCGCGGCGCGCGACACGGTCGGCGTAACGCACACGATCCGCAACTGGCTGGCCGGCGGCGCGCTGGTGGCCGGCGTGGCGGCCGGCCTTGCATGGGCGTTCGCGCTATGAGCCTGATTAACAAGATGCTACAGGACCTCGACGCGCGCGCCGGCCAGCCCGGCGCCACGCCAATGCCGGGCGATGTGCGGCCGGTCGGTACGCCTGAACCACGCGCGCCGTGGCGGCGCGTGGCGCTGGCCGGTGGCGTGGTGCTGATCGCGGCAGCCGGCGTGGTGGGCTGGCGCCTGCTCGCCACCGCGCCGGCGCCGGTCGTGGCGCAAGCGCCTGCGGCTGCGCCGGCGCCGGTTGTCGCGGCCAGCAGCGCCGTCGTGGTCGAGATGCCGGCCGCCGCGCCGGTGCAGGTGCTCGACGTGGCGCCGGCGGCGCCGGCCCTGCCTGAGGCGCCGCTTGAAGAAGCGGCGCCTGCGCCGGCCAAGCCCGCGCGAGCGCCTGCACCGCGCAAGCCGGTGGCTACCAAGCCGGCCCCGGCACCGCGCGAGCGTATCGACGCCGCGCCGCAGGGCGCCGAAAACGCCTACCGGCGCGCGCTGCTGGTGCTGGAAGATGGCCGTGTGACCGAGGCCATCGCCACCTTGCAGGCGGGCTTGACGCTCGATCCGCAGCATGAGCCGTCGCGCCAGACCCTGGTGGGCCTGCTGATCGAGGCCAAGCGTCCGGACGAGGCGATGCGCCAGCTGCAGACCGCGCTGGCGCTCGACCCGCGCCAGCCGTCCATGGCGATGCTGCTCGCGCGGCTGCAGCTCGAACGCGGCGGCCCGGCGCTCGAGACCTTGAGCCGCAGCTTGCCCTACGCGGCGGGCAATGGCGAATACCACGCCTTCCTGGCCGGCGTGCTGCAGCGCGAAGGACGGCAGCGCGAGGCCATCGACAACTACCAGGCCGCGCTGCGCACCGCGCCGCAAAACGGCGTCTGGTGGATGGGTATGGGGATCTCGCTGCAGGCCGAGAAACGCGATGCCGAAGCGGCGGCGTCGTTCCAGCAGGCGCAGGCAAGTGGCGCGCTGTCGGCCGAACTGCAGGCGTTCGTCGAACGCAGACTCATGCAGCTCGGCCGGTAAGTACCGGATTCGCCCGATGTGTTAACATCGGCGAGTTCGTTTGCTTATTGGCATCTTTCCTACTCTGCGTGGCCAAATCGATGCGGTTACATCAACCACACCCAGGCGCGGGGTCGTACGGCCCGTGGCGCCTGCGTGCCGCGCTGCTCGTTTCCCTGTTGCTGCATGCAATCCTCTTGAGCGTCGCGCTCGACGGGGATGGCATCGGCATGCCCGGCCTGCGCTTTCCCTGGGAGGAGAGACGTCTCGCTGTGCAGGATTTGCAGATCGTGCTGGCGCCGCGAGTGGCTCCGCCAGCCCCAACGCCAGCGCCTTTGCCGCCTGCACCACCTGCACCACCTGCACCACCTGCACCACCTGCACCACCTGCACCACCTGCACCACCTGCACCTCCAATACGTCCAGCGCCATCGGCACCATCGGTGCCGCACGCTGTCGTGCGTGCGCCCGTGGACGCCGCCCCGGCAGCGCCGGAAGTGCCGCCGCCACCTGCCGAGAAAAGCGTCCCGACTCCAGCCGCTGCACCCGCTGCACCCGCGCCCGAGGAAGCAGACGCCGACCGGTTGCGGGAAGTCGACAGGATCGCGATCGAGCGCGCCGACGCCGAGCGCCGCGACACGCAGCGGCGCGAGCAAGTCAGGCAGGATGAGCTGGCGCGTGCGGCAGCGGAACGTGCCGAGGCCGCGCGTCAGGAACAGGCGAGGGCCGCCGAGCTTGAAGCTGCGCGTCAGGACGCTGTCAGACAGGAACAGGCGCGGCAAGAGCAAGCACGCCAGGAACAAGCACGCCAGGAACAAGCACGCCAGGAACAAGCACGCCAGGAACAAGCACGCCAAGAACAGGCACGCCAGGAACAGGCTCGCCTGGAACAAGCGCGTCAGGATCAGGCACGCCAGGAGCAAGCGGCACAGGCGCAGTCGGCGCAAGCCCAGGCCCAGCCAGGTCCGGCGTCGGCCCCACCAGCCGGCCAACTGGCGCCGCGCGCCGAGCGGCTGCGCGCCATCGCCAAGCAGCTCGCGGACGAGGCGGCCCAGCGTGGCGAGACGCCGCCTCCGCCGGGCGCGCGGCTGCCGACGGTCAGTGGCCTTCGGCGCGGCTGGCTGTTCGGACGTTCGGATCCCAACCGTGACCTGGTCGAATATGCCCAGGCGATGGGGCGCAAGATCGAGCTGAACATGACTCTGGACACGCTGCGCGAAGCGGTCAAGCAAGCGCACACGCAACCGGTCGTCACGGTCGCGATCCGCGCCGATGGCTCGGTCGAGAAGATCACGTTCGTCACCTCGAGCGGTGTTCCGGCGATCGATGAGGGCATACGCAAGATCATCGAGAGCCAGGCGCCATATGGCGCATTTTCGCCGGCGCTGGCGCGTCAGTATGACGTGGTCGAAATCCGCCGCACCTGGATTTTCGACGTCGCTGTGCGCCTGCAATAATGCGTTCTGCATAGGATGCGAAGCAGCCGATAAGATTGCTTGACAAACATTTTTTGTGATCTTAAAGTGATATCACTTTGATGTTACTCACCAAGAAGGAGTCGAGCATGATCGGAAAAACCACCCGCCGCGAAAAGGCGTTCTCGTCCGTCAATGGCTACCTGGCGGCTGGTGCGGGAGTAATCCTGCTGCTCGGCGCCGCGCGCGTCTTCCACGCAATGATGATGGAGGCGGGCGGCCTGCCGTACCTGATTGGCGTCTTCGTACTGGGCGTGCTCGGGCTGATCTGCCTGACCGGCCTGTTCATGCTTCAGCCGAACGAAAGCGCGATCCTCACCCTGTTTGGCAAGTATGTCGGCACCGACCGCAGCGAAGGCCTGCGCTGGGCCTTCCCGCTGTACGTCAAACGCCGCCTGTCGCTGCGCGCCCGTAATTTCAATGCGCCGACCCTGAAGGTCAACGACAAGCGCGGCAATCCGGTCGAGATCAGCGCCGCGGTCGTCTGGCGCGTGCGCGATACCGCGCAGGCGGTGTTCGAGGTCGACGATTTCGAGCGCTATGTCGCGATCCAGGGCGAAGCCGCGCTGCGTCACCTGGCATCCCAATATGCCTACGATGAAGGCGAGGACCTGGCCGAAGGCGAGACCACGCTGCGCGCCGGCATGGACGTGGTGGCCGAAACGCTCAAGGCCGAACTGCAGGCGCGCTTCGAGGAAGCCGGCGTCGAGGTGCTCGACGCCAAGCTGACCCACCTGGCCTACGCCCCCGAAATTGCCCAGGTCATGCTGCGCCGGCAGCAGGCCGAGGCCATTGTCAGCGCCCGCGCTAAAATCGTGCACGGCGCCGTGAGCATGGTGGAAGCGGCGCTGAAGGGCTTGTCCGAGCGGGGCATCGTCGAACTCGACGACGAGCGCAAGGCGGCCATGGTCAGCAATCTGCTCGTGGTGCTGTGCTCCGACAAGGAGACCCAGCCGATCGTCAACACGGGCACCCTGTATAACTAGCAGTCGAACAGCATGGCAAGCCCAGGAAAAAAAGCATTCCCTTTGCGGATCGACCCTGCACTGTGGGAAGAACTGCAGCGCCTCGCCGCCCGCGACCTGCGCAGCGTGAACGCGGAAATCGAATTCCTGCTCAGGGAAGGCCTGGCCCGGCGCGGCGTGAAGATCGACACGACGCCGCGTGGGGGCGGCACAAACGAAGAGCAGGAAAGAGAATCATGATGCGTAGTGCGAACAGTAATCTGGTGTATTCGACCGAGGGCGGGCGCATGTGCCCGTCGTGCCGGCAACCGCAGGATGCCTGCACCTGCAAGGCGAATGCCGTCGTCAAGGGCGATGGCGTGGTGCGCGTCTCGCGCCAGTCGAAAGGGCGGGGCGGCAAGACGGTCACGCTGGTCAAGGGCCTCGCGCTCGATCCGATCGCGCTGGCGGTGTTGGGCAAGGCGTTGCGCACCGCCTGCGGCTCGGGCGGCACGGTCAAGGATGGGGTAATCGAGGTACAGGGCGATCATTGCGACTTGGTCATGGAGGTGCTCGCCAAGCATGGCCATGACCCGAAGCGGGCCGGTGGCTGAGGTCAGGACGGCACGGGATGGCCCGTCAACCGGGTATGTGCTAAAGTGACATGATTCCCCGGTCAATCAGTCTGACCCAATAATAATCCCGGGTGTGCCATGAACTTGTTTGAAAATTTGGTCGTGCTGGCGGTATTGGTGCTGGCGGCCGGCTTCCTGTCCCTGACCGAAATCGCGCTCGCTGGCGCACGCAAAATCAAGCTGAAACTGCTGGCCGAGGCTGGCGACGAGCGGGCCCGCAAGGTCATCGCCCTGCAGGCGCAATCGGCCGATTTTTTCGCCGCCTCGCAGCTTGGCCTGAACGCCATCGCGATCCTCGGCGGTATCCTGGGCGAGGGCGCGTTGCGCCCGTTCTTCCTCGAGTGGCTGTCGCTGTTCTACAGCGGTCCCGGTATCGAGAACCTGGCATTTGCCTTGTCCTTCGTGTTCGTCACGACGCTGTTCGTGCTGTTCTCCGACCTGATGCCCAAGCGCCTGGCGATGATCGCGCCCGAGGCAACCGCGATGTCGGTGATCCGTCCCGTGCTGTTCGTGATCCGCCTGTTCAAGCCGTTTTCCTGGGCCCTGAACAAGATCGCGAACATGCTGTTCCGGCTGTTCGGCGTCAACATGACGCGCGAAGACCGCATCACCTTCGACGAGATCTCGGCCGTGGTGGAAGCCGGCGCGCAAGCCGGCGTGCTGCAGAAGCAGGAGCAGCACTTCATCGAAAACGTGTTCGAGCTCGAGTCGCGCACCGTGACGTCGACCATGACCACGCGCGAGAACGTGGTGTTCTTCGACCTGCGCGAGCCCGAGGACAGCATCCGTCAGAAGATCGCCAACCACTCACTGTCCAAATTCCCCGTGTGCGATGGCGTGATCGACCGCGTGGTCGGCTATGTCGATACGCGCGATATCCTGGTGCGCCTGCTGGCCAACCAGTCCAAGTTCCAGCTCAGTGAATCGACCATCCGCACGGTGCTGATCATCCCGGACAGCCTGACGCTGTCCGAGATGCTCGACCGCTTCCGCTCCAGCAAGGAGACGTTTGCGATCGTCATTAACGAGTACGCTTTCGTGGTCGGCGTCATCACGCTGAGCGACATCATGGTGACCGTGATGGGGCGCTGGGGCAGTCCACTGGAAGCGGACCAGCAGGCGATGCAGCGTGACGACGGTTCCTGGCTGATCGACGGCAGCACCCCGATCGCCGACATGAAGCGCGTGCTCGACCTGCAGTCGCTGCCCGAGGAAGAACGCTACGAAACCGCGGCCGGCTTCATGATGTACATGCTGCGCAAGGTGCCCAAGCCGACCGACAGCGTCGAGCACGAAGGCATGCGCTTCGAGGTGGTCGATGTCGACCATTATCGGATCGACCAGTTGCTGGTCAAACGCCTCGAACGCGGTGAAGCGGCCGCCACGCAAGCCACGTCAGCGGCCGGGTAGCGCTGCCCATTACAGCTGTGCGAGACGCTCCAGCGCCAGCTGCAGCGTCTCGTCTTTTTTTGCAAAGCAGAAGCGCACCACGTTCGACTCCTTCGGCTGGCTGTAGAACGCCGATACGGGAATCGCCGCGACCTTGACCTCGGTGGTCAGCCACTTCGCGAAGTCAGCTTCCGATTCCCCAGAGATGGCGTCGTAGCGCACGCACTGGAAGTACGTCCCATCCGATGGCAGCAGCGTGAAACGCGAACCTTCCAGGCCGGCGCGGAACAGGTCGCGCTTGTTCTGATAGAACGCCGGCAGGTCGCGCCATGGCGCCGGATCCTGCAGATAGGCCGCGATCGCATGCTGCATCGGCGCGTTCACGCAGAACACGTTGTACTGATGGATCTTGCGGAACTCCACCATGAAAGCAGCGGGCGCCGCGACGTAGCCGATCTTCCAGCCGGTCACGTGATAGGTCTTGCCGAAGCTCGACACCACGAAGGCGCGTTCGGCCAGCACTGGATGACGCGCCACCGACGCATGCGGCTCGCCATCGAACACCATGTGCTCGTACACCTCGTCGGACAGCACCAGGATCTGCGTGTCCTGCACGATCGCGGCCAGCGCGTCCAGGTCAGGCTGGCGCAGGATGGTCCCAGTCGGGTTGTGCGGCGTGTTCACCACGATCATGCGGGTGCGCGGCGTGACCGCTGCGCCGACCTGGGCCCACGGCACGCTGTAGCCGGTCTCGTCAAACTGCATCGTCACCGGCACCACCACGCCGCCAGCCAGCACGATCGCCGGCGCATAGCAGTCGTAGGCCGGTTCGATGACGATGACTTCGTCGCCCGGATGCACGACGGCCAGGATCGCCGACTGGATCGCCTGGCTGGCGCCGGCCGTGACGGTGATCTCGGTATTTGCGTCGTAACGATGGCCGTAGGTGGCGGCGATCTTGTCCGCGATGGCCACGCGTAGCGCCGGCAGACCGGTCATCGGCGGGTACTGGTTGTGGCCGGCGCGCATGGCGTCGGTCACCAGGTCCACCAGCCGCGGGTCGCAGGCGAAATCCGGGAAGCCCTGGCCCAGGTTGACGGCGCCATGCTCGATCGCCAGCTGGGACATCTGGGTGAACACGGTGGTGCCCACTTGGGGCAGGCGGGAAACCAGGGTAGGGGTGCTCATGGACTCGGATTCGTGAAATGAAGAATGGCTTATTCTAGCGTGCCTTCGGCCCGGGCTTTCAACCATGCTTCCGGCAGCATGATGCGGAACAGTCCCGCCTGCGCCGTCTTGCGGCCCAGCTTGAGCAGGGCCTTGTCCTTGCTGATCAGGACCGAGGCGCCGGCGTCGCGCGCCAGCTCCATGAATTTCTGGTCGTCGCGGTCGGTGCAGACCGGCAGGCGGATCGCCTTCGACTCCGGCGCGACCAGGCGCAGCAGGGCATCAAAACGCTGCGCCGCCTGCTCACGGCCGGCGTCGTCGAGCGGCAGGTGCGGATAGCGCAGCACGGCCAGGTATTCGTCGCGGCATTCGGCGCGCGTGATCGCGTCGACCTGTTTCGTTTCGATGGCGGCGAGCAGCTCGCCCCAGCGTGGGTCGTGGAAGACGAACAGGTCGAGCAGCACATTGGTGTCGATGACGATGGGTTTGGCTGGAGCGGTTATCATGTGGGTTGTTTATTCGTAGAAATTCTTTGTGTGTCCATGCTGATTGTCCTGTCCCCCGCCAAGTCGCTCGATCTCGAATCGCCCCTCACCACGAAGCAACATTCCACCCCGGAGTTCATCGCACAGGCGGCTGAATTGATCGCCGTACTGCGCGACTATTCGCCAGCGCAGATCAGCGAGCTGATGGACCTGTCGGATACGCTCGCGAGCCTGAACGTCGGCCGCTACGCCCACTGGCAGGAAGATCACGCCGAGGCGCGCCCGGCGGTCATGTCCTTCAATGGCGACGTCTACACAGGCCTCGATGCGCCAAGCCTCGACGCCAAGGGCATCAAGTATGCCCAGCGCCATGTGCGGATCCTGTCCGGGCTGTACGGGCTGTTGCGTCCGCTGGACCGGATGCATCCCTATCGCCTGGAGATGGGCACCAGACTGGCCACCCCGCGTGGCAAGGATTTGTATGCGTTCTGGGGTGAGACCATTACCCATGCCCTGAACCGCCAGCTGGCCGAGACCGGGTCAAGCGCGCTGGTCAACCTGGCGTCGACCGAATACTTCAAGTCGGTCAAGCCGAAGCTGCTCGACGCGCCCGTGATCGAGCCGGTGTTCCAGGACTGGAAGAATGGCAAGTACAAGATCATCTCGTTCTTCGCCAAGCGCGCCCGTGGCATGATGGCGCGTTATGCGACCGAGTATGCGATTACCGATCCGGAGCAATTGAAGGCGTTCGCTGTCGACGGCTATGCCTTCGAGCCGAACGAGTCGGGTGAGCGCGAGTGGGTGTTCCGCCGCCGCATCGACGCCTGAGGTAGGGCAGAACGACACCGGCGCCCGAAGGCGCCGGTACATTTACTCTTTTTCGACCACGTCCTTCGGCGACACCTTCGGTCCGCTCTTGGCCCAGAACTTCCACCATGGCGCTTCACCACGCGCGCCCGGGTTGAGGAAATAGCTGTTCGGGTAGTTCATCAGGAACACGCGCTGGGTATCGTCACGCAGCAGCGGCATGCCGAGCTTGTCGTAGCTGCGCATCATGATGAACAGCGCTTCTTCGCGCGCCGGCGCGTCGCTGTAGTTGGTGACGGCATCCTGGGCACGGTTCAGCGCGGCCAGGAAGGCGCCACGGCGATAGTAATAATTCGCCACGTGCACTTCGTACTGCGCCATCGCATTGATCAGGTAGCTCATGCGCTCGATCGAGTCGGCCGCATATTTGCTGTTCGGGAACTTGTCGACCAGGGCCTTGAAGGCGGCGAAGGCTTCACGCGTTGCGCGCGGGTCGCGTTCGGTCGGATCCTGCTCGTACACGAAGCTGAAGAAGCCAAGCTGATCGTTAAAATTGATCAGGCCGCGCAGGTAGTACATGTAGTCGACCTGGGCGTGGTTCGGGTGCAGCTTGATGAAGCGCTCGACCGCGGCCAGCGCCTCGGCCTGGTCGGCCGCCT
>Ga0265798_10012455_pt1 | contig 10259 bp, 13 predicted proteins | sample P3T30metagenome_FD_192430 | JGI IMG/M metagenome (GOLD analysis project Ga0265798, IMG submission 192430) | Plant litter microbial communities from East Loma Ridge, Irvine, California - P3 T30 | ecosystem: Environmental > Terrestrial > Plant litter > Unclassified | place: USA: California...
TTCCGGCCTGATAGCCGTGCCCTCGCCGCTTTGCCAACAGCATTTTGCGTCGGTAAGGACCGCGGCGATGCGGATCGCGCTCTACCAACCGGACATTGCGGGCAACGTCGGCACGCTGCTGCGGCTGGGCGCGTGCCTCGATGTCGCGGTCGATCTGATCGAGCCGATGGGCTTTGCGTGGAGCGACCGGGCACTGGCGCGCTCGGGAATGGACTATGCCGGCAAGGTCGCGGTGCGCCGCCACGCCGACTGGGACGCCTTCCTTGCCGCCAGCACCGGCCGGATCGTGCTGGCGTCCACCACTGGCGCGGTGCCGCTGACCGAGGCGCGGTTCGCGCGCGATGACATTTTGTTGCTGGGCAGCGAGGGGGCGGGCGTGCCGGCCGCGGTGCACGAGCGCGCCGACCTGCGCGTGCGGGTGCCGATGCGCGCCGGCCTGCGCTCGCTCAACGTCGCGGTGGCGGGGGCGATGCTGCTGGGCGAGGCGCTGCGCCAGACGGATGGCTGGCCGGCGGCGTAGCGCGGGCGACCGCGCCGAGGACGTGTGCGAGCAGGCCGACGCCGTCATGGTGGAGATTGTGCCCGCCCGGCATCGCGACGATCTTCGCGCCGGGCACGCGCAGCTTCGGGCAAAGGCTGTCGTCTTCCTCGTCACCATAGATGCAGGTCAGCGGCGCCCAGGTCAGCATGTTGCCCGTCTCCACGCCGTAACTGTCCGGGGTGCCCCGGTACACCCAGCCGGTCGGGTCGGCGCGATAGAAGACCGTCTCGCCGGGCAGGATCAGCACGATCCCCGCGACGTGGCGGCGCAGGTCCTCGGGCAGGTGCGCCAGCCCGGTCTGGACGATATCCGCCCCATAGGATTGCCCCATCACCACCACCCGCTGCTGCCCGGTGCGCTTCAGCGCGGTGCGCACCGCATCGGCGACGAACGCGTCGACCTCGGCCCGCGTGCGGCGAAAGCGGAAGAAGACCGGCGACGACACGCCGAGCACGGTGACGTGATGCTCGGTCAGCCCGCGCGAGGTCGAGGCGCCGAGCAGAAAGCGCAGCCCCATGTCGCCCGAAATATTGACGACCGCGAGCGGGCGCGCCGGCGGCACCGCGGGGTAGAGATGATAGGGATCGCGATCGAAATAGCCGCCCGCCGCGACCAGCGCACAGACGAAGGCGGAGCTGACCGCGGTCACCCGCACCCCGCGCCAGAAGGATTTCGCGTTCATGGATCATCGCTCTGCCATTGCCGCTGCGCCTTGGCCAGCGCGCAGCGACACGCTAGGCCGGCGGCATGATGACGCTGGATGACGAACAGGCCGCCGCGCGCGCCTGGTTCGAGGAGTTGCGCGACCGGATCTGCGCGGAGTTCGAGGCGATCGAGCGCGAGGCGGGATCGGACGCCGGGTTCGACTATACGCCCTGGGATCGCGTCGATCCGAGCGGCGGTCCGGGCGGCGGCGGGGTGCGCGGGGTGATGAAGGGCCGCGTGTTCGAGAAGGTCGGGGTCAATGTCTCGACGGTCGGCGGCACCTTCGAGGGCGAGTTCGGCAAGACCATCCATGGCGCGGGCGATGATCCGCGCTTCTTCGCCACGGGCATCAGCCTCGTCGCGCACATGGCCAATCCGCACGTGCCCGCGGTGCATATGAACACGCGCTTCCTCGTGACCACCAAACGCTGGTTCGGGGGTGGCGCGGACCTCAACCCGCCGCTGCCGATCGCCGAGGACACCCAGGATTTCCACGCGACGCTGGCGCGCGCCTGCGCCGCGCACGACCCGGACCATTATCCGCGGTTCAAGCAATGGGCCGACGATTATTTCTACATTCCGCACCGGCAGGTGCATCGCGGGGTCGGCGGGATCTTCTACGATCATCTAGAGGGCGATTTCGCGCGCAACTTCGCGTTCACGCAGGATGTCGGCCGCGCCTTCCTCGACGCCTATCCACGGATCGTGCGGCGGCGGATGGATATGCCGTTCAGCGAGGCCGACGTCGCCGAGCAGCGCGCATGGCGCGGGCGCTATGCCGAGTTCAACCTCGTCTATGACCGCGGCACGCTGTTCGGGCTCAAGACCGGCGGCAATATCGACGCGATCCTGATGAGCCTGCCCCCGCTCGCGACCTGGGCATGACGATGGCCGGGCTGACCACGCTCTCCAACGAGCAGGTCGCGACGGTCGTCACCACGCTGGTGATGACCGGGCGCCCGCGCCCGCGCGCGCTGCCCGACGCCGCGCTGCGGCTGGTGCGCTGGGAGCGGCCGTCGCCCGACCGGTATCGGACGCTGTTCCGCCGCGTCGGCGCGCGCTGGCTGTGGTTCTCGCGGCTGGTCATGGACGATGCCGCGCTCACCGCCATCGTCCATGATCCCGCGGTCGAGGTCTATGCCGCGGTCGATCGCGCCGGGATCGAGGTCGGCATGCTGGAGCTGGACTTCCGCCACGGCGCAGCGTGCGAGATCGGCTATTTCGCGCTGATCCCCGAACTGGCGGGTCGCGGACTCGGGCGCTGGCTGATGGCGCAGGCGCTGGGGCTCGCGTGGCGGGGCGGGATCGAACGGGTCTGGCTCCACACCTGCACGCTCGACCATCCGCATGCGCTCGGCTTCTACCGCGCGCAGGGGTTCGTCGCGACCAAGCGGACGGTCGAGACCTTCACCGATCCGCGCGTGCTAGGCGTGCTGCCCGCCGACGCCGCGCCTCAGGTGCCCTTGCTGGCGCGGATCCGGTAGGCGACGACGCCGAGCAGCAACGTCGCGGTTGCATAGCTCGCGCCCAACGCGGCGATCAGCGCGTCGACCAGCGCCAGCGTCAGCGGATTGGCCGCGCCGCTCCGCAGCGATTCGTCGGCGAGCAGCAGCGGCGACACCGCCAGCCATTGCGCGAGGAACAGCGCGACCAGCGCGCCGGTCAGCGCGCGGTCCAGCCCCTTGGTCATCTTCCAGCTAAGCCGCAGCGACGCGAGCGGCTTCAGCGCCGGATGCCGCGCCATCGCCGGCACCGCGACGATCAGCCGCGCCTGCACGTACAGCCCCGGCAGCACCAGCATCCACAGCCCCATCGCGACCGGCACCGCCATCGCGGCGGTCGCGATCGTGAACGCGACCAGTCGCACCATCGCCTGCCCCAGCGCCTGCCCGATCGTCAGCCGGTCGGGCTCGAGCAGGAACAGCGCGATCGCCGCCAAGCCAAAGGTGCCGACCAGCTCGGCGAGCAGGAACCAGACGCCGTTCCCCTGCCCCCACAAGGCGACATTGTTGAGCCATGCCTGCATCACCACTTCGTCGCGCGGGCCGGACGGCAGCGGCGGGACCGGATCGCACAGCAGCAGCGCCGCGAACGACGGCAGGAAGACGAACGCGCCGATCACCGGCAGCAACAGCGCCGCGTCGCGGCGGAACAGCCGCCAGACGACCGACAACAATCCTGCGAACCCGATCGTCATGCCAGCGGCGCCATGCGCTGCTCGCGCTCGATCGCCGCGACATAGAAGCGCGCGTAGAAGACGCTCTGCACCGTCGTCGCGCCGGCCGAGATCAAGGTCCGGACGACCGCGACCACGAAGGCCACGCCCGCGGTCGCGTCCCCGCCGAGCGCCAGCCGCGCGACGACGCCGCTCACCATCGTCGCCGCCAGCATCGCGACGGTGGTGAGGATGAAGTAGAGGATCAGCACCCCGATCAGCTTGAGCGTCGATCCTTTGGTCAGCGCCAGGCTGCGGCGCAGCGCGCCGAACCCGCGTCGTTCGTTGACGACGATCCCGAACAGCGGCACGATCCGCGCGCTCAGCCACAGGCCGAGCAACGCCGCCAGCAGCACCAGCAGCCCGGCGCCGGCGGCATAGCCCGAAGCGGCGTGCGACATGTCGAGCGTCCCGGCGCCGCTCAGCGTCGCGCCCGACAGCCGGAACAACACGCCCGCCGGAATGAACAGCGCGAGCGCCGCTAGCACCAGCGCGATCAGCACGCCGAGCGCCGCCAGCAGGCGTTGCGCCGCGATCCGCAGCCCCTGCGCGCGATCCACCGCCGGGTCGCTCGCCACCGCGGTCATCGCCAGCACGCCGAGCACCAGCGCGATCAGCACGCCGAGCGCCGCCAGCAGGCGTTGCGCCGCGATCCGCAGCCCCTGCGCGCGATCCACCGCCGGGTCGCTCGCCACCGCGGTCATCGCCAGCACGCCGAGCACCAGCAGCACCAACATAGCCAACCGGACCAACGGCACCGCCACGATGAACGGGTCCTGGAGCGGCACGACGGTGCCGAGTGCGCCGGCGACGATCCCGGGCAGGACCAGCGTCAGCAGCGCGATGCCGATCAGGATCGCCGTGCGCCCGCGCAGGACGTCCACCGTCCGGTCCCACACGTCGCCGATCCTGACCATCGTCACCTCACGCCACCCGCGATTGCCTCTGCCCAGCGGCCTAGGGACAGTTCCGCCGCTCGGCAATGGGCGTCGTCGGCGCGGCCGGCTTGCCAAGCGCCCGACGCGCCCGCATCTGTGGCGGGTGGAGACGAACACGCAAACCCCCGACGGGATCGAGTGGCGGCTGACGCCGGGGTTGACCGACTATGCCGCCGCGCTGGCCGAGATGGAGGCGCGTGCCGCCGCAGTCGCGGCCGGCACGGCACGCGAGCTGGTGTGGCTGCTCGAACATCCGCCGGTCTATACCGCAGGGACCAGCGCCGACCCCAGCGAGCTGGTCGATCCGCGCTTTCCGGTCGTGCCCGCCGGGCGCGGAGGGCGCTATACCTATCACGGGCCGGGGCAGCGCGTCGGCTATCTGGTGCTCGACCTCAACAGGCGCGGGCGCGACGTGCGCTGCTTCGTCCATGCGGTCGAGGGCTGGGTGATCGCGGCGCTGGCCCGGATCGGGATCGCCGCGTTCCGCGCGCCGGGACGGATCGGGATCTGGACGCAGGATGCCGCCGGGCAGGAGGCAAAGATCGGCGCGATCGGCATTCGCGTGCGCCGCTGGGTCACGCTGCACGGCTTCTCGGTCAATCTTTCACCGAACCTGCAACACTTTACCGGGATCGTGCCGTGCGGCCTCGCCGATTATCCGGTCACCAGCGCGGCGGCTTTGGGGATGTCGTCGGACCCTGCAACCTTCGACGCCGCTCTGGCGTTCACCGCCGAGGCCTTTCTCAATAGCCTGAGTTGTGCGGGTGAAAACGAGACTTGAGAGGTCACTCATCTGTGATTAATGTCCACGTCGGTTTGGGAACAAAGAAACGGCCGCAGGGTCGCCAAATCCACAGTCTAGGGAGCAATTTCATGCGTGCAGTCATCACCAAGTTCGTGGCCGGCTCGGCACTCGCGGCGGCCGCTCTCGCGGTTTCGGCGTGCGGTTCGAAGACCGAAGGCACCGAGAACACCATGGTCACCGACATGAACGCCACCGAGGGTATGGACACCATGACCGACAACATGACCGCCGTCGACGGCGCCATGAACGGCGGGATGATGGCCAACGATTCCATGATGAGCAACGACATGATGATGTCGAACATGGGCGGCATGTCGAACGCGATGTAATCTGCCGCAGCGGCGATTGTATCCGAAAGGCCGTCCGGGCGACCGGGCGGCCTTTCTCTTTGTGGCAACGAACCGTTACGCGGCGTCAACAAGTTCCGGTTCCGCAAGCTATTTGCGGCGAACCGAATCCGATCCGCGCTAGTTTGCGCTTGGGTCGCCACCCCAAATCATCGTAAAAGGTGCCATACGGCGTTGCCGTGTGCGAGGAGTATTGGGGAAATGCAAAAGGTGGGGATCGCCGCCGCGATCGCGACGCTGGCGGCCGGCGTGCTGGTGACGACGCCGGCAACGGCGCAATTCTACATGAAGAGCAAGGATCTGCGCGGCGAACGCGTCCGCGGCGACGAACCGGGCATCGGGCAGTTGATGCCCGGCGCGACCGCCGACGAGTTGCGCGCGGCAATGGTGTGGAACCTGCGCGCGGCGCTCAACGTTGCGGCGCTGCAATGCCAGTTCGAACCGTCGCTGCTGACCGTCCAGAACTACAATGCGATCCTTTCGGATCACAAGCAGGAGCTGGCGCAATCCTATGCGACGCTCACCAAATATTTCGAGCGGACCGCCAAGACGAAGAAGGAAGGGCAGAACGCGCTCGATCAGTTCGGCACGCGCACCTATTCGGGCTTCGCGACGGTCGCGGCGCAATATGGCTTCTGCACCACCACGTCGAGCATCGGTCGCGAGGCGCTCTACGCTCCGCGCGGGTCGTTCGGGGAGATCGCGCTCGGCCGGATGCGCGAGGTGCGCAACAGCCTGACGCCGTGGGGCGAGCAGCAGTTCCCGCGGATGCTGGTCTCGCTGACCCCGGCGTTCCTGCCGCGCTTCGACAAGGCGTGCTGGAAGAAGGACCAGTTCGTCACCAAGAAGTGCGGACAGCCGTTCGGCATCGTCAGCTACGCGGCGCGATAACGTGAGCACCGGTGCGGCGCGACCGCACCGGTAGCCGGCCTCACCGCAGGCCGAGCAGCTTGTGCGTCTGGAGCGACAGCCGCCAGCGCGGCCGCTCCATGACCACCGCCATCGCCGCCGCGACATTCGCCTCCCCTGCGGCGTCGTCGAGCGGTTGCAGCAGGAAGTGCTGGAAGTCCCAGCCCTCGATCGCGTCGATCGCGGTGCCCGGCTGCGGCCAGACCAGCTTCAGTTCGTCGCCGCGGCGCTGCACCGTCTCGCTGCCCGCCTTGGGGCTGATGCACACCCAGTCGATGCCGGGATGCACCGCCAGCGTGCCGTTGCTCTCGATCGCGATCTCGAACCCGGCGGCGTGCAGCGCGTCGACCAGCGCATCGTCGACCTGCAGCATCGGCTCGCCGCCGGTCAGTACGACGAAGCGCCGCGCGCTGCCGCCGCCCCAAAAGCCCTCGACCGCCGCGACCAGCGCCGCGGCGTCAGCGAACTTGCCGCCGCCCAGCCCGTCGGTGCCGACGAAATCGGTGTCGCAGAAGCGGCAGACCGCGGTCGCGCGGTCCTGCTCGCGCCCGCTCCACAGGTTGCAGCCCGCGAAGCGCACGAACACCGCGCGCCGCCCGGCCTGCACGCCCTCGCCCTGAAGCGTCAGGAACATTTCCTTGACGGCGTAGCTCATGACGTGGGGCTCATGGCGCGGGCGGGGTGACCGCGTAGACGGTCGGATCAGGGATACCGGCGTCTTCGAAGCCCTTGTGGCGCAGCCGGCAGCTGTCGCACAGCCCGCAATGCTTCGCGTCGGCGGTCGGATCGTAGCATGACCAGCTCATCCCCATGTCGAGCCCGAGCCGCGCGCCCTCGCGGACGATATCGGCCTTGGTCATGTGCTGGAGCGGCGCGCGAAACCGGAACGGCACGCCCTCGACCCCGGTCTTGGTGGCCAGCGCGGCGAGATGCTCGAAGGCGGCGATGAACTCGGGGCGGCAATCGGGATAGCCCGAATAATCGAGCGCGTTGACGCCGAGATAGATGTCGCGTGCCCCCGCCGCCTCTGCCCAGCCGAGCGCGAGGCTGAGAAAGATCGTGTTGCGCGCCGGCACGTAGGTGACCGGGATCGCCGCGCCGACGCCGTCCTTGGGCACGTCGATCGCGGCATCGGTCAGCGCCGAGCCGCCGAACGCCGACAGGTCGATCGGCAGCACGACATGCCGCACCACGCCCAGCGCCGCCGCGACGCGGCGGGCGGCGTCGAGCTCGACGTGGTGCCGCTGGTTATAATCGATCGACAGCGCATAGAGCGGACGCCCGGCCTCGCGCGCGAGCGCCGCGGACACCAGGGAGTCGAGCCCGCCCGAGACGAGCACGACCGCAGGAGTAGGTTGGATCATGATCCGCGCGAGCTAGGCGCACTCCCGCCCGAGTGCAACCACCGCCGCGGCAGGCATCGCTGCAAAAAAGAACGGGTCGCCAATGAGGCGACCCGCAGGATGCCCGTACGACCGGGCGGGGAGAGAGCATGCCGCCGAAACAGCATGGCATCCTTATGACGGACAAGGGTTAATTAAGGGTTAGGGCCGATTGGCTGTCCGTGACCTTTCGGTCGGCGCCCCGGACTTGATCCGGGGCCCGCTGCTTCTTCGACCCAGCGGAAGAAGCGGGATCCGGGATCAAGTCCGGGACGACGTCACGCCGCCAGATCTTCCGCACGCAGCGGGAAGACGGTCGAGCAGAAGGCGCAATCGACCGCGATCAGCCCGCGCTCGTCCGCCATCTCCAGCCGCTGGTCGAGCGGAAAGCGCTCCAGCACCGAACGGATATGCTCGACCGTGCAGCGACAGCCGCGCGAGACCGGCTGCCCGTCGAGAACCCGCACCTCGCTCTCCTCGTTGAACAACCGCCACAGCAGCGTCTCCAGCGGCAGGTGCGCATCGGCGAGTTCGTCGGCGGCGATCGTCCGCCCCAATGCCTCGACATGCTCCCATTCGGGATGGTCGAGCTTGGTGTGGAGCCGCTCACGCCCCTCCTCGCCCTCGGGAAGATGCTGGAGCAGCAGCCCGCCCGCGACGCATTTGCCCGCCGCGTCCTTGTGCATCCCGACCCGCACCAGCGTCGGGATCTGCTCGGACTGGTAGAAATAGCTCTGCGCCGCCTCGGCGAGCGTCCCGCCGTCGAGCGGCACGATCCCCTGGTAACGCTCACCGGTGCTCGCCAGATCGAAGGTGATCGCGAGATAGCCGGGGCCGAACAGCGCGAACAGCGTCGGGTCGGCGGGCGCCGCCGCAAGCTTGTCGGCGTCATACTGGACGTAACCGCGCACCTCGCCGCCGCGCCAGTCGCAGACCAGCAAGGTGACGATCCCGTCCTCGGTCTGCGTCTGCATCGTCAGTTGTCCGGCGGGGTCCTTGAGCGTCGCGCCGATCAGCGCGGTCAGCGTCAGCGCCTCGGCGAGCAGCTTCTCGATCGCGGGCGGATAGGCGTGCGCGGACAGGATCGCGTCGAGCGTCGGCCCAAGCCGCACCGCGCGTCCGCGCGCGTGCCGGTCGGGGATGGTGAAACCAAGCGCGCGGTCGAGATCGGGGGTCGTGGTCTGGTCGGTCATCGTCTCTTTCGCCACCGAGCCGTCACCCCGGGACTGATCCGGGGTCCCGCGACCTCGTGGCGCAGGAGAAGCGGGACCCCGGATCAAGCCCGGGGTGACGAAGGATGTTCCGGTGAGCCGCCTAGATGGTGGCGCCCCCGCCCGCGATCAACCGATCTGCCCGAGGCACCAGCGCAGCACCGCTTTCTGCGCGTGGAGCCGGTTCTCCGCCTCCGCCCAGATCAGCGACTGCGGGCCGTCGATCACCTCCGGGGTCACTTCCTCGCCGCGATGCGCGGGCAGGCAGTGGAGGAATTTCGCATCGGGCTTCGCCGTCGCCATCAGCGCCGCATCGACCTGATAGGGCAGCATCGCCGCCAGCTTGGTGTCGGCATGCGCCTGCCCCATCGAGATCCACGTATCCGTGACGACCACGTCGGCCCCCGCCACCGCTTCGCGCGGATCGGCGACGACGCGCGCGCGGCCGCCGGCTCGCGCGATCGACGCTTCCTCGGGCTGGAACCCTTGCGGACACGCCGCGACGACGTCGAAGTGCATCAGCCCGGCGGCCTCGACGATCGAGGCGAGCACGTTGTTGCCGTCGCCCAGCCATGCGACCTTGAGTCCGGGCAGCGCCTTGCCGCTTTCGATGATCGTCAGCAAATCGGCCATGATCTGGCACGGGTGCGATTCGTCGGTCAGCCCGTTGATGACCGGTACGGTGGCGTGATGCGCCATTTCCTCGATCTTGGCGTGATCGTCGGTGCGGATCATGATCGCGTCGACATAGTTCGACAGCACGCGTGCGGTGTCGGCGACGGTCTCGCCGCGCCCGAGCTGCATCTGCCCGGCCTCCATGACGATCGACTGCCCGCCGAGCTGGCGCACCGCCATGTCGAACGACACGCGCGTGCGCGTCGAATTCTTCTCGAAGATCATCGCCAGCACATGCCCGGCGAGCGGCGCGTCGGCATCGACGCGTCCCTTGGTCCAGCCAGCGCGCGCCTGCTTGCGCGTCAGGGCATCGTCGAGCATCGCGGCGATCGCGTCCGGCCCGGCATCGGTAAGGTTCAGGAAATGGCGCATCGTCTCTCCCCCGCTCCGCCCCCGGCCGTGGGAGCGGAGATCAGGCCATCAATCGTCGGCGACCGGCACGTAGACCCGCGCCGCTTCGCTCAGCTTCTCCACGCACTCGGCGATGTGACTTTCGTCGATCACCAGCGGCGGCAGGATGCGGACGACATT
>Ga0265798_10012456_pt1 | contig 10258 bp, 10 predicted proteins | sample P3T30metagenome_FD_192430 | JGI IMG/M metagenome (GOLD analysis project Ga0265798, IMG submission 192430) | Plant litter microbial communities from East Loma Ridge, Irvine, California - P3 T30 | ecosystem: Environmental > Terrestrial > Plant litter > Unclassified | place: USA: California...
CGCCGAGCCGTCCGGTGAGGTCGTCCACCGCACCGACCATCTGCTGCTTCGCTGCGTCGGCATCGATCACCGGCTGGGCCCGGCGTGGCTCGCCAGCACCCTGCTCGGGCAGGACACAGCCGGTGAGGACCAGCGCAGACGCCACCAGCGTCACGGCGCTGCGTGCCGCGCGCCCGGCGGCCGTCGTTCGCCACTCGGTCTGCATCATGCGCACTCCCCCGCTCGCAGTTCCCCCGGTTCGACCGTACCCGCCGGTCCGGGAGTGGGGGACCCAGCCCGGGGCCGCCGCACCTCACTCATCAGAGCACGTCACCCCTCAGAGCACCTCACCCCTCAGAGCACGTCACCCTTCAGAGCACGTCGTCCCGCCCGCTGATCTTCAGCGCGTCCACCACGCCCTTGACCCGCTGCGCGTTCGCGCTCGTGGTGACGAGCAGCGCGTCCGGGGTGTCGACGACGACGATGTCCTCGACCCCGATCAGCGAGATCAGCCGGTTGCTCTGCGACACGACGATGCCGCTCGCCGAGTCGGCCAGGATGCGGGCGTTGTCGCCGAGCACGGCCAGGTTGTTCTTCCGCCCGCCGGACTGCAGCTTCGCGAGCGAGGCGAAGTCGCCGACGTCGTCCCAGCCGAAGTCGCCGGGCACGACGGCCATGCGCCCGGCGGCGGCGGCCGGTTCGGCGACCGTGTAGTCGATGGCGATCTTCTTCAGCGACGGCCAGATGCGGTCCACCACGATCCCGCGCGCCGAGGTGTCCCACGCCGCGGCGAGTTCCTCGATCCCGGCGAGCAGCTCGGGCTCGTTGCGTCCGATCTCGGCGAGGAGCACGTCGGCGCGGCTGATGAACATGCCGGCGTTCCAGAGGTACGAGCCGTCGGCGACGTACTTCTTCGCGGTCCGCAGGTCGGGCTTCTCGACGAAGGACCGGACGGCGTGCGCGGTGGTCGCGCCGTCGACCCCGAGCGCCTCGTCGGCGGCGTGGATGTACCCGAAGCCGATGGCGGGCTCGTTCGGCGTGATGCCGATGGTCGTGATGTAGCCGGCGCGGGCGGCGACGACGGCTTCGCGGACGGACCGGCGGAAGCCGCGGGCGTCGCCGATGACGTGGTCGGCGGCGAACGAGCCGATGACGACGTCGGGCTCGCGGCGGTGCAGGATCGCCGCGGCGAGGCCGATCGCCGCCGTGGAGTCCTTGGGCTCGCTCTCGAGGACGACGTTGTGGTCCTCGACCCCGGGCAGCTGGGACTCGACGGCGATGCGGTGCGCCCGGCCGGTGACGACCATGATGCGGTCGGGGCCGGCGAGCGGTTCGAGTCGGTCCCAGGTCTGCCGGAGCAGCGACGAGCCGGAGCCGGTCAGGTCGTGCAGGAACTTCGGGGCGTCGGCGCGCGAGAGCGGCCAGAGGCGCGATCCGATGCCGCCGGCCGGGATGATCGCGTAGAAGTCGTCGAGTGCGTCCGTCACGCGCCCACCGTACCGGCGCCCCCGTGCAGCGGCTGCACGTCGTCTGGACGTGTCGTGGACGGCACCGGGGTCCGCGCACGGTCTGTTCACCCCTCGCGCGCACCGCGTTCACGTCGTGCCCCCCGGTCGTCCACGCGTCGGCGTGAGCATGGGCCGTGCCATGAACGCACGCAGCAGCATGGAGCGAGGCACCGAGTCCCCCCGGACCGTCGCCGTCGTGACCGAGAGCTTCCTGCCCACCCTCAACGGCGTCACCACGAGCGTCCTCGCGGTGCTCGAGCACCTGCGGCGCCGCGGACACCGGGCCGTCGTCATCGCCCCGGACACGCCGGGCCTCGCCGCCTGGCGCTCGCGTTCCGAGCAGGAGCGGCACCACGGCTTCGACGTGCACCGGATCCCGGCGGTCGCGTACCGGCAGTTCCCGGTGGCGCTCCCGCACCCGGTCCTCGACACGATCCTCGCCGCCTCCGGCGCCGACGTGCTGCACGCCGCCAGCCCCTTCCTGTTGGGTGGGCGCGCGATCACGGCGGCCGGGAGGCTCGGCATCCCCTCCGTCGCCGTCTTCCAGACCGACGTGGCCGGGTTCGCACGCCGCAACGGCCTGTCCGCGGCGGCTCCGCTCGTCCGCCGGGTCCTCGGGCGCATCCACGCGGGAGCGTCGCTGACGCTGGCACCGTCGTCGGCGACGGCCGCGATGCTCGCCGAGGAGGGCGTCCCGCGGGTGGCCCGGTGGGGCCGCGGCGTCGACACGACCCTCTTCCACCCGGACCGTCGCTCCTCGTCCCACGTGCGGGCCCTGCGACGGCGCATCGCTCCGCGCGGCGAGACCATCGTCGGCTACGTGGGGCGGCTGGCACCGGAGAAGGAGGTCGAGCGGCTCGCAGAACTCGGCGGCATGCCGGGCATCCGGGTCGTGGTCGCCGGAGGGGGACCCTCCCGGGCGTTGCTGGAACGGCGCCTGCGCCACCTGGACGTCACCTTCACCGGCCCGCTGCGCGGCGACGCGTTGGCCGATGCCTACGCGATGCTCGACGTGTTCGTGCACACCGGGGCCGCCGAGACCTTCGGGCAGACCCTGCAGGAGGCGCACGCGGCGGGCCTGCCGGTGGTGGCCCCGGCCTCCGGCGGACCGCTCGACCTGGTGTCCCCGGGTCTCGACGGCGAGCTGTACGACCCGGAAGCACCGCTGGCCCTCCGCGCGGCGGTGGCGCGGCTGCACGCCGACCGTGCGCTGGCCGAGCGGATGGGTTCGGCGGGGCGGCTCCGGGTCGAGGGCACGACGTGGGAGTCGGTCGGCGACGAGCTGCTCGCGCACCACGAGACGGCGCGGACGATCGGCGCTCCGCCGGCCGCGACCCGCACGGCTCGCACCGGGTGGCACGAGAAGGTCGGTGCTCGGACGTAGGATGGTGTCGTTCCACACGAACACGACGGCAACGGCGCGCCGATCGGTGCGCCAGACCTACGGGAAGGCGAGCTCATGGCCGAGCAGACCGCAGGCGGGACGGCGACAGCCACCCCGCAGGTGACCATCGACGGGACGTCGATCGACGCACCTCGGACGCGCGCGCCGCAGGGCACGCTGTACCGCGGCTCGGTCGGGATGTGGTCGTGGGTGCTGCACCGGATCACCGGTGTCGCGATCTACTTCTTCCTGCTCGTGCACATCCTCGACACGGCACTGGTCCGGCTCTCGCCCGAGGCCTACAACGCCGTGATCGGCACGTACAAGACGCCGCTGATGAACCTCGGCGAGATCGCCCTGGTCGCCGCCATCGTGTTCCACGCGTTCAACGGGCTGCGGATCATCCTCATCGACTTCTGGTCGAAGGGGCCGAAGTACCAGCGGGCCATGTTCTGGGTCGTCCTCGTGCTCTGGGCAGTGGCGATCGCGGGCTTCCTGCCGCGCCAGCTCATGAACCTCGTCGCCGACTTCAACTGAACCGAGGGCTGTCATGACCACCGAGACCATCGCCCCGCCCCGCAGCGCCGACGCTGCCCGCCGCACCACCAACTGGGAGAAGTGGGGCTGGATCTACATGCGGGCGTCGGGCGTCCTGCTCGTCGTCCTCATCTTCGGCCACCTGTTCGTCAACATGGTCGCCGGCGAAGGCGTCAAGCAGATCGACTTCGCCTTCGTCGCCGGCAAGTGGGCGAGCCCGTTCTGGCAGATCTGGGACACGCTGATGCTCTGGCTCGCGCTGATCCACGGCTCGAACGGCATGCGGACGATCATCAACGACTACGTCGCGAAGCCCGGCGTCCGGAAGACCCTGCTCGTCGCCGTGCTCGCCGCGTGCGTCCTGCTGATCGTCCTCGGCACGCTCGTGTGCTGGACGTTCGACCCGTGCCCCGCCGGCGCTGCCGCCGCGGACCTGCCCTCGTTCTGCCCGGCGCAGTAGCCGCCGTCCGCGTCATCCCGCGCTGGCGACACGCTCTCGCTCGCTCCGCCTCCTGATCGAAAGACCCCAGTGACCGACATCACCGTGCACCACCACCAGTTCGACATCGTCATCATCGGCGCAGGAGGCGCCGGTATGCGGGCCGCCATCGAAGCCGGCCCGAAGGCGAAGACCGCCGTCATCTCGAAGCTGTACCCGACCCGCTCCCACACCGGTGCGGCGCAGGGCGGCATGGCGGCCGCGCTCGCGAACGTCGAAGAGGACTCGTGGGAGTGGCACACCTTCGACACGATCAAGGGCGGCGACTACCTGGTCGACCAGGACGCCGCCGAGATCCTGGCGAAGGAGGCCATCGACGCGGTCATCGACCTCGAGAACATGGGCCTGCCGTTCAACCGCACGCCCGAGGGCAAGATCGACCAGCGACGCTTCGGCGGCCACACCCGTGACCACGGCAAGGCCCCGGTCCGCCGAGCGTGCTACGCGGCGGACCGCACCGGGCACATGATCCTGCAGACGCTGTTCCAGAACTGCGTGAAGCTCGGCGTGAACTTCTTCAACGAGTTCTACGCGCTCGACCTCATCATGGTCGACGTGGTGGGCGACGACGGCGTCACCCGCAAGCAGCCAGCCGGCGTCGTCGCGTTCGAGCTCTCCACCGGCGAGCTGCACGTGTTCCACGCCAAGGCGATGGTCTTCGCGACCGGTGGCTTCGGCAAGATGTACAAGACGACCTCGAACGCGCACACCCTGACCGGCGACGGCGTCGGCATCGTCTGGCGCACCGGCCTGCCGCTCGAGGACATGGAGTTCTTCCAGTTCCACCCGACCGGGCTCGCGGGCCTCGGCATCCTGCTGACCGAGGGTGCCCGTGGTGAAGGTGCGATCCTCCGCAACGCCTCGGGTGAGCGCTTCATGGAGCGCTACGCCCCGACCATCAAGGACCTCGCGCCGCGCGACATCGTCGCCCGCTGCATGGTGCAAGAGGTCGCCGAGGGTCGCGGTGCCGGGCCGAACAAGGACTACGTGCTGCTCGACTGCACGCACCTCGGTGCCGAGGTGCTCGAGACCAAGCTGCCGGACATCACCGAGTTCGCCCGCACGTACCTCGGGGTCGACCCGGTCGTCGAACCGGTGCCGGTGATGCCGACCGCCCACTACGCCATGGGTGGCATCCCGACCAACGTCAAGGCCGAGGTCCTCTCCGACAACGACACCGTCGTCCCGGGCCTCTACGCCGCCGGCGAGTGCGCCTGCGTCTCGGTGCACGGCTCGAACCGCCTCGGTACGAACTCGCTGCTCGACATCAACGTGTTCGGCAAGCGCTCCGGCAACAACGCCGCCGAGTACGTGCAGACGGCGGAGTTCCTGCCGCTGCCCGAGGACCCCGCGGCGAACGTGCGCGGCATGCTCGAGCAGCTCCGGGCCTCCACCGGCACCGAACGGGTCGCCGTGCTCCGCAAGGAGCTGCAGGAGGAGATGGACAAGAACGCGCAGGTGTTCCGCACCGACGAGTCGCTCGCCCGCGTGACCGAGACCATCCACACGCTCCGCAACCGGTTCATGCAGGTCTCGGTGCAGGACAAGGGCAAGCGGTTCAACACCGACCTGCTCGAGGCGGTCGAGCTCGGCTTCCTGCTCGACCTGGCCGAGGTCGTCGTCTACTCCGCCCGGAACCGCAAGGAGTCCCGCGGCGGGCACATGCGCGACGACTACCCGAAGCGCGACGACGAGAACTACATGCAGCACACCATGGCGTACCTGACGGGCGATCCGCACTCGTCCCTCGCCGACGACCACATCACGCTCGACTGGAAGCCGGTCGTGATCACCCGGTACCAGCCGATGGAGAGGAAGTACTGAGATGACCGACACCCTGGTCTCCGAGGCACCCCGCACCGACACCGTGCAGGACGCCCCTCCCGGATCGTTCTCCGTCACGCTGATCGTCCGCCGGTTCGACCCGGACGTGGACGACGAGCCGCGCTGGCAGGACTTCGACGTGATGATGCTGCCGACGGACCGCATCCTCGACGCGCTGCACAAGATCAAGTGGGAGCAGGACGGATCCCTGACCTTCCGACGCTCCTGCGCACACGGTGTCTGCGGCTCCGATGCGATGCGCATCAACGGCCGCAACCGCCTGGCGTGCAAGACGCTGATCAAGGACCTCGACATCTCGAAGCCGATCTACGTCGAGGCGATCAAGGGCCTGCCGCTCGAGAAGGACCTGATCGTCGACATGGAGCCGTTCTTCAAGTCGTTCCGCGAGGTCCAGCCGTTCCTGCAGCCGAAGTCGGCGCCGGAGAAGGGCAAGGAGCGCATCCAGTCCGTCGCCGACCGTGCCCGCTTCGACGACACCACCAAGTGCATCCTCTGCGCCGCGTGCACCTCGTCGTGCCCGGTGTTCTGGACGGACGGGCAGTACTTCGGCCCGGCGGCGATCGTCAACGCGCACCGGTTCATCTTCGACTCCCGCGACGACGCGGCCGACGTGCGCCTGGACATCCTCAACGACAAGGAGGGCGTCTGGCGCTGCCGCACGACCTTCAACTGCACCGACGCCTGCCCGCGCGGCATCCAGGTGACGAAGGCGATCTCCGAGGTCAAGCAGGCCGTCATGCGCGGCCGGGCCTAGCACGCCGATGCCGACAGGAACGTCATGGGCGGGCGCGCTAGGCTCCCGCTCATGACGTTCGCGGACACCCGCCCCATCCTGGATCAGCTCGGCTACACGGTCCGGTACGTGCAGCTCCCCGGTGAGACGCTCCACGAGCCGCCGGTGGAGGGCGCACTGCGCATCATCCCGGCCGACGGGGGCTCCTTCGCGCTGGAGGTCGTCGACTACGGCACGGCCCGTCGCCTGGCCACGGCCGGCAACGAGTCCGACGCGGTCGAGATGCTCCGACGATTCCTGAACCGACCGTTCCCGGACGCACGCGACATCCGTCGCAGCGACCTCGACCAGATGCGCGACCGGTCGGCGTCGACCTACCCGCAGCTGGCCCAGCAGGTCGCCTCGACCGGGGACGCCGGTCTGACGATCCAGATCCCCGCCGGCGTGCCCGTGGACCGCATCGGCGGACCGGACGGCTACCTCCTGCACCCGCTCGAGACGCCGCTCCCGGCCCGGTCGCTGCCGCCGCACACCGCCGCATCGCCCGAGGTGCACCGGTACGTGGTCGAGCGCCCGTTCCTCGTCACCGTCCGGTTCGTCCGCCCCTGGTTCGACCAGCCGGGTGGCGCGCTCCGCTTCGAGATCGCGAACCCGACGGTGACCGTCCGCGACCTGGTCGTCGACGGCTCCCTGGCCCGCGTCCGCGTGGTCTGAGCCGAGCCTTCCGTTCCGCTCACGACGAAGCCCTCCTCCCCGACCGGGGCAGGAGGGCTTCGTCGTGGTGCGGTGCGTCAGCCTCGCTCGGGGCGGTCGAAGCGCTGACCCTCGGGCTTCGAGGGCATGAGGAACAGCACGAGCACGATGATCCCGCCGACGACCGGGATCAGCGCGAGGAAGTAGAACGGCCCGGCCATGTTCGTGTCGTGGAGTCGACGCCACGAGATGGCCAGGTTCGGGATGATCGTCGCCAGGCCGTAGAGCCCCAGCAGGACGGTCGCGATCCAGTACAGCGGGCTGAACGACCCGGTCGTCATCCCGGTCGTCGGGTCGGTCTGGGCGTTCGACATGGCGCCGCCGATGCCGAGGAGTGCGTAGAGCACGGCCACGACGATGATCTGCGCGAGGTACCACCACCAGAACTCGCTGCGGCTGGCACGACCGTCGAACCGGACGTACTTCTTGAAGACCCGCTTGACCGCGTTCGGGAACGAGATGCCGTACCACGGGGCCCACAGCGGCGGCTCGCCGTTCGGGCCGGTCTGGACGGCCTGACCGTAGCCCTGCGGCTGTCCGTACGGCTGCTGGCCGTACTGCTGCTGGCCGTACTGGTCGGGCTGGCCGTACGGGTTCTGCTGCCCGGACGGCTGCGGGCCGTCGGGCGTGCCGTACGGCTGCTGCGGGTTGTCGCTCACGGTGTCTCCCTGGTGTCGAGTGGTACTCGGCTCCGAGTCAACCAGGAACACCGTCCCCCTGGACGACCGTGACCACCCCCGACCGAGGGACGGCCCCCGATCGAGGGACGGCCCCACCGCATGGTGAGGCCGTCCGAGGTGGTGCTGGGTCGCCCGGAACGAGCGGTTGGTGCAGCGCGGCTGGGTCAGCCGCGTTCGGGCTGGTCGAAGCGGGCTCCCTCGCGGACGGACGGGATGCAACCGATGACGATGGCGAAGAGCGCCCCGATCGGCGGGATGATGAACAGCAGCGCCAGGAGGCCCGAGAAGTTCACGTCGTGCAGGCGTCGCACGGTGAGCGCGATGAAGCCGACGAACGTCGCGAGTGCCCAGAGGCCGCCGACCACGTTCGAGTCGCCGCTGGCACCGCCGCCGATGACGGTGTCGATGATGCTGGTGGCGAAGTTGCCGATGACCCACCAGAGCGCCCAGAACCAGAACTCGCTGCGGCTGGCGCGGCCGTCGAAGCGCACGTACTTCTTCCAGAAGCGCGTGAAGGCCTTCGGGAACGGGATGCCGTACCAGGGGGCCCAGAGCGGCGGTTCGCCCTGCGTCGCGGCCTGCTGCCCGTAGGACCCCGGCTGGGCGAACTGCCCCGGCTGCTGACCGTACTGGCCCGGGTGACCCGGCTGCCCGGGCTGGCCCGGCTGCCCGTACGGCGACTGCTGTCCGTACTGACCCGGCTGGCCGCCGTACTGTCCGGACTGGCCGGGCTGGCTGTACGGCGACTGCGCCGACGGCTGCTGACCGTAGGGCGACTGCGGCTGACCGTACGGCGACTGCGCGGGCGGCTGCTGACCGTACGGCGACTGCGCAGGCGGCTGCTGACCGTACGGCGACTGCGCAGGCGGCTGCTGACCGTACGACGACTGCGCAGGCGGCTGCTGACCGTACGACGACTGCGGCTGCTGGCCGGACGGCGACCCCTGCGCCGGGTCGGGCTCGTCACCCGGCCGCTTGGCGTACGGGTCCTGGGGGTACTGGTCGCTCACGGCGGTTCCTTCCGGGGTGCAGGGTCGGTGTGCCCACGGCGACCTCGGCGGTGGCCCCGGCGGCCGGGACACGTGCCCCGACCGTCCTGCTCCCCCGCACGCTGACCCCGCGCGCTGGGACCCAGTGTGCCAGCACCGACGCCGCCGCGACAGCAGCGCCGCGGCAGCGCGACGCCGGAGCCCTCAGGGCAGGAGCGCGATCTTCCCGCCCGGGTGCCCCGACTCGAGCAGTTCCAGGGCCGCCCGAGCCTCGGTCAGCGGGAACGTCCGGGCCACCGGCACGACGAGCTCACCGCGTCCCGCCAGGTCGATGAGTCGTGCGCGCACGGAGTCCCGGAAGGCGGCACTGTCGGGCTGCGCGCCGCCGATCGCGGTGATGCCGGCGTCCTCCGCCCGCCCGAACGCGGCGATCGTGGCGATGCGGCTCCGGTCCGCCACCAGGGCCAGCGAGACGTCGACGGCCTCGTCCGACCCGACGCAGTCCAGCGCCACGTCGACTCCGGAGGCGGCGAGGTCACGGACCCGCGCCTCCAGGCCGTCCCCGTAGGCGACCCACGTGCCGCCGAAGCCGCGGACGGTGTCGGCGTTGCCCTCGGAGGCGGTGCCGATCGCGTGCGCACCGAGTGCGCGGAGCTGCTGGAGCAAGCTGACGCCGACGGCGCCCGAGGCTCCGTGCACGAGGACGGTGTCGCCCGCCTGCACCGCGGTGACGCGGAGGAGGTCTGCCGCCGTCGTGCCCGCCAGGAGCAGGTTGGCCGCCTCCGGGAACCCGAGCGACGCCGGCTTGGCGAACACGTCCGCGGCGGGCAGCGTGATCTCCTCCGTCCAGCCGCCACGGACGCGGAACGCCAGGACCTCGTCCCCGACGGCGACCGGCCCGGAGGCGATCGTCGTGTCGGGCCCGATGGCGCTCACGACGCCGGCGACCTCGTAGCCGATCGGCACCGGGAAGTCGGCGGGGTCGCCTCGCTGCGTGTGCTTCGCGTCAGCGGGGTTCATGCCGGCGGCGCGGACACGGACGGTCACCTCACCGGGGCCGGGAGCCGGCACCTCGACGTCGACCAGTTCGAACACATCACTACCGCCGGGACGCGGTGCCACCCACTGCTTCGTCATGCCGGCGACGGTACTCGCGGCCACGACCGCGGCTCCGAGCCGACCGCCGGACGGACGCCTGACGGACGGACGCCTGACGGACGGGAGGCCCGGTACCAGCTGGTACCGAGCCTCCCGTCCGTCAGGCGGTTGCGTCCGTCAGGCGCGCGCCGCGCCGACCCGCCCCGTGAAGGAGGCGTGCAGCGGGTGCTCGCCGCCGAGACCGGTGATCTCC
>Ga0265798_10012457_pt1 | contig 10258 bp, 5 predicted proteins | sample P3T30metagenome_FD_192430 | JGI IMG/M metagenome (GOLD analysis project Ga0265798, IMG submission 192430) | Plant litter microbial communities from East Loma Ridge, Irvine, California - P3 T30 | ecosystem: Environmental > Terrestrial > Plant litter > Unclassified | place: USA: California...
ATGGAGAAGGGGAGGGGTCGGTGAAGAAGGTTAGGTCATAGGATGATGATGATGATGATGATGATGTTGTTGTTGACGATGTTGGTTGGCGGTCTGATGGCGACAGTGGTAGTGTGGATAATGATGTAACATCCAAGCTCATGTGACTGCTTGGTTGTCCATCTTCTTCAATCAGATATCTCTCCACCCCCGCTCCCGCTCCCGCCCCCACCCCGTGCTTGGCTTGTTCGTCAACGACACAGTGGTTGGCTTCTTGCTGGTTAATGCACGTGCTGCTGTGTTGCTGGGCTTGCTCCTTCAAAATCGCAATTTCAGCTCGTGCAGAGGCGAGCAGCGCTTCCGTCTCGGCGAGCTTTTGCTCTAGCGACGCGACGTGGTCGCGCTGCCGGGCGCGGTGTCGTCGCTGGTTCTCGCGCACCCGGTTCAAAGTGTGCTCGGCGGAGACGCGGGTGCGTCTGCCTTTGGACGCTGTGGCAGAGTCGGGTGTGTGGCTTGGTGAGGAGGACGAGGCTGATGATACCGGGGACGAGATGCTTGGCTGTGATGAGGGGAACATGGTTGGATTTTTTCTTCTTCACTTTGGTAGTGTACTAATGCGAATAGAATGGTGCTTGGTGGAATGGAGTATACTTTTCACTCTCTCCTATTCATGTTCATGAAGAAACGAGCAAAGAGGGATTTCTACTGCGAAAAGCTTGGTTGTTGGATGGTGCAGACTGAGGCAGAGGATGTAAGAGCTTGGCGGTGACATATCGAGAGCCATGCGATGCTATTGGTGGGCTAGCGTCCGGTGAAACAGGAGCGAAAAGGAAAGTTTGCCAACACTTCTGTCGAATCTCAAGCCTCGAGGTGGACCCTGTGTGCCTTGGAAGCTGCGGCGATTGCCAACGAGCTGATGCTGATTATTCCGGAATTCCATTGTTTGAGATGCTGCAAAGGTTGGCGCGGCTTGTGGTTGTGTGTTGCAGCGTCAAACGTTCATGTCAGCTGCTGTATCCCTGTGGATGCATTTGTGACCGCTCCGAGACGTCATGCGCTCTTTGCCAAGATACTTAATGCTCGGTGTCTATTGTCTGTCAGAGCAACTCTTGCCGAGTACACTAATCGCTGTTGGCATGCTGAGACTCGCATCCAACGAGGTGTTCCCCGCAGCGCCTTGAGCCGCAAGTGGGGCGCTGAAGCGCGTTGCCGCGATGACGGAAAGAAGCTCCATAACAGTCGTCATAATGTCCAGGTAGCCCACCAAACAGTAAAACAACCCCGCGATCCCTCAGCTTTCCCCTCAATTCCCCGACTCTCTCCAGCCTTTTGCACCAAAATGTCTTCTCGAGCAGCCACGGAACCGCTCCACGTGTACGAGATATCCGACTTTAAATTCCACAATGGCAGCACGCTGCCCAAGCTTAAGCTGGCGTACAAGATACTCAATCCGCACAATTCGAAAATCGCAGTCGTGCATACCTGCTTCAAGGGACGCCTGGATACCACGCTAACACATGCGGACGGGGCACTCAAGAACCACAAAATCATCCTCATTGCACTCCTCGGAAATGGCGAATCTTCCAGCCCGTCAAACACACCCAACTTCCCGGCTCAGATTGAATACATGGACTGCGTCAGCGCCCAGCATTCCCTCCTAACTACAGAGCTCGGCATAAAGGAAGTAGACGTCATGCTAGGCTTCTCCATGGGCGGCCAAATGACATACCACTGGGCAACAAGCTACCCAGACTTTGTCAAGCACGCCGTCATTGTCTGCTCCTCGGCCAAGACGAGCAGACACAACTACCAGTTTCTCGAGGGCCCCAAGGCAGCGTTGCAGAGCGCGGCCAGCCCTGAGCGGGGCATTAGGGCGTTTGGCAAAGCATATTCAGCGTGGTTGACAAGTGCAGAGTGGTTTGATGAGGAGCGCTACCAGGAAATGGGATTCCAGCATCTCCGCGACTGGGACGACGTTACCACCATCCAGGGATACGAGGGCTGGACAGGAGACGATCTGCTTGCTATGCTGGGCATGTGGCAGCGTGGAGATGTTGGCCGGTGCACGGAGTCGAGGACGGAGGAAGATGCGCTCAAGAGTATCAAAGCAAAGGTGTTGCTAATGCCGTGCGCAACGGACCAGTACTTTAGACCCTATGTCAGTGAGCGGGAGGTTACGAGGTTGTCGAGCGGGTCACTGGAGATTATGCCAAGCATTTGGGGACATATTGCTGGAGGTGGGGCGAATGCAAAGGATGTTGAGTGGATGGATCACAAGATCAAGCTGTTCCTGCGAGGGCTAGCGTAGGGAGCGGAAGAAAAGAGAAGTTAATATAGATTCAGCATACGACATGGTCTTTGCATACGTTGATGTGGTGAGTCATTGTTTGCGCCGGCAAGTACGATAAGGTTTTGGGTGAGCCTACCAGATCGTGTTTGAATGTGCGCATCTGGTCTTTGTGCACTTGCCGACTGTTGCACCGCCAACCAGGAAATCCAGCGGGAAACGCGTACCGGCTCATTTTGATCGGTACCAACTCCCACTGCATGTTGGTAAAAAAAAGCAATGCTCCAATGGGGCGCAGCGCCACAGCCACTAGCGCAGCTGAGGTAAGCACCTTTTCTTCACTTCGGACCGTAACACGAGACGCTTCCCCTGAAGCCGTGTCGGAAAGAATAGCGGTTGCTTCTGTCTGCTGGGCGTGCAATCAGCCCACTAAACTTCGGCAGTGACGACGGTCCCAGGAGACGAAGAAGTATAATTAGACGTTGGCTTGGCACATGCTCCAAGGGATCGCCATCCCTGCGTGCGCGATATCAACTCGACGGGCACTGTCTTGTTTCAGGCATAGTGCCGCCCTATGGTCTTCCGTTCTGGGCGACGCCTGATGGATGTGACAGGTACCGAGTAGTGATTTGCTCGCGTGACGGGCGTTTTGTTGTTGTTGGTTTTTCTCATCATTCCAAATCGGGTCCAACGGGCTTTTGCGGGGGAGTGTTTTTTTTGGGGGGGATATCTAGCAAAAAGAAATGAAACGCATGCCACGCACGTCACGACGATCTTGACAACGCTGGGGCCATGATCTACAGAAAGCAAACGGACTTGGGCACGCGCAGGCAGGCAGGTACAGTCAGACAGCCAGTCGGTACCGGAGCGAGCTACCATGGTCCAGCAGGTGGATTTGGGATGCCGGCGTATTGATGCCAAGACACGGTTGCTGGGAGCGGTAAATGAGAGAAGTCGTTGGTAGCGGAAGGCAGCGGACAGTGTAGGCTGCTACTGTACTGTACATGAACCCGCAAGGGCTTCGAGTCTGCTCATTGACGGCAGAAGCGAATACTCGGCGCACAGACGATCGGGTGGGCTGAATGTGGGGTGTGTGTTGACGTTGGCGCTCCGAACACGAGAGCTTTCTTGGGCCGGCGCGGTGTGCTAGAGAGGGGGGGCGCCACGTTGGGGGCGTGCCAGCTTGCATGCAATTTCTCGGTACGGCTTTACTGTGGTCGCGGTCGCGTAAACGCCATCACTCTGACCACGGCTGCTGCAGTGAGGGTTTGGGATACCGCTGCGGGCTCGCAGCGATAAGCGGCAGGCGTGCAATTAGCGTCGACCCTGGCAATTTAGCAGCTAGCATTACCAGTTAGTAGATGGCTACCTACTCCGCAAACACGGCGCCCACGGTTCCACGACATTAGCTTGTTGGTCCCTGGCGGCCCGCCGACTTGACAAGGCCGTTCACTCTCCCCCTCCCCTCCCCATTGACACGAACAAGTGCCCGTACATGTACCTGCAAGGGCGCTGGCATTGCAACCTTAGCATCAGCCAGTTTCAGGTCAGAGGTCCCGGTTAGAGACGTCGCATCCCCTCGGAACACGCCGTCACGCCCGACTCTCTCCCAAAGCCCACCTCGAGGCCTCACCTTCTGCCTTGACACGCCCAGGTACGCCCACCCGCCAGCCTGTTAGCCATTGTGTCCCCGGACCCAGGAACGCCTCTGCACGCCTCACACGACAACTGCCCCCGCCCCGCTCGCAACTTCACCATTACCATTACCACCCCACTCAACTCCTCCGCTGTAGTAGCTCACGCCCGATTCTCTGGTCTGCGGGCAGCACCATGGTGGACGCACAGGAGGCCGGGAGTAAACTCTTCTCCAAGAGTCGCTGGAAGACCAAGATCCTCGAGAAGACGGCCGAAATCGCTGCCGCAAACCAGGCCAAGACTGCCAGGACCCCCGATGACGACCTTGACGCTTTCCTCAAGCCCTCGACCGACAGGGTCGCCCAGCAGCAAAAAGAGGCTGCTGCCGCTGCCTTGTTCAGTCGGCCCCGCATAGACGTTGCGAGTGCTCAGCGATGGCCGAGCGCACAGGCGATTCTCGCAAACGCCGCAGCAAAGAGCCCAGGACCGGGCGGCATGAAGACGGGTACCCGCAAAAAGGGCCTCACTGTGGGTTTCGTGCGCACTGTGCCCGAAGTCATAGGCCATGGCGGCGACGAATGCGAAGACCCCACTATCGAGGTCTCCCAGAAGAAGAAGAAGGCGGCGGCCAGCGCGTCGCAAGCGGAGAAGTCGCCGGTACAGGTACCACAAGACGATGCTAATGTCACCGCCCGCACCAACGGCATAGGCAGGACGGCTTCGCAAACAGAATACCGCTCCACCCTCACACGAACACACACAAACCCCGGCGAGCTGTCACCGCCCCTCGGACAGAAGATGCAGATTGGCCAGATCAACTCGACTGCCCAGCTCCCGCCCACACCACCTCGCTACATGGGCCCCATGGGCCTCGGAGAGCGACCGAAACCCCTCTCAAGAGCGCCAACCGGTTTCGACATCATGATGGAGGCGGCAGCAGATCCCCCAGGGAGACGGCAGAGCGAAGACTCTGTGTATTCGCAGGAATCCGGCAACCTCTCACCCGTCATGTCAAGGAACGTGTCGGTTCGGGAGCCTACAATCCAAGAGGAGGACAACAACTTCCAACCACAACCGCTCAAGCGCACGCAGACTGGCTTCAGCGTGCTAGGCGACGATGAGAGCCCTGAGCCCGTGCACCCGATACCCTCGGTACCACATTTGCCAGAACAGAGGCTGGCCGAGCAGGAAGAGGACGGTCCCAACTCGTTTGCGGCGCGAGTCAAGCAAAGAATGCGATCAGAAGAGGGCAGGACACTACACGAAGCCGCGCAACGGGCAGCCGAGAACGAAAGGCGGGATTCCGAGTCGAGCTCACAACCGTCCATGGCTGGTACCCCGCCTTCGTCCTACCGCACCCCAGTGACGGCAAGAGCGCTCCAGGAGAACTCGCAAGCCGAGTCGCGGGCATCTCCGCGTCCAATCGACTCTGACGACCCCCATAGATCGAGAGCCACCCAAGGAAGAAGGCCCATGGGCCACAGCATCCAAACTGAACCCGAGCCGCGCTCGCCATCGGTGGCATCATCGCAGTATGCTCCGTTTTCTCCAATGTCACAACCACGCACCTCACCCCCAGTGCGATCGGAACCCTTCTCTAATGCAGGACTGCAACAAATGACGTCTACTACAACCGAGCCTACGTTTCAGCCAGTGGACATTGGCTCTAATCCTCCAACACCACCTCAGCTTACACAGCAAGAATTATTCTTCGAAGCTGCACAGCCTCCATCTTCAGCGAATCCACAAATACGCGCAATCTCAGGGCCAATGGGGAGTGAATTGCCGTCGCGGAATGCCTCTGGGGCGAGCATGAAGCCTCCAACGTCTCTTGCTCGCTCCGACATGAAGTCGCTGAACGAACTAGCGTATGAGGATTTCGCTGAACGTGTCACACACATGCGAGGCATTTTCCAACTAACCGCTCAGCTTGGAGGCAACATCTATTGCCACTCGCCCATGCAGTGGCTCCGGGTTGCCACTTGGTGGTTCTTGAAGGGACGCACTGGAATGGAGAACATGATCAGAAGTCAGCCCAGGAACGGCGAACCGCCACAAGAGCGATTGGCTCAGCCCCATGTTGATTTGGCAAAGGTGTGGTGGATCATCACCGAAGTCCTACCAAACCACCCAGGCTTGCAAAGCTATGGTGACGCGACACCCAATTCACAAGTTGATCTCGCAAGACAAGCCGGAGATGCTGCCGCTGCGGAAGCCTACGACATCCAGAACGCCTTGAGTCATTATATGAAGCTGCTCGTGGGATCGATGAAGAAGCACCAGAGCATGCCCCCGACACAGGCGCTGATCCAAGGACAAGACCAGTCGATATGGGAAGAATACCCAACTTTCCCTGGCGATGCCGCCAGCGTTCTTGGAGAGCCTTCTCAGGGCGGTCAGCCACAATTTAGCCTTTCACAGTGCATACCCCTCGCCGATACGAAGAACGATTTCTGTTACTTTAGAATGTTTGTGAAAGTATCGCTATCGACCGACGACCCCAGCACAGACCGTGTCCCTATGAATGCAGTCATGTCTGTATTGCGATCCAAGAACGAATATCAAGTCAAGCTCTCCATCTGCAGTCAAAACAGCCTGATTAATGTCCAGGTTGGTTCAGGTTCGGCCATAGGCTGGAAAGACGTCAGCTGGAAACAGCAGTCTCAACAGATAACAGTGCAGCTACGCCATGGATTCGTTCTTACTCTTGCCCTACACGAAGTTGACTTCCGGAGTCTCTGGTCCATTATCAATCACACAAACCGCGTGGAGTCGGACATACGAGAACGAAAGGACGAGCGCTTTGCTTCGAAGATATATCTCCGAGAAGCTAGTTATAGGGATCCCGCAAGCCCAGGCGCTTTCGCACCTGATCGCGTCAAGGATTGCAAGCTTTTTGTCTTCCAAAGGATAGAACGCAGCAGTGAAGGCACTGGCAAGCGAAAACTTCACCGAGGCTACCGGATGGTCCTTGTTACCCCACAGCACATCAAGCAAGTCAGCGTCATCAACCATGAATTCGGAACGAAGAATGAGCCAATGAACTTTGAGTATGTCACCGAGCCGGATCAAGCCCCAGCGCTGAGGCTACGCTTCCGCGAAGAGGGCCCCGACAAGAAGTTGAGGACGTGCACAGCCTACTTTGTCTTCCATGATAGCAGGGAGCGCAACGACATCTTCGGTACTTTTACCTCGATGAACGTTGCTGACGGCGAAACCACGTTTGCGCAAGTGGCTCTCAAGGCCTATCACATTGAAAGTGCCGACCAGGCAGAGGGCTTCAGTCAACAAGGTAGTCGTGTGCTAGAGAGGCTACAGTGGGTGGAAGCCAAGGTTGTGAACCAAGACCCTGAAGCCGCAGGACTGGAATCCGCCCCTACAGTCATGAGCGAGAGTTTGCGAATCATGTGTAGACATACCGCTGGTATTATTTCTGACCGTATGAACTTGGGTAAGCTGTCCCCGGTTTCGCAAGACAAAATGGAGAAACTGATATTTACTAGGTCCCGGTGAACTCTTGGTTCGTCTTCCAGTCGATGGCTCGCCTGAGCTCACCTTACTTCGCGAAGCCCAGCAGGATTTTTCGGTCGCAGTCGACGCCAGCCGCACCGAGCCAAATGTGCCGGACGCGCTAGCAGAACTCCTCAAGACGCTTACAAGCGCAACTACGATACGCCGATTGACCTTTAACTCGTACCAGGATCTACACACCTTCCAACTTGCTGTCACTGGCTTCAATGTCAAGTTCGATGGGTACGATATTCGTGGTGTTCTTATAGAATTGAATTACTAACAACTCCCAGCCTCGCTTCCACCTTTTCAATCTCCCGCCGACGAATGGTCGTTCCCATTTACAAGCAATGGACAGCCAACCGACTCCGTCTTCAAATCGTCGAACAAGACAACATCATCCAGTTGCTCGCCTTCTTCGAAGACTTTTCTCACGCCGATGCCATGAACTTCCAACTCCGCACCATGGACACGTTTGAAAAAACGGACAAAGGTGGCAAGTTTGGCCTCAAGCTCGTCGATGCAAAATTTGCACTCCCCGTAGATGAACGCCGTGGCGAAGGCAAGATTCAAAAGGCCGAAGGTAGACTGACAGGCTGGTCGGGGACGAAGCGGCGGTTTGTTTGTCTGGACGAGATTGAGTATCCTGGTGAACATGATGATATTCTTATCATGTTTGACTCTGCTGAGAGTGAGTTTATTTTTCCCTTTCTTTTTCGACTATTTGATTTGGAAATTTGTTCATGGCATGAGAAGCTAACTGTTTTTTGTTTAGCACGCGATCGCTTCGCTGAGGCGCTACCTGCTGCGGTCATGGAGCGCAAATTCACCGTCCGACGCAAAATCTAGGCCCACAATGACTGACATGCGTAATTTACTCAGTTCTCTGAATAGCTCGGGATAGCTTGGATAATAGCCTTGTTTCGTCTTTCTACACCGTATGGTCATCTGGATGGACTATACTTTACACGTTACCATCGTCATCGTCCAACCTCTTTCCTTTGTCATCCACCCACGAGGGACACTGCTCGTCTCTTCTTCTTCCCCTTCTGGACTACATTTTCGCTCGATTATCCCATGCCGGACCCTTGATCATCAAGGAGACTCGCACTTTTTTCTAATTCGGCGCCAAGGAGGCACTCTGGAATTTTAGCCTTTTGCTTTTGCGGACAAACATTTGATATCACCCCCATTGTAAAGATCAGGTACCTGTTTTTTATATGTACTTTTGTTTTGCTGCTCTCTTCTGTTCTGTTCTGTTCTGGTTTTTTTTTTGAACTACAGGAAGGGAAATATCACCATCATCGGGTTCGGCTTCTTTTTTTTTCTTTTACCATCTCGCCAACTAGATTGTTTGCTGGGTATGTTTTGCTGATGGGATTCGCATTGCAGGACAAGGGCAGCGCATCTGGATAAGGAGGTGTGAATGGAATGAATTCAAAGGGAACAATTCTGCCTTTGCTGGTACAATTACAAATACCTCCATGTGGGGAGATTTGAAATACATAATCTTCCTTGTCTTGTTTTTTTTCTATCTCCATGATGTTCATTCCCTTTTGATTATTTGATTACCGGATCCTTTCTCTGGCACAGGCGCATCCTCTCTCTCTCTTTCTCTCTTTCTCATCAAAACACCATGTCCATGCCCATTGTTTCCAAGATCAAAACTCCAAAGCGACTTTGCCAATAGCCTTGCCGCCTTGAATAATCTCATGCGCTTTCCTCAGCCCTTGCTCATCAAGCTTCAACTTTTGCATGCAGTGACACGTGACGGTGCCGTCATCCACCAGCCTAGCCAAGTCGCTGAGAATCTCGCCATGGCTCTCTACATCAACTCCATAGTAAGGTTTCGTGCCCAGCAAAGCCCACACAAAAGTGAGGCTCTTGGCCATGAACTCTGTTCCATACATGGGCATCTCCCTGTCCTGCACAATGGAGCAGACCTTGCCAAACGGAGCGCATATCTTGGCTGCAGGGGCAAGGTAAGCCGACGTAGGCGTGTGAGTGATGAAGACGTATTTGATGGGTACGTTGAGCTTTAGCTTCTGCACCTCTGCGGCAAGGTCTTCGCAGTGGTGGTTTACAGTGTGCGTGGCACCACCTATGCGCTTTGAAAAGTCGACCGTCTCGTCCCGCGACGCCGTGGTGACGACGACGGGCAGGTTGAGCACCCGACGTGCAATCTGGCTTGCCACGCTGCCGACGCCGCCTGCGCCGTTGATGATGAGGATGCCGGCGTTTTCGCCCTGGCGAATCTGCATGCGCTCGACGAGCGCTTCGTAGGCTGTGATCCACGTCAGGGGCATGGCGGCCGCTTGGCCCCAGTCTAGACGCTTCGGCTTCAGGGCTGCGGCGCGCGCGTCGACGAGCTGGTATTCGGCGTTGCTTCCTTGGCGGATGGGCGAGCCGGCGTAGTAGACTTCATCGCCGGGTTGGAAGGAGGAGCTGGCGTTGGGGCCTACGCTTTCGATTATGCCCGCGGCGTCGAAGCCGAGGATTTGCGGCGGCGGCGGACTGCGGGCGTAGTAGTCTGGGTAGTCGTCGTAGGTGCCTGCTCGCACTTTGGTGTCGACCGGGTTGACGGAGCAGGCTTTTATGCGGACGAGTATGTCGTGGCCTTTTGGGCTGGCGGGCTTGGGGATGTCAATGGTTTGGAGGTTGGTGATGGGGCCATAGGCGGTGGTTGCAATGGCGTGCATTGTGTGTGTTTTCTTCTTCTTCTTCTTCTTCTTCTTCTTCTTCTTCTTCTTCGGGCAACAACGAGCAATTTACTCCTGTTGTAACTTGATCGTACAAACTGTCTGATTCGTATTTCTTTTTTCCAATTCTCATCTTTGATTCTTTTCA
>Ga0265798_10012458_pt1 | contig 10258 bp, 10 predicted proteins | sample P3T30metagenome_FD_192430 | JGI IMG/M metagenome (GOLD analysis project Ga0265798, IMG submission 192430) | Plant litter microbial communities from East Loma Ridge, Irvine, California - P3 T30 | ecosystem: Environmental > Terrestrial > Plant litter > Unclassified | place: USA: California...
TACCACGCGAACAACAAAACCCGTCGTCGTTTCCTGCCAAACCTGCAGCATCACCGCTTCTGGGTTGAAGAAGAGAAACGCTTTGTACGTCTGCGCGTATCTGCCAAGGGCATGCGCATCATCGACAAGCGTGGTATCACGGTTGTTCTGGCCGAAATCCGCCGCGCTGGCGCTAAGGTTTAAGGGAGAGAATCATGCGTGAATTGATCCGTTTGGTGTCGACCGCTAACACCGGCCACTTCTACACCACCGACAAGAACAAGCGCACTACCCCGGACAAAATCGAAATTAAAAAATTCGATCCGGTTGCTCGTAAGCACGTGATCTACAAAGAAGCCAAAATCAAGTAATTGATTTTTGCGTCTTAGAAAAAGCCCGCAGCGATGCGGGCTTTTTTGTGGGCGAAGGTTTTTCTGCAACTGTAGGAGTGAGCTTGCTCGCGATAGCGTCAGCACATTCGACATATTGATGTCGCCTGACGCGGCCAATCGCGGGCAAGCGCGCTCCTACAGGGCAAGATCGCATCAAGCCTTCTGCTCGAACACCACGTAAATCTTGCGGCACGCCTCCAGCACTTCCCAGGTGCCCTTGAAGCCTGCCGGTATTACGAAGCGGTCCCCGGCGCGCAGTGTCTTGGCGTTGCCTTCCTCGTCACGCAATACCGAGACGCCCTGCACAATCTCGCAGTATTCGTGTTCGGTGTAATTGACCTTCCACTGTCCGACTTCGCCTTCCCACACGCCTGCGCTCATCTGGCCGCAGGGGCTGTTGTAGTGGTTGTAGACGGTTTGCTCTGGGTTGCCTTTGAGGATTTTCTCTGCGGCAGGTTTGAAGCGCTCTGCAGGGGTTGTGGCTTCGCTGAAGTCGACAATATGTGTAATGGACATACGTTGGGTCTCTTCTTTTTAGGGGGCTGCGCCGGTTCGGATGGAAGCGTAACCCGATACAGGAGGTTCGCTGCAAGTGCGGCATTTTCGCTAAACGCCAGACAAGAGAAAGCCCGTCTCGGAAGACGGGCCTGCTTGAAGCTATGTTGAGCTAACGGTAGAGCTGATTAGCCAAACGTGATTTTGGTGATGATGCATGCCTCGGTGTGGACGTTCAGTCGGGTTGGAACAACGTCCATGGTGACTGCTACAGTCGAGTCAATGAAGCGTACGGTCGGGTATTCTTTTTTCAGTTGAATACGCAGGTCTTCAGTCAGTTGTTTGCCGACCAGGTTTTCAATGGTTTCTACGATGACGTTCATGATGTTCTTCCTTGATTTTCGTTAGGTTTGGGTTTGCCCTTCCTGGGCTGTGTTGCTGTAGAAACTCTACCCCCCGATCGTGGATTCGAAATCTGCGAGGTGTAACGTGATGCGAGTGCTGCACCTTGCCTTGCTTCGGTATGTCAGTCCGGGCTCCTGAAAACCATTTCTTATAACTACTTGATAATGCTGGGTTTATTTTTATCGGGTATTCTCTGGCTCCAATGAGTCGTGACTGCTCCGACGACTTTAGCGCTCTATCCCGCCGCAAAAAGGCGTCGAGAAGTACAATTTCAATCGGCGAATTCTGGTGCATTGGTGGACATTTCCTACCTGCATGATCCAGCCGTCCCACGCCATCTCCCCACTGCAATGAGCCATCTCAGCGGACGTTTCGCGTGGGTGTTGAATAAAATGCACGAAATCCAACCGTTTTGCTTCTTTTTGTCCAATATATTGGAAATTCGTTGAGCGCTGGTTTAGGGTGGCATTTGCCTTTGGCCGATCCGACAGCATGTCAGGCGATGTCCTACAGCACGGTTCATGAGCGCGAGGGCGCGCACTATTCATAAGAGGAGGATGCTTCATGACCACCCTGACTCATGCTGACTGGGAAAAACGCGCCCAGGATCTGAAGATCGAAGGCCGCGCCTTCATCAATGGCGAGTACACCGCCGCCGCTTCCGGCGCTACGTTTGACTGCATCAGCCCGGTCGATGGTCGATTTCTCGCCCACGTCGCCAGCTGCGATGCCGCCGACGCCCAGCGCGCCGTCGAAAATGCCCGCGCTACCTTCAACTCGGGTGCCTGGTCGCGTCTGGCGCCGGTCAAGCGCAAGGCAGCAATGATTCGCTTTGCTGCGCTGATCAAAGAAAACATCGAAGAACTGGCGCTGCTTGAAACCCTGGACATGGGCAAGCCGATCAGTGATTCCTATGGCATCGACATTCCCGGTTCCGCGCAGGCGTTGAGCTGGAGCGGTGAGGCCATCGACAAGCTGTACGACGAAGTGGCCGCGACGCCACACGACCAATTGGGTCTGGTGACCCGTGAGCCGATCGGTGTGGTCGCGGCGATCGTGCCGTGGAACTTCCCGTTGCTGATGGCGTGCTGGAAACTGGGTCCTGCGCTGTCTAGCGGTAACTCGGTCATTCTGAAACCGTCGGAAAAATCGCCGCTGACCGCCATTCGTGTCGCGCAGCTGGCTGTTCAGGCGGGTATTCCGGCCGGTGTGCTCAACGTTCTGCCGGGTTACGGTCACACCGTCGGCAAGGCGTTGGCGCTGCACATGGATGTCGACACGGCGGTATTCACCGGTTCGACCAAAATCGCCAAGCAGTTGCTGGTCTACTCGGGCGAATCGAACATGAAGCGCGTCTGGCTGGAAGCAGGCGGCAAGAGCCCGAACATCGTCTTCGCCGATGCGCCGGACCTGCAGGCGGCTGCTGAGTCGGCTGCCAGCGCCATCGCCTTCAACCAGGGCGAAGTGTGCACTGCGGGCTCGCGCCTGCTGGTCGAGCGCTCGATCAAGGATAAATTCCTGCCGATGGTGATCGAGGCGCTGAAAGCCTGGAAGCCGGGCAACCCGCTGGACCCTGCAACCAATGTCGGGGCGCTGGTGGACACTCAGCAGATGAACACCGTTCTTTCCTACATCGAAGCGGGCCATACCGACGGCGCCAAGCTGGTGGCTGGCGGCAAGCGCATCCTGCAAGAGACCGGGGGCACCTACGTGGAGCCGACGATCTTCGACGGTGTGACCAACGCCATGAAGATTGCCCAAGAAGAAATCTTCGGCCCGGTGCTGTCGGTGCTGACGTTCGATACCGCGGAAGAAGCGATCCAGATCGCCAACGACACGCCGTATGGTCTGGCGGCCGCCGTATGGACCGCCGACCTGTCCAAGGCGCACCTCACAGCACGTGCGTTGCGCGCGGGTAGCGTCTGGGTCAATCAGTACGACGGTGGCGACATGACCGCGCCGTTCGGTGGCTTCAAGCAATCGGGTAACGGTCGCGACAAGTCGCTGCATGCGTTCGACAAGTACACCGAGCTGAAAGCGACCTGGATCAAGTTGTAAAAGCCAGACGTTACATACTTTGTGGGAGCGAATTCATTCGCGATTGGCCGGTACACCCGATAAATCTGTGTCGGAAGTGCCGCCGCATCGCGAATGAATTCGCTCCCACAGGGGGAATGCGGTGGCTTCAAGCTTTACAACCGAACAGATTTATTAAGCAGCCGGGTCCTCAAAGAACCCGGCTGTTCTGTCTCATCCCTTTGAGCCACAGGAGCGTGGTGATGCGTTGGGGTACTTATTTCGCGGTGCTGTCGTCCGTTTTGAGCATCGGTCTGGCGTTGGGCGTGAGCATGCCGCTGGTGTCGTTGCGCCTTGAAGCATGGGGCTACGGCGCATTTGCCATCGGCGTCATGGCCGCGATGCCGGCCATTGGCGTGCTGCTGGGCGCAAGCCTTGCCAGTCGCCTGGCTTCGATTCTGGGCACCGCGAACCTGATGCGTCTGTGCCTCTGGGGCGGTTCGATTTCCGTAGGTTTGCTGGCGTTGTTGCCCAATTACTGGATCTGGCTGGCGCTGCGGCTGATGCTCGGCGTGATCCTGACGATGGTGTTCATCCTTGGCGAGAGCTGGATCAATCAGCTGGTGACTGAGAACCTGCGTGGCAAGCTGGTCGCGCTGTATGGCAGCTGTTACGCGCTCAGCCAGCTGGGTGGGCCGTTGTTGCTCGGCGTCATCGGCACCGGGCACGACTACGGCTTTTGGGTTGGCACCGCGCTGCTGGCGACTTCACCTCTACTGTTGCTGGGAAGATCCGGCGCCCCAAGCGCCGAAGCGAGCCATGTCAGCCTGGGTGATCTTGCCGGGTTCTGTCGGCAGTTACCTGCAATAGCGTGGGCAATTGCGCTATTCGCGGGTTTCGAGGCGATGATTCTGACGCTGTTGCCGGTGTATTGCCTGCAGCAGGGGTTCACCCCAGAGATCGCACTGGCGATGGTCAGCACGGTGGTCGTGGGCGATGCACTGCTGCAACTGCCGATCGGCGCGTTGGCGGACAAGATTTCCCGGCGTCGACTGTTTTCCGGCTGCGCGCTGGCGTTGATGGCGTCGAGCCTGGCCATTCCGCTGCTGGTCGACACGGTTGCCATCTGGCCATTGTGGGTCGTGTTTGGCGCCAGTGCAGGCGGGCTGTTCACGCTGTCGTTGATTCTGATCGGCGAACGCTATCGTGACGACGCGTTGGTACGCGCCAACGCTCATGTCGCGCAGCTGTGGGGTATCGGTTGCCTGTTGGGACCCCTGGCCGCAGGTGCGGGCAGCCAATGGATCAGTGGCCAGGCGCTGCCGCTATTAATGGCCGCAGGGGCGTTGGGCCTTGTGATTCTGTCCCAGCGTCCACGAGCGTTCGGCACTGTCCAGCCGGTGGCGGCCTAGAGCATCTTCTCAAGGCCGACGGCGCTGCTGAACCAGGCGTTCAGTCGGCGCCACCAGTCGCCAGGTTCTTTGTACAGTGTGTGAATCTTGCCGTTGTCTTCGGTCACCCAGACCACTCGATCATTCTCAAGCTTGGCTTGATAACTGATCGCGGGTGCCATGCCTTGCAGCGCCAGGTCGCGCAGGTAATCCGTCAGTTCGGGACTGTCGACGAGCACGCCGACTTCGGTGTTCCACAGCACCGAGCGCGGGTCGAAATTGAAGGAGCCGACGAACATCTTCTGTCGGTCAAAAATCATTGCCTTGCTGTGCAGGCTGGACTCAGAGCCACCCTTCAGGGTTTTAGTGCGCAGAAACCTGGGTCCGCTGCCTCCGCGATTGCTGGGGTCTCCCGGCTGGCGTCTCAGCTCGAACAGCTTCACGCCATGCGCCAGCAACGCTTTGCGGTAAGGCGCATAACCGCCATGGACGGCTGGCACGTCCGTGGCTTCCAGCGAGTTGGTCAGCAGGCTCACTGAAACGCCTTTGTCCGAAAGCCCGGTGAGGTACACCAGACCGTCCTGCCCAGGCACGAAATACGCCGAAATCATCATCAACTCTTGATGCACGTTCAGCAGATCGGGACTCAGTTGCGTGGTCAGCAACAAATGCGGGTCGGGCTCGCCCCGCGACAGCACTTTGGTCGGTGCGTCCCACAGCGCCTGGTTGTGCGCCCAGATCAGCTCGTTGAGCCAGGTCTTCATGCGGGGCTGGGTCTTGTAAGCCATCAGCCTTTCGTACAGGGCTTTTTTCTCGACATGCGCCTGTTCCAGCGAGGCCGCCAGACGCGTGCGCGCTTCGGCCAGATCCTTGGTGTCGGGAGGCCAATAGAGGAAGTCGTCAATCGGCTTGCTCAGGGTGCTGTTCCAGTACTGATCAAAGCTATGACTGAGCTGCTCGGCCACCGGGCCGACGCTGAGCATGTCGATGTCGGTGAAGTTCAGGTTCGGTTCGGCGTCGAAGTATTCGTCACCGAGGTTACGCCCGCCGACGATGGCCACTGCGCTGTCAGCCAGCCACAGCTTGTTGTGCATGCGTCGATGCTGCTGCGACAGATTGAACAGACGCCCCATGTTGCGCGTGGCGCCGGTGCTGCGGCCCAGATTGAGCGGGTTGAACAGACGAATCTGGATGTTGGGATGCGCGGCGAGGGTGGCGATGACTTCATCCAGGCCGTCGCTGGTGGTGTCGTCCAGCAGGATGCGAACGCGCACGCCGCGGTCTGCGGCCTTCAACAGCTCATCGATCAACGCCCGGGTGCTGAGCCCGTCGTGAACGATGTAGTACTGCAGGTCCAGGCTGGTTTTGGCGTTGCGGATCAGTTCGGCCCGGGCCATGAAGGCTTCCGTGCTGTTGGGCAGCAGGCGAAAACCTGAGCGGCCTTCGTACGGCGCGGCCTGGGCCATGATCGAGCGTCCGAAGGAGGACGCCGACGCGGGCAATGCCTGACTCGGGCCGTCATCCGCCACGGGCGTATGCGCGCATCCGCTGATACCCAGGGCACAGGCCAAAAGGAGGGGCAACGCCCATGTGTTGGTCAACGCAATCATCCAGAAGTCACATCATGGCGATATGACCGCGTTTTCGGCAAAAGGTTAAGTCGCGGCGTCGGTTTTGGCCATGAGCCGCGCCGCCATTGCACCGACCTTGCGCACCGCCTCCTCGATTTTCGGCGTTGGCTTGGCCGCGAAATTCATGCGCAGGCAATTCCTGTACTTGCCCGAGGCCGAAAAAATATTGCCGACGGCGATCTGTACGCCTTGCCCTTCCAGCGCGCGATTCAAGCGAAGCGAGTCAAAGTCCTCAGGCAACTCGACCCAAAGCATGAAGCCGCCTTGCGGACGGCTGACCCGAGTGCCCTCCGGGAAATAACGCGTCACCCAGTCGGTCATCAAGTCACGGCTGCGCTGGTACTGGCCACGCATCCGGCGCATGTGCGGTTCGTAATGCCCGGCCTGCAGAAATTCGGCAATCGCCAGTTGCGGTTGGGTCGCGGTGGAACCGGTGCTGATGTATTTCATGTGCAGCACACGGTCGAGGTAGCGGCCCGGCGCGACCCAGCCGACGCGCAGACCGGGCGCCAGGGTTTTCGAGAAAGAGCTGCAGAGCAGGACGCGTCCGTCGACGTCGAATGATTTGATCGTGCGCGGGCGAGGGTAGGTGTAGGCGAGGTCGCCATACACATCGTCCTCGATGATCGCCACGTCAAAGCGCTGGGCGAGGGTCAGCAAGGCGCGCTTACGGTCTTCCGGCATGATGTAACCCAGCGGGTTATTGCAGTTAGGCGTCAACTGTATGGCCTTGATCGGCCATTGTTCGAGAGCCAGCTCGAGTGCGTCCAGGCTGATGCCGGTGATGGGGTCGGTCGGTATCTCCAGCGCCTTCATTCCAAGGCCTTTGAGCGCCTGCATGGCGCCGTGAAAGCTGGGTGAGTCCACGGCCACGATGTCACCGGGTTCGCAGATGGAGCGAATGCTGACCGCCAGCGCTTCTTGAGCGCCGGTAGTGATCACCAGATCATCCGGGGCAATGCTGGTACCCGAGTCCAGCAACAGGCGAGCAACCTGATCACGCAGGCATTGCGTGCCATGAATGTTGTCGTAATACAGCCCCGGCATGTCCTGGCGGCGGCTGATCTTGCCCAGCGCCTGAGTCAACGGGCGCAAGGTCGGGCTGCTTATGTCGGGCATGCCCCGCGCCAGTTGCACGACGTCGGGGCTGGGAATGGCTTTGGCCAGCTCCAGCACTTGATCCCATTGCGAGATATCGACCGGTCGCTGCGCAGGGCGTCCTACGACCGGTAATGCAGGTGTCTTGCGCCCTGCGGGAACGAAGTAACCCGACTTGGGGCGAGGCGATGCCAGACCGTTATCTTCGAGTAACCGATAGGCCTGTTGCACGGTACTGAGGCTGACGCCGTGTTCAAGGCTCAGTGCGCGGACCGAGGGCAGGCGGTCACCGGGTCGGTAGAAGCCGTTTTCGATGCGCGTGCCGAGCAACTCGGCAAGATTGATGTAGAGGGTCATGGCGTACTCCCGCACAGTGTCGCGTCGGTTGACCGATACAGATGGGGCGAAAATACAGCATTCAGGTGTTGATGTATTGAATCTGGATGCAAAAAATTAGAATTCTTTGGATCTGTAATGGTTTTCCATACAGACGCATCATGGAATCACTTGGAACCCATGATGAGGTGTCTGGAAATGAGCGGAATGAGCGATGTCCGGCTGACGCTGTATGCACAGGAGTTGGTGAGGGAGCAGGAGGTACGGGTGCGCGTCAATGCGCCAAAGGGCCTGGGTGTTTGGGGCTTGTTTCAACACCGGCGCGTTACGCGGCGAGCGCTCTTGAACCTGACCGACGATCAACTGCGCGACATTGGCCTGAGTTACGAACAGGCACGGCGCGAAGGGCTCAAACCGTTCTGGAGAGAGTGATGCGGGTCAACGCAAGCTTGCTTTTGGCAAGCTCATGGCAAGCCCACGATCTCAAGAACGATGAACGCTCTGTAGGATACGTCGGAGGTTACGACGGCAGCGAATGCGGTCCATCAAGCGAATCTGTATGGCCTGACAGGACCCGTTCGCCAGCAAGCCGGCTCCTATAGGGCCGCGCCATCCGATCCGGACCAGCTCTTGAGTCGATGCCAGAGCATCCCCAGCGCCAGCAAAGGCGAGCGTAGATGTTTGCCGCCCGGAAAGGTCATGTGTGGAACCTTGGCGAACACGTCGAAGCCGCTACTGTGCTGACCACTGATGGCTTCACCCAATAACTTGCCCGCCAGATGCGTGGCATTGAGCCCATGACCTGCATACGCCTGGGCATAGAACACATTCGGATGCTCATCCAGACGCCCTATCTGCGGCAGCCGGTTGGCGCCGATGCCGATCATCCCGCCCCACTGGAAATCAATCTTCACATCCTTGAGCTGTGGAAAGACCTTGAGCATTTTCGGCTGCATGTACGCACCGATGTCCTGCGGATCGCGCCCGGAATAGTGGCAGGCGCCGCCAAACAGCAGGCGCTTGTCGGCCGAGAGCCGGAAGTAGTCCACCGCCACCCGCTGGTCACACATGGCGGTATTGCGCGGAAGCAGTTGCTGGGCCAAATCGTCGCCCAAAGGCTCGGTGGCGATGATGTAGCTTCCGGCCGGCAGGACCTTGCCACTGAGGGTCGGGTCCAGATCGTTCAAATACGCGTTGCAGCCCAGCACCAGCGTGTCGGCGCGAACCAGGCCGTGGGCGGTATGCACCTTGACCTGTGCGCCGTACTCGAGGCGGATCACGGGCGAATGTTCGAACAGTTGAACGCCGAGTGATTTCGCAACGGCAGCCTCACCCAGCGCCAGGTTCAGCGGATGCAAATGGCCCGAGCCCATGTCCAGCATGCCGCCCGCGTAATTGCCTGAATCGATGACGCTGCGCAGGCTCTCGCGCGGTATCAGCTGCAACTCATGGCGATAGCCCAGTCCCCGCAGATCCTCTGCATCCACGGCGAAACCGTCGAATTCCCTGGGTTTGTTGGCCAGGTCGCAATAGCCCCACGTAAGGTCGCAGTCGATCCGGTATTTCTCCACGCGCTGCCGGACGATCTCGACGGCTTCCAGTCCCATCCGTTTGATCTCGCGCACGCCGCTGTCGCCGATCACATCGCGAAAGCGCTCGACGTGATGACCTACGCCGCGAATCAACTGCCCGCCGTTGCGGCCGCTGGCGCCCCATCCGATCTTGTGTGCTTCCAGCAACGCGACGCTCAGTCCACGCTCGGCCAGTTCGATCGCCGTGTTCAGTCCCGTAAACCCGCCACCGACCACGCAGACGTCCACCTTCACGTCGCCCGCGAGGGCAGGGTAATCGGGCTGCTGGTGGCTGCTTGCCGCATAATAAGAAGCAGCGTGGCTGGAAGCATGGGTGGGTCGAGCGCGGGCGTCCATGGCGGTTTTCTCGGGGAGCTGTTTGGAAAATTTTACGGAGGGTAGCGACGTGACCGCGCAGGGGCAAGCGATGCCAGATATCGTCAGGTGAAAGGCGCAGTGCACTCCCAGAGGTTGTCGGCAGGCCACACGTTATCTATCAGGCTGGCATTTGCTGATGCACAATTAACGCCTCTCACAGGGAAATTTCACGCGATGAGCTGCAACAGCCAGAAAATCCGCGATTTGCGGCGGCAGATCCCGTCCTTCGAATGCGTGCCCGGCTGCCACGATTGCTGTGGGCCGGTGACGACGTCGTCCGAGGAGATGGCGCGCCTGCCGCGCAAGACGGCTGCGGAGCAGGAAGCGGCGCTCAATGAGTTGAACTGTGTGCACCTGGGGCCGAACGGCTGCACGGTGTATGACGAGCGCCCGCTCATCTGCCGGTTGTTCGGCACCACCCAAACCCTGCCATGCCCCAACGGGCGCCGCCCTGCTGAGCTGCTTCACCCGCGGGTGGAGAAGCAAGTGCATGAGTACATCGCGTCGACGCGGCAGGTGTTGGTTTAGCTGCACAAACGGTGTGGTGTCTGATCTGAACTTGGTGG
>Ga0265798_10012460_pt1 | contig 10256 bp, 6 predicted proteins | sample P3T30metagenome_FD_192430 | JGI IMG/M metagenome (GOLD analysis project Ga0265798, IMG submission 192430) | Plant litter microbial communities from East Loma Ridge, Irvine, California - P3 T30 | ecosystem: Environmental > Terrestrial > Plant litter > Unclassified | place: USA: California...
GCGGCAACAGCGCGTCCTCGCCGCGGAGTTCGCGGCCGTCGCCGGTGAGCATCAGCTGGCGGCGGTGGAGGAAGCCCCAGCGGCGGACATAGCCGTCGTGGCTCGCCTCGATCCGGCTGGCGGCGTCCGATTCCTGGCGGCTGAGCTCGACTTCGCCGACGCCGCGGCCGAGCGTGCCGTCGGTGAGGATCGCGGTCGAATTGCTGTCGGCGATCGTCAGCGTCGAATGCGCCGCGGTCGAGCGCAGGCCTTCGACCATCGCGGGGGGGAGTTGGGCGATGCCCGCACGGGCGCCGCCGCAATTGACGACGATCCGCGCAGGGCCGTCGGAGAATTCGAACGCCAGCGTCGAGGCGCAGCCGCCTTCGACTAGGCGGGCAATCGGCGGCGGGGCAGCGTCGACGATCAGCACCGCGGTGCCGGCGGCGAGGCGTTGATAGCCCCAGTCGCGCGCCTGGCGGAGGGGACGCGTGCGGACACCGCTGGCTTCGACGACCGCTGCGACCTGCGTTTCGCTGGCGGGGCCACCACCCTGCCAGCTCGACAGGCCGCGATCGGCGTGCGCGACGCCAAGCAGCGCCGCGACCATCCGGGTCAGCGTAACCGCCACCATCTCGGGCAGTTCGGTGCCACGCGCGGCGTAGCTTTCCTGAAGCAGCGTCAGCAACTGGATCGAATCGAGCAGCATCGCCGGACTGCGCGAGACCGAGCCCCCATCGTCGAACAGGCCGGTGCCGAGTGCGCGGAGCAGGCCGGCTTCACCGAACGCCTGGCGCGGTTCTCCGCCGGGGATTAGCAGCCCGGCCGCGACGACTCCGCACCACGCGGCGATGCGCGGGGCACCCGCCGGGGCCTTGTCGGCGTTGCGATCAAGGTGGAGCGCGCCTTTTGCGAGCGCGTTGAGCACCTTCGAGCGATAGATCTGGTCGGAGGACGACAGGATCAGCGGCGCGTGCGCGGTCCAGGCGAGGATGCGGCGGCCCCACATGTCGGGGCGCCATGCGATCCCGCCCTGGGTGTCGGCGTACGCGGTCAGCCAGAGCCCCATGAGGTATTCGGCGATCGGGGCGCCCCGCGCGCGGGTCGCGACGGTCGAAAGGTCGCGTAGCCATGCGAAACTGTGGAGATATTCGGCAAAGGGCTTTGGGAGCGGTTTCGTAAGATCGAGCGTCTCGATGTCGCGCGCTTCACCGCGGAACGAGAGGACGCCCTCCAGCAGCATCGTGCCGCGGGGGATGTCACCGAGAATGGGGTCGTCGGGGACCGCGATCAGCTTCAGCGGATACCGCCCCTTGAGGCGGAGCGTGTGGAGCGGGGTGCGCCACGTCAGGCGGTGGAAGCGCTCGGCCAGCCGATCAGCGAGCGACAGCCCCTTGTCGCCGCCGAGACGGATCAGGCGGCGGCCTTCGTCGATCCCGTCCGGCGCGGGATCGGTTACAGGATCACGCGGTTCGTTCACCCCCGCAACGCGGCGATGTTGGCGGCGTAGTGGTCGGGGCCGCCGCGGAAGACCGAGGTGCCCGCGACCAATGCGTCGGCGCCGGCTTCGATGCAGCGCTTGGCCCATTCGGCATCGACGCCGCCATCGACTTCGAGATCTATCGCGCGGCCGCTCTTTTCGATCATCGTGCGGATCGCGCTGATCTTCTTGAGCTGGCTCGGGATGAAGCTCTGGCCGCCAAAGCCCGGGTTGACGCTCATCACGAGGACGAGGTCGACCATGTCCATGAGGTAGTCGAGCATCTTTGCGGGGGTGCCGGGGCAGATCACGACGCCTGCGCGCTTGCCGAGGCCCTTGATGTGCTGGAGCGAGCGGTGGATGTGCGGCCCGGCCTCGTAATGCACGGTGATGCAGTCGGCGCCGGCCTCCGCGAACGCGTCGAGATAGGCGTCGACGGGCGAGATCATCAGGTGGACGTCGAACGGCTTGGTCGTGACGCCGCGGACCGACTTCATGACCGCGGGGCCGAACGAGATGTTGGGGACGAAATGACCGTCCATCACGTCGATGTGGATCCAGTCGGCGCCGGCTGCGTCGATGGCGCGGACTTCCTCGCCGAGCTTGGCGAAGTCGGCGGAGAGGATCGAGGGGGCGATGCGGACGGGTTGCATGAGATTGTCCTAGCGCGGGATTCGCGTGGTGCGAAGGCCTTGGTTTTCGCCCCTCCCTGGAAGGGAGGGGTTGGGGGTGGGTCGGGTTCCGCATGTTCCTGCGGTTGCGGCCCGAGCCGGCCTACCCACCCCCGGCCCCTCCCTTTCAGGGAGGGGGGAGGCAGAAGGTTAGCTTCGTTTTAGCCGGGCGATGAAAAAGCCGTCGCAGCCGCCTTGGTCGGCGAGCATGCCGGGGAGCGTGCGGATCGTGCCGGCCTCCGTCGGGGTGATACCGGCGGGAAGTTCGGACTGGTCGACCGGGGCGATCGTGTAGTCGTTGCGGGCCGCGAGGAACGCGTCGAGTTGCGCTTCGCCTTCCGACGGTTCGAGCGAGCAGGTTGCGTACACTAACGTGCCGCCGGGCTTCACCCAATCCGCCGCCCGCGCGAAGATGCGCGCCTGCAACGCCGCGGTCTCGGCGATGATCGAGGGGCGGACGCGGTGGAGGACGTCGGGGTGGCGGCGGAAGATACCCGTAGCACTGCACGGCGCATCGATCAGGATCGCGTCGGCGGGCTCGGTCGGCGCCCATTCGAGGATGTCGGCGTTGACCACCTCGGCCTTCAGATGCGTGCGGTAGAGGTTCTCGCGGAGACGCTTGATGCGGCTCTGCGAATTATCGACCGAGGTGACGGTCCAGCCGGCGCTCGCGAGTTGCAGCGTCTTGCCGCCGGGGGCTGCGCAGAGATCGAGGACGTGGCCGCCACCTTCTGACGGGGCCTTCCCCAGCAACCGCGCGGGGAGCGAAGCGGCGATGTCCTGCACCCACCACGCGCCGTCGCCGAAGCCGGCCATGTCGGGGACGGAGTCGTGATCGCCGAGACGGAGATGGCCGGGCATGAAGCTCTCGCCGCCGAGTTTCTCGCGCCAGCCTTCGGTCTCGGACGGGTCGGCGATCGTCAGGTCGAGCGGCGGCACCTGCGCGATCGCGCGGCCGGCGGCATCGACCATCTCCTCGCCCCACGCAGCTTCCCAGCGCAGCTCGACCGGGGCGGGCAGCGTCGGCACTTCGGGGAGCAGCATGTTGGCGCGGAACAGCGTGCCGAACACGCCGTGGACGAGCTTGCGCGGGCCACCGTCGACCAGCGGCAGCACGGTCGAGATCGCGGCGTGCGAGGGCGTGCCGAGGATCAGCACCTGGACGAGCGCGATCCGCAGCGCCATCCGCGCCTTCGCATCGTCGGGCAGGTTGGTCTTGGTCACCGAATCGATCATCGCGTCGAGATCGGGCAAGCGGCGCAGCGTCTCGGCGGCGATCGCATGCGCGAGGCCACGATCAGGGCCGTGGATCGCGCGCGTTGCGGCGGGCAATGCGGATTCGAGCGACTCGCCGCGACGCAGGACGGCGTCGAGCAGGCGGAGCGCGGCGCGTCGGGTCGGGACGCCAAGCGGCTCTGGGGCGTGGGTATAGTCGGGCATATCAAGGTCCTTCGCGTTCGGTTTGGCGCGCGGCTTGTGGCAAAGCGACGCGACAGGGCCCATGTGGCGGTTACGACGCCAACACGCAAATCCGGAGAGCCGCGATGGGCCAGCGCCCCGATCACGTTAAGCCACCTGAATATCTGGCGAAGAATACGCCGGTGCCAAAGCCTGAGGCGATCGTGCCGGACAAGGACCCCGAGCCGCGCGATCCTACGCGGTACGGAGATTGGGAGCTGAAGGGCATGGCGATCGATTTCTGAGGACCGATCGTCCCAGGCGTATCAGTCCTTAAGGTCGGTCTTCGGGAAGAAATGCTCGACGACGCTGTTCGCGAGGCGCGATGGGCGCAGCGTCTCGGCATCGAGGCAGCACCAGCTCGACTTGACCTCGGCGAGCACGTCCTCGCCGCGCTTGATGATCGTCTCGTAAAACGCGCGCGCGCCCTGGACCTTCTCGAGCAACACTGTCGCGATGACGTCGTCGTCGAGGAACGCGGGCTTGCGGTACGTGATCTCGTGCTTCAGCGCGACCCAGAGGTGCCCGGCAACCGCCTCGGCGGGCGCGAGACGCTGCCAATGGTCGATCACCGCGGCCTGTACCCACTTCAGATAGTTCGCGTTGTTGACGTGACCCATGAAGTCGATGTCGGCCGGCTCGATGCCGATGGCGTAGGTATGGGGGAGCGCTGTTGACACGCGCTGCATATAGCATGCGAACCTGAACATAGCGATGACGGCGGCGCTTCGATACCGACAATAAACGCTATTCCGGATGCCTCGCGCGGGCCCTAGCATCCGACCTGCGCGCGCCTCTTGTGTTGCCCAAATACAACACCATCTTTCGGCCAACACCAAAACACTCCCACAGGAATTCGTCATGAACATCGACAAATTCACCGACCGCGCGAAGGGCTTCCTGCAATCCGCGCAGACCGTCGCCATCCGCATGAACCACCAGCGGATCGCCCCCGAGCATCTGTTGAAAGCGCTGCTGGAAGACGAGCAGGGCATGGCCGCCGGGCTGATCGCGGCAGCGGGTGGCGACGCCAAGCGCGCGACGTCGGAGACCGATCTGGCGCTCGCGAAAATCCCGGTCGTCTCGGGCTCGGGCGCGCAGACTACGCCGGGGATCGACAACGACGCGGTGCGCGTGCTCGACCAGGCCGAGCAGATCGCGAGCAAGGCGGGTGACAGCTTCGTTACCGTCGAGCGGCTGCTTGTCGCGCTCGCACTGTCGCTCAACACTGCGGCGGGCAAGGCGTTGAAGGCCGGCGGCGTGACGCCCGAGGGGCTCAACACCGCGATCAACGGCTTGCGGCAGGGTCGGTCCGCCGACACCGCGGGCGCCGAGGATCGTTATGATGCGCTCAAGAAGTTCGCGCGCGACCTCACCCAGGCGGCACGTGACGGGAAGCTCGATCCGGTGATCGGTCGTGACGAGGAGATTCGCCGCACCATCCAGATCCTCGCGCGCCGCACCAAGAACAACCCTGCGCTGATCGGCGAACCTGGCGTCGGCAAGACCGCGATCGCCGAAGGGCTCGCGCTGCGCATCGCCAATGGCGACGTGCCCGATACGCTGAAGGACCGCCGGCTGATGTCGCTCGACCTCGGCTCGCTGATCGCGGGTGCCAAATATCGCGGCGAGTTCGAGGAGCGGCTGAAGGGCGTGCTCGACGAGGTGAAGGCCGCCGAGGGCGACATCATCCTGTTCATCGACGAGATGCACCAGCTGATCGGCGCGGGTAAATCCGAGGGCGCGATGGACGCGGGCAACCTGCTCAAGCCGGCGCTGGCACGTGGCGAGCTGCACTGCGTCGGCGCGACCACGCTCGATGAGTACCGCAAATATGTCGAGAAGGACCCGGCATTGCAGCGGCGGTTCCAGCCGGTGATGGTCGGCGAACCGACCGTCGAGGACACGATCTCGATCCTGCGCGGGCTGAAGGAAAAGTACGAGCTTCATCACGGCGTGCGGATCACCGACGGCGCGATCGTCGCTGCCTCTACGTTGTCGAACCGCTACATCACCGACCGCTTCCTGCCCGACAAGGCCATTGATCTGATGGACGAGGCCGCGTCGCGAATCCGTATGGAGGTGGAATCGAAGCCCGAGGCGATCGAAAATCTCGACCGCCGGATCATCCAGCTCAAGATCGAGCGTGAGGCGTTGAAGCGCGAGACCGACGACGCGTCGGTCGACCGGCTCGACACGCTGGAGGGCGAACTCGTCAATCTGGAGGAGCAATCCGCCGAGCTGACGACGCGCTGGAAGGGCGAGAAGGACAAGATTAACGCCGAGGCGCGGGTCAAGGAACAGCTCGATGCCGCGCGGCTCGAACTGGAGCAGGCGCAGCGGTCGGGCGATCTCGCCAAGGCGGGCGAGCTTTCCTACGGTACGATCCCGGGGTTGCAGCGCCAACTCGACGAGGCGGCGGGGGCGACCAAGGGCGCGATGCTGCGCGAGGAAGTCACCGCGGACGATATCGCCGGTGTCGTCAGCCGCTGGACGGGGATCCCGGTCGAGCGGATGCTGCAGGGCGAGCGCGACAAATTGCTCGCGATGGAGGCGACGATCGGCAAGCGCGTGATCGGGCAGGCGCATGCGGTGAAAGCCGTCTCGACTGCGGTCCGCCGGGCTCGCGCCGGGTTGCAGGACCCGAACCGGCCGCTGGGGTCGTTCCTGTTCCTCGGGCCAACCGGCGTCGGCAAGACCGAGCTGACCAAGGCGCTGGCCGAATTCCTGTTCGACGATCCGTCGGCGATGGTCCGCATCGACATGAGCGAGTTCATGGAGAAGCACGCCGTCGCGCGGCTGATTGGCGCGCCTCCGGGCTATGTCGGTTACGAGGAGGGCGGCGTGCTGACCGAGGCGGTGCGGCGCCGGCCGTATCAGGTGATCCTGTTCGACGAGGTCGAGAAGGCGCACGGCGACGTGTTCAACGTGCTGTTGCAGGTGCTCGACGACGGGCGGCTGACCGATGGGCAGGGGCGCACGGTGGATTTCAGCAACACGCTGATCATCCTGACGTCGAACCTCGGCAGCCAGTATCTGGCGAACATGGCGGAGGGCGACGACGTGTCGTCGGTCGAGCCGCAGGTGATGGAGATCGTCCGCGCGCACTTCCGACCAGAGTTCCTCAACCGGCTCGACGAGGTGATCCTGTTCCACCGCCTCGGCCAGGCGCACATGGCACCGATCGTGGATATCCAGGTGTCGCGCGTCGACAAGCTGCTCGCCGACCGCAAGATCGTCCTCGACCTGACGGACGCGGCGCGCGCGTGGCTGGGACGCGTGGGGTACGATCCGGTGTACGGTGCGCGGCCGCTGAAGCGCGCGGTCCAGCGGTATCTGCAGGATCCGCTCGCCGACATGATCCTCCGCGGCGAGGTGAAGGATGGCTCGACGGTGAAGGTCGACGAGGGCGACGGGAAACTGGTGCTTCAGGTCGCCTGACACGCTCATCTTCGAACGACAAAGGGGCGGCAGATCGATGATCTGCCGCCCCTTTTTCTTGGTCCCGTAGGATCGATTACATGTCGATGGTCAGACCAACGAACAGGTAGCGACCGATCGCTTCGTAGATGCCTGGGTAGGTGTTGCCGTTGCCGAACGAACCGATCGGCGAAGCCGTCGCGCTGAGGATCGGCGGCGTCTTGTCGAGGATGTTGTTGACACCCATGCGGTAGGTGAACTTGTCCGCGACCCGCACCGTTGCGGCGAGATCGAAGTAGTTCTGCGCCTTCACGCGGGCATCATTGACGAAGAACGGCGCAGCAAGATCGGCATCGCTGCTGGTACGCTCGAACTTGGTGGCCGACAGATAACGCCAGTTACCCGACAGACCGATGCCGTTCGGCGTGGTCAGCGAGATGCGGGCCTGGTGACGCCACTTGGACATCGGGTAGCCGCACTGTGCGCCGTACAGGCCCGCGCAGTCGAACTTCGCGCCGGCCTTGTCCGACGTGAACTTGTCGACGTACGTGCCGTTGAACGAAAGCCCGATCGTGCCGATGCTGTCCGAACGGTAGGTATAACCGGCCGACGTCTCGATGCCCTGAGTTAAAAGTGACCCAGCGTTGACGTTGGTATCGATGATGTAACCGCTCGTACCCTGGAACAGCGTACCGTTGGTACCGCGCTTGATCAGGCTGCAGAGCGCCTGATCACCGGTCGCAAGGCACTGTGCAATGGTCGTATCCGCGCCGATGACGCCAATCCGATCCTTCAGCTTGATCCGGAAACCATCGACCGACAGGTTGAAGCCCGGCAGGAACGAAGGACGCAGGATCACGCCAGCGGTGAACGTGTCGGCCTTTTCGGGCTTCAGGTTCGGGTTGCCGCCCAGCAGGCCGTTATACTGCTCGGACTCGTTTGGCTGAACCAGACCGAACTGGTTTGCCGCGACACCGGTGAGCGCACATTGTGCAGCCGTATTGCCATTGACGAGACCATTGACGCGCGGACCCGCGCAAGGATCGGTTGCACCGTCGATCTGCACCGACTGGGTTGCGAACAGTTCCTGCGTATTCGGAGCACGGACCGCACGGTTATAGCCGCCACGGAAGCGGACATCGGAGATCGGCGCCCAGACGATCTCGCCCTTGTACGAGCTCGCCGAACCCGCCGTGCTGTAGCTCGAATAGCGGTAGCCGCCATTGACCGTCAGTTCGTTGAAGAACGGGCGATCGCTGACGAGCGGAACCTGAAGTTCGCCGAACACTTCCTTCACGTCGTAGCTGCCACGGATCGGCAACGTCGCGCCGCCTTGGCCAGCGAGATCGCCGCTCAGGAAGGCATTGTCGACTTCGAGAACGAGCGACTCCTTGCGATATTCGCCACCAACGTTCAGCGCGATGCCTTCGCTGGCGAACGGCGACTGGACGCCATATTCACCGCCCTTGAAGGTCATCGACGCGTTGACGACCTTTTCCTTGTTCTCGCCCGACTGGAAGCCTGGGGTCTGGACATAACCCAGTGCCGCCGGGGTGATGCCCGCGGAACCGAAGATGTTGAGCGGGACGCAGTTCGGATCGGTGCCGTCGACGACCGAGCGGCAAACCGCCTGGCCAAGCGTGGCCGAACCCGGACGCGTGTCGGTGATCGCGTCGAGTGCGCGGGTCGTGCGCGAAACCGAGAACTCGTTGCGATACACCTGGTTGAACACGGTGCTGCCGAACTGGCCGTACGCTTCGTACGAGATGCCCTTGTCGATGTCGCCGCGTGCACCCGCAACGAAGCGATACTGGGTGTGACGGAGATCGGCCTGACGACCGCCACCCTCGACGTTACGGCGACCGATCTGGACGCTTGCCTGCTGATACTGAGTACCATCGGGGTTCGTCAGGTTGATGACGTTGCCGTTCGCATCCCGAACCAGATTGGTGTCGCGGAAGAAGGTCGCCCGCTGAGCCGCCGACAGGAACGGATTGTTGCTGTTCAGAACCGTGGTGTTGCTGAAATTACCCGATGGCGCGATCTGGGCGGTCGAGCGATCGTCCATGAACATGAATTCGGCGTAAGGCTTGAACGCCTTGCTGACTTCATAATTTGCGAGGAAGCCAGCCGTGTAGCGCTTGTCGGGACGCTGGTAGTAGTTCAGCGGGTTGGCATTGTAGAGCGTACGCCCCGCCACGAGCTGACCTGCGGAGTTCAGCGTATAACCGGTCGGAGGACCGCCCTCTCTCGCATCGCCCAGCGTGAAGTTGGCCGGAAACGCGGTTGGCGATCCACCGCAGACATAGTCGTTACCGCCGGCGCCCGGGGTGTTCAGGCCGCACGAGCTGTAATCGCGCGAACCCTGCAGGATCGCGCCGATCTTGCGGTAGCCGCCGTAGCCGACAACATGGCCGCGACCGTCGCTGGTGCCGGCACCGACCTTGAAGTTGATGTCGAACTGTGTGCCGTCGAACGCTTGGCCGCTCGGGGCGGGGTTGCCGCTCGCCGCTGACAGGGCCTGGAAGCGCTCACTGCGGTTGTTGTGGTTGTAGATACCGCCCGAGGTATCGATGCTGAAACCTTCGTAATCGGTGTCGAGCACGAAGTTGACGACGCCGCCGATGGCGTCCGAACCATAGACCGAACCCGCGCCGCCGGTGAGCACGTCGACGCGCTTCAACAGCGAGGCCGGGATCATGTTGACGTCGGCAGCGGCGCTGGCCGTGCTGCTCGACGATGGGTTGCCCGGCATCAGGCGGCGGCCGTTGACCAGCACCAGCGTGCGCGATTCACCGAGGTTGCGAAGGTTGATCGTCGCGGTACCGGTCGAACCGTTCGACACCGACGAGGTCTGCGTTGCGAACGACGACGGCAGGCTGTTGAGCACGTCCTCGATACGCGTCGCGCCGCGCAGCTTGATATCTGCAGCATTAACAACCGTTATCGGGCTCGCCGACGTCAAGTTCGGGTTCGAGATGCGCGAACCGGTGACGACGATATCGCCGCCGCCCGCGGTGCCGGCGGCTGCGGGATCCTGGCTAGGCGTGTTGGAGATCGCCGGCGTGGTCGATGCTGCACCGTCGTCACTCGTCGTGCCCTGCGGCGCGGGTGCCGGGGCGGTCTGCGCGTAGGCGGGCAATGCAATCGCAGCACCCGCGATCATCGTCGATGCGAGCAGGCAGTCCCGAAACATATGGTTTCGCATGGTTGGTCTATCCCTTTTATATCGGCGAACGTTTCCGGCC
>Ga0265798_10012461_pt1 | contig 10256 bp, 17 predicted proteins | sample P3T30metagenome_FD_192430 | JGI IMG/M metagenome (GOLD analysis project Ga0265798, IMG submission 192430) | Plant litter microbial communities from East Loma Ridge, Irvine, California - P3 T30 | ecosystem: Environmental > Terrestrial > Plant litter > Unclassified | place: USA: California...
GATTGGAGACGTGGCCGAGTGGCCGAAGGCACATCCCTGCTAAGGATGCATACGGCTTATACCTGTATCGTGGGTTCGAATCCCACCGTCTCCGCCAGTTACTTGAAAAAGCCCCTATGAAGGGGCTTTTTCTTTTCCGCCTACCCCCGTTTCTACCCCCGACTACACGAGGCTCGCCTTGACGCCTGTCTGCAGGTTCTTCTGCCATTCCGCGATTGCCGACTCGTCCCAAGCCACGGCCCGCGGCCCGAGCTGAACCGGCGCCGCGAAGGTGCCAGCCTTGATCCGATCGTAGATCGCGGTGCGCTTGATGCCGACGACATTTATGACGGCCGGCAGGCGCAGAAAGCGTTTAGGTTTGTCCATCGTGTTCCTCCTTGCGTGCTGAAATAGTGTTTTGGCGCTTGCTCGTCACCAGGCCCTGATAGCAGCGGCTATGAGCCGCCTTCTTGGCCAGCGCGCGACCCGGCGACTGCGCGCGCACATACCGCTCGCCAGTCCGCACGGTCATGCCACAGAAGGCGCACAGGTGATCGTGGCGCGCCTTGTGTGTGATCGACTCCAGGCTCACGGCGTAACCCGTTTGAACTCGACCACCCACACCCATGGGTTCACGTCCCGGCTACCGGTGCCGTTAATGCTCTCCCATAGGTCTTGCTAGGCCGTTTAGGCGTCGGGGCGTGGGAGTGCTTTGTTGTGGCCTTCCTAGGCTCGAAGCCCCTTCATAAAGTTATCGCATACCTTGCTCACGCCCTCGGCTCGCGCGTCGGCCTCGCTGATGTCCCGGAGCCGCTCGATGCGTACCGACACGATCTCTAGCAGTATGCGGATGGCCCAGCGCGGCATGTGGATTGACGGCTTCCAAAACTTGCCTTCTGGCGCTTCGAATGGCTGCTCGTTGTCGGTGCGATAGAAAAGTTTTCCCGCGCGCCTAGCACCTCAACGTATCGCCCTTGCTGCAGACGATAGTCGTCGCACACCCACGTTTCGCGCACCCACAGGCGGTCGCCGGGCTGGCCGTAGGGGCAGTGCAGCTTTTCCAGCGGTTCGGTTGCGCTTTTCAGGAAGTGGTGCGGAGCGCCATCTATCGCGCGGATCTCACGGCACTCTTGCTCTACCCACTGATTCATCGGCTTGCATGCCCGCCGGGTTTGCGCCTTGCTGCCGTCGAGCTGGGCGGCGCGCTGGCCCATCGGCAGTGGCGAGCCGCGCGGCTTCGTGCACTGCTTCTCGCGAATTGCGTCAACCTTCGTCCAGATGCGCGCCAGCTTGATCTCGGCTGCCTGCTGTATATCGAGACCCTGGGCCAGGCACAACGCAGCCAGAGAGACCATCACGCTGCCGACTTCCTGATGCGACTCGCCGATTGGGCGCCCATAAGTGTAGTCAACCAGTTGGAGAACGTCGGCCTTCGGCATGCCGCCAGCTTGCACCAGCTCCAGCGCCTCCTCGAAGAGCGCGCGCAGCTGTTCCAAGTACTGACCGCTGCCGGCCTGCATGCAGCCTGGAATCTCGGTATCAAAGAATTGTGGGACATGGTCAAAGCGTTATCTGCAACGGGGACTGTAACGAAACCTGTAACGGCACCTGTCATGCCTGTCACGGGTACCCAATCACCAATCGCCAGTAATAAAAACAAACAACGACATCACCGTCGTCGGCGATGACCTTCCTGCTGAACCCGACAACCCACTAGCCGCTGCAATGCCGCTTTGCGAAGACCCTGCGGAAAGTGCCGACCCAGCGATCGCCCTTACCGTCGCCCTGCGCAAACTCGGCGTTGACGCAACATTCACGCATCCGGCAGTGCAAGCCTGGGTCGCGCAGAAGACCGACATGGCCGTGCTGGTCGCTGCTGTCAGCCTTGCGCGGGAGCAGAAAGGCCCTGCCGCAATCGTTCGCCGACGCTGCGTTTGGCCGCGGACCAGCAGGACGTAATCGCCGCCCATGCCGAGCAACTGGCCGCAGCCGCGCCGGCCGTGGAGTTCGTCGAGCGCTATGCCGACGCGACTGGCACGAAGACGTTCGGCGAATTTGCCAAGCTGCTGCGCGCTAACGAGAGCGCATTCCGTGAATTTCTGCTCGACGAGAAGGTCATGTACTGGCTGAATGGCGCGCTGACGCCGCACGTCCACCATATGGACGCCGGCTGCTTCTGCGTCAAAGCTGGTGCCGCCCAGATCAACCACGAGTTCAACTCGGCGCGCTTCACCCCGAAGGGCGTGACTTGGATTGCGGGCGAGTGGGCAAAGCACCAGGTGGCGCTGTGCCATCGCGCCGGCGCCGAGGTGGTCGTGTGACCACCGCTCGCGACCCCGGCGCCATGCGCGCGAACTTCACCGTGCCCACCAACGGCGCGCGGACCGGCAAGTGCAGCGCCTGGGGCGAGAAAAAGCCCTGGGACGTCCAGATCGGCGTGCTGTTCAAGAAGCACGCGACAAGGCGCCGCGTGCGCGGTATGTGGCCATTCAAACCGAAAACAAAACCAAACGGAGAAATCATGAGGCCGATCTGGTCAGCTTGCAGCTGGACCTGGATCTGAGCCGCAAACCCATATCAAACACTCGCAAGCTGAGCGCTGGTTTGGCTCCTCAGCGATACGCGGGAATTTCCGTCACTTGAAAGGTTAAGGAAATCCTGGGGACGCTACCACGATTTGCTTACGCATCAGCGCTTCGCGGAGCAACGTCAGTTCCGCTTGAACTTCAGTCACGCTAGATCGCGCTGTATCACTGTAACCCGCCAGTCGGTCCCTGTAAGGCTGCAGATTAAGAGGCACATCATGTGGCTTCATCGCGATGTTTTGCGCACGCATCGCCTCATATTCATCAACCAATTGATTGTGCTGGCTGATCGTCATTGCCAGGCTTTTGGCTTTTGCGTACGCATGGATTATCTGCCGCTGCATGTCCGGGTCCGTAATTGCGCCGAGCTTTGGAATGAGGGCATCGAAAATTGGGTACGGATATTCAGGGAGCGGCAACGTGAAGAGAATTGGTTCGCCTGGTTTGTCGTGAGCCAAAAATTCCGCTCCCTCCGAGGCAATGTACAGCAACGTCATTTCGACTTCACCCTGCAAGCTGCAAAGTGTCCCGATTACATCGGCCCTGGCGGCTTTGTCATCGCGATCAAGCTGGAGACGTGCCTGATCAGTACTCACCCACACGGCCACGAAAATAGCTGCAACGGATCCGACTGCTTGAATCCACGTTGGCCAGTCAAGCGTCTTGGGATCGCCGAGCAAGTGCGCTCCCGAGAGGCAGACTGCCGAAAGTACACCAATCGCATAGAGCGGCCGAAAGCGCTGAAAGTGGGTGATTGCCGTTGTCATCAGGAGATCCTAGCATGATCCGCTCCCCCATCGCCCGCACTGGCACGCTCAAGCCCGCGCGCACCCGCAAGTGCGCCGTGAAGGGCTGCGGCAACCACTTCCAGCGGGGGCAGTCGGGGCTCCAACCCATCTGGGTGGGTGGTCGAGTTCAAGTTGGTAACGCCGTGACCGCGCTACAGGGTCGCGGGGTGAGCATCAATTCATTCTCGCGCCATTTGGAGTGCGCTTGCAACTGCCTCGTCTCGGTCTGCGAACTCATTTGCGCCGTTCAGCGATCGCTGTTGTACAAGTGGGAGACTGATCGGTGGAACGCTGATGATGTTTTCATGAATCGAAAATGCATCGAGGTAGATGCCCCGTGCACCTTCGCCTGGATTGGTAAAAATGGTGTAGCCATTGTATTGATGGTCTGGAATCGTATGCATTGTGGGCGCCTAGTGATTGAACGAACGAAGATCGTAGCATGATGCGTCGCTTACCCCTCAAGCAGGGCGCGCCGCTCGCCCGTAAGGCACCGATGGCGCGCGGCACCGGTTTCAAGCCGGCCGTCGCTGGCGCTGGAATGCTGCGCGTCGCTGCCGTGCAGCTCGCCCGCAAGCCGATGAAGAAGTCCCGCGCCAAGTCGACGCCGGCCCGGCGCGCGGCGCGCGGCCAGGACTGCACGCTGATGCTGCTGGGCGTGTGCAACCGCGACCCGGCCACCACGGTGCCGTGCCATTCGAACCGCTTGGCCGACGGGAAGGGCATTGGATTAAAGGCACCGGATTCAAAGGCTTGTTTTGGCTGCAGTAATTGCCACGATGTGCTTGACGGTCGACGCTCGTTGCCGAACTGTGTTACGCGACAGGAATTAGAGAAAGCATTTGATCGCGCCTGCGAGATCACTAGAGCAGAACTTCAGAGCGTTGGTATCTTTCTATAAGTGCGAATAACAGATTGAAAAAATTTCATTTACGATTGAAAAAAAGCTGCACCGTTGGAACGGTGCAGCTAATTGCTTCATCGAAAATCATTGGATTCTATTTTTAAATTTCTTTTCTCACCGTTTGATCAAGTGAGAAAATTCGCCACGTCTGTCATTCACGGCGTGAGGATTTATATATTTGTAATAATCATGATTCATAAAAGAAAGGCATCCTCGTACAAGGCCAACCCCTACATATTGCGTTTCTTCATCAGTATCTGAGTTGCTTGGGGGGTATACTTTTTCTTGTGCCAATAAAGCATCTAAAGCTGCTTTGATAACCTCTTCGACCTCTCGTAGACTCTTATAGCCGAACTTATTAAGTTCGTGTAATAAGTCAGCGACATTATCTTGCGTGGACGGCTCGCGGTCCGGGAATCGTGATGCTAGATATCCTAGTAAGCTATCCAAATTGAGATCTGTGTCTAACGAGGTTTCAGCTGCACTATCCAATGATTCTGCGACCCTAAGCTGATATTCCGTGCGAGACCGATTTAACCCTTCAAATTGGTCATCACCGATCTCAAATAGACCGGACAGAGCATGTAGTTTTCGTCTTAATTCATTCGGAATATCTTCTTCTTGCTTGTAAGACAAGTGATGAGCCACTACCGACCAAGCGTCTTGCAAAATAGTTCGGATTTGAATTTCGCAGCTTGCATTTCTGAGATCGTCGTAGCGAGCTCCAGCGTGTTGTTCTTTAAGCTTAATTATATAGTGTAGAGCGCCGTATCCGAATTGCTCTACTTTTTGTTGAGCAAATTTATCGACTTTTTCTATTACGTGAAACTCGCTCTCAATTAGCTGTTCTAATCTTATGCGATCTGAAGAATAAAGAAAAACAATTCTGACGCCGGATAAGTCAGTAATTTCCCTCATTGGGTCATCATATTTTTTGCGTTGTATCTTTTCGCAAAAACTTTCCAATGTTTTAGCTCTAGATGTTAAGCTGCCAATTTTGATTCCTGAATACTTTATTTTTTTGTCAAGGATGTATTCCACTTCTTCGCAGAGTCGTTGATATGTACTAAGGTTCTCGTAATACGAGCGTATTGTTTCTGGCTTATCTTTCCATGCTTGGCTTACGGCATTTTCCAATTTGGTTCCCATCTATAATAGTTATGTAACTCAATCTTCTCTGCTAGACTATGGTGCTCCATAGCAGACCTTTACTCACAATACTTTGAAAGAGAAAATAATTCAATCCGGAAATTTCATTGAGGCATATGGTACGCTCGCTGGGTCGTCTTTCGGAGAACCCCGTGACCACCGCTGAACTCGGCTTTTTTCAAACCCCAAACCTGCGCCGAGTACGCAAGGCGGAGGCACCTGTTCAACACTTCGTGAAGGCCGATGGGCTCGATACCTGCCTGGCCTGCTGGAAGGACTGGATGACCGGCGACCAAGACAAGGACTTGGGCATGAAGACCATGCGCGGCCTGTCTAGCGACGACAGTGAGGAAGCAAGTCCACAAGACATTCATGAGGCTCAGCAGCAGGCAGACCAGCGCGTAGGGGCCGCTACCGATGCCATGATCAACAGTTTGAGTCGAATCCATATCTGGGCGATCTACCGCGCTTGCAGCATCACAAGTGTCTGGTGCTTTCCCAACGCCGATCTTACTGAGGTCGCGGCGGCAGCGAAGACTGCCCTTCATGCAAAGCTGCGGTGCAACAGTGCAACCGCAATATTGTTCTGACAGCAATCGCCACTCGGAGTAAAGTGAAACTTCAGCTAATAATTACATGGGGATTCTATGCAGCCGAGTGAAGTTTTGCCTTTCTTGAGACAGGTGCCCACGATCCAGTCAATGGCAGAAAAAGTTGTCGCAGCGCTGCTTGTTCCCGTCCAGACCGACGCTTCTCATCACGTTAGCTATAGTGATGGCGAAAAGCCCATTTCCTTTAATGTGACAGTGCTGGGCATTGATCTAACAGCAAGGCTTGAGTATTTCAACTTCATCTCGCGAGAAATGAGATTCTTGGCTGGTCGGTTTTCTTTCTTCCATAAAATCGGAAATGAAGAGCGTCGTTTGGACACGACAGTGCGAATGATTCTTCCCGACAGTATCTATGTCTCTGGCGGACACCATTACGACATCGATGATCTGGACGTTACGACCGGCATCGTGGTTATGATGCGCGATAAGCTATCCCGAGAGTTGTTGGCTGAGCAAATGAGTAAATGGGAAAGCTGGTCGCTAGAATGACTTTGCTATAGAAAGACCTTTACGATATGGTCGAGTCTTAGGCCGTCTTCGCACGTCCAGAAAGAAGCCCGAACCGTTAAACGTTCGGGCTTTTTGCGTTGGTGGTCTACTTTGCAGATAGCACTGAGGCTCGCCCACTGGACAGCGTGAGGCCTCCCGTTCAATGCGGATGCAGCTAACCAGCCGCGGGTGCGAGCCCCGCCGTCCGCTCCCGTGTCTCCGGTCCTGCACCAGCAGGATCTTCGCCGCCCCTCGCATCCATGCGCCGGGCGGCTTTTCTTTTCAAGGTGCACCAGTGAGCCAGCCAGTCGTTAGCTACCGTCACGCGATCATCCGCGCCGTCACCGGTGGCCGCCCGGCCATGGTCTTCCACGTCGTCGACAAGACAGCGCTGCGCAACATCTGCGAACGCCTGGCCGAGTCCGAGCGTGCCTTCGAAAGCCTGCGCGCCAAAGGGTACGGCAGGCCGGGCCTGCTGCTGCAAGAGGTGGCTGCATTGGTGCCTGAGAACAAATGAAGCTGACCGCCCTCAAGTCCCGCCTGCAATCGGCGGCGCCGCGCGTCGCCACCCTGACCGCACGTCCTGGCGTTGTGGTCGAGCGAAAGCGCGGTTATGCCGGCGTGCTGGATCGAAAGCGCATCCGCGCACGCGACTGCAGCCTGTGCCAAGAGTGCAAGCGGCAGGGCCGCACAACCATCGGCCATCCGGTCGACCACATCAAGCCCTTGTGGGCTGGAGGCAGTGACGATGACAGCAATAAAGAAACTCTTTGCGTACCTTGCCACGATGCCAAGACGGCTCGTGAAGCGCGGCAGCGTGGCTTGCCCCGTTGACCTGTCGCTTGCGAAGGTGTCCATCGCCAGGCGACACGCTGCTCATCACCTGCGACCAGCGCCTGACAAAGGAGCAGGTCGAGCACATCAAGGCGAACTTCGCGGCGTCCCTGCCTGGCGTCAAGGTCGCGCTTCTGTGCGGCGGTCTTCGCGCCACTGCCGTCCTGGCTCACGGGTAGGGTGGTATCGAAAGTCTGGACCCCCATTGGCCAGACACCGACTAGTTCCGGACGCGCGAAAAAATCCCCCCTTTAAATCAAGGAATTCAAATGACCGGCGTGAAAGGGCGCAGCGGCGGCGCTCGCGCTGGTGCTGGCCGACCAAAAAAAGCAGCACCAGAGAAGCCGCCCGTGTCGGGCTACACCGACCCGCTGCAGTTCTTGCAAGCAGTGTGGACCGGCGAATTGGAGGCATCGGTCGCTCAAGTCCGCGCGGCGACGGCGGCATTGCCGTTCAAGCACAGGAAGCTCGGGGAGGGCGGGAAAGCTGATTTGAATTAAGGCGCGGCTGAGGCAGCGGCCACCGGCAAATATAGCCCTCGCACGGGCCCGCCCGGTGCGATGAAACATTAGGGATTAGACAATGGATTACACAACGGCGTGTCCAGATTGGGAGCGTCGGATTGTGGCGCGAGAATCGTTGATCGTTCTCCCACCATTGTTTCCCGACGTTGCCGCTGACGCCTGGAGCATTTGCAGCAGCTTCATCTTGGTCGACGTGAGAGGACGGCCAACGGTAGGCGAGGCATCACTGCCTTGGCTGCGCGAGTTTGTCGAAGCGGTGTTCGGCGCCGAGGATCCGGAGACGGGCCGGCGCCACATCAATGAGATCATGCTCATGGTCAGCAAGAAGAACGCCAAGAGCACGATCGCGGCAGCTATCATGCTGTGCGCGCTCATCATGAATTGGCGGCCATCGGCCGAGCTGCTGATCCTCAGCCCTACTAAGAAGGTCGCGGACAACAGCTACAAGCCAATCCGCGACATGATCAAAGCTGATCCGGAGCTGGAAGCGCTGCTGAAAATCCAGGATTACAACCGCAAGATCACGCACAACACAACTGGCGCCACGCTCCAAGTGGTTGCTGCTGACAGCGATACGGTCTCGGGTGTGAAGGCATCGTTCGTATTCGTAGATGAATTGCACGAGTTCGGCAAGAAGGCGCATGCGTCAAACATGCTTCTCGAGGCGACCGGTGGCCTGACATCGCGCCCTGAGGGCTTCGTCATCTATGCGACGACGCAGTCAGCCGAACCGCCAGCGGGCGTCTTCAGGGCGAAGCTCGATTACGCACGCAAGGTGCGCGACGGTCTGGTGCTTGACCGCAAGTTCCTTCCAGTGATCTATGAGTTTCCGCCAGCCATGCTCGAGGCAAAGGCATACGAGGATCTGGAAAGCGCCTACTTTACGAACCCAAACTGGGCGCCTCGGTTGACATCGAGCGCATCACTCAGCTGCGCAGTCAAGCCAAGGAGACTGGCGAGCAGGAATTCAAGGAGTTTTTGGCTAAGCACCTAAACGTCGAGATCGGCCTGAACTTGCAATCAGACCGCTGGGCGGGCGCCGACTTCTGGGAAGCCGCAGTCGATAAGACCATCACCCTGGAAACGCTCATCGAGCGTTCCGACGTGGCCGTGATTGGGATCGATGGCGGCGGGCTGGATGACTTGCTGGGCTTGGCAGTGCTAGGTCGCGACCGCGAAACCGGGAAGTGGCTGCTGTGGTGCCGCGCCTGGGTGCACGAGATTGCGCTCGAGCTACGCAAGGAGATCGCACCGCGGCTGCTGGACTTCCAGAAGCAGGGCGACCTCACCATCGTGAAGCGCCCTGGCGACAACGTCATGGCCGTGTGTGACCTGATCTGCCAGGTGCGCGACGCAGGCCTCCTGCCGGAAGTGAAGGGCATCGGCGTCGACGCCGCCGGTATCGGCGCAATCGTCGACGAGTTGATCACCGAAGAGCGCGACATCGACATGACTCAGATCGTCGCGATCACCCAAGGCTACAAGCTGAATGGCGCCATCAAAGACACCGAGCGGAAGGTCGCCGGCGGTGAGTTGCTGCACGCTGGCCGCCCGATGATGGCCTGGTGCGTCGGCAACGCGCGCATCGAAGACAAGGGTAACGCCATCCTGATTACAAAGCAGGCCAGTGGCAAGGCCAAGATCGACCCACTGATGGCCACGTTCTGCGCGGTATCGCTGATGGCGCTGAACCCCGCCGGGGCGGCAGCGCCGGAAATTCACGTATTGGAGTTTTGATGACCGGACAACTGTTGAACCTGGAGGCGACCCCGCATAAATCGCGAGTGCTCGGCTCCTGGATGGCCGGGCGCGAGGGTGCTGCGGAGCGCGCCGGCATACTGGCGTTGGGCGAGAATTCCAGTGGCAGTACGTCAATGGGTGAGCTGGCCAACCTGCTGGGCGCCGTGCACCGGTCGTCGTCCGGATCGGCAGTGACGGCCGAAACCGGAATGCGAGTGTCGGCCGCCTACGCCTGCATGGCGCTGATTGCCGGCGCCATTGCGACGCTGCCGATCGGCATCTACGAGCGCAAGGGCAACGATCGCGACTCGGCGAACCACGACTACTGGTGGATGCTGAACGAGCTGGCTAGTGATGGCTGGACGTCGGCGGCCGCCTGGGAGGCGATCATTCTTTCCAAGCTGTCGCACGGCGACGGCTTCGGTGAATGGATCCGCCCGAACTTCTACAGCAACAAGGTGTCGGGCTGGCGGCCGCTGCCGCGCCACACCGTCTGCCCATTCAAAGATGGCGACGTCGTGCGGTACTCGACATCTGCAGGATGACCCTGACGGGTAGCAGGGGCAGCACAACGGCGCCGAAGGCTCATGGCAGTGCCATAGCCCGAGCATGGCGACCAATCTTCCGCACGATCGACGCTCGCAATCGCTCCG
>Ga0265798_10012464_pt1 | contig 10255 bp, 8 predicted proteins | sample P3T30metagenome_FD_192430 | JGI IMG/M metagenome (GOLD analysis project Ga0265798, IMG submission 192430) | Plant litter microbial communities from East Loma Ridge, Irvine, California - P3 T30 | ecosystem: Environmental > Terrestrial > Plant litter > Unclassified | place: USA: California...
CAACAAAAGGCGCGGGGACGCGAACTGAAAGTTCGCGCTACTCGCTACCAACTCCAAAACCGCTGTAGGAGCGCGCAACCGGGGCTAGCGCTTCATCAGGCGTTCGATGTCAGCTAGCTCGAGGGGGATGTTGGCCATGAGGTCATCGTTGCCGCCGGGCGTGAGCAGGAAGTCGTTTTCGAGGCGGATGCCCAGCTTCTCCTCGCGGATGTAGATGCCGGGCTCGATGGTGTAGACCATGCCCGCTTCGAACTTGCGGTACTTGTAGCCCACGTCATGCACGTCGAGGCCGAGGTAGTGGCTGGTACCGTGCGGGAAATACTGCTTGTAGAGCGGCGCGTCGGGGTTCTGGTTTTTGACGTCGCTGGCATTGAGCAGGTCGAGCTTGATAAGCTCCTGCTCCATCGTATCGCCCACGGCTTTGTGGTAGGCTTCGATGTCGTTGCCGGGCACGAGCTGGCTCTGGCAAAACCGGAAGACCCGCAGCACGGCCTCGTACACCTGGCGCTGGCGCGGGGTGTAGGCGCCGTTGACGGGGATGCTGCGCGTGAGGTCGGCGGCGTAGTTGGCGTACTCGGCACCGAAGTCCATCAGCAGCACGTCGCCGTCCTGGCACTGGCGGTCGTTGCTGATGTAGTGCAGGATAGTCGCGCTTTCGCCGCTACCGATGATGCTGGTGTAAGCCGGCCCGCGCGAACCGCTGCGGATAAACTCGTGCATGATTTCAGCCTCCACCTCATATTCCCACACACCGGGCCGCACAAAGCCGAGCAGGCGGCGGAAGGCATTGCCGGTGATGTCGGCCGCCTTGCGCATGAGGCGGATTTCCTCGGGGCTCTTGATGGCGCGCAGCTGGTGCAGGAGCTTGGCGGCGCGGCGGTACTGGTGCAGCGGGTAGCGCCGCTGCAAGCTCTTGATGAGGCGGGCGTCGCGGGTTTCGACTTCCACCACGGCCCGGATGTGCTCGTTCGAGTTGAGGTATACATACTCAGCCTCGTTCATGAGGGCCGGCAGCACAGTTTCGAACTGGTCAACCCACATGATGGTGGGGATGCCCGACACTTGGCGCGCCTCCTCCTTGGTCAGCTTGTAGCCTTCCCACACGAGAATCAGCTCCGAGGTTTCGCGCACAAACAGGATTTCGCGGTGTTTTTCGAGCGCCGCATCGGGGCAGATGACGAGGATGGTTTCCTCCTGGTCCACGCCCGTGAGGTAGAACAGGTCGGTGTTTTGCTTGAGCGCCAGCGTGCCGTCGGCGTTGGTGGGCAGGATATCGTTGGCGTTGAAAATGGCCAGCGACTGCGGCGGCAGCAGCTCGCGGAAGCGGCGGCGATTTTCAACAAACAGCTCGGGGGCGATGGGACCGTAGCGCATAGAATGGCGGGGAAAACGGGTTAGGCACGCAAGTTACGGCCCCTGCCAGGCGCGGCCGGGCGGCCCGGCGGTAATTTTGCCCGCCCCGGCCCGGCCTCCCGCCGGCCGGCCCCTCCCGCTATGCGCACGCTCCTCCGGCACACCCGCACCTTCCTGCTCCCCTACCTGGCGCTGCTGTTGGTAGTGGGCATCGTGCTTCTGACCACGCCCAAACACACGGCTTTTTTCTGGATAAACGGGCACCACGCGCCGTTTTTCGACCAGTTTTTCCGGCCCTTCACCAACGTGGGCGACGGCGTGTTTTACGTAGTCGTCACGCTCGGGCTGCTGTTCGTGCGCTTCCGCTGGGCGCTGCTCAGCTTTGTGTGCTTCGCCGTGACCTCGCTCGTGGCCCAGATTGGCAAGCACCTCATTTTTACGGGCCACCCCCGGCCGTTCCGCTACTTCAGCGAGCACCCCGGCTTTCCGCCCCTGCACATTGTGGAAGGCGTGGTGATGGGCACGCTCAAGAGCTTCCCCTCAGGCCACTCGACCTCGGCGTTCTCGGTGTTCCTCGTGCTCACGCTGGTGGTGAAGGACAAGCGCTGGGGCGTGCTGTTTGTGCTGCTGGCCGCGCTGGCCGCCTATTCCCGCGTGTACCTGGCCCAGCACTTCGTGGAAGACGTGTTTGCCGGTTCCGTCCTGGGCACGGGGCTTACGTTGGCGCTGCTGGCTTGGCTGCCGGGCTACCTGGCGCGCCACCCCAAGCCCTGGCACGACCAGCGCCTGCGCCTGCGCATGCGGCGCGGCTAGGCTAGCTTACTTCCGGCTCATACCCTGCGCCGTCAGCTTCACCAGGCTCAGGTCGAGGCCCTGCTTGCGAAACTGCTGCGCGATGCTGCTGCGGAACTGGCTGGCCTGCCCACTCTTGCGCGCATCCTGCCAGCCCACGTACAGCAGAATGGCTTGCAGCTTGGTGGTTTCGCCAAACTTGGCAAGGGCGCTGGGCGAGGTAAACTTGCTATTCTGGCTTAGCAGGGTGGTCATCTGGCGTTGCAGCGCCCGGTCCATCGCGGGCGTAATGGCGCTCTCGTTCTGCACGTCGTTGACGACGGCGTAGGCCACCTCCACATACGCCGCAAAGGCCGTGGCGGCGTTATTAGCCGGCAGGCCCGACTGCTTCACCATCTCCTGAAATAGCTGGCTGTAATTGGCTTTGCCCGGTCCAAACGCATTGTTGACCGCCTGCCCGGCGGACGGATTGCGGGCATGCAGCTGCTGGCTTAGGTCGCGCACCGTTTGCTGTTGCAGCGCCGCCGTGGGCGCATACGCTAGGTTGACGCGCCGGGCGGCGGTGCTGGCGCGGCCGGTGCGGCGCTCGGCCTCGGCGTTGCGGCTGGCGGCCATCACGGCGTTGCTATTCAGCAGCGCCGTCGTTTGCGACAGCACCGAACTGGTAAAGTTGTCCATTATCAGGTCAACCGACTGCTGCGCCCGGGCCGCCAGCCCGCACACGCTCAAAGCCAGGATTAAACCGGCTGTAAACCACCTGTTTTTCATAGGTTCGAGGGCGGCCGGCTTTTGACTATCGTGCTGGCTTCCTATGCCTTTACGCACGCGGCCAGCTCAAGTTCACGTGGCCTTCAGGCGGCGGTCTGGCGGGCGGGGCTACGCTAGCTGCGGTACCAACGCCTCGCGGCCGATGCGCCGGGTGCGGCTGCGCAGCAGGCCGACCACCTCCGCCTCGGTGCGCGCCGTGCCGTCGAGCAGCACGAAGTGGCGGGCCAGCAGGTCGTAGCGCTTACCCATGAGGTAGAAGAAGATGTGCAGGAAGTGGATGCCGTCGAAGACGATGGCGTCGTTGCTGGCGTACTGCGCCAGGTTTTGGCGGAAGTGGTGCGGGTGGTCGGTCCAGTGCAGGGCCGGCTTGAGGTGGTGGCTGATGTGGTAGCCGTCGTTCCAGCACTTGTGGTTGTAGCTGGTGTTGATGCAGGTGACGCTGTTGCGGTAGCAGTTTTCGGGCGCCTCGGCATCGATAAACGCGTGCTGCGCCCAGTTACCGAGCATCATAATCACCCGCGACAATAAGAACGGCACCACGAACACGGCCAGCGTGGCTGGCAGATTCACAATGGCCAGCGCCAGCGTGAGGCCGGCGTAGAGGATTTCGCCGCGCAGGAGGCGGTAGCGTAGGGTTGTTTTGTTGCGCTGCTTGAAGTAGCCGGCCAGCTTGGCTACGCCCAAAAACAGGAAGTCGCCGAGGTAGCGCAGAAACCCGCGCACCGAGTCGCGCTGGTAAAACATGGTCGAGCTTTCGTCGTCAGGCAGGTTGTTCTCGGGGTGGTGCATGCCCAGGTGGTGCACGAAATACGACTCCGGCGTTTGGCCAAACAGCGGCCCCAGCACCCACGGAATGTAGTGGTTCATCCAGCCGTGCTTCTTCTTGAACAGCATGCGGTGGCTGGTGCAGTGCAGCATCAGCCCAAACGGCCCCTTGTAGCGCGCATTGCTGAAAAAGAACAGCAGCCCAAACGTGGCCCACCACCACGCCCCGTGCAGCGCGGGCACGAAGAGCAGCACCGCCAGCGGCAGCATGGTAGCCGTTATTTTCAGGATGAGGTAGGCAAACGGCAGGTCGCGCTCGTCTTGCAGGTAGTAGCTGAGCCGCTTATCCAGCCAGGAAGGGGACGCCGGCCGAAGATAAACCGGGTCGGTAGAGGCGGCGAGTGCTTTCATAAATGCTTCGGCGAGGAAGCTGCCGTTGGCAAATCCTGCGGCCCCAATTTCCCCATTAGTGGGAAAATTAGGCGAAGCAAACGCGGCGGGCAGCGAGGAGAACTGAACGCAGCCCTGGCGACGACGGGCCACTGCGGCCCGTGTGGCGAAGGTAACCGGCACGGTCAATATGAAGTTCAGCAGTAGACTAAAATACCGGGCTCATTTTCAATTGCTAAATTATGCGGCCAGCGCCGCCCTGGCGGCCGAAGGCTAGCCCGGCGGTAACTTTAGGTTTCGATGAACTTCCAGGAATTAGGGAGCGGCGGCAAACTCTCCGGCCCGGTTTTCCTGTTCCTCGCTCACTGTTACTTACTTGCCCTATGCCTGTCTTCTCGCACCTGCACTCGCACACGCAATACTCGCTGCTCGACGGCCAGGCCAGCATCTCGGCGCTCATGAAGAAGGCGCAGGCCGACGGCATGCCCGCCGTGGCCCTCACCGACCACGGGAATATGTTCGGCGCGTTCAACTTCGTGGCCGAGGCCAACAAGTACAACGTGAAGCCCATTGTGGGCTGCGAGTTTTACATGGTGGCCGACCGCCACAAGAAGACTTTTCTGCGCGAAAAGGGCGAAAAGGACAACCGCTTTCACCAGCTCCTGCTCGCCAAGGACCAGGCCGGCTACCACAACCTCAGCAAGCTCTGCTCGCTGAGCTTTATCGAGGGCGTGTACTCGAAGTTTCCGCGTATTGACAAAGAGTTGCTGCTCAAGTACCACGAGGGCCTCATTGCCACCAGCTGCTGCATTGGTGCGGAGATTCCGCAGGCTATTCTCTTTGAGAGCGAGCACAAGGCCGAGGAGCTGCTGAAGTGGTGGCTCGACGTATTCGGCGACGACTACTACATCGAGATTCAGCGGCACGGGCTGATGAACTTCGACGGCACCGGCAAAAGCCAGGAAGACGTGAACCAGGTACTGCTGGGGCTAGCCAAAAAGCACAACGTCAAGGTTATCTGCACCAACGACTCGCACTACGTGGACCAGACCGACTACGCGGCCCACGACCTATTGCTGTGCGTGAACACGGCCGAGGAGCGCAGCATCCCGGTCGGCGACTACGAGACGAACTACTACACCGTGCTCACCGCCGACCAGCGCGTACATTACGACACCCTCGACAACCTGCGCGGTGCCCACGGCTACGACGAGAACGCCCGGCGCATGATTTCGCGCATCGACGAGGAGCTGCAAAAGCCGCCCAAGCAGCGCCGCCGCCGCTTCGGCTTCGCCAACGACCAGTTCTTCTTCAAGAACCAGGCGCAGATGAACGAATTGTTCAGCGACGTGCCCGAAAGTGTGGATAACACCAACGAGATTGTGGATAAGATTACGCCGCCCAAGCTGGCGCGCGACATCCTGCTCCCCAACTTCCCGCTGCCCCCCCAGTTTGCCAACGCCGATGAGTTTTTACGCGAGCTAACCTTCGTGGGCGCGTTCGGCCCCGAGGCTGGCAACGGCACGGTGACTATGAGCAAGCCGCCCCGCTACGGCGAGCGCACGCCCGAAATCGAGGAGCGCCTGAACTACGAACTGCGCATCATCCAGACGATGGGCTTCGCGGGCTACTTCCTCATCACCCAGGACTTTATCAACAAAGGCCGGAGCATGGGTGTGGCCGTGGGCCCCGGCCGAGGCTCGGCCGCTGGCTCGGCGGTGGCCTACTGCGTGGGTATCACCAACATCGACCCCATCAAGTACTCGCTGCTGTTTGAACGCTTCTTGAACCCGGAGCGCGTGTCGATGCCCGATATCGACATTGACTTTGACGACGTGAACCGCCAGAAAGTCATTGACTACGTGGTGGGTAAGTACGGCAAAACGCAGGTAGCCCAGATTATCACCTTCGGCACGATGGCCGCCAAGTCCAGTATCAAGGACGTGGCTAGGGCGATGGAACTGCCGCTACCGGCGGCCAACGAAATCGCCAAACTCGTGCCCGAAAAGCCGGGTACTACCCTAGCCGGCGCCTTCCGCGACGTGCCGGAGCTAGCGGCCATCCGCAACGACCAGAGCGACCTGAAGGGCCAGATTCTGGCCCTGGCCGAGCGCCTCGAAGGCTCGGTGCGCAACACGGGTATCCACGCGGCAGGCGTCATCATCGCGCCGGACGACATCACGAACTACATCCCCGTTTCGACCTCCAAGGACTCGGACCTGCTCATCACGCAGTTCGACGGCAAGGTCATTGAGTCGGCGGGGATGCTGAAGATGGACTTTCTGGGCCTCAAAACCCTGACCATCATCGTGGATGCGTTGAACTTGATTGAGCGCAACCACGGTGTTAAAATCGACATCGACGACATTCCGCTCGACGACCCCAAGACCTACGCCCTCTACCAGCGCGGCGACACGATTGGCACGTTCCAGTTTGAATCCGAGGGTATGCGCATGTACCTCAAGGACTTGAAGCCGACCAACATCGAGGACCTGATTGCGATGAACGCGCTGTACCGGCCCGGCCCGATGCAGTTCATCCCCGACTTCATCAACCGCAAGCACGGCCGCGAGCCCGTGGAGTACCCGCACGAGCTGCTGAAACCCATTCTGGAGTACAGCCAGGGCATCATGGTGTACCAGGAGCAGATTATGCAAACGGCCCAGATTCTGGCCGGCTACTCGCTCGGCGGGGCCGACCTCTTGCGCCGCGCAATGGGTAAGAAGGACATGAAAAAGATGGCCCTGGAGCGCGAGAAATTCGTGAAGGGCGCGGGCGAAATCCACAAAATCCCGGCGAAGAAGGCCAGCGAAGTCTTCGACGTGATGGAGAAATTTGCGGAGTACGGCTTCAACCGCTCGCACTCAGCCGCCTACTCGGTAGTGGCGTATCAGACTGGCTACTTGAAGGCTAACTACCCCGCCGAGTACATGGCCGCCGTGCTCACCAACAACATGGGCGACATCAAGAAGGTGACCTTCTTCATCGAAGAAGCCCGCAAGCAAGGCGTGGCCGTGCTCGGCCCCGACGTGAACGAAAGCGAGCAGAAATTCAACGTACCCCGCGAAAACCAGATTCGCTTCGGCTTGGCCGCCGTGAAGGGCGCGGGCGAAGCCGCCGTACTCGAACTCGTGGACGAGCGCAAGAAAAACGGCCCGTTCTCCGACGTATTCGACTTCGCCAAGCGCGTCAACCTGCGCTCAGTGAATAAGAAAACCTGGGAAAGCCTGGCCCAGGCCGGCGCCTTCGACAGCTTCGAGCGGTACAACCGCCGCCAGTTTATGGACGCCCCCACCGGCGACCAGAACCTCATCGAAAAGGCGATGAAGCTGGGCCAGCAGCACCAGGCCGCCAAGGAGTCGGCGCAGCACAGCCTGTTTGGCGCGGGCGCATTCGGCGCAGTGTCAGCCCCACTGCCCAAGGTGCAGGACTTGGAAGAGTGGAGCGCCCCCGAGAAGCTGCGCCGCGAAAAGGAAGTGGTGGGCTTCTACCTCTCGGGCCACCCGCTCGACACCTACCGCATGGAAATCGACGCCTACTGCACCTGCCCGCTCGATAAGCTGGACGCGCAGAAAGGCAAGGACGTAAACGTGGCGGGCCTCGTCTCGGGCGTGACCTTCCGCACCACCAAGAGCGGCCAGCCGATGGCCTCGTTCAACATCGAAGACTACGATTCGAGCATCAACCTGGCGCTGTTTCGCGACGACTACACGCGCTTCGGCCCGCTCATCAACCCCAAAAACTACCACAACGAGCAGGTGCCACCCCTCTTTATCCGGGGCAAGATGGAGCTGCGCTACGGCACCCAGGACCAGTGGGAATTGAAAATAAAGACGATGGAGCCGCTGGCCCAGGTCGCCGAAAAGCTGAGCAAAGGTGTGCGCGTGAAGCTCGACCTGCGCACCGTGACTGGCCCCATGATTGACCGTTTGCAGGAAGCCATCGAGCACGCCAAGGGTTCGAAGCGCCTGGAGATACAATTTGTGGAGCCGCACGAACGGCTGGCCGTCGATATGTTTTCGCGGCGCTTTCAGATTGAGCCCCGCGCTTTTATCGACAAAATGAAGGAGTTTGAGCTGGATGTGTGCGCGCTGATTTAGTGAGGGCTTAGGGCCTGATTTTTAGCAGCTTGAAAGTTGCCTTGGTTGATTACCTTCGTATCGGACCAGCTTTCTACTCAACTCCTGCTATGCCACACCTTTCCGCCAGGCTGCTTTCGGATACTTTAAGACGCCCTCGTGCAGCAACGCGCCTGCGGCTCACTTACCGCACCCTGGCAGTACTGGGCCTGGGCTGGCTGGCCCTAGCGGCGCGGGCGCAGGACTTGCCCGCCGCCGACCCGCTGCGTCATCCGGTGCTGGTTAATCTGAAAGGAGGCTTTAACCTGAGTACCTACACCGGAGGCGGCTACATAGGCTGGGAAACGGGGCTGAAAGGCGGCTTTTCGGGTGGCTTTTCGGCCACGCGGGCGCTTTCTGCCAATGTGGCCTGGCAGGCCGAGCTACTGTACTCGCGCAAGGGTGCGGTGGCCTACGATTACTACCACGTATATGCCGCGCCAGCCCCGCCCTCGGGCCCCACGGAGAACATCTACCGCTCCGAATTACACTACCTCGACCTGCCGGTGTTGCTGACTGTTGGCCCCGGCAGCGGCAGTCGCAAAGGCTGGTACGTGGCCGCTGGCCCTCAGCTCAGCCTGGCGCTCGACAAGCAGGAATCGGTGGTGCCCAAAGGCGTGGGCGATTCCGACTCGTATGAGGAAAACCTCAATGGTGATGCCAAATCGCTCGTGCGGCTGGGTGCGGGCTACGTGGTGGGCATCGGCCGGCAGTGGACGGGCTACGGCATTGAGTTGCGCTACAGCGGCGACATCACCAATGTGTACCGCGATGGCTACGGGTCGGGCGCGCTTTACCCCGGCAGCGGCAACCGCTTCCACAACGGCGTGCTTCAGCTGCAAGTAAACCTGGCGCTGCGGGGCGGCAAGTGGCGCTGGGACTGGGGCACCGGCGGCGGCTACCCCTACCCCGTGAACACGCCCGAGCCGCGGCAGCGCCCCCGCCCGCAGCCCCAGCCGCGGCCCCAAACCTAGCCCCGCGCGCCGCACTTAAGGGGATACCGATTAAGTGAAGAAGCACTAAACCTTTCCGCTTACCCCGCTGTTTTACTCCAACTCCGCTACCTTGCAGCCTCGTTGGCCGTACACGCCGGACGTTTTTTCACTAACATTTCCCTTAGCGTCATGGCGCACAAAGCAATTGAAATAACCGACGCCAATTTCGAGGAGATTATCAACTCGGATAAGCCAGTACTCGTGGACTTTTGGGCCGAATGGTGCGGCCCCTGCCGCATGGTAGGCCCGGTGGTAGAAGAGCTGGCCGGCGAATACGAAGGCAAAGCCATCGTGGGCAAGGTAGACGTAGACGCTAACCCCCAGACTTCGATGAAGTTCGGCATTCGTAGCATCCCCACGCTGCTAGTTTTTAAGAACGGCCAGATTGTGGACAAGCAAGTAGGCGCCGTGCCCAAGCACGTACTCGCCCAAAAGCTGGAAGCCCAAGTGACTGCTTAGTTTCTGTAAAGCTTCGTCTTTAACATTCAAAAGCCCCGCGCTAGCAGTAGCGCGGGGCTTTTGGCGTTTAGGGAGTATTGCTGCCTACCGCACCGCCAAAGAGAGTTGTTAAACGCCGCCCAGCCACAACAAAGTTTACGAATCCCCGGCTAATCTAACTGGTTTAACCTCGGCCACGGGTGGCGCGTACTACGCCGCACAAGCATCCAAATTTCGGCATACTTTATGCCAGGCATGGTAGCGCTTTTCTCACCTATTTTTCTTAAAATCATGAAACGCTTTTTCGGTCTTCTCTCGGCTCTACTTGTAACTGGCGGCCTCGTGGCCCAGGCTCAAACTACTCCTGCCGCTAGCAATATGAGCAGCAGCACGAGCAAAATGACGACCACCAAAATGTCGCAGGCCCCGGCTACCACCACCACCCGCACCACTACTTCGACTAACCCCGCTGGCTTGAGCAGGACTTCGACCATGTCGAAGAACCAAGCTACCATGAGCAAGTCGAGCACCATGACCACGCCTTCGGGCATGACTAAAACGTCAACCAGCACCAAAATGAAGGCCGACGGTACGCCCGACATGCGCTACAAAACCAACAAGACCAAAACCACGACC
>Ga0265798_10012465_pt1 | contig 10254 bp, 9 predicted proteins | sample P3T30metagenome_FD_192430 | JGI IMG/M metagenome (GOLD analysis project Ga0265798, IMG submission 192430) | Plant litter microbial communities from East Loma Ridge, Irvine, California - P3 T30 | ecosystem: Environmental > Terrestrial > Plant litter > Unclassified | place: USA: California...
TCGACGTACTAGCAACCCCCGCACCAGAAGGGTCACCCGCGTGGAGCATCTCCTCCAGGCACTCCTGCTCGGCCTCGTCCAGGGCCTCACGGAGTTCCTCCCCGTCTCGTCGAGCGCCCACCTGCGCCTCGTCGGCCTGTTCTTCAGCGAGCCCGGCGCCGCGGTCGAGTTCGACCCCGGCGCGACGTTCACGGCCATCACGCAGCTGGGCACCGAACTCGCCGTCGTCATCTACTTCTGGCGCGACATCCGCCGCATCGTCTCGCGGTGGTTCGCCGGCGTCACGGGCAAGATCCCGCGCACCGACCCCGACGTGCGCATGGGCTGGCTCGTCATCATCGGCACGATCCCGATCGTGCTCGTCGGGTACTTCGCTCAGGAGTACATCCGCACCGTCTTCCGCTCGCTCTGGATCGTCGCGATCGTGCTGATCGTGTTCGGCGTCCTGCTCGGCCTCGCCGACCGCTTCGGCAAGAAGACCGAGCGCTTCGAAGACATGCGGTACGGCCACGGCATCGCCGTGGGCGTGGCCCAGGTGCTGGCGCTCTTCCCGGGCGTCTCACGCTCGGGGGCCACGACGACGACCGCCCTGGCGCTCGGCTACTCGCGGCCCGCCGCCGCCCGCTTCTCGTTCTTGCTCGCCGTGCCCGCCGTCTTCGGCAGCGGTCTCTACGAGCTCGTGCAGAGCTTCAGCGACCCCGGCCCCTATTCGCTCGGCGAGACGCTGGCCGCGACGGTCGTCGCGTTCGTGGTCGGCTTCGTCGTCATCGCGTTCTTCATGAACTACATCTCGCGGCGCAGCTTCGCGCCGTTCGTGGCCTACCGCATCGTGCTCGGCATGGTCCTGCTCGTCCTGCTCGGCACGGGAGTGGTGGCGGCATGAGGTCGTGGGCCGAACCCGTCGTCCCGCGTCTGCCGGGCCTGGGCGACGTCCCGTCGCTCCACGACACGTCGAGCGGCGACGTCCACCCGACCGAGGTCGTGGGTTCGCGGGCCGGGCTCTACGTCTGCGGCATCACCCCCTACGACGCCACCCACCTCGGGCACGCGTCGACCTACCTCGCCTTCGACACCCTGCTCAGGGTCTGGCTCGACGCGGGCGTCGAGGTCTCGTACGCCCAGAACACGACCGACGTCGACGACCCCCTCCTCGAACGCGCGTCGGCCACCGGGGTCGACTGGCGTGAGCTCGCCGACGAGCAGACCGACCTCTTCCGCAGCGACATGCAGCACCTCGGCGTCGTCCCGCCGTCGCACTACGTCGCGGTGACCGAGGTGGTGACCGACGTGGCCGACGCCGTCGCGCGCCTCCTCGACCAGGGCCTGGCCTATCGCGTGGCGACCCCCGACTCCGGCGAGGGCGACGACGTCTACTTCGACGTCCGCGCGGCCGAGCGTGACACCCCGTGGCACCTGGGCCTCGAGAGCCGGTACGACGCCGCCACGATGGCCCGGTTCTTCGCCGAACGGGGTGGCGACCCCGAACGGGCCGGCAAACGCGACCCGCTCGATCCGCTGCTCTGGCGATCCGCCCGCGACGACGAGCCGTCGTGGCCGTCGTCGGTCGGCGCGGGCCGTCCGGGCTGGCACATCGAGTGCACGGTCATCGCGCAGCAGCACCTCGACGTACCCATCACGGTCAACGGAGGCGGCAGCGACCTGGTGTTCCCGCACCACGAGATGAGCACCGCGCACGGCACGGCCCTCACCGGGCTCCCCTACGCCGTGCACCACACGCACACCGGCATGGTCGCGTACCAGGGCGAGAAGATGAGCAAGTCGCTCGGCAACCTCGTGAAGGTCAGTGAACTCGTCGCCGCCGGGCGCGATCCGCGCGCCGTGCGCCTCGCGATCCTCGCGCACCACTACCGCTCCGACTGGGAGTGGTTCGAGACCGAGCTCACCCACGCCGAGGCGCGGCTCGCCCGGTGGCGCGACTGGGCCGCCTCGAGCACCGGAGGCGCGGTGCCGACACCGGCCCCCACCTCCTTGGTCGTCGGGTTGCGCACCACGCTCGCGGCCGACCTCGACACGCCGTCGGCTCTCGACGCCGTCGACGCGGTCGTGGCGTCCGGCGAGGACGCGACGGAGGTCGACGTCGACGCCGTGCAGGCCCTGTTGGGCGTGGATCTGAGGGCCTGAGAGGTCGCCGCGGCCACGTGCCGTGGGCCCGTGTCGAAACAGGGCCGACGGCCCGTTTTCCCACCATTCGAATGAGTGTTCCTCATTCAGGACGGGCGTCTGCCCTACGATGGTCGGCGTGGATTCCCCGATCGCGCCCTGCCCGGCCGACGCCGGTCCCATGCGTGACGACCGACGACCGCTCACCCGACGTGACGCCCGGGTCGACGCCTGGATCGCCGTCCTGGCCCTGGCCCTCGGGCTCACGACCCTCGGGCTGAGCGCCGTCATCGTGGCGGCCGACGACGCCGCAGCGAGCCCGAGCGGTGTCGAGTCCGTGTTCTGGCTCGTCGCGCTCTGCGTGCCGGTCGCCTTCCGGCGCCGCCTCCCGGTCACCGTCCTCGTGGTCGTGTCGCTCGTCTTCCTGGCCGCCCAGCTGCGGGGCTATCCCGACACGTTGACGCCGTCGATCGTCGAGTTCGTCGCGATCTTCACCGCCAACGCCTGGGCGGCACGACGGGGTGTCGCCCTCGTGGTCAGCGTCGTGGTGACCGCCGTCATGTTCGTCTGGCTCGGCGTCTGGCTGCGCTCGGTCTCGGTTTCCGACGGCACGGTGCCCGATCCCGTGACGCTGGCGTCGATCGCGTACACGCTGGCGTACAACGGCATCGTGCTCGTCACCGCGATCGCCTTCGGGCGCGCGGCGCGGCTGTCGGCCTCGAGGCTGCACGCCCTCGAGCGGGCCGGCGTCGGACTCCGCGCGGCACAAGAACTCGTGGCCGACCGTGCCATCAACGAAGAGCGCACCCGTCTCGCCCGCGAGCTGCACGATGTCGTGGCGCACCACGTCGCCGTGATCGGCATCCAGGCCGGCGCCGCGCGGCGCACCCTCGACCGCCCCGACGTCGCGCGGGGGGCTCTGTCCGCCGTCGAGTCGACGGCCCGCACGACCATCGACGAACTCGACCGGCTGCTCTCGGTGCTGCGCTCGAGCGACGGCGAGTCCGGCCCCGCGCCGGCCGGGCTCGACGCCTTGCCCGAACTGCTCGCCGCGACCCGGGCCCTCGGCCTCGACGTCCGGTTCACCGTCGGTGGAGAAGGCCGAGACGTACCCGAGAGCATCGGTGTGACGCTGTTCCGCATCACCCAAGAGGCCCTGACGAACACGCTCAAGCACGGCAACGCCTCGGTCGCCGACGTGCGCCTGTGCTATCACGACCGCACGGTCGAGGTGGTGATCCTCGACGACGGCCGGTCACGGGCGGGGCAGTCCGCCCCGCCCACCGCTGGCTCGGACGACCGGCCGGTCGACCCGCGGGTCACCGCACCGTCCGGCGGTGCCGGGCGGGGCCAACGGGGCATGCGCGAACGCGTCGACCTCCACGGGGGCGAGCTCGAGTTCGGGCCCCGACCGCGGGGCGGGTACCGCGTTCGCGCCGTCCTTCCGGTCGGCGCCTGCGGTGGCTCCCCGTCCGACACGGTCGAGTCCGACACGGTCGAGCCCGGCGCGGGCCGGCCGATCGATGTCCGAGCTTCGTCCCCGACGCCCGAGACCAGCGAGGAATCATGACCACCACGACCCGCCCCACACGCGTCCTCCTGGTCGACGACCAAGACCTCGTCCGCACCGGTTTCCGCATCATCCTCGACACGGCGCCCGACGTCGAGGTCGTGGGCGAGGCCTGCGACGGCCTCGAGGCGATCGCGACCTCCCGACGGCTCCGACCCGACGTCGTCGTGATGGACATCGAGATGCCCGTCCTCGACGGCCTCGAGGCGACGACGCGAATCCTCGACGAGTCCGTCGGCGGCCGTCCCGCCGTTCTCGTCCTCACGACGTTCGGGCGAGACGACTACGTCTTCCGGGCGCTCCGAGCGGGTGCGAGCGGGTTCTTGCTCAAGACCGCGACGCCCGAAGAGCTCATCGACGCGATCGCGGTCGTGCACCGCGGCGACGCCCTCCTGTCGCCTCAGCTCACGAGGGCCGTCGTCGAGCGAGCCGTCGGGGGTGCCGGCCGCCCTCCGGTGGTCCCCAGCCCGGCACTCGCGAGCCTGACCGACCGCGAACGCGAAGTGCTCGACCGACTGGCCTCGGGCTCCTCCAACGCCGAGATCGCCCGCGAGCTCTTCCTCGGCGAGGCCACGGTGAAGACGCACGTGTCGAACGTGCTGGCGAAGCTCGGACTGCGCGACCGCACGGCGGCCGTCGTGTTCGCCTACGAGAACGGCGTCGCCGTGCCGGGCAGGGCCACCGGCTGAAGCGGCGCGAGGGCGTCGACCCGGCCTCGGCGACCCATCCTCGTGGACCCGACCTCGTCGACCCGACCTCGTCGACCCGGCCTCGTCAGGGGACCGGCGGGTACCGCGGGTCGTCCGGGCGACCGTCGCCGCCCTTTCCGTCACGCCGGCGCAGGTATCGCTCGAACTCCTGCGCGATCGCCTCGCCACTGGCCTCGGGGCTGTCGACCGTGTCGCGGGCCTGCTCGAGCTGCTCGATGTAACCGGCCATGTCGTCGTCCTCGGCCGCCAGCGCGTCGATGCCCGACTCCCACGCCGTCGACTCGGCCGCCAGCTCACCCCGGGGGATCGTCACGCCCGAGATCTCGTCGAGCTTCTCGATGAGCGCCAGCGTGGCCTTGGGGGACGGGGCGTTGTGCACGTAGTGGGGGACCGACGCCCAGATCGACACGGTCGGCACGCCCGCCGCCTCGACGGCATCGGCGAGCACCGAGAGGATGCCCACCGGGCCCTCGTAGGTGCTCCGCTCGAGGGTGTACTCGTCGCGCACGGCCTCGTTCTCGCTGCTGACGAACACCGAGATGGGGCGCGTGTGCGGGACGTCCGCGAGCATCGCACCGAGGAACACGACCCCCGTCACGTCGTGCACGTCGATCAGGTCGACGACCTCGGCCGCGAACCCCCGCCAGCTGCGCGAGGGCTCCGCGCCGAGCAGCACGAGCACCTCGGTGGCGTCCGACCCCGGGTCGCGCGGCAGGGCGACGGCCGCCTCGGCAGCGGCGTGCAGTTGGATGCGCGGCCAGACGAGCGTGCGCTCACCGTCGTCGTCGAGCCCGACCTGGGGGCGGTTGAACTGGTAGTCGATGTACCGTTCGCCGTCGAGCTCGGCGACCGGTTCGAGCGAGAGCGTCTCGACCAGGCTGCGGGCGACGCCGCTGGCGGCCTCACCCGCGTCGTTCCAGCCTTCGAAGGCCACCACCAACAGGCGTCCCGCAGCGAAATCCGACGTGTTCGTCAACCTGAGTCCTCCCGTGCCGGAAGGCGTCCGGCGCTTGACCCTCCACGATAGACCGTGACCGTCACCAGGAGGCGCGGGTCGAGGAGCCGCGCCGCTGGCGCCCGGTAGACTCGTCCGCCGTGACCGAAACCCTGCCTGCCGCCGTCCTCTGGGACATGGACGGAACCCTCGTCGACACCGAGCCCTACTGGTTCCTCTGCCAGGTCGAACTGGTCGAGTCGTTCGGCGGCACCTGGAGCCGTGAGGACGGCGACGCCATGATCGGCAGCGGCCTCTGGCAGTCGGCTCGCGTGCTGCAGTCGCACGGCGTGGACCTCTCCGAGGACGAGATCATCGACCGGTTGACGACCGGTGTGCTCGAGCGTGCCGCGGTCGACATCCCGTGGCGCCCCGGCGCCCGAGAGCTCCTGGCCGAGTTGCGTCGTGAGGGCGTGCCGACGGCCCTCGTCACGATGTCGATCCGTCGCATGGCGCAGTTCATGGTCGACGCCATCGAGTTCGAGGCCTTCGACGCGATCGTGGCCGGCGACGACGTCGAACACGCGAAGCCGCACCCCGAGGCCTACCTGCGGGGTGCCGAGCTGCTCGGAGTCGACCCCGCCGACTGCATCGCCATCGAAGACAGCACGCCGGGCCTCGCGTCCGCGGTCGCCGCCGGCACCGTGGCCATCGGCGTCGAACACCACGCCCCGCTGGCCGACGACGGCGGCTTCATCCGTTGCGACACCCTCGTGGGCACCACGGTCGACGACCTGCGTCGCCTGCACGAGATCGGTCGCGCCGCGCGCGATCGGACGACCTCCGACTCCTGACCCGGTGCGCACACCGCGCCTCCTGCGTCCCTCCGGGCGCCACCCGATCGAAAGCAGTGCCACCGCATGACCGCGACCCGCCGCCAGTCCGGACCCTTCGTCGAAGGCGACAAGGTCCAGCTCACGGGACCCAAGGGCAAGTTGAACACCATCGTGCTGACCCCCGGGGCCGTGTTCCACACGCACCGCGGCATGATCGCGCACGACGGTCTCGTCGGCCTGCCCGACGGCTCGGTCGTCGCGAGCACCACCGGTGACGAGTACCTCGCCCTGCGCCCGCTGCTCAGCGACTTCGTCATGTCGATGCCCCGCGGTGCCGCGATCGTCTACCCGAAGGACGCCGCGCAGATCGTCGCCTTCGCCGACATCTTCCCCGGTGCCACCGTGGTCGAGGCGGGCGTCGGGTCGGGAGCCCTGTCGCTCTGGCTGCTCCGTGCCGTCGGCCCCCAGGGCCGCCTCGCGTCCTTCGAGCGACGTCAGGAGTTCGCCGACGTCGCCGAGGGCAACGTCGCCAGCTTCTTCGGGGCCGAACCCGACAACTGGACGGTCACGGTCGGCGACCTCGCCGACGAGCTGCCCGCCACCATGCCCGACGGCACCGTCGACCGCGTCGTGCTCGACATGCTCGCCCCGTGGGAGAACGTCGACGTCACCGCCGACGCCCTGACCCCCGGTGGGCTGGTCATCTGCTACGTCGCGACGGCCACCCAGCTGTCCCGCACCGCCGAGGCCCTGCGCGCCTCGGGCGCGTTCACCGAGCCGGACGCCTCCGAGACGCTGGTCCGCGGGTGGCACGTCGAGGGACTGGCCGTTCGGCCCGACCACCGCATGATCGGCCACACGGGCTTTCTCCTCACGGCTCGACGCCTGGCACCCGGATCGGTGCTGCCGCAGCTCAAGCGACGACCGTCGAAGTCCGACTACAGCGACGCCGACGTCGAGGCCTGGACCCCGGGTGCGCTCGGCGAACGGTCCGCGAGCGACAAGAAGCTGCGCAAGACGGCTCGCCAGGCACGATCCGCGGCGGATGCCGCCATCGCCGCCGCCGATGCCACGGGTCCCGGCCACGACGGTGCCGACCACGCCGAGACCTCCGAGGGCGGGCCGGCCGAGTCCGACCGGTCGTAGTCGTCCGGCCGCCTCGGCGCCCCCGCTAAGCTGTCTCCGCACCTCCGCGACCCCGCCGGTCGCCCCGAACGACCTGCCGGTCATCGCCATGAAAAGAGTCCCCGTGCGCAAGATCCCCGCCCTCGTCGTGACGGTCGGCCTGCTCGCCTCGATGACCGCCTGCTCCACGACGGCGGGGCCGGGTGCGTCCGGTTGCCCTCCCACCGGTGACGCCGCGTCGGTCGTCACGGCGACCGGTGACTTCGGCTCGAAGCCCGACGTCGACGTGCCGAGCCCCATCGTGACGACCGAGACCGAGGTGTCGACGTTGATCGAGGGCGACGGCCAGCGGATCGTCCGCGGCACGCCCGCCGTCATCGACTACACCCTCTTCGACGGGGCCACCGGCCGCGAGCTCGAAGACAGCGGCTACGACGGTTCGACGAACGTCCCCCTGACCGTGGGTGGGCAGACCCTCGCCCCCCTCGTCGACGCGCTCGAGTGCTCGACCGTCGGGTCGCGGGTCGCCATCGCCGTGAAGGCCAGCGACCTCTCCGCATCGATCAACGGCGCCGAGGCCGCGCCCAACGACGACCCCGACGCCGCCTACGTGGCCGTGGTCGACATCAAGAAGGCCTTCCTCGCGAAGGCCGACGGGGCCCTGCAGCTCGGGGCCGACGGGCTGCCCGCGGTGGTCACGGCGCCCGACGGCGCCCCCGGCATCACGGTGCCCGCCGGCGACGCACCCTCGAACGAGGTCGTGCACCTCGTCCGCAAGGGCGGCGGCGCCACCCTCACGGGTGACGACACGGCGGTCGTCCAGTTCACGGCGGTCACCTGGTCCCAGCCCTCCTCGGTCACGGGCTCGACCTGGACGAACGGCGGCTCGGCGACCCCCGTCGACCTCGGCGACGAGCAGATCCCGGCCGAGATCCGGTCCGCGCTCGTCGGCCAGAAGGTCGGCTCGCAGGTCATGGTCGTCCTGCCCGCCGCCGCGGCCACGGGTGGCTCGGCGTCCGTGTACGTCTTCGACGTGCTGGGTGCGATCCGATGACCCGGGCCCTCTGAGACGACCTCCGTGCCCACTGCCCGCACCCCCCGAGTCCCCGTCGAAGAGCGACTCTTCAGCCTCGTGCTGGCCCTGCTCGCGACGGACGCCGGGCTGAGCAAGACCGAGATCCTCTCGACCGTCCAGGGTTATCGTCAGAAGTACTCACGCTCGGGCGACAACGTCGCCCTCGAGAGACAGTTCGAACGAGACAAGGACGACATCCGCGAGCTCGGCGTCCCCCTCGAGACGATCGACGACCCCGCCGCCGCGGGCAACAACCAGGCGTTGCGCTACCGCATCCCGCGAGGGGCCTACGAGCTGCCAGACGACATCTCGTTCTCGTCCGAAGAGACGGCCCTGCTCACCCTCGCCGCCATGGTCTGGCGCGAGGGCTCCTTGTCGCACGAGTCGCGTCGCGCCCTGCTCAAGCTCCGGTCGCTCGGTGGGTCCGTCACGGTCCCCGAGCTGGAGTACGCGCCCCGCATCCGCTCGAGGGACGCCGCCTTCGAACCGCTCCGCACCGCTCTCGACCGGGGCGTGGTGGTCCGCTTCGACTACCTCAAGCCCGGCGACCAGGAGGCGCGCCGACGTGAGGTCGCACCGGTCGCCCTGGTACAGCACCACGGCCGGTGGCTCGTGTCCGCGATCGAGGCCGACACCGAGGCGCGCAAGACCTTCCTCCTGTCGCGCATCGTCGGTCCGGTGCAGTTGACGACCCGGCCGTTCGCCCGCCCGGACGACGCCACGGCCGAGCGCGCCCTGTCCGATCTCGAAGAGGTCTGGCGAGTTCGGACCGCCACGGTCCGCGTCGAGGCGCTGTCGGACGCCGAGACCCGGCTCGGCAAGCGTCGGGGCACGACGCGGGTCGGCGACGACACGCTGTTGATCCACTGGACCGACCTCCACCTGCTCGCCGACGAGCTCGCGTCCTTCGGGCCCGAGGTCGTCGTCGTCGAGCCCTCGAGCCTGCGCGACCTGGTTCTCGCCCGCCTGACCTGCGTGCTCGAGACCCACACGGAGGCGACCGGCACGGAGGCTACCGACATGGGGGCGCCCCCCACCGATCGTGCCGAGCCGGGAGGCCACCGTGGCTGAAGCCCGAGGCGGCCTGCACGCCGCCGACAAGTTGGCGTTCCTGTTGTCGCTCGTGCCGTGGCTCATGGACCACGAACGCGTGAGCGTCGCCGAGGCCGCTGCGCACTTCGGCGTCGGTGTGGGCGAGATCCGACGGGCGGTCGAGCTCATCGCCGTCTCGGGCATCCCGGGGGAGACGACCCAGTACCAGCACGGCGACCTGTTCGACATCGCCTGGGACGACTTCGAGCAGAACGACGTCATCGTCCTCACCAACCTCGTGGCGATCGACGATTCGCCACGATTCTCGGCGCGTGAAGCCGCCGCGCTGATCGCCGGCCTGCAGTACCTCTCCTCGCTCCCCGAGAACGCCGATCGCACGGCGATCGCGACCCTGATGAGCAAGCTCTCACGGGGGGCCTCCAGCGAGCCGAGCCAGGTCGCCGTCGACCAGTCCGAGACGAACGAGGTGCTGGCCCTGGTCAGCCGAGCGGTCGAGACGGGCGTCCAACTCGAGTTCGACTACCGGGGCACGCGCGGAGCCGCCGAACGGCGGCGGGTCGACCCCCTGCGTGTCGAGTCCGTCGACGCCGACTGGTACCTCCGCGCCTGGGACCACCTCCGCGAGGCCCTCCGCACCTTCCGGCTCGATCGCGTGGGTGCGCCCGCGCTCACCACGACGCCGATCACGCACCGGGCGACCGACGTCACGTTGCCCGAGACGCTGTTCGAGGGTTCGCCCGACGATCTGCTGGTCGTCCTCGACCTCGACGCGGCGGCGGCGCCACTGCTCGCCGACTACGGTCCCGACGAGCCCGAACCGCTCGCCGACG
>Ga0265798_10012467_pt1 | contig 10253 bp, 10 predicted proteins | sample P3T30metagenome_FD_192430 | JGI IMG/M metagenome (GOLD analysis project Ga0265798, IMG submission 192430) | Plant litter microbial communities from East Loma Ridge, Irvine, California - P3 T30 | ecosystem: Environmental > Terrestrial > Plant litter > Unclassified | place: USA: California...
ACACTTTCTTAATGCTGTTGGTGCATTAAACATTTGTGCTTACATTTGCAGTCCTTATGCAAAAAACGGTTAACATATTAAATAAGCGCGCACGGTTTGATTACGAGATAATCGAGAAGTATACGGCGGGCATTGTACTGGCAGGATCTGAGATAAAATCCATAAGGCTGGGCAAGGCATCTATTGCCGAAAGCTTTTGCGAATTTCATAACCATGAGCTGTTTGCCATCAATACCAATATAGAAGAGTATACCTTTAGCCGCAATTTTGGGCATTCTGCCAAAAGCGAACGCAAGCTGCTGCTGAACAAAAAAGAGCTTAAAAGCCTTTTAAAAAGCGTTCAGAACCAAGGGTTGACAATTATCCCGCTACGGTTGTTCACTAACGAAAAAGGTATTGCAAAGCTTGATATTGGCCTTTGCCGCGGTAAGAAAAACTACGACAAACGCGAAACCATGAAAGAGCGCGACACCAAACGCGACCTGGACAGGATTAAGAAAGAATATAAATAGAAAAAGCCATCGTAATGATGGCTTTTTGCTTATACTACATCTCCGCCACAGCGGAATTAATTTTTATTTTCTAAAAGCGGCACAAACCTAAATTCGCCTAACTCGTGTTTTTCAAACTGGGTTTCGCTTTTACGTATCAGTAGTGTCATAATCTGGGCTTCGTTCTCACCGCCCACGGGTATAACCAGCCTGCCCCCTATTTTTAGCTGCGCCATAAGTGGCTTGGGTATCATGGGTGCCCCTGCGGTTACAATTACGCTATCAAACGGGCCGTAGTTGGGCAGGCCTTTGTAGCCATCGCCAAAAGAAAGGTGCTTGGGCCTTATACCCAGCTTAGGCAATAGTAATGATGTAGTTTTAAACAGTTCGTTCTGCCTTTCTACGCTGTATACTTTGGCGCCCATCATGTATAAAACCGCCGTTTGGTAGCCCGATCCGGTACCAATTTCCAAAACCTTATGGTCTTTCTCAACCTGCAACAACTGGCTCTGGAAAGCTACCGTGTAGGGTTGCGATATGGTTTGCCCCGCACCTATCGGGAAAGCTTTGTCCTGGTAGGCGTAATCTTCAAAACTTGAATTAAGAAAAAGGTGCCTCGGAATTTTTTTAATCGCTTCCAGCACATTTTTGTCGGTAATGCCTTTTTGCTGTAGTACGCTTACCAATTGATTACGAAGTCCCTGATGTTTGGCGGTGTCTTTCAAAGCAGAAATATTGTTGAGTGGTAAAAATAGTGAAGAAATTGTTAAATTCCCAAACCCGGCAGTAACTTTAATAACAAAAATAAACGCAGGCTTACACGTGTTTTGAGGCCTATTTTTTGGAAATTGATTGTAAATAATCTTATTTTTGATAAAAATATATTCTTATGCTAAAAGTTGGCGTTTTGGGCGCGGGCCATCTGGGAAAGATACACCTGCGTTTGCTAAACCAGTCCCAAAAATATGAGCTTGTTGGTTTTTATGATCCTAACAGCGATAATGCAGATAAAGTTGCACATGAATTTGGATACAAAAAATTTGATACAATAAGCGAACTTATAGCCGCTGTAGATGTTGTAGATATAGTTACCCCTACCCTTTCGCACTACGATTGCGCCATAGATGTTATAAAAGCCGGCAAACATCTTTTTATAGAAAAACCCATTGCCAATACTGTTGCTGAAGCCGAAGAAATTATGCTGCTTGCCAAAGAGCACAATGTAAAAGGCCAGGTAGGCCACGTAGAGCGTTTTAACCCCGCTTTTACGGCTACCAAACACAAGATAGAAAACCCAATGTTTATTGAAACGCACCGTTTAGCAGAGTTTAACCCGCGCGGAACGGATGTTCCGGTGGTTCTTGACCTTATGATACACGATATTGATGTGATATTAAGCGTGGTAAAATCTAAAGTGCAAAATATTTATGCCAGTGGGGTATCTGTAATTAGCGATACTCCGGATATTGCCAACGCCCGCATTGAGTTCGAAAATGGCTGTGTGGCCAACCTTACCGCCAGCCGCATCTCTATGAAAAACATGCGTAAATCGCGCTTTTTCCAGAAAGATGCCTACATCTCTGTCGACTTTTTAGACAAGGTGTGCGAGGTAGTTAAGATGAAGGATGCACCCGAAGTTCCGGGCGATTTTGATATGATACTGCAAAACGCAGAAGGCATAAAAAAACAAATTTATTTTGATAACCCCGATGTTGAGGCCAACAATGCTATTTTAGACGAGCTTGAAACCTTTGCCGAAGCCATAAACAACAACACTACCCCGGTAGTAACGCTGGAAGACGGCACCGAAGCACTACGCGTGGCCCACAGAATTATTGAGTGTTTTAAAAGTTAATACATGCTACAGGCCAATATACTTATAGATGTTAAGCAGCTTATAGCCAAGGCTAAAGAGGGTGCTATACGTTCTGTAGATCATCATCGTACCGTAATGTACTGGCATATTGGCGAGCGTATTTTTAACGAAGAACAGCAAGGCCAGGACAGGGCCGATTATGGTACCTACCTGATAAAATATTTATCTGAAGAATTACAGCCCGAATTTGGAAGTGGGTTTTCTTACAGAAATTTGAATTGGTATCGACAGTTTTACCGAACATTTCCAATTGTGTCCGCACTGCGGACACAATTGAGTTGGACTCATTATAAGACACTTACAAGCATCGATAATAACGATAAAAGAGAGTATTACATTGCCGAAACCGTAAAGAATAATTGGTCGGTAAGGCAAATGGAACGCCAGATAAACAGCCAGCTTTACGAAAGGCTATTATTAAGTAACGATAAAGAAAGTGTTTTGGCTGTAGCCCGAAACGAAAAACTTCCATCGAAGCCCGAAGAAATTATAAAAGACCCTATGATTTTAGAATTTTTAGGGCTACGCCGCGAAAGTGCTTACTACGAAAAAGACCTGGAGCAAGCTATTATTACCCACTTACAGGATTTTCTTTTAGAACTGGGTAACGGCTTTTCTTTTGTAGCACGCCAAAAAAGAATCCATTTAGATGGCGATGAGTTTTTTGCCGACCTGGTATTTTACAATCGCATTTTGCAGTGTTCTGTAATTTTCGAAATCAAAACACATAAACTTACCCACGAAGATCTCGGTCAGCTGCAAATGTATGTCAACTATTTTGACAGGGTAGAAAAACTGGAGCACGAAAAGCCAACAATAGGTATTTTGCTTTGCGCCGATAAAAATAATGCCGTTGTAAAATTTTCGTTACCCCAAGACAATACAGCAATACTGGCAAGCCAGTATAAACTTATACTCCCTACAGAGGAGCAGCTTTTAGATGAAATCAGGAAAGAAATAGACATCATATCTCATAGCCAAAATGACATCTAAATTTAAATATACTGCCTTTATATCAGTACTTTATTTAGTATTTGTAGTGCTGATTATTTTTTGGCATGTAAGCATCTTTAAAAGTTTTTTTACAACCATACATGCCGGTAAAATTGTTTACATTATTGCAGGCATTGGGGCGTTATCTTTATACAATTCCTTTAGAAATAAGATAGTTAAAGTTTCTTTTGATGACTATAGCCTAACTGTCAAAAGGTATTTTGGATTGGGGAAACTACACAAATATTACCTAAACGATGTTACAGGGTATTTTACATCGAGCGTGCTGGGCAGGTACTCCCGCCACAACTATATCTATATAATGGTGGGTACCAAAAAGGTGGCTAAAATATCGGCACAATACCATTCTAATTTTAACGAGATAAGCCCTTACATACAACGCAACCTGGCTTATCTGGGCGACATTGAAACCAATGTAATTACAGAGATCGTAGATTTTGCAAACTAACCAAACTAACATACAAACAAACTTATCATGAAAAACATAGCAGTAATAGGCGCCGGAACCATGGGCAACGGCATAGCACACACCTTTGCACAAAGCGGGTTTAGCGTTAAGCTTATTGATGTATCAGAAAAATCGTTAGATAAAGGTATGGCTACCATTGCCGCCAACCTAGAGCGCATGGTTGCCAAAGGCACCATTACTAACGAAGACAAAATGAAAACCATAAACAACATTATTACCTATACAGATATTAAAGATGGTGTGGTAAATGTTGACCTTGTGGTTGAGGCCGCTACCGAAAACGTAGACCTTAAACTTAAGATATTTAGAGACCTTGATGCGTTTTGCGATGCCAATACCATACTGGCTACCAACACGTCATCTATATCTATTACGCAAATAGCGGCGGTTACCAACAGGCAGGACAAGGTTATTGGCATGCACTTTATGAACCCCGTGCCTATTATGAAACTGGTAGAAATTATCCGTGGGTACAATACTACCGATGAAGTTACCAAGTCTATAATGAAGCTGTCGGAAAAATTAGGTAAAGTGCCTGTAGAGGTTAACGATTACCCGGGTTTTGTAGCTAATCGCATACTGATGCCTATGATTAACGAGGCTATAGAAACGCTTTACAACGGTGTTGCCGGCGTGTACGAAATAGACACTGTAATGAAGTTAGGTATGGCACACCCTATGGGTCCGCTACAATTGGCTGATTTTATAGGGTTAGATGTTTGCCTCTCAATACTGCACGTAATGCACGATGGTTTTAAAAACCCTAAATATGCCCCATGCCCATTATTGGTAAACATGGTAAGGGCCGGTAAGCTCGGCGTAAAATCAGGCGAAGGTTTTTACGATTATTCAGAGAGTAAGAAGGCTGAGAAAGTGGCTTACAAGAAGTAGTATTTACTGGTCAGTTGTTCCATTTCGACCGCAGGGAGAAATCTCACATCTTGTCGAGATTTCTCCCTGCGGTCGAAATGGAACAACACTTTACGTACACGAACCCGCAACTCACAAACCCTAACAAAAAACAAACTTTGGCAAAAATAGTCCCTTTTAAAGCAGTTCGCCCGGCACGCGATAAGGTAAGCCTAGTTACATCACGCTCTTACGATGAGTACAGCCCTGCCGAACTGGCTTCGCAACTGGACTATAACCCATTCTCGTTTTTACACATCTTAAAACCGGCGTACATCAACCAGCAAAAAGCTTCGGCAGAAACCAGGTTTAAATCGGTTCACACCAAATACCAGGAATTTAAAGACGAACAGGTACTAAAGCAGGAAGCCGGCGCTGTGTTTTACGTGTACGAAATTCAGAGTAAAAACAGGGTATTTACCGGTATTATTGCCGGCACATCTATAGAAGATTATCAAAATAACGTGATTAAAAAGCACGAAGATACCCTACCCTACCGTGTAGAGTATTTTAAAGATTACCTGCACCAAACAGGCTTTAATACAGAGCCGGTGCTTATTACCTACCCCGAAAAACCCGAACTGCAACAGTGGATACATACTCGCAAGCAAAAGCGCCCGCTGTATTTATTTTCGTCGCTTAACCGCGATAAGCATACGCTGTGGCGCGTTAAAGATGAAGTGGAGATACAATGGCTGCAAAAACAGTTTGAGGGCATAGAGAGCCTGTACATTGCCGATGGGCACCACAGGTCGGCATCGGCAGAGTTGTTGTACGAGCAGGATAAGGCTTCCGGTAACTGCAACCTTAACTACTTTATGAGCTTTTTAATTGCCGAAACAAATTTGCAGATATTTGAATACAACCGCATTATTCATGACCTTAACGGGCTAACTAAAGACCAATTTTTAAAAGCGCTTTCTAAAGATTTTACGGTTACCAATAAGCATCTGGAACTTTGGAAACCCGAGGAGAAATTCAGCTTTGGTATGTACCTGCATGGAGAGTTTTATGCACTGCAGTTAAAGAATACTGAGTTTGATTCGGTTTTAGAAGCATTGGATGCTCAGATATTGTATGAAAAAGTACTGCAACCGTTGTTAGGCATCAGCGATTTACGTAACGATGAACGCATAGAATATATACCGGGAAACAAACCCATTACTCTTATTAAAGAACTGATAGACAATGGCGAGTACCAAGTGGGTTTTATGCTGTATCCCGCCAGTATTGCAGAGATTAAGCAACTGGCTGACAACAATTTAATTATGCCACCAAAAAGCACGTATATTGAGCCTAAATTCAGGAGTGGGCTGGTGGTTTATGAGTTGTGAGTTGCTAGGTGTGAGTCTCAATCAAAAGCATTTTTGTCATTCCGAGGAACGAGGAATCTCAGAGTAAATTATAAAAAGCTCGCGAAGAAAGCAAAGGTTCTCAAGGAAAAAGGGATTCTTCGGCTCCGCTGCGCCTGCCTGCCGGCAGTCAGGCTGCGCTCAGAATGACAAAAACCTAACTATATCTTTACTTCTTTGAGGTAAGGTTCAATACACCTTTCTCCAAACCGTTTCCGGTAACTTCTAACTGGATATCACCTGACTCTTTACCTGATTGTACCAGAACAACCAACTTACCGCTAAAGAGTTTCATGGTTGGTTTATGGAAAATCTCTAATGAAGTCGCATCACCGTTACAGGCTGCCCTGTAAGTACCTGCGCCACTCACTTTAAAATTAAGCTGGTTGGTAGCCGTTGGGCACGGATTGCCTTTTTCATCAACCACACTTACCGTTACAAAAGAGATATCCTCGCCATCGGCAGTTAAGGTTTTCCTGTCGGCATCTAAAACCAAATGATGCGGTTTTCCGGCGGTATGAATTTCTTTTTCAGCTACGGGTTTGCCGTTTCTATCAAGGGCAACTACTTTAAGAGTTCCCGGTTCATATTTTACGTCCATCCACATAAGGCGGTACCTGTTTTGTGGCGTGGCTTTGCTCTTTTTCTGGATACCCATACTCTTGCCATTTACAAAAAGTTCGGCGCTATCGTAATTGGTGTATACAAAAACCGGTGTAACCTCGCCTTCACGGCCTTCCCAGTTCCAGTGTGGTAGTATGTGCAGGGTTTCATCTTTGGTGTTCCAGCGGCTCCTGTACAGGTAAAAACGATCCTTAGGCAAACCCGCAAGATCGGCCATACCAAAGTAAGAACTGCGCGACGGCCATTTCTCATCATACGGGGTTGGCTCGCCAAGATAGTCAAAGCCAGTCCATACAAACTCGCCTATAACCCAGGGCTTATCATCCTGTAAAACAAAATCTTCATCGGGCACGTTACTCCAGCTGCACGCCTCAAGGTCGTAAGATGACGTTTGAAAATCATCATACTGTTTTTCTTTAGCCTGCACCACCGGAAATTTATAAATACCGCGAGAACTTACTGTAGAAGCCGTTTCAGACCCTAATATAAACCCTTGCGGGAAAGCCTTGTAAGCATCTTCATAAAGGTGTACTCTATAGTTAAGACCCGGTACATCTAACAATGCCCCAAAACCCGACTCCATAGTTTGTTTTACCTGGTCCATACCCACAGTAACCGGACGTGTAGGGTCTTCCCTATGAAAAACATCCTGCAAAAATTTCGCCCTTGTAAGGCCTTCGGCACCATATTGGTCAGGTACCTCGTTACCACTACTCCACATTACAATACACGGATGGTTGCGGGTTGCCCTAACCAGGTTTACAATATCTTTTTCGGCATATTCCTCAAAAAAGCGGTGATAGCCGTTTTCAACTTTAGGCTTAGCCCACTCGTCAAAGCTCTCAGCAAGGAATATAAAGCCCATCTCATCGGCCAGTTCCAGCTGCTCCATAGAAGGCATATTATGCGAACTTCGAATAGCGTTACAACCAAGATCTTTTAAAATAGCCATTTGCCTCCGTAGCGCCGCCTTATTTACCGCAGCCCCAAGCGGGCCAAGATCGTGGTGAAGGCACACCCCTTTAAACTTTGTTATCTTTCCGTTAAGGCTAAAGCCCTTTTGCGGCTCGTACTTAATTTCGCGTATGCCAAATTTTGTAGTTTCCTCATCTTTTAAAACATCGCCTGCATACAGTTGTGTAACGGCAGTGTATAAATAAGGAGTTTCCGGACTCCAGAGATGGGGTTCAGAGATTACTAAATTTTGCTCAAAGCCTTGATCTACTGCATCACTTTTCTGTGAAGCGACCTCTCTCCCTGTAGCATCCAGTATTTTTGTTACCAAATAAATACTGCTGCCCGAAGCTTTTGTTTTAATGTTTACCGTTGCGGCATTGCTGGCAATAGTTGGCGTAGTTATATAGGTAGACCACTGCTCAAAACTCTCCTGGTTTTTAACCACAATATTTACCTTGCGGTACAAGCCAGCACCCGGATACCAGCGCGAAGAATACTCCCTGTTGGTAAGCTGCACGGCAAGTGTATTTTCACCCGCTATCAGGTCCTTACTAATGTCGATATAAAAATAGGCGTAGCCATATGCCCACTGCCCTACTTTTTTACCGTTTAAATATACATGTGGCTCGCTCATGGCGCCTTCAAAAACCAGAAGCGCTTTTTTGCCTTCTGTAAATTCGGGCAGGGTAAAGCTCTTGCGGTACCAGCCTGTGCCTATGTGGGGCAGGGCTCCGGTACGGCCGGTTTTCTCGGTAGCTTCTTTTTCACCGTTTTGTACAATGGCCACTTTTTGCATGTCCCATTTTTTATCAAAGGGGCCATAAATAGCCCAGTCGTGCGGCACACTTACCTTTTCCCAACCCGAGTCATTAAAGTCGGTTGCAAAAGCATCGCCTTTTACTTCTTTAGAAAACTTCCAGCCGTCTGACAACGTAACAGTTTTTCTTGGAGAAGCTGAATCTGAAGTTGTTGAACATCCGCTAAGCACAAGCATTAACGAAAAAAACAGCGCGCATATCTGCAATTTAATGGTTACCACTTTCATTTGGTATAAAATTTTGTAGTTGTAATTCTTCATAGCGGCAAAAACCTACCACTACCTACCTGTTATAAACAGCAACGCAAAATACGCAATAAACCACAATAAAATTGCTGAATAATCTAAAAAATCGTTTTCATTTGGTTAGCGTTCTCTTATCTTTGGCGTATGGGAGTTGGTCTGGATATTAGGTATAGCAGTTGCAAATGAAAAGTATTGAGGAAATTATAGGTGGTGAAGAAATATTATGGCAAGGCATTCCCAAAAAAGGCTTTCAACTTGTAATGGAAGATTTACTAATTATACCATTCATCTTTATATTTGGTTTCGTTGTGGGCACAATTATTATAATAAATCCAAAACCTTTTACTTATTTTGGGTTTTTGTTTTACGCTATAGGAGGGTTTGCAATTTACAGAAGATATATCACTGATATCATTTCAAGGAAGAAAAGTCACTATATTATAACATCAAAAAAAGTAGTTTTAAATAAAAATGGTAGATTTATAATATTCCCTTATGAACGCATAAAAACTGTTTCTTTTAAGGAACATCCATTTAGTTTTAAATACGGATCGGTTATTATCGGAAAGGAACAAAATATTTTTGGAGATAATAATGAGTCGTTTCATTATCCGGTGCGCGGTGGCCTGAATTTAAAACGTGACGAATATGCCATTGATTTTATAACCGACTATAAAGAAGTTTATAACCTAATTATGCTGAACATAAAACAGGCTTAAAGAAAAAATACCATGTCAATACAAAATAACATATCCGAAATAAAAGCCACAATACCTCAGCATGTTACCCTTGTAGCTGTGAGCAAAACCTGGCCGGTGCCCGATTTGATGGACGCTTACAACGCCGGCCAGCGTATTTTTGGTGAGAACAAGATACAGGAAATGGCCGATAAGCAGGAGCAAATGCCCAAGGATATTGAGTGGCACATGATAGGCCATGTACAAAGTAATAAAGTAAAATACATGGCGCCGTTTGTTACGCTGGTGCATGGTGTTGACAGCCTTAAGCTACTGGCCGAAATAAATAAACAGGCCAAAAAACATGGCAGGGTTATTGACTGCTTATTGCAAATGCACATTGCTGAGGAGGACACCAAATTTGGCCTTGATGAAACCGAACTTAACGAACTGTTGGCGTCGGGTGAATTTAAAGCAATGGAAAACATAAAGGTTATTGGCCTTATGGGCATGGCAACTTTTACAGAAGATGAGCAACAGATAAGGAAAGAATTTACACATTTGCAGTCGGTTTTTGCTGCGTTGGGCAGCCGACCCGAAACTTTTAACTTTAAACCCGAAACCCTAAGCATGGGCATGAGTGGCGATTACCTGCTGGCTATTGAATGCGGAAGCACAATGGTGCGCATTGGCAGCAGTATTTTTGGACATCGATAAAAAACATGGTTTTGATTTACGAACTTCGTATATTTATACCTTAAAATTCAAATATTTTTTTTTTGTACGCAATACTTGACATAGAGACGACGGGAGGACAATTT
>Ga0265798_10012468_pt1 | contig 10253 bp, 13 predicted proteins | sample P3T30metagenome_FD_192430 | JGI IMG/M metagenome (GOLD analysis project Ga0265798, IMG submission 192430) | Plant litter microbial communities from East Loma Ridge, Irvine, California - P3 T30 | ecosystem: Environmental > Terrestrial > Plant litter > Unclassified | place: USA: California...
TGGGTCATCCCGACACGAAGGGCGGCACATGCCACGCAAGACGGAGCGGAAGAACACCGACCTGGTGGGCCGCACCCTCCAGGACCTCGCCCCTGGGCTGAACCCCGCGCCGCACGACGTGCCCTGCCACATCGTGCGCGAGACGCACGCAGGCATCCGAGTCGAGATGCCCTACGGCCACGTCTACCTGTACCGGTGCCAGATGCACTGGTGGGCCCGAGTGCTCTTCGGTGACCCCAGCGACGCTGCCGTCATCCCCACGGAGGCGCTCGCGCACCTGAAGGCCTTCGACTTCGGCCCCCAGCGCGGAGGCCCACAGGAGAACGCGATCACGCTCGCCTACGCCATGGAGATGGCCGTCACCGCATGGCGCGAGTCGCAGACCGCCCACGGCGACACCGAGAGCAACCCGGCTGCCGCGCCGGGGCTGATCCCCGAGCCCGAGCTGCCAGCCGAGACCCCCGCCCCGGCCCCCGTCGTCGCTCCCGATGACGGGGACGAGGCGCGCGCGGAGCGGCTACTCGACGAGGCGACGACGATCATCGCCGACGGCCGAGCGGGAGCGGGCGTCTCCACGGCGCTCGACTTCGACATCTTCTGCGACCGCGACGTCGTCGCCCACCCCGCCGTCATGGTCCTGCACGACGAGAGCGGGGGCGCCATCGCCTACCTCTGCCGCGGCTACTGGGTTACCCGCGCCTTCGGGGCGGACATCGGCGACCTCATCCATAGCACTGACTTCGAGGTCGCCCGTCAGGCCATTCGGGGGCTCCACAAGAGCACGAGCGAGCAGGACCTTGGCCCGGCCAGGCTGCACGAGATGGACGTCGCGGCAGTGTTGGTCAACAGGGTCGCACGCAGCCTGACCTAGGCGGCCTGAGAGTCAGGGATGGGAGGCAATCACCCTCCCTTCAAGACCAGAACCTAGATTCACAACCTGCTATCCTGAGGCGTGACTTCGACTCGTTCTGATGCTTCGATTGAGGACCACGGTCTTCGACAACTCCTCCGCAATGGCACCGCCAGAGGCCTAATCCTCCGGGTCCTGCTGACGCGGGTCGCAACGTCCGGTTTCGGAACGGCCGTCGCAACGCTGGTTGCGATCGAGCCGTTCATCACCATCGGGCCCGGATGGGACGCGGGTCTAACGGGGCTCGCCGCCCTGGGCATCATCTCGGCCAGCGGCGCGGCCGCCGCCCTCATCTCGAACGGTGTCGGCCAGCGACTCGTGGAGCGGTTCGGCGTTCGGCGCACCCTCGGCGTAGCCGCCGCAGCGCAGGCGGCCTTGGCCATCACTACGGCCACACTGATCGCCACCGTGGGTCTCGTCGGCTCCGGGCTTCTCGGATTGACCCTCCTGACCTTCGCGTTCGCCGTCACGACGCCGGGAATCAGCGCGCTGGCACGCGGCTGGTGGTTCGTCGTCGGACTGCCCGAACCCCTGGCCCGCCGCGGGGGGGTGCTCGAACCGACACTGTCCGCCGCTGCATGGGTCGTCGGGCCCGCTCTGGCGGCGCCGCTCGTGCTCCTGAGCCCCTGGGTGGTCGCAGGCTTCGCTGCGTCGGCGGTTGCGGGCTGGCTCCTCTTGGGAGGGCTCCCCAACCTCCAGGTCTCGGCGAAGAGAAGGGTTGCCATCGGCAAGCTCGATGGCCTGACCGACTGGTGGATGTCACTGTCGTACTCGCTCTACCACGTGGCGCGAGCGCTCCTCGGGGCCGGGTCGACCGCAGTCCTCGTGGGCGCGGGGCAGCCCGGACTGGTCGGTGCGGCCAGCTCTGCGCCGTCGGCAGGGCACATCATCGGCGGCCTGGCGTTTGCGTCTCGAAAGGACCCGGATCGAAACCTCCTCGGAGCCGTTTGGCGTGGACTGGTGGGCCAGGGCGCGCCCACGCTCCTGCTGGTCGTCGCCTTTGCTCTCTGGCCTCAGCCGGGAGTCATCGCCGCCGGAGCGCTGCTGGTTGGCGGCGGCGCGCTCATCGGCATCCTGAAAGCCCCCGTGGCGTCCGCCGTGTACCCGCTCGCCGAGGCAACCCGTCCCCACCTGTCCCCAGGGTCATCCGCGGCCGTTATGACTCAGGGAATCACCATCGGGGGATTCGTCGGCCCTCTGCTGGGCACCTTCATCATCAGCACGGTGGGGGCCGTGTGGCTCTTGCCCGCATCCGTCCTTGCACTCGGGCTCTGTGGCCTCGGAATCACGGCCGACGAGCGCGTCACGAGGTCGGCGCGTCTTCGCGGCGTGGACTTGGCGGGAGCGCAATGACCACTGGGCGACTCGCGCCTTCGGGGCGGGCGTCGGCGCACTCATTCACAGCGCCGACTTCGAGGTCGCCCGTCAGCCCATCCGGGGTCTCCCCAAGAGCGCGAGCGAGACGGGCCTGGCGCCCGCGCGACTGAACGAGGTCGACGTGGCCGCGATCCTGGTCAACCACGTGGCCAGGGGCGCGTAACCGAGGAGCCGACCGCCTTGGGGTCGGGGTGGGAGGCACGACGCGAGAGCGAGCCGCGCCGAGCGCGACCAGGCGCGCGACCTAGCCCTCGAAGGGCTCGATGCTCGCGAACTCGAACCAACGGTCGACCTGGCGCCCTGTCACCATGTAGGCCGAGCCCTTCGAGACGGCTGCGGCTCCGGGAAAGAGCGGGCCGGTGACCATGAACCGGGCCGGGATGCCAGTCTCTTTCGCCACGAACTCGATCAGGCCGATCGACCCCGGGATCGCGGTGTTCTCCGAGATCGACACGATGTCGGCGACGAGGACGATCCGCTTCTCCGGCTCGGGGGTGGGCGCCTGTCGGCGCTTCGCCTCAGCGGTGCTGGTGCTCATCTGAACTCACTCTCCTCGTGGCCACCACTTGGCCTAGTTCTACAGTACACGTAGAACCGCGAGGCGTCCACGGGGTTACCTCGACCGCTAGACGTTTTGAAGCGAAGCGGGTACTGTAAGCATCGGCGTCGGAACCGGGCGCCGCCTCTCGAAAGGTCGCTCATGCGAGCCGCTGTGAAGCATCCCCCGCAGGATGACCAGCTCGACTTCGCCGCGCTCGGTGTCGACGAGCGGGGCACGGGCTGGACTGCGGGCGGCACGCTGACCGCGCGCCGCGTCGAGGTGGCCGCCAGCGCGCTTCAGGAGCTGAGCCCGGATACTCCAGCCTGGCGCGTGGGTCTCATCGCGACGCTTGCCGCGCGCGCTTGGCGCGAGGGCTCCCGCGACCGCGCGGCACGACACCTCGCCGCGCTGCTCGACGACAAGGGACAGGGGCGCATCCTCTCACTGCTCGACCCAGCCACGCAGGCCGACAGAGACGAGCTTCCCGCTGCGGCGTGACGCAATGCTTTCATCGTGTACTGTGGAAGTAGGCCTGAGGGACAGGCCACGAAAGGGACCCATGTCGACCGCGACCGCCGCACGTGCCACCAAGACCGCCTCCGAGAACCTCCAGGCGCTCCGCAAGGCACCCACTGTCCTCGATCTCGACGCAGGGACGCTCGTGCGCTCCGTCGCTCTCGGGCGGGGCTACCTCGGAGAGTTCGTCTACGCCGAGCTGCGCATCCAGCACAACGTCAGCCGCGGTCGCATCGTCGCCACGATCGCGCGCCGACTGCGCCGCCCGACCTCCATCCACCTGAGCCAGCCCGTCGTCGACCGCGAGTACGCCTCGACGCGCCTGGCCGACGCCCCCATGGGCAACGGCACGCTGACGGAGCACCTGAACGCCGCGCTCGGGACGGCCATCCGCGTCCTGCTGTCGCCCGAGGCCGCCCCCTACGTCGAGACGATCCTGGCGCCCGCCCATGAGGCGGACACCTGGCAGGCAGGCGTTGCCACCGAGGCCCGCTAGGCCCTGCGATCGTGCACCGCGGGGGGCCTGTGTCCGTGTGGCATAATTGTTTCGAGACCGAAAGAGATGTGCCATGCCCGAACTGACTGCACGCGAGGTTGCCGACCGTTTCGATGTCTCACCCACGTGGATCACCGTGCTCGCGCGCCGCGGCGAGTTCACTGGGCGGCAACTCGCAGACGGCACCTGGCTCATAGACTCCGACTCGCTCCACGACTTCGCGAACTCCCACCAGAGGGGGCGTGGCCGCAACTGGGCGCCCCTCACGGCGTGGTCGATGCTGATGAGCCTCTCCGGCGAGCCTGAACTGGCGGCGACGCCGCAGTCCACGATTGCGCGGATGCGACGGCGGATCGAGGTCTCGCCCGCTGAGGTGATCGCCCGCCGAGTCTCCACCCGAGTCCGTTGGCGTCGCTTTACCGCCGACGATCCAGAGCGCCTGCTGCTCGCCGTGGTGAGGACCGGCCAGACTGCCGCAGCTCGCGTCAGCGCCAATCTGACGGCGCCGACTTCGATCATCCAGGGCTACGCCCCGCCCGGCGGAATCGCAGCTCTGATGGAGGACCACCTCCTCCTGGAGGCCCCGCGCGGCGAGGTGATGCTGGCCGAGGTTCAGCCCGAGGTCCCGCTCTCGCTGCCGTTCGCGCCCGCCGGGGTGATTGCTGCGGACCTTGCCGTGAGCCCGGGAGCCCGTGAACGCGCAGCGGGGCTCAGGCTTCTCGACGAGATGAGGGCGCAGTGGCTGGCGGGCGGTTCGAGGTAGGCCTGGGCGGCTGACCCGTTGCGCCGGTGTATATACAGCTGCTACAGTACACACATGAACGCACCCGTCACGAACGTCGCCCACCTGATCGAGACGCAGTCGCACGCCCGCCTCGTCGAGCGCGGACAGCGCCTGCTCGCTGACATGGAGCGCACTGCCGACGAGGTTCGCCTCAGCCTCGCGACGCTCTCGGACCCGGAGGCGATGGCCAACACGTCGCGCCTGGCCGTCGTCGGCGATGTCGTCGGACGACTGAACAAGGACCTGGGTGGCTACGGCATGGAGCTGCTCCTCCGCATCGCAGCCGAGGCCGACGGCCTGGCTGACCGACGCATCGGCGGCGAAGAGGGTTGGACGGCTGGGCGCGAGTCCGTCGGCGCCGACCTGATCCGCGCCCGTGACGGCGACGGCATCCAGATGGAGCCCACGCCGAACCCCTACGCCGTGACCTCCATCCCCGCCACGCTGGGCGACCTCGACCAGCGCGTACTGGCGTTCCTGCGGGCACACTCCGGGCGTCGCTCCGTGCCCCACGGCCGCCTGGACACGTGGCCCCGGGACGTCAAGTCGCTCCGCACCCGCCTGGAGGCTGGGAGGACCCTCGCAGAGGCGCACGCCACCGGCCTGAACGTCTACGCCATCGTCCGCGAGGTGGGCGAGGCCATCGAGACGGACGCCTCTGACGCGATCGGCACCGAGCGGCGCGCGATCATCGACCTCCTGGGTGACGCCTACGGCGCCCCGCTGGCCAACTGATGGCCGAGCAGCAGCGCATCGTCGTGCGCGAGACCATCCGCAGCCGCGACCTCCACGGCGAGGATGCCGTGCGGTTCCACCTCATCGACCGCAGCGAGCCCCGGGACGACACCGGCGTGGCCATCCTCTGCGGCGGCCAGATCGTCCTGCCGCCACCCACCGAGAAGGTGCCGACCTCCGAGGTGTGCGGGGACTGCCTAGCGGGCCGCGTCACGATCTGATGGCGACGACCAAGGTGCGAGCGTTCCGCATCGGGGATGACCCGTACGACGCCGCAGCGGCACGCTCGCGCCAGCCCGGGGAGCCGACCCTGACCGAGGTGGTCCGCGCCGCCCTCGCGTCGTTCGCGGCAGGTTCGTCCATCGAGGAGATCGAGCGCGAGGCTGCCGCTGGCCGACATGAAGGGCGAGGTGCAGGAAGTCCGAGTTGACGAGTCGACGTGGGGTGTGTACTGTAGCAATCAAGAGGGGCCGAGGGACGGCGCCGAGAGAGGCAACAGTGAAGATCGCAGACCTGACCGTCGGCACGAAGTACGCCATCGACGGCACGAGCACCCACACCGCGCAGCCCGCCATCCTGCTCGACGTGACCCGTCCCGTCGAGTTCCAGCAGACGTCGTCGAGCGCCTCCGCGCCCCACGCTCTGCGTGACCGCAGCGGTGGCGTGAAGCGCTACCTCATGCTCGTCAGCGACGAAGCGACCTTCCGCCGCATCGGAACCGACTTCGACTACAGCACCCTCACGGCGGAGGCGCTGATCGGCGAGGGTCAGTTCTCCCCGCTCCTGCCCCAGGGCACGTTCCTTCGGTGCGTGGCCCCGACGAAGATCGACGAGCCCTACGCGGACTTCGCCGAGCGTCGGGACGCCGAGGCCGCGGAGGCCCGGGCGCTCCTGGATGCAGTGCGTCGGGCCCGCGCTGAGCGCGAGCCTCGGTTCGACGCGGTCGAGGCCGACCTCGACGCCCTCGGCATCGTCGCCCGCTCCGACCGTTCGGAGGCGGTCGTCAAGCTCTCCCTCCTGGAGATCGAGAAGCTGATCGCCCTGGCGAAGAAGTAGGCAGCACCACCCGAGAGCCCCGCCGGACCCCCGGCGGGGCTCTTGGTCGTCGTAACGCGCGTTAGCCAGGGATGATGGAGGCATGCGCACCGCCGACGTCGACCCGACCGTGATCTACGCCTACGAGAAGCGCGAGGGTGGGGGAGTGCAGGCCACCCGAGTCCTCAGCACCACCGTGCGCGTGAGGCCCGTGCTCGACTGGCAGAAGACCATCGAGGCCGGGCGGTACACCGGCACGCGCATGTACCTCGGCATCCAGGGCCCGTACGCGGCCATGATCGCCCTCAGAGACCGCATCGACGCCCTCGACGCCGCCGAGCGCATCGGCCGCATGCCAGAGCCGCTCCGGGCGCCCGGGGGGGCGCTCTTGCACTTCGTCGCCGTCGTGCCAGCTCGCCTCCGCGGCCCCTACGCCGAGTACCGCGAAGGGGACACGGTAACCCTGCCCGCAGGAGGCGACGCGAGTCTCGACGGGTCGAGGCAGGCATGGGCCCGACGCGCGCTCGACGTCGAGGCGGAGATGCGCCACCGCAGCCTCCCGATCGTCGTCCGGCTGGACGCGGATGAGGTGGTCACGAGCCTGCCCGCCATGGAGCAGCTCCTCGTGCTGACCTGACGGTCGTCGTAACGCCCGTTGCGCTAGCGCTGTAGCAGGGCGAGGCGCGAGACGCAAACTGGCAGACCATGTACTGTGGATGGGCGATACGCCGACGCGCTCGTGACGCCAGCAGAAACAGGTCCCGCATGACTACCCACCCGGACGGCTACGAGCGTCGCGGCATCGCGCCTCGGGATGGGGTGGACCCCGTGATCGTGGGGCTGCCCATCGCGTTCGAGCTGCACGGCGAGCACTTCGCCGATCGCCTCGTGAAGCACCAGTCCCTCCGAGGGGACGTGATCCTGAAGGGCGATCCGCCGCCGACGCCGAACCAGATCGCTGCGGTCCTCGACGCTCTGTCCAACCAGGGCTTCACCATGCGCCTCGTGTCCGAGGACGTCGCCGCCATGGGGCGCGACAGGCGCAACGCTGACGATGCCGCCGCCCGATCCACGGGCCTCGGGCGCTTCCTGAAGGACTGCGGTCGATGGATCGAGACCTATCCGAGCGCCACCGGCGACCCCTCCCAGGACCCGCGCCTCGGGCAGCACTGACGCAGCGTACGGAGTGGGGCTGGGACAAAACGGCTCCAGCGTGTACTGTAGAGGGACGCGGAGGGACCGCGCCTCGATCAGGGAAGCCAGCTCACATGACCCTCACCACGCCGACCACCCCCGTCCCCCGCGCCATCATCGGCCTCGCGGAGACCGCCTGGCGGGCGGCCACCCAGTCGCCCTCGCTGGGCCTCAACGCCTACCACCTCGCCGAGGCGCTGATCGGGTCCGCCGAGGCCGAGATCATGGCATCGGGCGCGACAGACATCCCTACGACCGAGGCCGTCTCGGCGGCGCTCATCAACGCCTTCCCGGGTGACACCATCGCCACCGACGACGTCGCCATCAAGGCGGCCCTCGACAGCGGCCGCGCCACGGAGACGCAGATCGCCCACTTCGCCCGCACCCTCGGTCGCAGCCTCGCCGTCGAGAACGCGCTGGCCGACGGCATCCCCGGCCCGCTCGATGAGCCCATCGCTCGCCCCAGCGACGACGCCATCTCCGACCTGTGGGACTCGGCCGTCGGCACGCGCTTCTCGTCCTCGCGGTTCACCTACCGGGACCTCTACGAGCACCTCATGAACGCGGCCCGCCTCGAAGCGGCACGCCTCGCGCCCCGCGGAGTCATCCACGCCCAGGCGGAGATCGTCGACCGGCTCACCTCGCTCAGCGACGGCGTGCTCACCGACATCTGGGAGGACCACATCGACCCGACGAAGCGCGTCGACCTGGGGGACATGAAGCGCTTCGCCCTGGCCCTCCGGCTCCACCTCTCCACCTACGTCCCGCCTGCCCGCCCGGCACCCCTCGCCTTCGCCTACGCCACGCCCACGAGCGAGAGCCTCCTGGCCGCCATCGGGTTCGACATCCCGGCCCCCGACGTCCTGGCCTCCTATTGGCCCCTCCAGCGCCTCGACGAGCCCGCCGAGAGCCGGACGCCAGCTCCCGGCAGCCTGTCCCTCGGCAAGGCCGCGCAGCGGGCCATCGAGATCGCCCGCGAGACTCCCCGCCCGGCAGGCGTGAGCCTCGACGAGTGGCAGGCCGACCTGGTCGAGGCGATCGCGCGCATCCCCGGCGACGAGGGCAGCTTCGCGCACGTCCGCGCTGCCTTCGGCGACAAGATGCCCGCGCACGAGGTCGCCGCCTACCTGGAGCACCTCGCCATCTACTTCCACTCGCCGCAAGCCGGGGCGTACATCGGTGGCTACGGCGCCAGCTCGGCTTCCCTGCCGTTCCACGCCGCTGAGTGCGCCACGCTCTGGGAGCGGGCGAACCGCCTCGAATCCCGCTGGGACCACGAGAAGCTCCGACGCTTCACCGGGCGACTCCTGGAGGAGGCCAGCCTCCGTACGGGCTCCGGCGGCTTCGAGGCGGGCCCGGGGAACCGCATCGTCGTGCCGCAGCTTCAGGACCTGCCCGACGAGACCCTGAAGCGCCTCTGGGTCGAGGTCGGCGGGACCGAGCACATGCGGGAGCGCGAGCTGCGCCGCTACGCGTTCCTGGTCTCCCTCCAGGCCGCCGCCCATGCAGGCAGCGGGGACACGGAAATGCCCCAGGGTACGCCCGAGACGCCCGACGCCGCGCTCTTGGAGTGGCTCTGGCTGAACGGAGTCCACGACCGCCACATCCCCGAGCAGCGCGACCTCCTCCGGCTCGTCGACGGCATGCTCGACGTCGCCACCCGCGCCGCGTCCGTCGGCGCCAGCGCGCCGAGCCGGGCCGCCGTCCTCGGCAACCTCCGCACCCACGGGCACGAGCACGCCAACCGCGTGTGGCTGAACCTCGACGGCATCCCGTACAACATGCCGAACTTCGAGCTGTGGCACTTCGCGGACGCGCTGTCGCTCTACCTCGACGCCACGATCCCCGTGATGCCCGACGTCGCCGACCCGCGTCAGGTGATCGAGTCCGTTTTGCGCGACGAGGCCCCGCAGCTCGACGCCCAGACGGTCGCGCGCCTCGTGGACCGTCTCGCCAACCTCGACTGAGGGACACGGTAACCAGACCCCTAACGGGCGTTACGATCACTCTCGCGCCGGATGCTTCGGGCGCGAGGGTGCGAGAGGATCGCCCCATGGGGATGAGCAAGGGCCGACTGCCCGGGGGCTTCGAGTCAGCAGGCAGCGACGACGAGGCGCGCGGACACCTGGACGCCGAGGCGAGCGTCACGAGGTGGACCCTGCTCCTCAGCGCGACCCTCTGCATCGCGTGCGCCATCGGCGTCGTGGTGATCTACGAGGTCGAGGGTTCCGACGTCCTCGCCCTGGCGTGCGTGCTCGCGGCGGCCGTCACGGGCTGGACGGCGATGAACGCCCTGACGCGGCTCTGGTCGATCGAGAACCAGCGCCGCCGCCACGGCCTCTAGGGGTGACGACACGTGTGGACGTGTACTGTAGGGGCATGGCCGATGCAGACGAGAGCGCGGCAGACGTCGCACTGAGCAAGGCGATCGCCCACGCCCTCCGCCACCAGCCGAGCCGCTACGGCCTCACCCTCGCCCAGGACGGCTCCGTCGAGATCGAGGACCTCGCGGCAGGGCTCGCGCGCGTGGGGGACCGTCACTCCGCAGTGACCCCGGACGACGTGCAGCGCGTCGCCGGGCTGCCGGGCAAGCAGCGCTTCGCCATCGACGGCACCCGCATCCGAGCCCACTACGGCCACTCGGCGTCGCAGCATGTGCCCAAGC
>Ga0265798_10012470_pt1 | contig 10252 bp, 7 predicted proteins | sample P3T30metagenome_FD_192430 | JGI IMG/M metagenome (GOLD analysis project Ga0265798, IMG submission 192430) | Plant litter microbial communities from East Loma Ridge, Irvine, California - P3 T30 | ecosystem: Environmental > Terrestrial > Plant litter > Unclassified | place: USA: California...
GTCAAGGGCTACCGCGCGCCCAGCTTTTCCATCGGCACGGACAACCTGTGGGCGCTCGACGCCCTGAAGGAAGCGGGCTACCAGTACAGCTCGTCGATCTACCCGATCGCGCATGACCACTACGGCATGCCCGACGCGCCCCGTTTCGCGTTTTATCCGAACGGGCCCGATGGCCTGCTGGAAATTCCCATCACCACCGTGCGCCTGATGCAGAAAAACCTGCCGGCCGGCGGCGGCGGCTATTTCCGCCTCTTGCCCTACCTGGTGTCGCGCTGGATGATGAACAAGGTCAACCGCGACGACGGCCAGCCCGCCATCTTTTATTTCCACCCCTGGGAAGTCGATCCCGGCCAGCCCCGTCCCGAAGGCGTGGGCGCCAAGAGCCGCTTCCGCCACTACGTCAACCTGGAACGGATGGAAGGACGCATTGCCCGCCTGACCGAAGATTTCCAGTGGGACCGCATGGACCGTATTTTTCTGGGCGCACGATGAACGCTGTTGTTGAACAAGCGGTCAAGGACAGCACCCTGACCGTCAAACTGATGACCCCGGGCGACCGCGCCCGCTGGGATGCCTTTGTGCGCGCCTGCCCGGAAGCGACGTTTTTCCACCTGTCCGGCTGGCAGACAGTGATCGAGCAATCGTTCAATCTGAAAACCTGGTTTTATTATGTGGAGCAGGCCGGCCAGATCGTGGGCGTGCTGCCGCTGGCTGAAATCAAGAGCCGCCTGTTCGGCCATGCGCTGGGCGCGATGCAGTTCTGCGTCTACGGCGGCGTCGCTGCCACCGATGATGCGGCGCGGCCCCTGCTGGACGAAGCTGCCTTGAAACTCGCGCGCGAACTGGGCGTCGGCCACCTGGAATACCGCAACATGGTCGCGGCCCACCCGGACGACGCGTCCTGGCACACCAAGGAACTCTACGTCACCTTCCGCAAAGCAATCTCTGCCGACGACGAAGAAAACCTGAACGCCATTCCCCGCAAGCAGCGCGCGATGGTGCGCAAGGGCATCAAGCTGGGCCTGATCGGCGAAGTGGACGACAACGTCGACCGCATGTTCGAAGCGTACGCTTCCAGCGTGCACCGCCTCGGCACGCCCGTGTTCCCGAAAAAATATTTTGCAAATCTGCAAAAGGAATTCGGCGACGAATGCGAAGTGCGCGTGATCACGCAAAACGGCGCGCTGGTCGCGGCCGTGCTCAGCTTTTATTGGCGCGATGAAGTGGTGCCCTATTACGGCGGCGGCATGCCGCTGGCGCGCGACGTGGCCGGCAACGATTTCATGTACTGGAACCTGATGCAGGCAGCGGCCGCGCGCGGCGCCCGCCTGTTCGATTTCGGCCGCAGCAAACTGGGCACGGGCGCCTACGACTTTAAAAAGAACTGGGGTTTCACGGCCCAGCACCTGCCTTACGAATACAAGCTGATCAATTCGACCGAACTGCCCGACAACAACCCGCTCAATCCAAAATACGCCTTGTTCATCAAGATGTGGAAAAAGCTGCCGCTGCCGCTGGCCAATATCATCGGCCCCCACATCGTGCGCAACCTGGGCTGATCGTGGAAGCCGCGCCTGTGCAGGACCTGCTGCTGCTGATCCACCGGATCCCCTACCCGCCCAACAAGGGCGACAAGATCCGTTCCTGGCATCTGCTCAAGCACCTGGCCGCGCAGTACCGCGTGCACCTGGCCACCTTTGTCGACGACGCCGACGACTGGCAACACGTGCCGACGGTGCAGGCCCTGTGCGCCAGCAGCCATTTCGCGCCCTTGAACCCGAAACTGGCGCGCATCAAGAGCCTGGGCGCGCTGCTGAGCAACCGTTCGCTCTCGCTCGACTATTACCGCGACAGCGCCGTGACGCGCTGGACGGCCGACGCGGTGGCCCGCCACGACATCAAGCGCATTGTCGTGTTTTCGTCGGCCATGGCGCAGTACGCCGAACCGTACGGCGACGCCCGCCGCGTGGTCGACTTCTGCGATGTCGATTCCGACAAATGGCGCCAGTATGCCGAGCAAAAATCCTGGCCCATGAGCGCGCTCTACAGCCACGAAGCCAGACAGTTGCTGGCCTACGAAAGAAAAGTCGCGCGCGACACCGATGCCGCCCTGTTCGTCTCCGCCCCCGAGGCGGACCTGTTCCGCGGCTTGGCCCCAGAAAGCGACGCCAAGATCGGCTTTTTCAATAACGGCGTCGACACCGACTATTTTTCACCGGCGCGCGCCTACGCCAACCCGTTCACGTCAAACGAGCGCGCGATCGTGTTCACCGGCGCGATGGATTACTGGCCGAATGTCGACGCCGTGCAGTGGTTTGCCGCCGACATCTTTCCCCAATTGCGCGCGCGTTTCGCCGACGTCCGCTTTTATATTGTCGGCGCCCGCCCCAATGCCGCCGTCCAGGCACTGGCGCAATTGCCCGGCGTGGTCGTCACCGGCACCGTGCCCGATGTGCGGCCCTATCTCGCCTACGCCGCCGTGTCGGTGGCGCCCTTGCGCATTGCCCGCGGCATCCAGAACAAGGTGCTGGAAGCCATGGCGATGGCCTGCCCGGTGGTGGTGTCGCCCCAGGCGCTGGAAGGCATCGACGCCCTGCCCGATGCCGACCTGTTGCTCGCTGACGGCGCCGGCGCATTTACGCAAAGCGTGGCCGGCCTGCTGCAGACACCCAACCCGCACCTGGGCCCGGTCGCACGCGCCAAGGTCGAACAACTTTATAGCTGGCCCAGCAACTTGGCCCGCATCGACGCGAGACTCGAATGCAACTGACCCCGCCCCCTACCCTGCGCGCCGAAATTGCGCCGCCGCCGGCCGGCGTCATCGTGCTGCTGGTGCTGGCCATGCTGGCGCCTTTCGCGCTGTATTTCAGCACCGCCAAGTCTTTCGTCGAGATCTGGAACAGCTCCGAGACCTTCGCCCACGGCTACGTCATCCTGCCGATCTGCCTGTGGCTGATCTGGCGCCGCCGCGTCAACTTCAGCCTGGTGCAGGCGACGCCCTGGTGGCCCGCGCTGATCCCGCTGGCCCTGTGCGGCGCCGCCTGGCTGCTGGCCCGCCTGGGCGACGTGCAGGTGGTGCAGCAATACGCTTTTGCCGCCATGCTGCCCGCCACCGCCTGGGCCGTGTTCGGCCGCCGCCTGGCCTCCTCGCTGGCCTTCCCCCTGCTGTTCGTACTGGCTGCCGTGCCGTTCGGCGAGATTTTTATCGATCCCTTGATCAATTTTACGGCCGATTTCACGGTCAAAGCCCTGCAACTGACGGGCATTCCCGTGCTGCGCACCGGCACCTATTTTGAAATACCGTCCGGCAACTGGTCGGTGGTGGAAGCCTGCAGCGGCGTGCGCTACCTGATTTCCTCGATCACCATCGGCCTGCTGTACGCCTACCTCACCTACCGTTCCAACCTGCGCCGCACCGCCTTCGTGCTGCTTTCCATCGTCGTACCCGTTGTCGCCAACGGCTTGCGCGCTTACATGATCGTGATGATCGGCCATTTGTCGAGCATGAAACTGGCGGTTGGCGTCGATCACATCATCTATGGCTGGCTGTTCTTCGGCCTGGTCATGTTCCTGATGTTCTGGATCGGTAATTTCTGGCGCGAAGACGAAAGTCCCGCCCCGGAGCGCATCGAACTGCCGGCCGGCGCCACGGCCTCTGGCGGCGTGCGCGCCCTGCTTCCCATGGTCGCCGCCACCCTCGTGCTGGGCGCCCTTTGGCCCGCCTTTGCCGCGTACCGCAACACCCTGGCCGACACCCGTCCCGTACAGCTGGCCACGCCCGCCATCGGCTGGCCCACCGCGCCGGGCTTTTCCACCTGGGTGCCGGACTACATGACCCCGGACGCCAGTTTTAATAATGCCTACCGCCAGGGCGACGGTGCGCCGGTCGCGCTGACGATGCTGTACTACCGCAACCAGCAAAAAAACAAGTCGCTGGTCAGCTCCATCAACCATATCGCCGAGGAACACAATCCCTACGCCTCGACCTACACCGGCCTGCGCCTGGAAACCATCAACGGCAGGCCGTTCCAGATTCGGGAGACGCACCTGCGCAATCCGGCCGGCCCCATCATCGTGTGGCACTGGAACTGGATCGACAACAAGGTCACGGCCAACGATTACCAGGGCAAGCTGTGGCAGACCGAGGCAAAACTGTCGATGCGCCCGGACGACGGCGCCGCCATCATGGTGTCGAGCCCGCTGGGTGAGAACCCCGAGCAAGCCCGCGCCAGCTTGCGCGCCTTCCTGCAGGCGAACCTGGCCCCCATCGAGGCGGCGTTGGCGCAGACGCGGAGCCGCTGATGGAACACGCCGTTCCCCTGATCGTCCACCTGGTTTACCGGCTTGATTTCGGCGGGCTGGAAAACCTGATGGTCGAGCGCATCAACCGCATCGCACCCGGCGCCTACCGCCACGCCGTGGTGGCGCTGACGCAGTCGAGCGACTTCGCCAAAAAAATCACCCGGCCCGACGTCCAGATCCACGAACTGCACAAGCAGCCGGGGGCCTCACTCGGCACCCATCTCGACCTGTATAAACTGCTGCGCCGCCTGCGCCCCACGGTCCTGCACAGCTACAACCTGGCCGGCGTCGAATACGCGCCGATCGCGCTGCTGGCCGGCGTCCCCGTGCGCATCAACGGCGCCCACGGGCGCGATGCCTCAGACCCGGACGGCACCAATCCCAAGCACCGCATGCTGCGCCGCCTGATGATCCCCTTCCATGACTGCATGTACGGCAATTCCGCCGACCTGGTGAAATGGAACCGCGAATTTATCGGCGTCCCCGCCGATAAATCTCGCCTGCTGGGCAATGGCATCGACTCCGACAAATTCCATCCGGCGGGAGAAGCAAAAGGCGACGTGCCCGGCTTCGGCCCTGGCTGCACCGTCATCGGCACGGTCGGGCGCATCCAGGACGTCAAGGACCATGCGGGCCTGATGGACGCGTTTATCGGCTTGCGCACCATGCTGCCCCAGCGTGCAGCGACGCTGCGCCTGGCCATCGTCGGCGACGGCCCCCTGCTGCCAGCCCTTCGCCAGAAAGCGCTCGACGCCGGCATTGGCGACCAGGTCTGGCTGCCGGGCGCACGCACCGACATCGCCGATATTCTGCGCTCGCTCGATATTTTTTGCATGTCCTCGCTGGCCGAAGGCACGCCCGGATCGGCCCTGGAAGCGATGGCGAGCGGCCTGCCGGTGGTGGGCACCCGCGTCGGCGGCCTGCCAGAAGTGATCGACGAAGGCGTCACCGGCGCGCTGGTGCCGCCGGCGAATCCGCAAGCCATGGCGGCCGCCCTGGCGCATTACATCGAGGACGCGGGGCTGGCACGATTGCACGGCGCGGCAGGGCGGGAACGCATCCTCAATCGGTACAATATGCCCGCCATGGTTGCAGCCTACCAGTCGATGTATGACACGCTGTGTGACCGTAAAACGAATTTAAGAAAGCACGTCAAGCCATGTGTGGAATCGTAGGAATCTTTGATACGCGCGGAGCGCGCCCGATCGACCCCGTTCTGCTCAAGCGGATGAACGAGACCCAGCACCATCGCGGCCCCGACGAAGGCGATATTTATACGGAACCGGGCGTGGGCTTCGGCCACCGCCGCCTGTCCGTGATCGACATCGCCAGCGGCCAGCAGCCCATGTTCAATTCGGCCGGCGACGTGGGCGTCGTCTTCAACGGCGAGATTTATAACTTCCCCGAACTGACGGAAGAACTGCAGCAATTAGGCTATGTGTTCCGCACCAAGAGCGATACCGAGACCATCGTGCACGCCTGGGAAGCCTGGGGCGAAGACTGCGTGCATAAACTGCGCGGCATGTTCGCCATCTGCGTGTGGGACCGCCAGAAGCAGACCATGTTCATGGCGCGGGATCGCCTCGGCGTCAAACCGTTTTACTATGCCATCCTCCCGGACGGCATGTTCATCTTCGGCTCGGAGCTGAAATCGCTGCGCGCCCATCCCCTGCTGCCGCACGCGATCGACGCCCAGGCGGTGGAAGACTATTTCGCCTACGGTTACATCCCCGAGCCCAAGACCATCTACAAGAGCGCCAAAAAACTCTCGCCCGGTTTCACGCTCACCATCAAGATCGGCCAGCCCATCCCCGAACCAAAACAGTTCTGGGATGCGCCCTTCAAGCTGCACGAAAAAATGACGGAGCAGGATGCCGAGGGCGAGTTGATCGTGCGCCTGCGCGAAGCCGTCAAGATCCGCCTGAAAGCCGAAGTGCCCCTCGGCGCCTTCTTGTCAGGCGGGGTCGATTCCAGCGCCATCGTGGCGATGATGGCAGGGCTGATGAAAGATCCGGTCCATACCTGCTCGATCGCTTTCAACGACAAGGCCTACGACGAATCGCAGTACGCCGAACAGGTGGCGCGCCAGTACAAGACGGACCATTACACCAACACCGTCGACACCGACGACTACGCCCTGCTCGACACGCTCGCCAACCTGTACGACGAGCCGTACGCGGACAGCTCCGCCATCCCGACCTACCGGGTCTGCCAGCTGGCGCGGAAGCGCGTCACGGTGGCGCTGTCCGGCGACGGCGGCGACGAGAACCTGGCCGGCTACCGCCGCTACCGCTACGCCATGGCCGAAGACGCGGTGCGCTCGCGCGTGCCCGACGCCATGCGCAAACTGGTGTTTGGCCCCCTGGGCAAATACTATCCAAAGGCCGACTGGGCGCCCCGCATCTTCCGCGCCAAGACCACCTTTGAATCGCTCTCGCGCGACCTGGTGGAAGGCTACTTCCACGGCGTGACGTTGATGAGCGACGCCATGCGCCGCCAGCTGTTCTCCCCCAAGTTCAAGGCCGAACTGCAAGGCTACGGCGCCATCGAAGTCATGCGTGGCCACGCCGCCAATTCACCCACTGACGACCCGCTGTCGATGATCCAGTATCTCGACATGAAGACCTACCTGCCGGGCGATATTTTGACCAAGGTGGACCGCGCCTCCATGGCGCACGCGCTGGAAGTGCGGGTGCCCCTGCTGGACCACAAGCTGGTCGAGTGGATCTCCGGCCTGCCGTCCGACATGAAATTGCGCGGCAGCGAAGGCAAGTACGTGTTCAAAAAAGCGCTGGAGCCCTACCTCAGCGAAGATATTTTGTACCGCAAGAAGATGGGCTTTGCCGTCCCTCTGGCCTCGTGGTTCCGCGGTCCGTTAAAACAGCGCGTGCGCGAATCGCTGCTGGGCGCCACCCTGCTCGACACCGGCATTTTCAACCAGGCGTATCTGGCCGAACTGGTCGAAGCCCACCAGTCGGGCCGGCGCGATTACAGTGGTCCAATCTGGTCGCTGCTGATGTTTGAAGCCTTCCTGCGCAAGGAAATGCACGGTGACTGATACCGGCCGCGCCCCCCGGCTGTCGGTCGTCATCCCCTGCTACAACGCCGAACGCTACATCGCCGCCACGCTCGACTCGGTGCTGGCGCAGGGTGACGACGATCTTGAAATCATCGTCGTCGACGACGGCTCGCGCGATGGCTCGACAGCCCTGATCCGCCAGCACTACCCGCAGGTGCGCCTGATCGAACAAGTCAATGCGGGCGTGGCCGCAGCGCGCAACCACGGCATCAAGGCCGCGCGCGGGCAGTGGATTGCTTTTGTCGACGCAGACGACATCTGGCTGCCCGGTAAGCTGGCGGCCCAATTCGCCCTGCTGGCCGAGAATCCCGATTGCCGCATGTGCTATACGGCCTGGCAGGTCTGGCCCAGCGACGCCCCCTTGCCCACGCCCGCTGTATTGGAAGAAGTCGAGCGCAGCGCCGGCGACACGGCGCGCTGGCAAAGCGCTAGCGGCTGGATCTACCCGCAACTGCTGCTCGACTGCGCCGTGTGGACCTCGACCACGATGGCCAAGCGTTCCCTGTTCGACGAGATCGGCGATTTCGACGGCAGCCTGCGCGTGGGCGAAGACTATGACCTGTGGCTGCGCGCCTCGCGCGTGACGCCGATCCTGCAGGTGCCGCGTCCTTACGCCCTGTACCGCATCCACCCCGACAGTATCACCAAGTCGCGCGCCATCGTTAACGACCGTGCCATCGTTGTGGAGCGCGCACTGGCAAAATGGGGCATGACTGCGCCCGACGGCACAAGCGCCGATGGCGCTGCAGTGCGTCGCATGCTCGCGAAGTGCTGGAGCGACTTTGCCAACGACCGCCTGCACGGTGGTAACGCATCCGGTGCCGCCGTCGCCAGCATTGCTTCCCTGCGACTGACCCCCACCCATCTGACGGCGTGGAAGTTACTGATCAAGTCGACCGTGCTGCGACTGGCCGGCGGCCACAAAGGATCGCCATGACGCTGAAGGTCGGCCTGGTGGCGCGCTGCCTGAACACCGAGCACCTGCGCGGCATGGGCAAGTACGTCTACGAATTGCTGCGCCATTCGCGCCAGCAGCCGGAAATGTCCTGGCATCTGCTGGGCGATAACGCCCGCTATCCCATGAAGGCGCCCGATGGCGCACGCATCGTTGCGGACGTATTCCCGTTTCGCGGCGACCGCTTCGAAGCATGGGAGCAGATCGGCGTGCCGTTACGTACGCGCAAGCTGGACCTCGATCTGGTCCACGCCACCGAGGGTTCGATGCCGTGGTGGCAGCCGAAACCGACTGTCATTACGGTGCATGACACCTTGTCGTGGGAGGAGCGTGACGACAGCGCCGGCGCGGGTTTTTACTGGGACACGCTGATGCCGGCGGCACTGAGGAAAAGCGCCGCCGTCATCACGATCAGCGAGTGCTCGCGCAAGGATATTCTCGCGCGCTGGCCATGGCTGGAGCCAAAACTGACCGTAATCCCGCACGGGATCGACGAAGAATTTTTCCAGCGCGAGGACACGGCGCTGCCGCCGGCGCTGCTGCAACGCCTGGGCAGCAGCCCGTACGCCGTCTACCTCGGTGGCCCGATGGAGCGCAAGCGCGCCAGCTGGGCCGTCGACGTCCTCGCCGCCAGCGGTCGCCAGGACCTGAAACTGGTGATGTGCGGCTTTGGCGCGGCAGCCCGCAAAAGCGCCGAGGCGGCGCTCGATCCGGCCCTGTCAGGGCGCGTCATCTTCGCCGAATTCCTCGCTGACGCCGAACTGCGAGCCCTGTACCGGGGCGCCCGCGCCGTGCTCTACCCCACCCTGTACGAAGGCTTTGGCTTTCCCGCCGTGGAAGCGCAGGCGGCCGGCACCCCCGTCATCTTCAGCGCCCTTGGCAGTCTGGCTGAATTGATTGGTCCCCTGGCGATGGTGGTGCCCCCGCACGACCTGCAGGCCTGGGCCGCGGCGCTCGACGAAGCCTGCGCTGGCGGCTCCGGCCTGCAGGCGCGCACTGTCGCTGCCGCGCAATGGGTTCAGCGTTTCAAATGGTCGCAAAGCTTTGACAAGCACCTGGCGGTCTACCGTACCGTGGCTGGACAGCGTTGATGCAGACCGTTTCCATCATCATCTGCACCTGGAACCGCGCCGACTCGCTGCGCGCTTCGCTGACTACGCTGGAGCGCCAGTTGCTGCCGGCGGATGTCGCCGTCGAAGTGCTCGTGGTCGATAACAATTCAAGCGACCACACCGCGGCCACCGTCGCGTCGCTGGCGGCGCAGTGGCGTCTGGGCGCCCTGCGTTATCTATTCGAGGGCCGCCAGGGCAAGCAGTTCGCCCTGAACACGGGCATCCGCGCCAGTACCGGCGCCCTGCTCGCCTTTACCGATGACGACATCGTCTTCCCCAGCGACTGGGTGAGCGCCATTGTGGATTCCTTCGCCAACCCAGAGCTGGAACTGGCGGGCGGCAAGACCTTGGTGGGCTGGCCCGCCAGCGGCCCGCCGTCCTGGTACGATCCGCAGATGGCCGCCATCGTTGGCGGCGTGGACCTGGGCGATGCGCGCCTCGCGCCGCCGCCGGCCGGGTACGCGCCGGCGGGTGGCAACCTGGCGGCGCGGCGCGCCCTGTTCGACAAGGTCGGCCTGTTTTCGGAGGCGCATTTTCGCCACATGGATTACGAGTTCGGCATGCGCGCCGCCGCCCATCATGCCGTGATTGCCTACGAGCCGACGCTGTCCGTGGAGGCGCCGGTCGATTCGGCCATGGTGAGCAAACGCTATTTCCGGCGCTGGTCACTCAAGGCCGGCATGCTGCACGACAGTGCCGCCGATCCGCAGGAACCACGTCTGCTGCAGGTGCCGCGCTGGATCTACCGCCGCCTGCTTGAAGACCTGCTTGCGTGGCCGCGCGAACTGCTGGGCGCAAGCGCCG
>Ga0265798_10012471_pt1 | contig 10252 bp, 12 predicted proteins | sample P3T30metagenome_FD_192430 | JGI IMG/M metagenome (GOLD analysis project Ga0265798, IMG submission 192430) | Plant litter microbial communities from East Loma Ridge, Irvine, California - P3 T30 | ecosystem: Environmental > Terrestrial > Plant litter > Unclassified | place: USA: California...
CACATGCTAACACGGCGGAAGTCCCGGCGGACTGACGACTCTTAAGACACTGCTTGAGGCATCGACACCTGATCGGCCGATAGAGGCTGTTTTGTTCGAGGCGTAGGCATACTCCACTCAGCCCCGATCGGGTTTACCATCACATGACCTAACACCCTCCAGCGAAGACAATATCGGAGGCACATTCCACTACCGTGCTTATGAGAACGCCGAGCTGGTATCTTCAAAGCAATTGACTACCTTCTCCGACCACCGCTTCCCCGTGTCAGCACCAGACCACATTTCGCTTCCACAATATGTCGGCTATTTGCAGGACTACGTGGACAAGTTCGACCTACAGCCGCTCATGAAGATGGGCTGCAGAGTCAACAAGATCGAGCCTATATCGAAGTCGACTGATCGGAAGTGGAAGCACCGTGTCAGATACGTCGACAAGAATAGCGATGGGGAGGAGCGCACTTTCGACTGTTCACACGTCGCTGTCTGTACTGGACTGCATGTCGAGCCCAACATTCCCAATATCCCTGGCATCGAGAATGCCAAAGGAGAAGCTTTCCACTCTTCACAGTACAAGAAGCGAGCACAGCTGACAGGCAAAGATGTGCTCATCATGGGCTGTGGAGAGACTGCCATGGGTACACTATACAAGGACACGGAGACGAGTACACGCTAACGTTTGTAGATATCGCTTACGAAGCCATGAAGGGTGATGCAAATTCAGTCACCATGTGCTTCAGAACGGGTTTCCTTTCTTTCCCCAAAGCGCTTTCGCGTTTCAAGGTGTTCGGCAAGCAATTCAAAGGAGGTCTGCCTATCGACGGTCTCATCACCAATCTCTTCGAGACAGCCTACGTGCATCGCGCGATAGCTGCGAGTCGATTCCGTTGGTTTGTATCGGACTTTGTCATCAAGCGTGTGTTGTGGTTCTTGACTGGCACACAGGCGGGCATGAAGTGAGCTTCTATCTGATTTTAGCGAATGGGCACATGCTGACCCAATACAGTCAACATGTCGGCGCACTGCCACACGACAGACTAGGCAGAGCTTTCGTCTTCCTAAACAAGAGCAGTAAAGCGATGCCATATCTAAACCGGCCCTACAAAGAGAGCCACCCTCTCGCCTTCCTCGGCAACGGCTACGTAGACCCACCCGAAGACGCGCAGTCGAAGAAATGGGTAGACACATGCACATTCCCGGAGCGCATAGACGAGACCGGAAGAGTGATATTTGAGAAGCGCCCCGACCGTAAAGATTGGAGACGCATGAAGGACACGGAAGTGCGACCAAACTGCGTAGTCTACTGCACCGGCTACAAACAGTCCTTCTACTTCCTTGATCCATCATACCCCACAGCAGCCGACGCCACCATCCGCAATATCGTCTCGCCGGCAGATCCTAGCATCTCCTTCATCGGATTTGTGCGACCGGGTGTTGGCGCAATTCCGCCCATCGCTGAACAACAGGCCATGTGGTGGACAGCGCTCATCACCAATCAAATGGCCATGCCTACCGATCCCCCACACTATCATCTCCTAGCTAAGGAGACATCACGCATCAAGTACGGAGTTGATCACAGCGCGTACATGAGCACTCTCGCGAAAGACTTTGGTGGCGCTCCCGGGTTGCGCGAACTTTACATGGCGCACGGGTTGAAGGTGCTCCTGGTCTACTGCTTTGGTGCGAGCTTCGTCACTTTTTACAGGCTTGTCGGACCTTTCAAGAGCGATGTTGCCCCTGACATCACGAAGACTGAGTTGGCGGAGACTATTCTTCGCAGAGGCATTCTCGGCAATTTGTTCTTCGGGGTAAGCAACAACCAAGCGCATTTTCGTAATTTGCGTGCTAACATCTTCGCAGGTGATACCAATGCTCTTCTACGGGTTGATCAACTCCACGGCCTGGATGCTTGAGATGGTGGGTCTGATACCAGAGGAGAAGCCAGTCGTTTGAGCAGCACGTAGTGTTCTAGCCATTACGATCGACCCTCTTGGCGCGAAGATAGCAGAGTTTATCGACGAAAGTGACTGAAATGTAGACATGTTTGCAATTGTATGATCATCTTCATTGCGGTGCTGACCGAGGGTATCTCTCAAACCATTTCTAACTATCAAATCAAAAACCACCTAAGACGAGTTGCTGTTGTCCGCGCACGAGAATGCCGAATCAATCGACCCATCCTTGTACGCGTCCATGATCTGGACGATGACACCGTACGTGCCGCCGATCGTCAGGAAGACCGAAATGCCGATCAGAACGACGTGCAGCGCATACATGATCTTCTGCCACCAGTTCCCCTTCCAGTAGCCCTGATGATCGTAAATCCAAAGCCATCCAGGTAAGCCCAACGCCAGCGGCGCAAACGCCACACTACCCGCCAGACTGAGCAGATAGTTGAAGATTGGCACACCGGATGCGATGAGGAAGCTGACAACCGTCATGCCCGTAACGCATCCCAGCCACGTACCCCAATGAACCGGGGAGTTGGCCTGAAGATGTTTCGAGTTCCTCAGTATGCGAACAAAGATGTACTTCGCACTGACATGCACATACAACGCGCCACTGACACAAAGTCCAATAAGACCAATGCCGTACGCGACTTTCTTCACCATGGGTCCTGCGCTGCCGAGAGAAGGCGATGCAACCCATTTCCCGCACCACTTGTACACGACAAGGCTGAAGGAGAGGTACGCGGCGGTAACAAGACCCATGCACCAGTTCACTGCTTTGCTGAATTCGCGCGGGTTGCGCATCTCGGACATGACGGGTAGGAAGGCGGAGGTGCCGGCGCCGGAACAGAAGATCGTGCTGGCCGCTGTGATGCCTGCGGCGAAGGTGGGGTGGCCGATTACGTGGTAGCCGAATTCGTAGGGCCCAGATTGGGGGGCTGCGGCGGGGCGGTCGAGGGTTGTTACTCCGACGCTGTTGAGATGGGTTAGGTGTGTGGCTTTGAGGGCTGGAGGATTGGGAAACTTACACGACGATAAACACAGCGACGAAAACAGAGATAAAGCCCGCCCAAGTAACCCAAGCGATCTTCTCGAACTTCCTCACACTCGCACACGTGCCCACCATGATCGCCGCGATGATGGAGAAGTAGTTTGTGCAGAGAGAGTGGTTGGACAGCGCGTTGAGAGCTGTCGATACACCGACTATACCCGATGCTGCGACGATGATGAACGCAACGAGGAAGAGGACGCCGGTGATTTCTTTGACGATGCGGCCACCGACTAGTTGACCCATGTCGGCGATGGAATGACAGCCTGGGTGGTTGTTCCGGAATTGGCCTTGCACGAGAGCGCACCAGGTGTTGAGGGCTTGCCAGCCGAGCACGTTGATGGCGCCGGGGAAGGCGCCGAGCGTGTACATTGCGCTGGGGATTGTAAGGACTCCTGTCGCGAAGATGACTATATAGAGTTGATCGTTAGCGGAATGGTCGTGAACTGGAGAAGGCCATTACTTACGCTTCAAGAAGATGACTGCGGTGTGGACCCAGGACACCGTTCGGAAATCCTCATATCCCTCTCCTCGCTTGAAGATCTCGCCATCGTTCTCGAGGTCAACCTTCCCGTTGATGCTCTCGGAGCTGGTGCTCGGTGCGGGCGCAATGACATCGTCTTGCTTTTCAGCCGACATGATGGCGATGTCGTCAGGTAGTTGTGCTGTCAACCCAGATTGAGTAACGAACAGTTGTTCAACACTTCAAGTATCGGTACTTGGGTCACTGTATATATATCCGTTCATGTACGCATGCCACGCAACGGCCCTATCCTTGCCAGATGCAGGTGCCCTGGTAGAACGTTGATAACCCGCGTGGTAATCAGCACGCCAACGCGGTATCTCTCAGAATCCGGGGCAGGAGTGGATCTTGCCAGCCCGCTCTGCCCCGTTGTTTTGGAGGTTGATAGTGGCGAGAGAGCGGTGCGGGCGTCTCCATCGGCTACGCGATTCAGGCGCAGGGGTGCCTCCAATGGTTACCCCGGTTGGAGGGAAGGGTCGCCTGGGGATCATCGTTACTCCAACTGATTGCGGAGATGAGCAGCGAGGGCTTGGTGCACCGCGTGGATGCTGCATGGCTTGGGAGCTGGGAGGGGGTTGGAGGCGGTGGATATGCCCGATTGCTGGGTGGGGTGTTGTTAGCGTTCACCCTGCAGTGGCTCGTTTGGCAGTTGCCGGTGGCTGCGTATGACGGCGGTTCCTGCGCGGGGCTGGCTTCTAGAACGGCGTTCATGCGGAGCTAAGTGGCGCATGTTCGTGATCTGACCATCTGTAGATGCCACGGACTAGTGGTGATATTGTCTCTGGCGTGCTAGTGACAGCTAGCTCGTAGTTCGCATTAGGCACTTATGCGATGCGTTTTCGCTACCATCTGCAATGGACGATCTGCGGAAAAAGCAAAGTCTGAAAATCAAAAATGACATCAAATTGTTTAGTTAATCGGGGACTCCTTCAACTTGAGTCCCGCTTCAGATGGCATGAGCGCTCCCTCGGGCGGCGGGTTCTTCTTCCTGAACTCATCCGCCATCTCCTCCATCGTCACAAACTCAACGCCTTCATGCTTCTTGAAGTGCTCGATCAACCTCTCATGCATCAGGAGCAGGTGTGGTCGTCCAGATACATCAGGGTGGATTGTGATGGGCTGCAGGAGTGTTAGACGAGTTCTTCAAGCAGTTCGGGATACTTACAAAGATGAACTCGTCGTATTCGCGGTAGAAGTAGTCGAAATGGTCCCTCCAGAGGTCCTCGGTATCTCGCGCATTCACGAAGCCATGGCTGTTCTTCGAAGCCTTGATGAACATATGAGGTGGCAAGTCCTAACATTCAGTGTGAGCGATATATCAGGGCGTAGTAAGTCGTACTTACGTCAAGATACCAGTTTGCTGGGATTTCGACTAGGCCAGTCTGTTGGCCTGCAACGAGCGGCTTCATCCAGTCCTTGGCTTTCTTCTTATAATCGATCTTGGTCCAGGTATCTCCGGTCCTCAAATAGTAGGGTTGACAGTCGTGGTGGCTCATGCTGTGATCGTACTCAATGCCGTATGAGAGCAGCAGTTCGGCACCTTCGCGGCTTGTTTCCCACCTACCGAGATAGTCAGCGCACTGTCTCCAGCGGTGGTTTTTGGAATATTACCATGGCGCAACGCTTCCTCGGGGAGGCTTGCCAGCAAACTCAGTCAACATGCGATATGTTTTGTCTAGCACGTGGTGTTGCTGTTCCATGCTCATATCGGAGGGGTTCTCGTGACTGTAACCGTGGAGGCCTATTTCATGTCCTGCATCGCGTACTGCTGCCATGTCTTCCGGAAATGTCTCCAGACTATGACCTGGAATGAACCATGTGGTCTTGATGTCGTACTTCTTGAACATCTTCAAGAGGCGCTGGGTACCAACCGTGCCAGCGAACAGACCACGCGATATGTCGCTGGTGCTGTCTTCTCCGCCATACGACCCAAGCCATCCACATACCGCATCTACATCAACACCGTACGAGATGAGAACGCGCTTCTTGCCCATGATAGCTGTATTGTATGGGAGATGATGAGTTGATGAGGTTGTCAATTGGATCAAACGAAGAGCTATCAGTCGGACGGATTCGTGTGGGAACAGTCAGACCAAACTACCCGCACGGGACTACTTCCTCTTAATGCCATGATGCCGAACCTGAGAGCTATGGCGGGGTAAGTGGGATGGAATGATGCTGGACCGACGGCGCGCTTGTCTATTTCGTCATGGGATGCGCCAGCTGCCAGCTGCCCCTGCCTCCGCAGCTGCCCCTCGCTTGGCCTTATCGTCGACCCCAACCACCTCCGAATCTTGTCTCCAACAACATCCGAAAACGGTCCTACGCTCTCCAAGACGCATTCGCATGAAGTTACGATGACGATAACCAGGGTGTTGAGTGTAATAACGCGGCGCGCACCCTTGAGTACATCCATGGTCAATTACGAACATGTCCGATAAGATGCGCGCAGCACAGATTGTAGAGGTATGATGACGTCATGAAACACACGGAATCATATCTAACAAACTGCATCAGTATGAGAAACCGTATGAGCTATGTGAGCGCGCTGTACCTCAATGCGGAGACAATGACCTCCTCGTCGAAGTTTACGCAGCCGGCTTCTGTCACTCGGACCTTCAGGTTTGGAATGGTCAATTTCCGGCGGCCCTTCCCATGATACCATCGCACGAGCCGGCTGGAAAGATTGTACGGATTGGCGCGAAAGTGCAAGGCTCATGGAAGGTTGGAGATCGCGTTGGTGTTCTCAACTACAAGAATGCTTGTGGACAATGTGCAGGATGCCGACAGCATGGACGACGAGCAAAACGTCCTGATCCGCGCTTCTGCCAAAACAGGATTGTCGCTGGCTTCAAACACGACGGCGCATTTGCCGATTACATGCTGGCAGATCCTAATACTACTGTGCACCTCCCTGATGAAGTTTCTTTCGAACAGGGAGCGCCTTTGATGTGCGCTGGTGTAGGTCCATCTCTTGTCGACTTCGTTTGCACGACATCATTGCTAATAGCATGAAAGGCGACAGTATGGGGCGCATTGCGAAAGCTTAGTCCCCAGGCTCATCGAGGCGATGCCGTAGCCATTGTAGGTATTGGAGGTCTCGGTCAGCTTGGAATACAATTCGCCAAAGCCCTTGGGTACCGGACGATAGCCATGGACAACCGTGAACAAGGCCGTCAGCTTGCGCTCGACTTGCCCGACCACTTGAGACCTGATCTAGTCATGGACTCAAGTGCTAAGAACGCCGAAGAGAAGATACTAGAGTTTACTTCAGGCGAAGGTCTCGCGGGCATCGTAGTATGCACAGATTCGATACCAGCCAACGCCTGGTGTCTTCAGCAACTGGGCAACGGGGGTGTCATGGTTCCGCTTGGATTGCCAAAAGATAGCTGGAAGTTCGACTCGGAAGCTATGGTATTCCATGAGCTCACCATAAAAGGCAGCTATGTCGCTAGTGCGGAGGAAGTTGAGTCCATGCTCAAGGTCGTAGCCAAGCACGGCATCTCGTCTCATTTGACCGTTTTGAGCTTTACGGAGATACCCAGCCTCATAGAAAGATACCAGCATGCATCTATGAAAGGCCGACTAGTAATCAATATGAAAGGATAAACCTCCGTTCGGCCGGGGATGAGCTTGTTCTTACGAGCAGACTTGGAATCTTACGTGTCTTTTACGTGTCTTATGGACTTTGGTCTGACATTATGAAACTTAGCAACGCAGACCCTCAGAAACGCGAGGTTCTGGGTACTTTCTGGTACGTTATCGAATCGAGTTCGCCACGAGTTGGGGTCATTTGGAGAGCCTCAGGCGTGATCTCTTAGTTTGTTTTGTGGGACCGTCGACCCACTTGCTCACCATTGGTCAAACGGTACGTAAGAACATCTCGTCTACCTGAATATGGTCCAAGTCTCGCGGCAGAGTATACCGTTCAGCAAATTCTTATATTGGCTGTAGCTATCGTAGTATCCAGTTCACACAGCCGCACCTGCGTAACCATCATGTCTGTCTTCTTCGACTCGCCTCTAAGGTCAGTACCATATACTTTACTTTCCAAATGGAAAGTGTGCGAATATTGACGGTATTACAGTGAGGATCTTGTACGGGTTGGCGACGCAGAATCAGTACTACAAAGCATTGGCATCAGTAATGGCATACCAGCACACGAGTCTCGGGATTATCACCAATTACTAGCGGCGGTTCACGATGTGGCGGAGCACGTACTTCAACTTCCCGACTATACAGCACATACCGATACCGAAAGATATCCACGAGGACGAATTCACCGACCATCAGCAGAAGAGCAAGATTTCGGCAATGCTTGGGCCCATAAGTTCCAAATACGTGGTAACCCACAAGGACACCTCCTCCAAGGAAAGACTGTATGTCTCAAAGACAACATTGCAGTAGCCGGAGTACCGCAGTTCTTTGGAACAGACGCCATCCCTGCATGGACACCCGACTCCGACGCCACCGTAGTTACCCGCACATTAGATGCTGGTGCTGACATCGTGGGAACGACCATATGCGAAAACTTTTGCAACTCCACATCGTCATTCACTTCAGCGCAGGGTGCCGTTCACAATCCGTATGCGAGAGGGTACTCGGCCGGTGGCAGTACATCTGGTGGCTGTGCAGTAGTCGGTGGCGGTTTGGTAGATATCGCCATTGGTGCCGATCAAGGCGGAAGCATTCGCGTTCCATCATCATTCTGTGGGTGTAAGTATACCATGACTTTTGCGTATCACACCATGATGTAGTGCGAAGCTGACTATTTACACCAGGTGTTGGACTAAAACCAACGCATGGTCTTGTTCCCTACACTGGTATATCCAGTGGCGACGCCGTCAGTGATCATGCTGGGCCCATAGCAAGATCAGTACGCGACGTAGCTTTATGTCTCGATGCCATCGGCGGAAGGGATGACTTTGATGATCGTACACTTGGTGCACCAACCCATGGGTCTGCGCGATACGCAGAACGTCTTCAAAGCTCGGTCGCAGGAATGAAGATTGGCGTTCTTAAAGAAGGCTTTGAGCACCGTCTCGTGAACCAAGACGTCAAGTTCACCGTGAGAAAAGCCGTTCAGTCCTTTGAAGAACTAGGTGCTACCGTCGAAGAGGTCTCATTACCCCTTCACCTAGAAGGGCCAGCTATCTGGACAATCCAACAGCGGATCGCAGGTACCTTCAGCATGTTGGGCTACGCGCACGGACGGAGAGGACTATTCTCAACAGCCTACGAAGCGGCGCGACAACCATGGACGAACGAAACATTCCAAAAGCTCTTTCCATCTACGAAGAATACTATGATCAACGGCCTTTCGCTGATGCAGAATTACCCGGGCCTTTACGCGAAAACCATGAATGTGGCCCAACAGCTCCGCGACGCGTATGAGAAGCTGTTTCAGGAGTATGACCTTATCATCATGCCTACAACGCCTTTTGTAGCACCGCCCAACATAGACTGGAAGCGCGGGGAGGATGCGCCGATAGACGCGCTGAAGCCAAGTATGGGCATTACCATCAACACCGCTATTTTCGATGTAACGGGGCATCCGGCCATGTCACTTCCCGTAGGCTTTGCTCCTTCGGGTGTTAATTCTGAGGTGAGCTTGCCGGTTGGTATGCAGTTGGTTGGTGGCCTTTGGCAGGAACAAAAAATACTAGATGCGGCTTTTGCCTGGGAGTCGGCAAACGACTGGAAACAAATCGGCGTGCGCCAGGACCAAGAGTCGAAGCACTCTACGAAGCTGTAAAATATGTGGTCATTAAGAATACTAGAAAATGGAGTTCGTTATTTCAAGCGAGATGTTTCATCATCGTGATATCTTTCTCAATTTATCGTGTAGCCACCGTCCACAACCAATGCATGCCCTTGGATGAACGATGATTGTGCCGAACACAAGAAAAGCACTGCATCAGCGACTTCTTCTGGCGTGCCCATCCTCTTCATAGGCGCTATCTCAATAGCCGGTTTCAAGGCTTCCACCATAGCTGGCGATGTGGTAGTCATGGGTGTCTCAATGACACCAGGACAGACGCAGTTAACGCGTATGCCCTCATCGGAGTAGTCGATAGCGTTCGCTCTTGTCATATTGATGATAGCACCCTTTGAAGCGCAGTATGCCGCTGTGCATGCTCATTAGCAGATATTTCGCGTTTTACGAAACGGTCAACGTACCAGCACCCGGCCTCGCTACAATGCCGAGCTGACTAGCGATATTGACAATAGAGCCTCTCTGCTTGGGATGCTGATCAAGAGGCTGCTGCTTCAACATGTTCCTCAGCTGCGCACGGCAACTAAGCCATGACCCCTTATAGTTGATAGCATTGAGTCGATCAAAATGTTCGGTCGTCATCTCTACAGCTTTGATGACATCGCCTCCAAGCACACCAGCACAGTTGACTCCATAGTCGAGTCTCTTGAACTCGGAAAAGGTCTCATCGTTGAATGAGTCGACGAACTTCTCATCAGCGATGTCGCCAGCTCGCTGGAAGACCTGAGCGGAAGGGTTGATGCTCAGGATAGAGTCCCTGGTCTGATCGAGCGTCTTCGGGTTGATGTCGGTGATGGCGATTCGCGAACAGCCTGAACGGGCGAAACCCTTAGCTACGGCCGCACCAATGCCTGATCATCATGAGCATGGCAATACAACGTCGCATAAGATAGCCACCTACCAGTTCCTCCAGCGCCTGTGATGACGGCTACACCTGGGAGTAATCTTGCAAGCGATGC
>Ga0265798_10012472_pt1 | contig 10252 bp, 12 predicted proteins | sample P3T30metagenome_FD_192430 | JGI IMG/M metagenome (GOLD analysis project Ga0265798, IMG submission 192430) | Plant litter microbial communities from East Loma Ridge, Irvine, California - P3 T30 | ecosystem: Environmental > Terrestrial > Plant litter > Unclassified | place: USA: California...
CAAAGGGGCGCGCGGCTACTGCGTTACCGGGCCTTCATCGCATGGCGGGCGCCGCCGCGCCTGTCCCTCGAAGTCGCCACTCTCACATTGCTATGTCCACACGCGCATGCGAAGCGATAAAACAAAATGGCCTCCCCTGCGGAAGGCCATTCTTTTTGCGCGCTTGCGCCATCGATCCATTCTGGCGGCTACGCAGCCCGTTTGCTCACGCCTTGACGTCAATCAGATTGCCGCGTGCAGGCGCATGGTGCGCCGTGGCCAGGTCGTTGATCTGGCGCTGCAACTGGTCGGCCGCGGCCTTGTCTTTCTCGTCCTCGGCTTGCGCGTGCAGTTTCAACAGGTCGGTCAGCTTGGCTGGCAATTGCGCGGACGGCTTTGGCAGCGGCCGGTCGGTGTCGAGCGAGGCGTAATAGGCGGCGTTGGGGCTGCTGGCCCATCCGTCGGCGGCGGATTTTCCCTGGGCCTGCATGTCGCGGATCCAGGCTGTGCCAGATTTGCTGACCGTCAAAGATGTCATAAGGGTCCTTTGATTGGCTGCTGTGGACGCCGGGCGCCGCGCAGCAAGCAATACTATGTGTGATTACACTGTAGCATCGTCCCAGCCGCTTAAATGTGTGCGATTACAAAGTTGTATTGATCGCATGGAATCATCTGCCGGCACCGACCTTTGCTATGCCCTCGCTGCGCGCAAGAAAGCGCGTTATCTGACGCGCCTGTACGACAGGCATTGAGCAGCAAGGCGCCGTCCGGCCAGAGCCCCCTACAAATCAATCACCAGATCGTCCTTCGGCCGGCAGCAGCAGATCAGCACATTGCCCTCGGCCGGCGCATCCAGCGGCGCGGGCTGGTAGCCGACGCTGCCGGAAATCAGTCCGCTTTCGCAGGTATGGCAGACGCCGCTGCGGCAGGACCAGCGGACGGGGACGTCGCAGGCCTCGGCCAGGTCAAGCAGGCTCATGTCTTGTTCGCGCCAGCGCACCGTGATGCCGCTGCGGGCAAACGAGACCAGCGGGCCGCTGCCGGCGGGGCCGGTGGGCTGGTGTGGCTGGAGTAACGGCGCCTCGACCAGGCCCGGCGTCATGGCGGGTCGGCCTGTGAAGATCTCGAAATGGATGCGCTGCGCGGGCACGCCCCAGGCGGCCAGGCCCGCGCGGAAGTCGTCGAGGAAACCGGCCGGGCCGCACAGGTAAAAGTCGGCTTCGCGCGGCACGCCCAGCGCGGCGAGATCCTGCACCGTCATGCGGCCGGGAACATCGTAGTCGCGGCCCTCGCAATCCTGCGCCGACGGCCGGCTGTACCAGATCCGGCCGCGCCCGTGCGCCAGGGCCGCCAGTGTCTCGCGCGCTTCGGCGGCAAAGGCGTGGGCCTGCTTGTTGCGCGCACCGTGCAGCCACCAGACCTCGCGCGTCGAGCCGCCTGCCGCCAGGGCATGCAGCATCGCGAGCACGGGAGTAGCGCCCACGCCGGAACTGAGCAGCACGACCGGCCCGGCGCCATCGCGCAGTGTAAAACCGCCGCGGGGTGCGCTGGCATCGAGCACGTCGCCGACCCGCACCTGGCCTTCGAGGTAAGTGCCGGCAGCGCCGCCCGGCTCGACCTTGACGCTGATGCGGTAATCGCTGTCGGACGGCGGCCCCGACAGCGAGTAGCTGCGCAGCAGCAGGGGGCTGTCCGCGCCCGCATGCAGGCGCAGCACGATGAACTGCCCCGCCAGCGGCATGGTCAGCTCGCCGCCCTCGGCCGCTTGCAGCGACAGCGAGATCACGTCCTCGCTTTCCCGCGCGATGCGGCTCACGCGCAGGGGCAGAAATCCCGGCGCGGTATGGCGCGCCGCCGCTGCCGCCGCCGGATTGAGCCCCACGTTGCCCGATTCGCCCGGGTGGCTCAGCATGGCGGCAAAGGAATGCTGCCAGCCCGGCGACAGCGCCGGCATGCGCAGCGCCTGTTCGAGGCGGGCGGGCGGATGGTCGGACGAATACAGCAGCGCGTTGATGTCGGCCACCGTCATGTGTTCCGGCCCCGCGCTGACGGGGATGATGGCGTCGCCGGCGCCCACGTCGCCTTCTTCGATGACGCGCAGGTAAAAGCCGGTGCGCCCGCTCGAGGTCAGCAGGGCCGCCATCTGCGGCTCCTCCATGCGGATGCCCACCCGGTAGCAGGTAACGCGCGGCTGGGTCACCTCGAACAGGGCCGTGCCGATGCGGAAGCGGTCGCCGATGCAGACTTCATTGTCGGGCAGGCCCTCGACCGTAAAATTTTCGCCGAACTGCCCCGGCACGAAGCCGCTGCGGCCCAGGCGCTGCTCCCAGTAGCGGTGCGATTCAATCTGGTAGACAAAGACGGCGCGCTGTTCGCCGCCATGGCCGCCGAGATCGGCCTGGCCGTCGCCGACCAGGTTGAGCCGCCCGGCGCGGCAGCGGCCCGCCACCGGCGACTTCCAGATGGCGGTGTTGACGGTCTTTCCATGCCACTCGACATGCTGTGGCAGCCCGACGTTGACAGATAGCAAGCGCGCCATGAAGCCTCCTGACCAACGCCCAGGGCATGCTTGCCCGTGCGCGTTTGACTAAGTATCTACGCTCAGCCGTTGAAGTCAAGGCAGGGCGTGATGCCGCCGCGGCTTACTTCAGGAAATACCGCGCCAGGTCTTCACGCGCCTCCTGCACATAGTCCCTCGCGATCAGGCCGCTCGCGGTAGCCAGCGCGCCTGCCCCATCGCCGGACGCCGTCTGCGCTTTCACTGCATCCTGCACGATTGCAAATGTCGCGGGAGTTACAACGCTGAACCCGCCGTCCAGGGACTGTTGTCCCGCGCCGGTCGTAAAATGCCAGCGATAGTGCGCCGGCGCGCGCAAGGCTGCCGCCGGTATCGTCAGCGCGTTTGCCCTGGCCGCGATGCGTAATGGCGCGCCTGTGTCGGGCGTGAGCACCAGCACGGCGCCACGCATGCCGTCCGGATCGGGCAGGTGGATCGTCAGCGCGGCGCCGCGGTCTACCAGCATGCCCGTCGGCATGGCTTCGGCCAGCATGTCGAAGTCGGCGCCGGCGCGCGACATGCCGGTGCGGGAGCGTTCGTCGCCGGCCAGGACAATGCGGATCTGGTGCAGCAGTGTGCTGGCCATGCCCTGCTCGGGTTTGAGCAGGGGCCCGGCGCTCACTTCAATCTCGCCAAGCTTGCCATTGGCTCCTTGCGACATGACCCGCACGGTGCCGGACGCCACTTCGAGGCGTTCGCACTGGGCGTCGGCGGTCCAGTTTTCCGGCGTCAGCACTTCGCCGGGAAAGCGCACCACGCGCGCCTCGTCGGTCTTGCCGCGGTAGACGCACTGGCTGGCGCTGGCATTGGCGCCGGCCAGCAACAGCGCGGCCGACAGTATTAAAAAGAGGTGGCGGGAAGCGGGCATGCAGTTCTCGATGGCGTGGTTAGTGCAGGCCGCTCAGGACCAGCAGGGTGACGATCAGCGGCAATTGCACCAGCAGGGTCGCCGGGTGCTCGTCGTGCATGACGCCCGCTGCATGAAGCGTCCGGCAGGCGCGGCCCGCGATGTTGTATTGATGACACATGGCAGGCGCTGTTGGAAGGCGTCATCAGCCAGCGCGCAGTGAGCACCCCAATGCGCACCGCCGTGAACGTCTCAAACTGCGCTCTTGACGACACCCCCATCGACCCGCAGGGCGGCGCCCGTGGTGGCCGAGGCCAGAGCGCTGGCCACGTAGACCACCATCGAGGCGACTTCCTCCGGGGTGGCGAAGCGCTTGATCAGCGAAGTGGGGCGCACCTGTTCGAAAAACGCCGACTCCACCTGTTCAAAAGTCTGGCCGCTCGACCTGGCCATGTCCTCGACAAAGTCGCCCACCCCGCGCGATTTGGTCGGGCCGGGCAGCACGCTGTTGACGGTGATGCCGGTGCCTGCGACCGATTCGGCCAGCCCGCGCGAGACGGCCAGCTGCGCCGTTTTCGTCATGCCGTAATGGATCATTTCGGCAGGGATCTGCACGGCGCTTTCGCTGGAAATGAAGATGATCCGGCCCCAGTTGGCCTGCTTCATGGCCGGCAGGACCAGCCGCGCCAGCCGCACGCCGCTGAGGACATTGACGTCGAAAAAGCGCTGCCAGTCCGCGTCAGGAATGTCTTCAAACGCCTTTGGCTCGAAGATGCCCAGGTTGTTGACGAGGATGGCGATGCCGGGGTAACGCCTGACCACCTCTTCGGCCGCGTCGGCCCGGCTCAGGTCGCCAACGAAGCCTTCCACCTTGCCTTTCGCGCCGGCCCGGATGCTGGCGACGGCCGCGTCGACGCCAGCCTGGCTGCGCCCGTTGACGATGACGTCGGCACCTTCCGCGGCCAGCCGGTCGGCGATGGCGTGGCCGATGCCGGCCGTGCTGCCGCTGACGAGTGCAAGTTTGCCGCTGATTTGCAGGTCCATGTGCTTTCTCCTCGGTTTGATCAGTTGACTAAGTTGACTATACGGAGCGGTCGTCGCCAGAAAAAAAAGCGCTGGCGGGCAGGACGGCGTCGATACCGCTTCATGGTAATCGAAAAGCCCATTTGGCTTTGGCGAGCCGTCCTGGCGCGCACGCGCGGCGCATCGACTGCGCTGTCATGCCGGATCAGTTTATGCGAGCTCCACCACAACCTTCCCGCGCGCTGTGCGGTTCTGCATCGCTGCGTGGGCCTGGTCGACCTGGCTCAGGGTGTAGCGCTGTTCATCGAGCAGCACCGTCACCTTGCCGGCATCGACCAGGCGCGCCGCCTCGCGCATGATGGCGCCATGGTTCTCGCGGCCTTTTCCGCTGAGCAGGGGCAGCAGGGTGAACACGCCCGAATACGTGGCGGCGCGGAAGGACAGGGGCGCAAGTGCATGGGTGCCCCAGCCGAGGCAGCTGACGACGTGGCCGTGGTAGCGGCGGGCGGCGAGGAAGGAAGCGTCGAGGGTGGCGCCGCCGACGGTGTCGTAGACAATATCAAAGCCTTCGCCGGCCGTGTACTGCTGCACGTACTCGTCGACTGTAGTGGCTTTGTAATCGATGAAGACGGCGCCGAAGCCCTCGATGACTGCACGCTGGGAAGCGCTGCCGGTGGCATACACCTCGGCGCCGAAAGCGCGCGCGATCTGCACGGCAACGTGGCCGACGCCGCCGGCGCCGCCATGCACCAGCACCTTGTGGCCGGCCTTGACGTGGGCGCGGTCGACCAGGCCTTCCCAGGCGGTGATGAACACCAGCGGCAGGGCGGCCGCTTCGCGCATGCCGATGCTGGCGGGCTTTTTGGCCAGCAGGCGGGCATCGACGGCGGCGTATTCGGCCAGCGAGCCTTGCACATTGCCGACGCCGCCCGTCATGCCCCAGACTTCATCGCCGGGCGCAAATGTGCTCACGCCTTCGCCGACGCTGTCGACGATGCCGGCCATGTCGATGCCGAGGATGGCGGGCAAGGTCACTTTGGCGTGGGCGGCGGCGCCGGCGGCGATTTTCAGGTCGAGAGGATTGACGCCGCTGGCCATCACGCGCACCAGCACTTCGCCGGGGCCGGCTTTGGGGCGGGCCGTCTCGGTGACGGTCAATGGGCTCGAAAATGCGTTCACTACAACGGCTTTCATCTGCTGTTCCATGGTCTGCTCCGGAGGGTGGTCGATGGAAGCAGTGTAGTGAGCAGCCGTGCCCGCTTCAACGGGGCAGCGCCGGATGCAGTTTCCAGCAAAGCGCAATAATGACCTGGGCCGCTAGCCCGGCTTGCCCGCAAAAATCTCCGTCAGGAAATCGACAAAGGCGCGCACTTTTGCCGCGCGCTGCTGGCGTTGCTGGAACAAGGCGTACAAAGCGGGGCCATCGGCCTGCCACGGCACCAGCACGGGCGCCAGTTCGCCGCTGGCGATGGCCTCGGCCACCGACAGGGATATGAATTGCCCGATCCCGCCGCCCGCCTTGCACAGTTCCAGGAGGGAGTCGACATGGTCGGAACTGATCCGCGTGGAAGGGGTAAATTCCTCGGCGCCCTGGAATACCCAAGGGCGCAGGCGCCGCACTTTCGGCAGCATGAAACCGAGGCAGCTGAAATCTGCCAGCGCGGCGGGCGAGGCCGGGGCGCCGTGGCGGCGAATGAATGCCGGCGAGGCGCAACAGACCATTTTGGTGTGCATGAGCGGGCGCGCCACCAGGCTTGAATCGGTGACGTTGCCAAGCCGCAGCATCAAGTCCACCCCTTCCTCGACCATATCGAGCAGGCGGTCGCTCGCGCTCATGCGCACGCTGATGTCAGGAAATTGTTCGAGGAAACGGGGCAGGGCGGGCGCGACGTAGAGCCGCGAGATCAGTCCCGGCATGTCCACGCGCAAAATGCCGCTGGGCTGGTCGGCGGCCTCCTGTAACTGCGTTTCCAGTTCCGCCATCGTGGCCAGCAACTGCTGCGCCTGCTGATGGCAGAGGCTGCCTTCGCTGGTGAGCGACATGCTGCGCGTGGTCCGGTGCAGCAGTTTTACGCGGAAGTGCGCTTCCAGGCTGGCCACCTGGTTGGTCACGGACGAGGTCGACATGCCGAGCCGCTCGGCGGCCCGGTTGAAGCCGCCCGCGTCGACGACAGCGCAAAACACGCGCATTGCTTCGAGCTTATCCATGCCGTCTCCTTTGCCGTTGATTATCGCTGGTTTTTATTGCTGGGCGCGGCTGGCGCTCATAGCAAGCCCAGCCATGGCCATTTCGCCGCAAATAGTGCACTATCTCAAGCACGGCATGCGCGCTGCATGGGCGGCTGCGCCTGTTTTTACCTATCAAAAATAAGGAAGCACGACGTGGACAATGCAATGAGCTGGTCAGCCCATGAACTGACGATGACGGTATTGATGACGCCGGACATGGCCAATTTTTCCGGCAACGTGCACGGCGGCGCCATCCTGAAGTATCTCGACAGCGTGGCCTATGCCTGCGCCAGCCGCTATTCGGGCAGCTATGTGGTGACCCTGTCGGTCGACCAGGTGATGTTCCTGCAGCCGATCCACGTGGGCGAACTGGTGACCTTTCTCGCTTCCGTCAATTACACCGGCACCAGTTCGATGGAAGTGGGCATCCGCGTGGTGACGGAAAACATCCAGCAGCGCCAGGTCAGGCATGCCAACAGCTGCTATTTCACGATGGTGGCGGTGGACGCCGAGCGCAAGCCCCAGGCAGTGCCGCCGCTGGAACTGGTCACGGAGGACCAGAAGCGCCGCTTTGAACGGGCCGTCGAAAGAAAGCTCGCGCGGCAACAATTGCATCGCCCCAAAGCGAGCGCGCCGCAGCGCTAGCGGCTGCTGCGACCAGGGGAATTTCCGGCCGCCGCCGCTGTCCAAGTGCTTCCACCAGGGGAGACTTGCCATGAACCATACCGTCGTCCGGATCTTTGACAACGTTGAACAGGCCCAGCATGCGCGCGAGGCCATGCTGGCGGCCGGCTTTGGCGCCGATGCCGTCAGCATGAGCGTGACCGGCGACGAGGCCGGCGCCGTTACCGGCAACTTTTATGTGGGGAACCCGCCGGGCGCCGGCGGCGACGACAGCTACCAGCGCACCTACGCCGATCCCCAGCCCTCGAGCCAATGCATCGTCACCGTCGACACGGGCGACGACGACGGCGCCATGGTGCGCGCCGCCGGCATCCTCGAACAATTCGGCGCGCGCGCGTCGGACCCGGCGCCGCGCGGCTCCCGCTAAGCAGGCAAGCCGGCAGGCGCCTTTACGGGGCCGCGACGTCGCTGCCTTCCACCAGCAGCATGCGGAAGGTGGCGCCCTTGTGGCGGTGCTCGCGGGCAGCCTTGTAGGCCGGGCTGTCGTACCAGGCGCGGGCGGCGGCCATGTCGGGGAAGCGCACGATGGCGACGCCTTCGGCAGGCGGGCCTTCCAGCACTTCCATGGGGCCGTAGAAGGCGACCCGGCTGATGTCGTGGCCGGCGCGGGCGGCGACGGCCAGCTCGGCGTACTGTTGCAGTTCGACGGGATCGGTGGTTTTTTCGCGGATGAAGACGACGTAGGCGGACATGGTGAACTCCTTTTATCAATGAAAATTAATGGTGATGGGCAGGATCGCGGCGCGGTGCGCACCACAGCGCCAGCAGGGCGGCGCTCAAGAGCAGTACGGTCGACCAGACCAGGGTGGTGCGCACGCCGCCAATGATCGCGGCGCTGGTGGCGCCAGCAGCCAGTGCGCCATAGACGGCCACACCGGCAGCGCCCCCGACCTGGCGGGCGGCGTTCAGGACCGCCGAAGCGGTGCCGGCCAGTTCGCGCTGCACGCTGCCCAGGATCGAGGTGGTCATGGCCGGCACCGCCAGGCCCATGCCGGCGGGGATCAGCGCGAGGCCGGGCAGCATGTCGAGGGCGCTGGCGGTGCTGGAAATGCCGCGCAAGCCAAGCAGTCCATAACCGAGCGCGGCGATGACGCCGCCGACGATCATCGGCAGGCGCACGCCGTAGCGCCCCGAGACCCAGCCGCTGGCGATGTTCGAAAAAATGAAAGTGGCGGTCAGCGGCAGAAAGGTGATGCCCGCTTCAATCACAGTAAAGTGGCGCGCCTTCTGCAGATACAGGCTGAGCACGAAAATCACGCCGTAGTAGGCAAAATTAACCAGCACGCCAAACAGCACCGCCCCCGAGAAAGCGCGGGCGTGAAACAGCGTCAGGGGCAGCATGGGGGCGGCCACGCGGCTTTCGACCAGCAGGAAAGCGGCAAAGGCGACCACGGCGACGATGACGGCGCACTGCAACAACAGGCTCGACCAGCCGAGCGCACCGACCTCGATGATGGCGCCGATGAAGGCGGTCAGCGCCACCACGGACAGCAACTGGCCCCACAGGTCGAAAGGGCGGGCAGGGTGTTTGGCCTGCAGGGACGGGACCACCGGCACCACGGCGCGGGTCAGGAAAAATCCGGCGATGCAGATCGGTATGTTGACCCAGAAGATGCTGCTCCAGCCCGCGCTGGCCACCAGCAGGCCGCCCACCACGGGACCGGCGGCAATCGAGACGCCCCCGGCCGCGGTCCACCAGCCGATTGCCTTGGCCAGGCGCTTCTTGTCGTGCGCATAGGCGCTGTTGAGGATGGCCAGAGAACTTGGCACCAAGAGGGCCGCGCCAACCCCTTGCAGGGCGCGCGCGATATTGAGCGTCAGCGCCGTCGGAGCGAGGGCGCAGGCAACGGATGTAAGGGCAAACAGGACAAAGCCGGAGAGGAATACGCGGCGCGCCCCGAAGCGGTCGCCCATGGCGCCGGCCGCCAGCAGCAGCACGGCGAAGCCGAGCGTGTAGGCATCGATCACCCATTGCAGGGCGGCGACGCCGGCGCCCAGTGTCTGCCCGATGCTGGGCAGGGCCACGTTGACGATGGTGACATCGAGCTGGACGATGATGAAGGCAAAGCTGGTTGCCAGCAGGATCGCCGGCGAGGGTGCTTTCATGGCAGTCTGGTCACGCATCATGTGAATTCTCCAAAAATAAACGACGTCCAGCCGTCGACCCGGGCAGGTGGACGGCTGGCGTGGACACTACATGGTCTTTATGCTGCCAGCTTCGGCAGGATCGTCTTGAAGCGCGCTTCGAGCTCTGCCGCGTGAGTATAGCCGGGGCTCAACTCGATCAGGCGGCCGCCCGTCTGCAGCAACAGGGCAGGGAAGCTGCGCACGCCCATTGCACGGGCGCGGCCAAAATCGGCCTGGGTGGCGCCGATGGTGGCGGCGGATTTCCAGTTTTCGTAGAACTCCGGCACCGTCACGGCCACGCCCTGCTTGGCCAGTGCTGCGACCGCGATTTCCGAGAGCACCAGGCCGTCGGTCGTATCGCGTCCGTCAGCATAAAAACCATGCTGCAAGGCGCGGAACACGGCCAGCAAGTCCGCCTGAGGCGCCAGCTCGCGCGCCGCCACCACGGCGCGGCATACCGGCTCGGTGTCGTAGACGAAGTTCTTCAGGCCCTTGAAGGCGTCGCGGTTGAACGGCAGGCCGCTGTTTTCTTCCACCCGGGCCCAGTGGCCCAGGCGGAACTGCTTGCCAGCATCGTCGAGCAGATCGGTGGCGCCAGCGCGCACGCCGCCGACCACGATTTCCAGTGCCAGCTCGGGATGGGCCGCCGTGAACGCGGTCATTTCCTTGCCGAAGCCGTAGCACCACGAGCACATGGGGTCAGCCACGTAGATCAGTTTCATTTTTTGTCTCCACCGGCGGCGGCGCGGGCGCGGCGGGTCGTGATGTTTTCACGATCGAGGCCCCAGTTGTCCGTATCGACTTCA
>Ga0265798_10012474_pt1 | contig 10250 bp, 11 predicted proteins | sample P3T30metagenome_FD_192430 | JGI IMG/M metagenome (GOLD analysis project Ga0265798, IMG submission 192430) | Plant litter microbial communities from East Loma Ridge, Irvine, California - P3 T30 | ecosystem: Environmental > Terrestrial > Plant litter > Unclassified | place: USA: California...
TGCTTCCGCTCATTGATGAAGCTTGCTCACGCGGTGCTAGCACTCCAAGGAAACCAATACCCATACCAGCGAAGAATCGGCCCGCCAACATCATGCCTCTGTTCTGGCAAGCTGTTTGTAGAGTACCACCAAGAATGAAAATAAGACCAGCGATGACAACTGTCTGTCAATGATCTGCCCAATCACACAGTCTAAGTCACTTACTAGCTGTTCGACGACTGAACGCGTCGGCGATCAACGAAGCTGGGATCGAAGCTACAAAAGCTCTAAACCGGTTAAATCGAGAACCCCACAAATATCATAGACAGCAATGACTCACCCGAGCAACAGCGAGGACACAATGAATCCCATGTAATTCTCATTGTAGGTGGCATCCGTTGCCATGCCTACAACCCTGAGAAAGTCAGGTGCCTCAATAACATAGGCAATGACACCAAGATCATAACCAAATAGGGCGGCACCCATGCTATCTAGCATCAGCTAATGTCATCGTCGTAGCAAAGTGAACTTGCGCTGCGAAACAAGCACATAGAAAGGCATATAATTTTGGCGGTAACATCTGGTCCGTTTGTCTGTGTGAGTGGAGAACCACTTCCTCACAGGGACCCCATGGTATATAACGATCTTGTTGCTTCTGTTGACTCGTTATCCGGTTGATCCTACAGCCACCATGTGGAGAAAAGTGTCAAAACCGGATATTGAGAAACCAGGGCGTCCAGGCGGTATCAGCGGCCCGATGCGGCATTGGTCATAGAAGCTGACCAGTTCCCGTAAGTCGCGGTGCAAAGGGGTCTATTTTAAGGTGGATCTCGTATCTCGACATCATCTCGCGTGGTCAGACTTGGCGCATAGTCCCAGCTCGTGGGCAGGTACGACATTTTGGACAAGTGAACAACCGGCGGAAGTTGCATGCGGACTCAGATCCGGTATCATCGGGTCGGGAGCTATTGGTGGCGATTTGGTCACGGCATTGCAGCAGATACTGGGAGGCAGACAGGAGCAAGTCGCTGTAGCCACTGGACGATCCATGGAGTCACGTCTAGAGGCATAGATCCGAGTGCAAAAACGTGGATGCATGCAAATCCAAGTTATGCTTTTATAAGGCAAAGTGTCCATTTCACATACAGTCCATTTGGCCATGATCAGGCGATATTATACGAGTGGGTAAGCGAGAGTGCCTGTAGCTACAGGGCTGATGATGCCGGCTTCCTGGTTTGTTAGCACTGGAAGGCTCGGCGAGATCTCAAGCTCTCACTCACCTGAAGGGCGGCAGCGAGATCCCAGAGCATGTAATCGCACCCAGCAGCGGCGTATAGCGAGATACTGATGGGTAGGTACTCGGTGTGGTTGCTGATAGTCGATTGATAAGGGACCTGACCGATGGGGACCACAAGCTGAGGGATACCCGACATCTGCGCAGGATATCCGAAGCCTAGAGGAACACCTGGGGCCGGGCGATAAATGTTCTAACCTGTCAGCTAACTCATGTACGATAGTGAATGGCATACTCTGTATGAGGTAGATCCAGTGTTGGCCGGCTCAGCATAAATGGCGTTTGAGCAAGTGGTATCATCCTTGATCAAGACGTCGCCAGTGATAAAATCTTGGTAGTATGCCTTCTTTGCTAATCCCTCGTTGAATAGATCCTCCGAGACATTGTTGGCTCCATACTGCCACCTTACCAAAGGTGAGGGACTGACGAAAGGTAGGCGGCCATCATTCTGAGCAGCATAGTCCTCGTACCATGGCTGACCGAATTCGGTCCATTGATAATAGGTGATCAAGTTCCCGTAGACACCATTCATGTATGCGCTACTGGATCCGTTGTTGGCGTCGAACCGACCAGTAGAATTCCAGAAACCCTCGAAACTTTTGTTGTCGACCGTAGACGGGGCGAGGAAATCGGTCAGGGCAGACTTGAAAGAGTCGTACTGCTCGGTCCCCGCATAAGTTGGCCCAAAAGTCCAAGAAGAGTTGGGCACGATGAGAGTCTCATGTCAGCCTTGATCGACACTTGTAGGCTTACGGATGGGAAGGATGAGTAGTTTGCGAATTTGTCACCGTACATGGCTCGGGCGAAAGCCGCGCCATCGTCGGCGTCACGAGTGAAAAAGCCGGCCGTATCCTGAGTGGCCTGAAGGGGAATGGCGCCTTCAAGAGAAATAGCCCCCCATGAGGGTCGAAGTCCAAAGACTCCTTGATTTCCAGCAGGACCAGTGATACTTCCACCACTATGATATCAGAGAGGACCCGCGGAAGGGAGTGATGAATAGCTTACGTGTCGGACCCAATTGTCTCGTCGAGCCACGAGTATGCTCCGATCGAAGCGCCCGGTCCACTTGAAGAAGAAGAAGGCTGCTGATACCCGTCACCTCGGGGATTGAAGGGAGCAAGCTGGTCGACCCAGTCGGCCGTAGCAGTTTCACCATTGGCGAACTGACTGGTCTTGGCCCTACCGACGATGATGGCACCCTGGACTTGGTTAGATGACCGGCGACTCACTTAGAAGGGCACTCACTTGGTCTACCAAGTGCTGGATAGCTACGGCAGTGACCTCCTTAGCAGGGTAGGTATTGAAGTAGGCCCGACTACCGCCACCTGTCTGTAAACCAGCCATATCGAAAAGATCCTTGACGGCGATTCGTCGACCCTCCAGAGGTCGAGGATTGGGAAGGTCCATGGTGTACAGCCTGGACGGAACGGGAATTGAGAGAGTATTGAGTCCTGCAACGGGAGACGACAGGTCCGTGAAAGTGTTCTCGGTAGTGTGAACCACAGGAGACGTGAAAGCCTGAGCTTCGTCCCGGTACACCCGATATACCTCTGTGAGGTGCACACCTCCGTCTATTTTCGCCAGGTAAGGACCCTGAGGGATCTAAGAGAGTCAGAGATATGATCCTGGACTAATTTGAATAACATACGGCAGCATCATCGACGTGAGCGAGACCAACATCCTTCACTGAGGAAGTAGCATTGCCGCTCTTGACGATCAAGGAACCGCCCCAGCCCTTCAGACATCCAGCCACATCTTCTGCGACATGGTATGAGGAGTCGGTAGTGAGCATGATAGCTGCCAAAAACGCCTATGTCGATCAGTCGTTAAACCTCGTCTAGCTTGTATGAAACTCACCTCATCCCAGACATCATCTGACGATCCGTACTTTTCAACAGCTTTACCGAGCACATCGCAAGTGACCTCTCCTGCAACCTTGAAGACGGTCACGGGCAGAGACTTGCCCTTGTACTCGTCCAAACCCCAATCAGCAGCTGCCGAGTAGGACTTGTAAATCGCGCCAGTAGGTGACAGATACTGCTTGTTGCCAACCTCGAAGGAGACCGACTCTGGGTCGAATGAGAGACCGCTTGATCGTTTGGTAACAGAGCGCTGTGTCAATGATCGTCGAGCGTCACGAGCATAGTTCTCGTTTCCTGCGAGGGCCGAGGTCCCAGCTGAGATTACCGGAAGAGCTGCGATGACAGATAGCAGAGAGGTAAGCATTTTGTCGGGCTGATGGGAATGATTTCGTCGAAAGTCATTTCCTCCTGTTTATGTAGAGTGGATTTGGCGCGGATTTCATCCTTATCAGTGGAGGTTCGCATTCAGCCGACATCGCCAGGAATTATATCACTACCCATGGTACATGCCAAGCTGGTGAGCCGCTAGCACCAGGGTTGAGAGATATAATTACCCATTTACTGCCGTGTTCAGTAACATGATGGAGGGTCCGGAATACCACCGGAGATCTCGCTCAATTAAGATAAGACGCTCCCTACCATATCGGTCGCCAGAAGCGAAGTCCTAGAATCGGACATGAGCGAGACGATGACCGGGCCGACATTGTTAATGATTGTCATGCATGGTCGGTCGAGTTTGATTGGTCGTTAACGCTAAGGGTTACCCGGACCTAAGGATTCGGTTTGTTTACTGCTTGGGTCAGGCACTATCGTGCCCACCTGGAGATAGTGACAGTTTTGTCTGCTGGGCGTCAGGCATGCCTTGCACCTTCTGTTCCCCTCGAAAGATCGTAGTATCTTCTCGGTCACATTGGCTATCCGTCGACGACTTAGCAGAGGAGTCAGAGCTGCGCGGGCCCGAGCTAGCAGACCCCGCCGAAGCAAGATACAACGGCTCCGCGAGCTCAGAGAATGCATTTCTGCGGCGGCATACGCGTGATCTGCGAACAAACCTATCATTGCGTTGTCCTTGTTTGACTTCTTCTGTTTGACTTGTTTGATCGCGAGACTCGCCTGTGGTCTGGGGTTCTCGTATTGCGGTTGACATGAAGTCCCGATCGATCTCGATGGGTAGCTCCAGAGATCGGCGATTCAAACAACGCTCAGAACGACCCTGAGTCTGTTCCTGAGAGAGGAGCGTTTCTTCATCCGGGTTGAGCGCCCGACAATTACTTGATTCCCACAATTATCTCTTTTTCACGTAATCAAATGACCGGAATCCAAGAAGGTGGAGGTGGTCAGGGCGGGAGGAGAGAGTTAAGCAGGAATGGATGCTTGGCGATAACTTTGGGTGAGATGTAACGACGTCAGGAATGGAATATGCTCCTACTTCTTTCGGGGATACTGTCAGAACAGGGCGTAGAAGGGCGCTGGTGTTCAAGCCGATCAAGGCGTTCAACCCTACGTCAACATTCCCGTCATATAAAGTTATTGGAGAATTCGATACTTATATCCCGCCGTTTCAGCACATCCAGCTCGATCATCAATCTCAATACCATGGGTAAAGCGAATCAACTTTATGTCCCCGAGGGCAACCGTGATGCGCCCGCTATGCGCTCCGAAGAACTGGCGGCTGAGCCCACTGGCGTAATCCCGCCCCCTCAGTACAAGGCCAACGCCGATGCTGAAAAGGATGCCCAACTTACTGGAAAGGAAGCCACCCTTGATGTCGCCTCGGAGAGGTCTTTGACGTTCAGCACTATGATGAAGGGATCGGCTGCTTCGAGGATGACTGTTTTTGAAAGGAAGGCTGCCCTCATCAATGCGTACGTCAGTCTTGCCTGTCTCCTTGAACATTGCTGATCAACAGCGAGATTGATCAAATGGGAATGGGTCGATATCAAATCTGCATCTGGTTCTTGTGTGGCTTCGGCTACTTTTTGGATCTTTCATGGTCGCAGGGTGTTGGGTTGATCGGAACTGCCATCTTGTAAGTCTAGCATAAGATGGGCGCGAGAGAAAGCTGACAATCCAGGCAAGAGATGAGCATTCCCGATTCTCGGTCTGGTCTTCTTCCTACTCTGGGTAACGCCGGTCTTGCGTAAGTCGCTACATCCGCAAAATCATAACAACTACTGACTCATCAGCATCGGCGCCTTCGGTTTCGGTTTCGCTGTAGACATCATTGGAAGGAAATGGGCATTCAATCTAACCTGCTTGATCACATCGATCTTCGGAACACTCATCGTGAGCTCAGCCAGGCTTGAACTGAGAAACAAGCTGACCTATAGGCTGCTCCTCGATACAATTACGAGGCCGTTTGCGGTCTTTACTTCCTGTCTTGTATCGGGCTCGGAGGGAATATTCCTATCGACGCCTTGATCGCTCTCGAATTTCTGCCTCAAAACCGTCGAAATCTTGTATCGCTTCTGTCCATGTGGCAGCCTATCGGAGTCGTCGCCGCATCCGGTATCGCATACGGTACTGTCGCCAAATATCGATGTAACCCAGACATTCTGGGATGCCAAGACCCAGCATACAACGCAGGAGAACCTTGTTGCACCACACAGTCGAACATGGGATGGCGATACCTTGTCATCGTTCTCGGTGGTATGACACTGCTCATCTTCTTCCTGCGATTCGTTGTCTTCAATTTTCACGAGTCGCCCAAGTTCCTCTTGTCCAAAGGTAGAGAACAAGAAGCTATCGATGTCCTTCACAAGATCGCCAAGTTCAACAAGCAGCCTCCACCTACATTGACCGTCGAGCACTTTAGAGCTATCGACATCGATGCTGGTATCGACCCCAAGGCTGTCGAGGAAAGCAGACCTCTAACGTGGAAAGAGAGCACCGCAAAGGCATGGCTCAACTTTAAGGACAGTATGGTCAAGCTCGGCGGTCTATTCAGGAACCGACTACAGGCGTTCATCTTTGTGTTATTGGCAATCACCTATATGGTGAGTCCTACCTCATGCCCCCACGGGACGTGCTAATATTGCAGGGAGATTACTGGTCATTCAACTTGGCTGGTTACTTCTTGCCCATCATCCTTTACCGAAATCAGGTCAACGATGGTCGAGACAGTGTCACTGATGTCTATCGACAATATATTTACATCTACCTCCCCGGTATCTTGGGTGCCGTACTCGCTTTGCTCTTTGTTCAGCTGCCTCTGCTCGGTCGAAAATGGTCTCTCGTTGGGTCGGCAATCTTGCAAGGTTTGGGTATGGCCATGTACACCCAGGTCGACACTACCGCCGCTTACGTCGGCCTGAACGCCTTTGCCTACATTATGCAGACTGTAAGTACATCTTGACGGACCGAATTTTGGCTGATCGTTAGCTATTCAACGCTGTCTTGTACGCCTCCGCACCTGAGCTGTTCGCAACCGCGTACCGAGGCAGTGCTAGTGGTATGCTTTCGGCCCTTGGCCGAATCGCCGGTATCGTTGCACCATTCGCTGGACAGGCGTTCCTCGCCAGTGATTCAAGTGGTGGGTTTGCTATCCCCTCGTCTTGACGACGCTGACATCTAGGTATTTTATGGCTCGGTGCTGGTGGTATCTGGCTAGCTGCCTTGATGATGGTTTTCTTGCCCGTCGAAATGCGGAGCAGGCAGATGTTCTAAACGAGTCTGGGATGTCAGAAAAGGGACTCATACTATAAACGGAGGAGTATTCGCATACACGCGGTGTAGGCATAGGCTTGTGGTGGGCCCACCACATGTATATAGCCATGTATCCATATGAATCGGTTGGAGTTTCACACTTATGTGGGAAAGATTGGCGCTTAAACATGCACATCGTAGACCAGTTACAATCCGTGCCGCCTTTCAGCACAGAGCAGAATTTTATGAACACTAAGCCATCAGGCATTGATCCTGGGATTCAGCTGACCGGTACTGCTTGAACCGATCCATCGAGTCCAAGCTGAACATCAGTGCTCAGTACATCCCCAGAATCAGTCTATCATTGATAGGGCTATCTCGCATCGGTGTCGTATGGATGACTAATAGTTTAAGATTTTGTGAAAATAAGACGTCCAGACTCCGCGCTTGCCGCGTAGCAGCTTTGCAAACGTCCGCATTGCAGACCCTGTCGAAAGATGAAGGATGGATCAAGCGTATCGAGGGTCCCGTTTGGTCGCTATCGAGGATGGGAGCCACATCGCAATTTTTAACCTTGCCGTCGCCGAAGGAGCTGATAGGTCGGGCTCAGACAGCCGGAATCGATGTCGCATGTAATCGGTAGTTGGTAGGTTTGCAGGCGGACAAGCGAGACCTGACGAATGAGTCGAATATCTTGCATATGCGCACAATGTTAAAGATCAATGGGTGTTGTTTGTGGTCGGGTCGAAATCGAAATCGATGAATTGCGAAAAGTCCACGTCCTCCGGTTGCGGCCACATCTCCCAACTGGCAAACAAGTCATTCGCCCAATCTCCGGGCGGTGGAGCAATGTCACCTGTAGGGGGCATTGAAGGCGACGTGGTAGTGAGTGGAAGCTCAGCACTATTCCTCGATATGGTTGATGGCCCACACCATGGATTCGCCTCTGTGGTGCCCGTTTCGATCGAGTCCAGCCGCGAGGTCTGAGCAAGCCGCTCTATCCATTCCGATAATATTCGTGCCAAATCGCTCACCAGAGCTGCAGTCGGTTTGCAGATGCTTCCTGTACCTCCCTCTTGAGCCGCCATCGCATCCAGCTGTTTGGCACATTCATTGATAAGTGCAACATGGTCGTCGACCCGTTCATGAAGGCCTCCCCACCCTTTGAGTCGAGCTGCGTTTTGCTGAACCAGCAGATAAGCCGTGTGTAATGTCTCAGATGCGAAAGTCTTGGTAGGGGGTGCGTTGGTGATGTCGTTCAATCGAAGATCGCAGGAATGGACGATGTCGTTCAACTGGTTTTCAAGCTTGTCGGCAGTACTGGCGCCAATCTCAGCCATGAAAGCGTGAACCTTATTCATTCCGGGAGGTATCTTGAGATTATCGATGACATGTTCGCCGATCTTAGTCACCTCGGATGCATCGAATTGAGCTCGATCCCGGAAGTAGCTTCCTGCCATGACTGCGAAGAACATCGCGGATTGCTCGACTTGAAGGCGTTGCCTGTCTAGCTCGGTATCGAATAGCTTTTGTAGGACTGGTGGCTTCTCGACGCTCCGAGCCTCGAGTGAGCGGCTAGCCGTGTTGACAGTCGACCGGAGCTCGTCACATGCCGACTGATGTTGTTGTAAGATGGCCCGTAAGTCATCGAAGTTCCTCCAGCATACAACCAGCTGATGGCGGGCTCGAGCACTCATCACAGCGATGATTAGGTTTGTGGTCAAAGTCATCGCGTATGTCGGAATTCTACCAGACTTGATAATTAGTTCTAACTTTTCAACCAGGGGATGAATATCGGCCAGCCAATGTTGACGCATATCTGATTTGCCTATTACAAAGCTCGAATATCCATGGGTCATGAAGAGATGAAGCCATTGCAAGGTCTCGAGTAGGGTCTCTTCGCTGGGGCCAGGATGGTCGAGGTATCTCCATGACTGGTCCAATCCGATTTCCCTGGCCGCATTGATAGCCAATGTAAAATATGAGCTATCAGTAAGTGACGAAACCGCCGCGACTGGATTGTTGACCATGGCCAGTGGTCGATACTCGGCGAGCACTTGGAAGAATGTGACGGTGTCTCGATGAGCCGGCGGCTTGATCAGAACAGCCTGGCCGTAGTGGAAGAGGGCATGTCGCAATATCTTGGTCTGGGCCGGACGGACCGGCGAGGATATGGGGACGGCTTCGGTCGCCAAAAGGCATAAAAGGGCATAAAGTGCTGATGTACTATGCCCAGTTGTGCCGGACACCAGGCGCTCTCGAAGAGCTTCGAGTGTCGGAATGAATGGGTAGTGGACGCGATGCCAAATCATCCTGAGAACCTGAGCAATTGGCTGGTACGTAGAGAACATGGGACATACCTCGACTCCAGTAAATCTTGAGTAGCTGGCGAAATGACTTGGGGTAGGGGTATAGGCCCATTCCAGAGCCTATCGTTCGACAAGTCCTTTCCGAAGGTAGGATGACGGGATAGAAGAACTGATAGAAAGCGCAACGGGCTCGACATCGCTTCGCAGACTTCCTCAGCCTTAATCCTATCCCCCCCGACCACTCCATCGTATGACTGCGATATCAAAAAGCCCCTCGTGCCAAGATCCGATGGCTCGCTATCTCCAGAAGCCGAATTCGAAGGTCGTACCGGATCACTTTGCCGTTCTGGTCGAGACGCGCCAGGTCTCCCTAGCACCGTGGATTCCACAATACACTCGAAGCCGTTTTGCCTACATCGCTGACATGCCAGATGATGAGGCTGAGGACTATGCGAAGGAGCACTGACTTGGTCAGGAAGGAAACACTTGATCTTGCGTGCTCGACATCGAGTACATATCAAGGAGGAATAATGGCCGCGAGCCCGACGAGTGGTTGACATCATTACTTGAGGTAGATGACGTAAAAGTTGGGAATGGCTGACCAGATAGGCAGTGGGAGGGGATCTGGGTTCTATTTACAGAGCTGGCGTGTGGGCTCTGCTGGATCATTGACTTGAGATGTATGGAGAAAAGGTCGTCGACGACCATGATCCAAGCGTGATCAACACCTAAAGGAGGCTTGGCATTTCTGTCTACAAACGCCTATGGCTGACGACACAAGTCCTCTACGCTCAGAACCTCCCTTTCCTCACCAAATACAATTCTCAGACCCCCACAACGGCCATCGGTCCCTTTATATATCTCGTAAACGGGCATATACCTATCGACAAACTTTTCAACCTCCTCATCCGTCATTCCTTGACCGCCATTATTAGCTTTCATATGATGTTCCTGCTGCAATCTCCATTTGTACACGTAATCGTAGCTCTTTGGAAAGATTGATATATGTGTATCGAAGCGGTTGTTGATGTCCCGAGCGAAATTCTTCAAGTTCTGATTGATTTGCTCAATCGTTTCGATAGGGTGTTTCTTGGCGGTCCGCCCCTTATTGTGGAGCTGTTTGAGAGTCTCCGATCCAAGCGCTTCGAAACCTAGAGACCA
>Ga0265798_10012475_pt1 | contig 10249 bp, 8 predicted proteins | sample P3T30metagenome_FD_192430 | JGI IMG/M metagenome (GOLD analysis project Ga0265798, IMG submission 192430) | Plant litter microbial communities from East Loma Ridge, Irvine, California - P3 T30 | ecosystem: Environmental > Terrestrial > Plant litter > Unclassified | place: USA: California...
CCACACAGTCGATGGATAGAGGATCGGTAGGGTCGTGTTCGACACCAAACGACTCGTATAGTCCTAGAGCTAGGGAGATGGCGGCGGCAGCAGTGAGCAGCCACAAGATCTTGTCGTTGTACGCCATCCACATGAGTTTGAGTAGAGATGTAGCCTTCTTCTCAGGCAGAGCGTTGTTGCTGAAGACGCGGATACGATCCGCGAAAGAGCCTGTTAATCCGATGGCAGGTGGCGATGCAGAGTTGTGTGCCTTGGTCGAGCCATTGCTGAGCTTCCACCCATATGCGGTGGCCTCGTCGAAAGACACACTACCGTCAAGATCTGACTCGTCGATGCTGAGACCAGAGTCGATGTTGGTTCTCAATCCGTGCTCGATTCCTCTGATGCCACCGAGGGCTGAGTATGCGGCTAAGGACTTTGGGTTGAGGAGTTTGTTGAGTTGACCCGGGGAGAAAGCGAACTTGTTGTCCTGGACAGTGAAGTCCTTTTCTGAACCGGGGTCAGGCTTGAGGGCATCTCGATGTGTTTCGTCGCCAGATTCGCTTGAATCGTGACTGGACGCTGTGCCATGAGAACAAGAAGGCCCACAAGACTGTGCTGATGTTGATGAGTGGACGATGGGGTTGTTACACTAGTGAGGTCATCTTGTATCAGTACCAATGTAAAACATGTTTGTCTAGATAGCATAACTTACGGACATGATCACGATGATGTAAAGCGGAATGGGCTCGTTTGCGGAGACAACTCTGTTAACCGAGAGAACAAAGTTCGGAGGAAACACAAAGAAGATGGGAGTATATGTATAAGGTGGTGAAAGCTAGGTTCGAGGTTCGGGGTAGTACTATGGTGACACAGTCTTATATTCAAGGAGGCTGTGTCTGAGATAGGGTGCCTGAAGTGCAAGGAAGCACCGCCATTCACCAAGACGCTATACTCTCGGTGGCGCATTCAACCCCTAGGCATCAACGCTTTTTGACGATGCCAGCGCCAAAGCAAGGACGGAAAGGCATCAACTGGCATAGCCAAGACATAGTCTCCCATCACGAGATGTCTCGACTTGGCGTTCACATCAGGCGTGGGTGAGGTTGGCCGTCTTTGCATATAATCTGCTTCGAGTGGCGAAGCCGGAAGGAGGCGCCAAACACTCTACTGATTGCAGCGCGATCTTCACCGGTTGAGGAATGCGATTCCCTCCTGGCAGAATTGGCTTCTCCTGCCTGCGTCCGGCACAGCCGCCTTACGGTACAGCTCGGCGCATCGCACACAGCCCGTAAGATAAGGTTTGATCCGAGTTTGTCTATACGATGGTCTGCTGCCTTGCTGTCCCCAATTGTAAGGTGTCTAGATCGATGGCAATAGCCTGATTAGCAACAGATTATCTTTCGCCAATCGCTTTGTTTTGAACGCCGCGTGGACAACCTCTTAAGGTCCAGAACGATGGACACTGAGCATATTGTAGTCGCTATTTATTGACCTAATCGCATACTTGCTGCCTATTTTACACCTAACCACTCTGACATATGACTCGTAGAGACGGCGGAGGGGACTGATTGTATTCGAAATGATGGATGCCCATGACTAAGGCCAGATGACTACTGCGACTGTAAGTTAACCATTCTACTTCCCTAAAGTCTGGCTGAATCTTTCCACTCGGTCCTTGACAAGGAGTTTATGCAAGTGGAATGACATCAATAGCGGGTACTGGTAGTTGTGAGAGCCAACAACACGGTTCGTACATGACACTTGAGCGTTTTGATCTGCGTACGAACCGGTGGATCCTGCCCTTCGCCAGGGCAGACGCTCACACAGCATCCTCATGCAATCGCTTCTAGAGAATCAACTTGATCGCCGGGATTGTGCTATTTACTTTGCTACTGTAGTAGCATATAGCTCACAAGTAGGAAAGTGAGAATGTCGCGATGGCAAAGACCATATGAAGGGATGAATCCTTGGAACTAACATCAATCGTCTGAACAATTCGCGCCATACATCCCAGTGAAAGGATAATCAACCTGTTATAGAGTCTGGAAACGCACTATGCTCCGCGTATGTGAATCTATCCAATCCATGCGTCTCAGAATTGAGTCAAGTCTCAAGTTGTAGTACGAAGATCTACCACGTGTTCTGTCGAGTAACGAATTTTACGCCTACTCCCTTCTTCTTACCCTTCTTACTCTGTGGACGAGTCCGAGGACTGAGCGTAGAACTGGGAGGTTCAATAAGGGCGGTGTTGATTGTACGATTTTAGCGGTTGATTACTCGTGATAGACTGTAGGGGTGTTCTCATGCACTAATTAATTCCGTTGTGCAGTTCCTCCTCTTTTACTTGTCAATAACTGTCCGGTCGTCGCCATCCTCTTCAATGAAATCGATTTCCATCACTGGTCCTTGCTAGTGCCCTCTACCTCCTCCACCACTTAAAGCCCTTGAGTGCCTCGCTCTTGTTATCGTCAATTGCTCCACGGTCCGACATGTGCTTGAAATTGGTATCGAGGCATGTAACGATATTTACTGTCGATAAGACTGATACGTCAACCGCGTTGTTCTTTCTTGATGGCGTTTCGACCTGCGGCATATCATTCTTGGGGTTGATGAAGCGTAGGTATCCGGCGTTGGATGAAAGAGGCCTAAGGATGGCCGAGTTTCGACAAAGACAGTCACGCATGCAAGAGCACCAAGAGTATTGTGCTGGGGAGCGGGAAGACTAAAGCATGATTCAGCGCATACGCAGCACCTCTCGCGGCGGCTGTTCAGATCTTGTCGACAATGAACATCCAGAGTAAAATGTGATGCAATTGTGAAACAGAAAATGATGGATCAGCATGCTACCGTGGGAATCGATAGGCGAGTCAGGAGTTTCGATTATTTAGCGGTTTACCCTCTACTGTGTGGCTTCCGATCCTTCTCTGGCATGAAGAGAAGATTCTCTACGTTTGAGTCAGTTCGATCAAGGGTAGACATTCAAATCTCTGTTTTCCCGTGCTTTTTAACTCGCACATGGTTCTTGGGGTGGATGACTTCGAATCATGTTTACGCCTGAGCGGGTCTCGCGAAAAGTCTCTCGTCACCCTGTTTCTCAGTTCTTCCGTCACTCTTTACAGATATCACCCCTGGCTGATTGGGGAATGATCTGCCTTGGCTCTCGATGGTCCCAACGTTGCGTGGATATCTGAGGTAATTATCGGTACCCTTTTCGCGCGCGCGACTTCGACAAGAGTGGTTACTTGCGCCTCAAGTAACGTGGGTGGCTATGAGTCCCCAACTTTTGACAGAGCAGCTGACCAACTTGTCACCGATTTAGTTACCTCACTGCTCGTCGCAATACCAACACCCACGCTTTCAACCAGACATTTGATGGCGAAGTTGTGTAGCTTTCTTTCCCGGTAATTTAGGCCAGGCAATCTATCACCGGAGTAACTTTGATACTGTATCGAGCGGCATCCATAGATGTCGCATTAACGTTGAGATTTGTGTTGGCGTCGTAAAGGTAGAGTTCGGTGACGAGTCTCGGTCGTAAAATCGAGAGCAATGAAGTAGAGTAGAAAGCTGAGTGACAGTTACCTGTCACATACAAGTTTGTCGGCAGGGCTGGCGACTTGACTTGAGCCCCGAAATCGGCACCATCCGTGCCTTTGACGGAACAGGCGTCTTTGTTGAGTGCGTGCGTCCGAAAATGCTTTTGATCTACTGGAGCAGGAACGCTTGTCGACGCTGCATTGTCGCCGTATGATGCGCGCTGCTGCTCTCGCCTCGCATCGCTTGGTGTCACATCCCCCATGCTCATCGAAGTCTCAGGCTTCCCTTTTTTGGAAGGCTTTGTCGCTTCCGATCGGGAAGATTCTTCTTCATTACTGACCTCAGACAGACCACGTTGAACCAGCGACGTGATAATATTGCAGCCGTCCTGGACGAACCCTGTTGCCTCTTTCGAGGCGTCAATCTCTGTGCAAATCCAGATCGCATCGCCATGGCCCCGAAAGTCCTTGACCAACGCCTTGGTATGATCACAGAAGCCCTAATCAATTGTTTTGACCAGCAGTCTTCCTTTTGGTAATGAGAGGTTGTTCTGCAGACCCAGCAAAACCAGACATTTCTCGATCGGCACACTAGACGCCTGCGGTGAGAGTCGTGCTTGAATACAATGTGTTATTTCGTATGTAGGGACTTGAGCGTAAGCAAGGTTTGTCGATGTACAGTCCTGCGGGTACGTTTGCTCAAAATCTCGAGGCTATGATGAGTAAGTTGACTCAGACTTGGAAAAATCTGCAGTCCAAACTGAACCAAGACTCAAAAGCAGAGACATCCATGTTGTGAGTGCACGTATATTGGTTGTAATCGAAGTATGGCGGCCGATGCGCATCACATGGGGTCCGGAGAAGAGAATAGAGGCTCAGTCGCATCATTGTAGTCGACACGAATGACTACGACGGCGGCCTAGCGGAAGGGCTTACTCACCTAGCGCACGGGCTATTCGGGGCCATTGTGCCAATGAGAGTCTGTAAATAGGATGCACTTCTCTAGCCAGTGCATTCTAGAGGCCCAGTCTCACCCGAATTTAGCATTAATGCCAAGTCGAAAGCTCTCGTAATGAGAGATTTGGTCTTGGCAATATCAATTAATCTAATTTATCTTTCCTTCACGACCCTAGTATCCTGTCGTTTGTCGTCTAATACATACATAGATCACTATCAATGCTGGCGTATACTGCCATAGTCAAAGACAGTCTTCTTGTCACATGCGTCGGAATCAACGCCACCATATCTGCGACTTTGACTGCAGAGGGATACCGGTGGCCGGCCTCGCGCCCACCGAGAGTGTGGCAAGCATGTTCCTGTGTGTTGTCATCCGAGTCAAACGTCTTGTACCCCAAGACGCAAGCTCAACTTATCTCTGATGGTTCGTGCGCGTGGTTTGTGCCGTCATTATTGACCACCACGCTTCAACTGCAAAATGCGCAAGCCCCGTAAGCGAGCGTATTGTATGGAACATATCGAAGGGGTCCGACGCAACACTAGTCTGAAGTTCTCCCGGCGACAAAACCTGCACCGGCGATGTCGGTACATGCAACTCTGCAGTCGGCCAAGCGCACCAACGCAAGTACTGATGATCTGTCACTTGACGAGCAATCTTCGCCACACTGCAGTGCCCAAAGGAGGACATGTTGACCAGGAACAACGCCCTCAACAGGCGGTGGACCAGACCCAAATCTTACCCCACCTGTTGCTTGCGACTGGAACCTAACCGAGATGTGCTGGCGATTACCCTTCGCCTCGCACTCGTGTCGAATCAGTGTTTGACCAAGCCAACAGATTGAACACACTAACAGCTGTGACGCCATGCTCATCTCAGAGTCCATATACTTCATCGTACAGCGATCTCGCTCCGACCATACCGCATATTTCCGGCATGATCAAGTTATGTTGGTGGCGCTTCGCCCCTGCTTGAGGCGCTTCAAACCGTCTCGTAAAGCAAGAAGCTAGGTGGAAACGCGTGCCCACTATTACAACGATCCGATTCCAATTCGTGCCAAAAACAGAAGTGGGTTGTAACATCTCCAGCACCCGTCCTTTGTACTACTTCTCTCGTGTCCGTCTAGCTATCGCGTCGAGGTGTACAGTACCTCACGATCAGAGTATATCGAACGCCCTTCCACTGCACTGGGGACCCTATATCAAACTGAACCTCCATTGACTTAGCATTTCCATGCATCAATTTCAATTAATATGCATAGTGCATCGTCAGCACAAGTGTATCACTGCATCCGTTGTCGAGGCAAACCTCTCTACAACTGGACGAATGGACCTTTACAGAGTTCCTGGTATAGATGAACATGTGCCTAATTGATGAGCCTTGACAGATCTGTTTTCTGAAGTCGATCACCTGTATGCTGACATGACTAGTAATAAGGTCGTTGAACCCAGCGTGAGTGGAGCACGGCACATTAGCTCCAGTCCAAAAATTTATTGGCTGGAATGCTAATGTATCACTGCAAACTCGTCCGAAGTCAGTCGTCTCTGCTTGATTTGAACATACGTCAACGGCGAACGGTTGGGGGCTGAATACATCCCTGGAAGCGGTTTCAGCAGCTGATCACGATTGCCGGGAACCTAGGAGATTAGTCTACCAGATCACCACTTCGAGACCTTTCCAAGTGGTGACTGAATGTCGAATCGGGTGGCAGGTGTCTGGATCGTAACGCGAGTCTGGCTCGCTTGCGCGTCTTTAGATGGCCAGGGCGGGATCTTCTGTCCCCCAATTGCAAGTCTCACCGCTACTTTGGTACAGGCACGTATCTCAACTCGTAAATGATATCGCGCAGCCAACCTGAGTTCCTAATCGGCACATATCACTACAATCGCGCACCATCTAACTTGATCTTCCAAATTCAACTCCTGTCTTCAAATGCAGATCATACAACTTAGCCCATCTGAGTGCCTATTTGGTCCAGATGTGAAACCTGGCGATGCAGCCAAGTACTTCGAGGCAAATTTACTCTCGGAAAAAAACTATTGTTTGCTTGTTGTAAGTGTAAATGTTTCAGAACGAAGCGCACCTGTGCTCATCGAAGAACCAGCTGAACGCGTGTATAACTGTGCGCGATAATCGTGCGATGGAAAACGCTCACCACTGTGGCGATATACTTTTTTCTGCTCTGGTATTCCTTGACATAATCTTCGAGCATGCAGAAAAATCTCTTATTGACAATTGACAGGTGCATTATATTGAACGCATCGTTTATGTTGTTGCCCAACGAAAGGAAGCCCTTCGTCCAGACGAGGAAATCGAGCTACGGTATCCCATGAGGATTACCGGCATGTTCAAGGCGGGGGCTCAGCTCAGAAGCATCGTTGTGCTGGCTGTGGAGAGTCTGAAGCTGTACAAAGGGCGGTGCCTACCGGATCTTGAGACCATTCCGAAAGTGCTTGAAGACTTTGACGAGATATGGCGGTACAAGATTGACCCTTTGTTCAATGGAGAATCAGACTTGATGCGCCAATTCAATGGAGGTGGTTGGCTACGCAGATGTCTCTTGGGTGACGATTTGTTCCGGTGCATGACAGAATCGAGGAGTAGGAAGAAGGCCGATCGACAGAACCGCGTAGACAGTGAACACATTGCTGTTCACCCTCAAAGTCGGGACTGATAGAAGACATCAATCTGTGCGAAAGCACCAACAGTTCATCATGCAGACTCCATCTACGACCTGCTGCAGAGTGACAACATATGGTGTCTCTATCGGTATGTGAAGGGCTACATCTGGAGAGAAGCTAAATGGTGTTGATCGTCCACAGGACTGGTGACTTGGCGCGATTGTACTGCACGAACCAGTGACGAGGAGGAATATCGGTTTTTCCATTATGTCACACAATAGTGAGCAATGACGGGTACTGTAAGACATATATGCAGTACACGCGCTGGATTCTCTAGCTCAGAGCGCCTCGTTGCTGCCAAGGATAGAAGTGAGTTGGCTGTCCGGCACGTGTCCTGCTGCTATTCAAATATTGAACAAAATCTAATTTCCTATATTTCCCGGACGCCGTCCCATCTCGAGATTCGACGTGAGATCTTACAAGTTCATCTGAAGAGCGATGCGCGTCAGGCCTTATGTCTTCCACGAACATCATACTTCCGTTCCCTCTCCGTATGCGTTGCACGAATCACCCATCAGGCCATACCTGTCCCCAGCAACTCGGCGCGCTAGAGTCTCAGATCAACGATCTCTAGAGCCCAGAAGGAGAGTTGAGCTTGCGCGAATTTTTGAACCCGTCATGGACTTGGCACCTGAGAGACGATTCCAGACATGCGTACGTCTTGTGACTGGTAGTAGGAGTGTACTCATGCACCGTCCATCTTTTTCGTGCGCATCTCGTCTTTGTCGCTTATTGATAGGTGTTTGGTATTGTTTCCGCCATTTGACGAGACTGATCCGTGTCTCTGGAGCTTGCTGAGATGGGAGTGATCCGAAGCGCGCGTAGACTGTCGGACTTCCTGAATGTTGCGCTGGTAATTCTGCTCCAATTCCAGAAGATCCAATTGAAATTTTTCTAGCTTTCGTCCTACTTCAGTCGAGTCTCTGATGGGACACATGGTGTCGCCTACGACGGTACTTTGTGTAATAGATTCGAGCCTGTAATCTGATATAGTTGAAACTTCTCGACGTGAAAGCGCATGAATGTTGTTGGCCTGATCCTGATTGAACCAGACAATCGATCGCGAGTTTTTCTCAGTGCACTGTAGCAGCATAAAAGAAGCTTGTCTACAGAGGTTAATGTGGGATCGTCATGAACGTGGAACGTACAGTACGAGAAAAAGACACATTCGGCAAACAGTTTCCCTCGGCCGAATCCTTCTGCTCGTCGTGCGCGGGTGTTTTCATCAATCCGCATCGTAACGCATCGCGAACCTCGCGTCAATGTACCAGGCTCACGCGTTATCGCTTCGGAGTTCAAAGCGCTTTGAAAATTGGTACCGCAGACCCGTCGTCCGAGACGGTACGGTGGCACTGGACATAGCGGATGATTGACGGCTTACATGATCTTATGCGTGGAGGCACTGAGAGGTCCGAAAACTGGTCTCTGGGACAGTCCATTTCCTGATAATGTATCATGAGTGCGAAATGGTCTTTACAGCCACAAGTGTCTGGTAGTATAGTCTGGAAAGCGTGCTCGGTTGGATTTAGTGATGAATTAGAAATGCATGATATCATTCCTGGAATCTTGTTATCCAAAGGCACTTTATGAAAGTCACGACTGTAGGATGTTCTCTTACGCAAACAAAGGGAGCTAGGAGATGTTCGCCAATACATTCACTTCAAGAAGAGAAATAAGAGAAAGATTGAACAGCAAATATAAGCTCGCCATCACGTTGTCCGACTTTCAAAGCTCGAGCTGCCCCTCGCCGATTGCTTTCAGAAAGTTTGTTTCGCTAATTGCCACACGGCCAAGCATCTTATCTTCCGTCATGATAACGACAGTCCTACTCTCACCCAACTCTTCGGTTTCCAAAGCTAACTTTCTAGACAAAAAGTCTCCGTACACCAGCTCTTCATCCGGCCGGAAGACGTAGCTGCCGCTCGTGAGCTCAATCGTAAGCGTCTTCCCCAGGCGCGTCCGCTCAATCATCAACGAACGCGCAGATGCAAGCGTCAGCTCGAGTAGCTTGGCATTGTCTTGAAGCGTACCGCATGGCGGGGCCCGACAGATTTTCGAAAATCGGATCAAACACGTACCCGACCATTGCATCTTGCTGGACGCAAACAGATTTGGACATATTGACGGCAGTGAGATATCAACCTCACGCAAACTTGGCAATGTGCTCAAATCATCACAAAGGTGCTCTGAAACTGAACCTTTGCCTTTTTGGTTGCCATCAACACAAGCATTGACTTGCTGATGGCACTGTGAGTTCGGATCTATGATCGCGGGTGCAAATCTGCTTCTTGGTAGGCGCGGAATCAACAGCTCTGTCTTGGACTCAAATGCTGCTTGCAAAGCTGTCGCCAGCGAGCCGAAGCAGTACGAGCCGTTGTCGATTGAGGACCGGGCTTCGCTGTCCGCAGGTGGGTGCCTATCGAAGATCCACTCAAATGGGTTTTCAGCTTCACCCGGAGTCGAGCAATCGTATACTGGTGATTGACAGAATGCGCCGGGTAAAGGACGATATTCTAACAATTCCAAATTACTGCTCGATGATTTCACAAGTGCGAGTACTCCTGAAGCGGATATAGTTGCGCTTCCGGTGATTTGGATGCTTCTAAGATTGGTCGCAGTCCTTGCAATTGCAACCAGGTCATCGTCGGAGATCGCCATCTGACTGGCACCTCCGGATAACCTGAGGCGATGGAGTCCTTCAAAACTGACGCGCGGGTCTTTCAATGGAGTCGAAGCTTCGCTATATCCGAGACAAGACTCATCGTCCGTAGCAAGTGTGAAGCTACGGATCTCGAGTGATTGGAGTGCTTTCCCTGGAGTCATTGAGGTCTTCAGGACGTTCGCCCAGTCCTCTGCTGTACCACGCCGTAGTATTGTCCAAGGGATGGTGAGTGATTCCAGATTCGAACAACTTTCCACGATGGATAGGATCCGCTTGTCAGTTGCAGCTGCGTGAAAACCGTTGAACCAAAGTCGTCGTACATGTTGCGAGAGTACGGGGTGATCATCAAAGAGCTCATGCGTCTTCCTCAGGCTGCCGTATGGATCACGATACACAATCGTACCTCGGGGATTCTCGATGAGCTCACACAAGGGAT
>Ga0265798_10012477_pt1 | contig 10247 bp, 13 predicted proteins | sample P3T30metagenome_FD_192430 | JGI IMG/M metagenome (GOLD analysis project Ga0265798, IMG submission 192430) | Plant litter microbial communities from East Loma Ridge, Irvine, California - P3 T30 | ecosystem: Environmental > Terrestrial > Plant litter > Unclassified | place: USA: California...
CGGCACGTCGTCAACCCCAACGTCTATCCGCCGCTGGCTGACCACAAGCCCGAGATCGGTGCTGTTCCTGACGGCCGGCGCCGCGGTCAACGACGGTGCCTGTCGCTCTGTCCAGGCCGCCATCGATTGCGTCGCACGGCTCGAGGTGAACGCCGGGCGGGAAGTTCAAATCGTGCAAATCCATTCCGCGAGCGCCTCCGGCACGAGGTTGCGAGACGTGTCAACGCCGTCGTTGCCTTGGCAGGCCCGGACCGAAGGCCGTTGCTGAAGGTCAAGATTTCAAAAGGGGAATGAGTAGATGATCGTAAAACCGTCGACCAAAGCTGACGAATGCGCAGCAATAGCCGCATTCATGGCAACCCCAGACTTCGACCGGCTTCAAGAGCGGGCGCGCAAGGAGACGATGAACCGCCACCGCGGGCTCACCGGTGAGCGATCGACCGCCCATATCCTCGATCGTCACTTTCATAACGCGCCCGACCACGCGCTATTGCACGATCTGCGACTTCCCGACGGTATCGGCGGGTTCGCCCAGTTCGATCACGTCATTCTGTCACGTCTGTCGCGCACCGCTGCCGTTGTGGAAGTGAAGAACTATCGCGGCCGGCTCTCCAAGAACGAGCATAATGAATGGCACGTCTGGTATGAGGGACGTCGGCGTCCGATCGACATCCCCAATCCGCTGGCACAGGCGCGACGCCAAAGGGAGGTTCTCAGGGCCTGGCTGAAAGCGCGTCGGCATGACGTCGCGTTCGAGACGATCGGGGCCTTTGTCATCATCCCTCCGGATTGCTCGATCGACCGCTCGAAGGTCGGCGCCGACGTGCCGATCTACAAGGCAGACAACTTCATTGCAGTATGGACGGATTTCGGCGGGATAACTGCAATTGGCAAACTGTTCTCGACGGGCGTGTCAGCGAAGACGCTGTTAGCGATCGGCGGCCAGCTCGCAGGAGACCACCAGCCTGATCCCCGCGGGCTCGAAGAAATGATCGGCTTTCGATCGTCAAAAGCAACGCCGGCTGTGGATGTCGACAACGCGGAAGACGAGGCTGGCGAGGATACAGAGCCGGCCGTCACTGTGCAGTGCGAAATCCGGGACGCGGATAGTGCAGAGGAGGCCTCCCCTGTCGTCGTTTCGACCGAGCCTGACGCAACGGAGGTCGCGAACAAAACCATGCCGGGCACCATGGTCGCTGACGGCAAAGCGTCAGACAGGATCGAGATCGTACCCGGTATCTACGAGCGCGTACTGCCCGACGGCCGCGTAGCGTTCCTCGCCGGCAAGGATGAAGCAGAGCGCGTTCGTTTGAAGCTGGCTTGCGAGGGCCTAGCCCGGTGGAACCCGCGCTACCGCAACTGGCTGACTGATAAGGACCAAGCATCGGTCGTTCGCGAAGCGCTTCTGACGACCCAGGGGGAACAGGCGGAGGTTAAGCATGAAGTACGCTGAGCAGGAACCGTCGTTAGATGATCCAACTATACCAAGCCAGGTCTCCGACACGGATCTGGCCGACAGTTTTCGAACCCAATCATTTCACCTGATGCAGGAGCATCCCATCGCCGCTGCGCACTTGGTACTGGCAGCCGCATCGATCGCACCAACATGCGACGCCGAACAAGACGTTGCCGACCAATTCTCCTACGTCATCGTCGACTTTGCCCAGCAACTCGGCGTCCTGCATCGTCGTGCGCTTCTCAGACGAGAAGGCACTACGGCCGATCAGGGGAATTGATGATCGTACTACATTCGCGAGCGATACCGTCACCATTACCAACTCTAACCCACTCAATTGAATAAGGGGAACACTCATGAAACGAACACTGGCCATCCTTGGCATGCTGGCAGTCGCGGTGCCTGCAACGGCGCAGAAAATCGGCAAGGGCGGGATCGGAATTGACGAGAATACCGAAGTGCCTCGCTGCGATCGCTCGCTCGGAACGATTGCTCTAGTCGAGGAGCGTAGTGCGGCCAGCCCTGCTGATGGACTACCGGCGGGTATGGCGGCTCTGATCCGGATGGCCGAGGCACAGAACGGGGGAAGCCAGCGTGTTGACCCCCTCCCCTTACTGAAGCTGCTGGTGGCGCAGTCCGGCTGCTTCCAGGTCGTTGACCGCGGCGAAGGCTTCGACGCCCTTCAGCGCGAGCGGCAACTTGCTGCTGGCGGATCGGTCGCCGGCGCAAACAATCAGGCGACTTTGAAGGCGGCGGACTACCTCCTTCAGGCAAAAGTCCTCTATTCCGACAATGACTCTGGCGGAAGCGGTGGTGGGCTCGGCTCGATGTTCCCAGGGGGACTAGGCTTCAAGCAAAAGGTGAAAGCTAGCCAGACCATGCTCACGCTGGTCGAGGTCAAGACCGGCATTCAACAAGCGGTTGCGACCGGCTCAGCGCGTAAAAAGGACCTTTCAATTCTTGGAGGGGGCATCCTGACCACCGCGGGCGTCGGCGCCTTGGGGGGAACATATACGAGCACTGATATGGGCAAGATTACATCGCTGGCGATGCTCGACGCGTTCAACAAACTCACGACGCAGGCTCGAACACGACTAACCCCCCCGAACGCCACGCCAGATCCCGTGGCACAATCAGCCCCGCCAGTCGCCGCGGGCGCGGCTGCGCCGTCGAGGGGCACCGTCAGCCCACGGCAGTAGAGAGAAGTGGGAAAGGGAGTGGAGAACGCAGAGATGCGGGCACCCCCTCCCCTCCCCTGTAATTAGATCGGTCAAACGCACCATGATGCAGACAGACCTATTCCGCTCTGCCGGCGAACTTTCTGCCGTTCAGGCACGTCAACAGAGCGGCGTAAACGCTGCTCAGCAGGTGCCATTGGCCGTTCCCTGCGGTTTCCTCGATCGGGCGAACAAGCCGTGCCAACGCCTAGGTAACTGGCCAATCATGGTTGAGGGTCAGCAGCTTTCGTGTCGTGGCCGCCCGGTAGTTCACTGTGACCCTGCCTGCTTTCGGGGCGAAGGTCCCCTCGAACGCTCAGCGCAGGAAGATGGCGACATCATTTGGGAAGAGCATGACAACGACATCTAACCTCGAGATAGCGAGCAACGTCACGTTCGACGATCGACTACCGTTGGTCCGCCAACCAGATGTACGCTGCCCGTGCTGTGGTACAGTCGTGACCACCCTGCCTCGCCGATTGTCGATTGAGCCATGCGAGACGTGCAAGCGACCATTGACGCTCGTAAGAATGACCTCGTCAAAGAGGTCTTATTGCATAAGCAATCTGCTCGATTTGGTTGGCTCCGCTTACGGCATCGCAACATGCCTCGCCGTTATCGTCTTCGCACTATCGGGTATGGACACGAGGGGGTTTGCAAAGTGCGTCACAGTCCTGCTCTTCGTGATTGGGTCGCTCTTGTTAGTCGACGGAACGCTGAGTGTTCGGACGAAAATCGATCGTACCTGGGGCATCACCCGGACTGGTCTCGCAGCGTGCGTTATCGGTCTCAGCAAGATAGGAGCCGGCGTGGCTGCGCTTTTGTTGGTTGCGGTTGGCATCAGCCTATGACGCTAGGGATATTCCTGCCCCTGATCGTGGTCTGCTAACGCTTAAACGAGGCGTAATTTCGCTATTAAGTTACCGGGTAATCCAAACTATCCGGTAATCTTTGTAATCGTCAGATTACGCGCCGTCGATACGGTAGCGAGAAATGTTAGAGGCCGCATCCGACATCGTTCGATACGTGCGATTGGCGTCAATGCGTCGCCCGTACGGCAACCACGATAAACTGAACGACGGTCACGAACAATACGGGTAACCAAGAACACCGGATAAACGCGGCAACCGGGTTTGAAGCTTTATCGGATTTTCTAACCAACCGGGTTGTAATCTAAATCGGGTAGATATAATCACCCGGTAAAGCCGCCTACCGGGTCACCATAAAAACCCGGTAATTTTCGAAAGCCATTCTATACCGGATTACCATATTTACCCGGTTAGCCTGGTTATCCGATGGAGTGTCATCATGCCGACAATAGCTATTGCGTCCCCGAAGGGCGGGGCGGGTAAAAGCACCACCGCAGTCATCCTTGCGACCCAACTCGCTCACGCGGGTGTGCCCGTTACCCTTCTCGATTGCGACCCGAACAGGTCTGTGAGCTTATGGGCGTCTAGGGGGGAACGGCCGGAGCGCATCAAAGTCGTCGCCGACGTGAACGAGTCGACCGTGATCAAGACGATCAAGGAAAATGACCGTGACGGACAAATCGTCATCGTTGACCTTGAGGGAATTGCCTCCCGTCTAATGTCTCGCGCCATCTCACAAGCTGACCTCGTGGTGACCCCGATGCGAGCAACGACCCTGGACGCTACTGTCGGATCGCGAACAATTGCCTTAATTCAGGAGGAGGAGGAGGCGCTAGGCCGGGCAATCCCTTTGGCGATCGTTTTCACCATGACGAAGACCGTGAAGTCAAAGCAACATTCTGGGATCGCTGCGTCGCTGCGGGAGCAGGGGGTCGATGTGATTGAACCAGACTTGCTTGAACGGGCGGCGTTTTCGAGCCTCTTCGAATTCGGTGGAGACCTTTACACCATGCCACCGCAAGGCAACGCAGACGCGGCCAGGAAGAACGCCGAGCTGTTTGCGAAGGCAGTGCTGCAGCGTCTTATGAAGGGGCTCAAGAATGACTGACGAAACCCCGTTCAAGATCGACCTCGCGAGCCTAAAGTCGCGCGGAAAAGACTCTGATCAGCGGTCTGTGGCCGTAGCTGACGCCGCGGCCGTGGATCATGGTTTCGTGGCTAGAGAGGTTGGCGAAAAACGCCGCGGCCGGCAGCCAAGTCCGAGGACCGGACAAATTCACGCGAAGGTCTTACCGAATGTGTCCGAAGCTATAGCGAACGAGGCGCAGAGAAGGGGGGTGACGCAAGGTGTCGTCCTGGAAGAAGCTTGGGAGTACTATTTGGAAAGGCACCACAAAAGCGGATAACTGCCGTTGATCGGAGCGCTTCACCCACGAGGTGGTTACCTGGTTTGCATAGAAATCCGGTACTTGCACTTACCGGATTAGAGAGCCGTCTAATGAGATTTGAAGAGCCCGTGCTGATGGTCCTGGATCGAGTCCGAGACCTGCGGCTTCCGTACACCAGCTACGTAAACGGGTTCAATGAAAGGGAGCTGGGCCCCGGCGCGACGGGCATACTCTCCGTCATTGGGCCGTTTTTGGTCGATCGCTTTGCAGCCGCGCTGCGCTGCATCGTTACGAACTGCAGGCATGAGTTCTCCGATGCCACCATCGCCGTCGACAGAGTCCTCGCCCAACCGTGGAAAAGGGAACGTACAGCTGCGGCGATCGGGCTTCGAGCCAGAGGCCCCGCCCCCAGGATATCTGTGGCCCGAGTAGTCCTTACTGGTTCCGCAGACTTCTACATCGTAATCGACGGCTGTCACCGAACTTACGCGGCTCGCCGTGCGGGAGATCTAACGATCGAGGCAAATGTACAGGAGGTCTGGACCTGTGAGCCAAAGGCATATTCGTTATTAGGTACGCATCTGTTAAGGGGAGGGGCCACCACGGGGGTATATGTAGATCCGAGCGACCCTATGGGACCAGAGGTGGAAATTGCCACCTCAATAGTCCCATACGATGTTGCGATCGTTCTTCACGCGCTAGGTACGCCCGGCGAGGCGAGCACAGCCGCCCCTAGTTTCTGGTGAAACAGAACCACCCAAGATGTAAGCCCAAAACAAATCTAAGGCGAGCAGCGTCAAAAATCCTGAGGTGTTTACCTCGAAAAAGTTAACGACGGTTCATCCCGGGTATAGTGCCGTCCCACCGTGAATTCCGGAGCGTCGAGCTCTGGCGTGAGCATCGCAGTTGCAAAAATGATTTGGTGTTCAACATTTGCCTCCTGCGAGACTCGCAAAATCTGCTTCTGAAAGTTCTGGCTCCGTACTGCCTCGACACCCATGTTCTCAAGCGTATCGATCATACAAAACCGAGGATCGCGCATAAACTCCAGCTTTGTCGAAGCTGCCAAAAGCGCAAGAGTGAAACTACTTTTGAGAATGGCACGAGAACTTGCCGAAAAGTATCTCTGCTCGTTAATGCTGATTGCATTGTCACGAAAGTTGAAATTGACGCGCTGCGGATTCTCGAAAATATCCTGTCGACGTAGGTCGTTTATAAGCAGCGTTTTAATCTCCTCAGAGACGACCGTGCTTGCCCGGGCGATACGGTCAGCCTGTTGACGATGAAGGGCTTCGTTATCACCCTGAAGGCGAGTTATCTGTTGCTGAAGGAGTGCTCGACGCTCTGCCAGTTCACCAAGCCGGCGAGCCAGTTGCTCCATGCGAGCAAGGTCTTCCAAAGCACGCTGAACATAACCCGCCTGTCTATTAAGATCACGCACCCGAAGTTGCTGTTCGGTCGTCGCGACGCGTCTCAGGCTGTCTAGTCGCGCTCTTGCTTTGTCCCAGTTTTCGCGGAGTTGAAGAATCCGTTGATCAAGGGCAAGGGCTTTTTCTTGTCTGTTGCGCTGTAAGTGGAGTGACTGATCGAGCTGGAGAGCTGTCTCGTTAATAAGGCCGGTGATCCGACCACGCTCGTGACCATCGTCATAAGGTGCCTTGCACAGATAGCAGGCATGCTCATGGCCGACGTCCTCTGTGGGGGCATGGCACGCCGGACATTCGCTATAACGAACATCGCCCATCACATCTGCTACTGTCGAAGAGTCTCGCAAAGCGCGTAGCTTGTATTGAAGGCTGCTGATGAAACGATCAGAGTCTACAATCTTAAGAGTTACGTTATCGCGCTCGGCCTGCGACTGCCCAAGTTCGTTCTGAACGGCGACAACTTCCTGATACGCAGTGTCCTGGCCTCTGAGAGTGGTCTTGGTTTGATCCGGTTGATCACGCTCCTGTTGCTCCGCGGCTTGTAGGTCGTCCGCTATGGCTTGTGCCTCAGCTTCTAACTTTGACCTCTGGATACCGATCCACTCGTAAGTGAACCCTTTCTCGGCCTCACCTGCAACGGCGAGAAGGCTGCGGTAGGCGCCTGTCGCCTCATCAAGTTCTTTACCTAGGCGTCGTATTTCCTGTTCGTTTTCATAAAACTGCGCCGAGTGGGCACCAAACAATAGACGACCAACCGCATCCCGTAGGCTGGCGTCGTCAAAGGCGCCTTGGCTTTTGAAAAGGTTTCCGACAGGACTTAATTGGTCAGCGTACAGCAGGCGGAGCAGCTGATTAAGCGTAATGTTGCCAGAAGTCTCGTTGGCGACCTCAGGCATGTTCAACAGTCTAAACAAAATCTGTGAAAAGCTCTCTCGCTTATCAGATCGGATATAGCCAAAGCGCATCCAAAGTGAGGCCGGAGCGACTATGGCGTCATCTATTTCGCCCGAAAAGACGTCCATAGCCGGGCGGGTCTTGTCCGTGATATCTCGAGCCAAGGTGGCTACGTTACCATTCAGTCTTACCTGCAGGTATACGCGGGAACAGCGAAGGGCCGCTTCGCTCCAGTCCTGTAAGTCGCCCCCGAGGCCATAAAAGACGAAGTTCAAAATTGTTGATTTGCCCGACGAGTTATCCCCGCGAATGACATTCACGCCGTTGTGGAATGCCTCATCGTAGGCTGCATGACCGTCTTTCTCGATAACCATGCGTTCGATGATTAAGGTAGGCTCATACAACATCGTATTTGTATTCCATGAGGCCGCTCCGACGCTTTAGACCGTCTTCCCCGAGAAGGGGGTAATCAGTTGAGAGCTTTTGGAGGACCGTAATGAGATCAGCGTGCTCCGCGCCGAAGGCGATCGCGCGCTCTACGAGTTCAGGTGGCAGACCATCCTCGCCAGCCAAGATGACGTCTAATCGATAGGCCTCGCGGTCAATCATGTCATGGGACGCCAGAGTGTCCATCGCCAGCCGCTGTATGGGTGCCATCCGGAGGAATAGCGTCATATCGTCTGGGATGCCGCCATAGGGTTGGGTATACTCATAAGCCTTACTGATTTTCTTTAAACCAATCTGACTCTGGCGAAATGTAAAGCCCTCGATGCGGAAGGGAAAAGCCATATAAAAGTCGAGTACACGAAGTTTGCCAACTTCCATTGGAAAGCTTCCTGGCAGGGCCATTAGAAGGCAGGAGATACGGAATAAGGCGTGAAAGCGATCGAGTGCGGGTTGATAGCTGATCATGTCAGTGCCACCGAATAAAGCATTGTTCGGCCAGCCAGTATAGCATGCCCATTGCACTAACGTGGTCAATCTGAAGAACGCTTATGGCACACTCGTCGACCATTGGGTTAACGATCCCAAGATTAACGAGTCGATTGATGTCAACAACTGACAACGACCCAATCTCGGGCATAATCTCGGTATTAAACGTGTGCTCTGCCCGGGCGAGCAAATACACGAAGATCTCCTGCGCCGAGTGATATAGAGACCATGTTTCTAGGAGTTTGGCAAAATCCTCTTTCTGTTCGAGCGCTGTCTCGATCTCGAAGTGCCGGCCGCCACGTTCGAGTTTAGCAATCAGGCCGATGACACCATCGCGCACAATCCCGCCGTGATACCGTTGCAAACGTGTAATTGTATCCAGGCGATGAATGTCCTGGTCAATTTCTGTTTCTAGACTGGCAAGTAGCTTTTCGATAACAGTGGCCGACCTTGGCAACTGAATGTTTATCTGCTTTTCTATTTTTGTTGCGTTAGCCCCAAGAACGTCGCCAGCGATCTTTGAGCCGTCGACTTTGTCGCCAGCAACCTGGTCGCCATGCACCTTCGATCGGGATTGGTCTACAGACTGGTCTTTGGTGTCTGAGGCAGGCAGCGCCTCGGGTGCGTTGGGAGAGGATGGCTCAACAAAGCGCACTAAATCGCTAACCCGCCGGGTGACTAGGCTGCCGGCACTCCGCACTTCGGCGGGTAGTTTGCTCTTAGGCGAAGTGGCCGAAACCAAACTGGTTCCAGGTTTGCGTTCGCTCATTTATGGATCTTGTTTCCGCCAACCTGGTCACCCCTGACCTTCGATCCGCTCTGGTCGAGGACGTGGCTACCGCCGCTAACCGTATTAGAGCGCGTGAACTTCAGGGTAAGAAGCGACCCGCCGAGCGCGCCAACGACAGCACCTCCAACTGCGGACCATATCTCTGAAGCGTGCGTAGCTAACATCATTCCCCCTACAACACGTTCATTGCCTGTGATGTCCTGCCCCGGTCAGTCTAATCACGCAAGCAGTGAATGATTCCAGCCGTTGCGACATGCCGGTCACAGGGACGTCGCCAGCTTTGTTCAAACTTCCGCGAATAAAGGGCTACTTAAGCCGCGGAAATATCCGACGTGTGCCCCTGCCGGGCCGGGGCTGTAACAGGCCAGATGGACATCTGATTACCGACGCCTGAGCTGGCTTGATAAAGGATGCGCGTCTAACTCTGCCCCTTGGGTCGCTTCATCAGCGGCCGCCTTCATACGGCCATCTCGAGCTATTTTGGCGAGGAGTGTTCTGCTGCATGCGGTCGCAGCCATGATATCGCGCCAGCTCCGGCCGTCGCGGAGAAGGCTTGAGATAGCGGCGTTGCGGGTTTTGTTTTCGGGCCGCCCCTTATAAAGGCCTGCCGCCTTGGCTTTTGCCGTGCCCTCGGCCTGTCGACGACGGCGATCCTCATAGTCCTTACGGGCAACCGCAGCGAGGACGTCAAGCATCATGGCGTTGACCGCGGCGAACATCCGGCTGGTGAACTCGTCGGATGGCGTAGCTATGCTCCAAGACGTCGGGAGGTCGAGCGCCACGATCCGGACCTGCCGGGAGTCAATGAGATTGCGCAGCTTGAGCCAGTCCGGTGAGGTGAGGCGTGATAGACGATCGACCTGCTCAACAAGAAGCACGTCTCCGGGCTCGCAATCCGATAGCAGGCGAAAAAGCTCGGGTCGGTCCAGCTTGGCACCGCTTTCGTTTTCGACATAGCGTGCGGCAATCCGAAGCCCATGCTCCCTGGCAAATGCGTCAAGGGCGGTTTTAGCACGAGTTGCGTCCTGTTCGGACGTCGACGCGCGCAGATAGGCTCGGATGAACATGCCGCAGTCTGCTATACGTGGTACCTGTTAGTCCAGTCCTTTTTATGTCCTCATCGGATACATAATGAACCAGTTGTAGACTGGTCTTGGAAAGGCATACGTTAAAAGCACCGGAGATTATGCACGTGGGGCAGCTTCACGTCGATGAGCCATAATCCAAACGGTGTGGTACAAACGAGGCTCTCTGGCATACCGTGGGGACGGTT
>Ga0265798_10012478_pt1 | contig 10247 bp, 9 predicted proteins | sample P3T30metagenome_FD_192430 | JGI IMG/M metagenome (GOLD analysis project Ga0265798, IMG submission 192430) | Plant litter microbial communities from East Loma Ridge, Irvine, California - P3 T30 | ecosystem: Environmental > Terrestrial > Plant litter > Unclassified | place: USA: California...
TAAGCTAGAGGAATAATAACCTAGCCGTCGATATAATAACCTAGCTAAGAGGAGCTACATAGCTAACTTAGCGTGGGAAGCCGCAGTAAGCGACTATTAGCGGCTGACAGCCGGCTTGCGATATCTTTCAGACATCAGCCGCAAGCATTCGAAAATGGCGACCGAAGGATAGCGCATTTCTAACTATAAGGAGCTAGATCTGCTGGGACTATCGCCTCCAAGAGTCCAAGGTTCACAATCTGATGGCTTGCTTGCCCAAAACACCTATACATCAGTTATCACGAACCGTCTTGACCGGATGTCTACCACGAGTTGGACCAAAACTTGCCATGGTAGACGCAAGCTTCTCTCCTGACCAAGACTGTGCTGTCGACCTGCTCCGTACAACAGGAAGCCTGGATACGGTAGCTACGTACGCTAGGGGACGAGGCAGAAACGGACGCAGCCACTTCAACCATGCATACTTTATATGCTGAGCATACGACACGACCTGTGGGATCCTATCCTTCCATCTAAAAGCATTGCAGCTCGCCTCCACCTTTATCTACCAGCAAGTAGAGGATGCGAGTATTCTATCTGAGTGTGCCACTGAGACCAGAAACTGCAACACCACTCACGCAACGCTTGTAGATTCCCAAACAACACTGTCCACCGTGAGGCGGCGCAGCTGTTGTTGACGCCGAAAAGCAGCGGCCGTAATGCTCGACACGTGCTGTATCAAAGGCTGCCACTGGCAGGATGAGATCGACCACCCCAATGCAAGTGAGGAGAGCAGGCCGACAATCCCTAAATTGATTGCGAATATCTCTCGTAGCACAAAGGAGTATTCAAGCGTGTCTTAGTGATGGCTCGACTGCATCTGCATAGGTCGTATGTCTAGGGGACTGCTTTGTCATGCCAGGTGAACAAAGCAATCAACGCCACATTGTTTGCTACCGTCAACCACGGCGGTCAATAGAAGGTAGACTTCGGTGCTTGGGAAAGACTTGAGTCACGACCAGAGCATGACTTGTACACAGTCACGTTTCGCATGACTGAAGTGGCAGAACTAGTACCTTTTCGCTCTTCCTTCTTCCTTGTTTCTTCATTATTCTGCTTTCTCGTTCTCGGTCGTCGTGCGTTGTATCCACGATGAGCAGCTATGCGCCGACTGCGTCTATTCGAGGCGATCGTCGTCGCAAGCATGGAGACTTTCTCTTGGGGATCAGGAGGACTACAAAGGCCATCGAGATGGGTAAGGTCGTCCACTCCAAATCTATGTTTCTTGTCTCGCTAGCTCGAGCTGCTAATCCTGCCTTCCAGGTTCTGCTCAACAGTCTGCCCGATGGCTAGGTTATATGCAGCGGACTGCACAATAGTCGCAAGACATGCGGTCTCTCAGGGCTGCTAACAGCGGACACTGCTTTGTCTGTGCCTCCTGTGTTCCAGCTTCATCTCGAGTCGAACGACATGGCTGTCTCCAGCTTCTATCGTGTCGTGTCTGGACAGAACACGTCAAGTATACAACAAATTGTTCAAGGATCTATATATGGCCCCTCTTCCTCCATGTCAGCCTCCTACTTCCGAATAACATACGCTCTCCTCCTGCTTCAACCGACACCGTCCTTTCTCGAAACTCGCATCGCCTTCAACACTTCAGAGACAACGCATACACGTGCAGCACAATCCCTGCTTACTTGCTCGCCTGGAAGCTTGCTGTCGAGCCGCAATCGCCTCTGGTACCTCGCATCGACTCGAAATACACTTTCCACCCTCCTTCAGCTCACACTACAGTCGCTACAGCCATGCCTGCTGTTAAGATCGTGGCTAAAGATGGTGTCGTAGAGAGCAAGGACGATAAGAAGACCCTTATCGACACGAGCGAGAACGCAACCCGCGCTACCTGCACAACTCCTAACTTGAAGCTCGTGAACCAAGACTTGTTAGAGCCCTTCGCCCTCGACGTCGAATTCTAAAAGTTCAAGGCCGAGGGGCAGGAAAAGTACCGCGAACGAATCGGACGTATCGCCATCGTCAACACCCGCGGTGAGACGGTGTACGATGTTTAGGCCAATAACGAGTACGTGAAGAACGGCAAGACTCTGATGCCACCGGAGATGTTCCCTTACCATGGACGCGAGCCTTGCTACGCCTTCCTGTGAATGCTGCCTACGTCAAGTTGCACATCCTCGAGGTGAATGTGCCCAGGCTGCAATACCTATTCTTCTGGAGTGAATATGCAACAACACATTGTTTGAAGGTCTATATATGGCACCTCTCTGCCTGCCCTGAACTCCTCCCACTTTGCTTCAACAAACTTCTACCTTTACTATCTCGGTCCGCATCTGGACTCGCAACCATCTTTGGAATCCATCGAACACTACATACACGCTTGTCTCTGCGAGCCTGAGAGCCTGCTACTGAGATATCCAACTTCGCTGTCCCGGTCCGCTCCTTCAAGTTCGCTCCGATTGCCACAACCTCATCTCAACGATCCCCATATCACAGATACCACCGCAGATATGGGCAACGTGAAGACTGTGTCCGACGGCGCCTATGTCGAATCCAAAGACGGCAAGAAAATCCTCCTCAACATAAGCGAGACAGCCACTCGCGCGACGTGCACTACACCGAACTGGATATTGCTCAACCAGGACATTACGGAGCCCATCGCAATCGACCTAGAGTTCTAGAGGTTCAAGCCGAAAGACGAGACGTCGTGGAAGCACCGCATCGGCCGTGTGGGCATTGTCAACACCCGCGGAGAGACCCTGTACGACGTCTACGCCCGCTACGAGTTCGATGAGACGTACGATGTCGCCACAGGTCCCGCCATGTACAACGTGAGCTGGAAGGACCTGTCGTTCCGCAACGGGGCGAAGGAGGCGGCTGAGGTGTTGGAGAATCTCAAGAAGGTATATACCCCTGATATCCACTCCCGCTTAGTGTTCGAACTCGACTGACTTTTCCCAATAGATCATGAGCGGTCGTCCGATTGTCGGCCACGGCATGAGCAACGATCTCAAAGCAGTCGACACCGAGATCTGGGCAGCTGGCGCAAGTATCTTCGACATTCAGAGTTACTATGGTCAGAAGAAGCTGGAGGCCCTCGCCACAGCCCACCTTCCAGGCGAGATCTACAACTTCCACGACCCAGTCGACGATGCGCGCGCGACCATGTTGCTGTATCTCCGTGTGCCAGGCCGCTCGTACAAAGGCCGCGACAGCTTCAAGGACCCGCCGTTCCAGCTCGACAGCAGCCAGAACGACTTCCCCACCCTCGGCGCGGCGGCCGCGATGGGGAAGAAGAAGAAGCGTTGATCCGTTCGCGTGATCTTCTTCTTGCTGCGACTCTGATTCGCTACTTTACGACACTTCTCTTAACGCTCAAGGTTCCTTCGAGCAGCATGCAGATACAACGAAACTGGGCATAGTGACCCGAGACGGACACCTCGTCCGCTACGACATTCTAGCACTTCGCTTTTCTTTTCGACGGCCTTCTTACCATGCGGCGCTTCTTTAGGTAGCTGAGTGGAGACTGATGAAGGTTGATATCCATGGCAAGAAATGGATTTGGAAAAGAGGCGCGGCGCTGGGGAGCATGTTCGCTGAGATTCAACTTAGCCAATGCACTTTTTAGAATAGCATTCGCAACGCAGTGTTGCCGCCACAGTCATTCCAGCCTTTCATGCTCAGATCTCAAAGTCGAGGACCGAAGCACTACTTCGCCCCTTCCTTCTCCCGATAAGCCTCGTGCAGCTTTTTCTGTCTCTCCCAATCCTTCCGCAACTTCTTCCCTCTCGACTTCGCCACCTCCTTGCCTTCAGCATCCTTCGTTGGCAGACCCTCAGCATCCCACTCGCTGTACTCGCTCGTTCGGAACATGCTCAGATGAGACAGCTTTCCCTTCTCCAGCCGCTCCTTCTCCGCAACCTCTGCATCCGCCTTTGCCTTTTCTCTCGCTGCCGCTTTCGAGGCTGCCGCAGACTCCCGCTCTGCACGTTCCTGTTTGAGCGACGCCGATAGCGGTCTCACGAGCGCAGGCAAGTTCTGTGCGTCGCGGTCTTCGAGATAGATACCAAGATCCCAGAGCACTACGTCACGCAGATGGTCGCAAGCCGCGAGGTATTCCTTGGCAGGCGCTCCCTTAGTCTGTAGACCGGCGACCTTGCGTTCGAAATCGGCTTTGGCGTTGGCATAGGGTTGTGTGGAGGGATAGGTGGTGTCCTTATCGTCAAGGCGACCCAAGCTATCAGGAGCAACGTCGCCAGCGATAGCTTGTTCCCGAATGCGGTCACGGAGTTGTGCAACGGGTAGAATGAAGGCTTTGGCGCGCGCATCGATATCGACGCCGGACCATCCGATTTGGCCTCTTTCGATTTCTTTGGAGTCGAGACCGAAGATGTTGACCATCTCAGTCACCCAGCGGCCCATCTTCAGCGAGGCGTGAGGCGAGACGGCCTGTGAGTTGTACTCAGTGATCAGATCTGAAATGATACGCATAGCAGTAGGTGTGTCGAATGAATCGCAGAGAGCATTGTGGAACTTCTCCTTAGCAGCATTCAGACTGTTCTCCAGTTTGTCAACGCCATTGGTCCCGTTCGTTGATCCGTTCGTATCAGGCATGCGAGATTGCAGATCTCGTGCTTTGAGGAAGAAGTTGTTCACTCTCTCCTCCCAGGCACTACCCTGCTTTACAACCTCTCCAGTAATTTCCAGGCCATCCTTCCAAGCACCAAGTAAAAAGACAATGCGCAGTCCTCTCGACGTCCACTCATCCTTGGCGAGCGCTTCGCGGATGGTGGTAAAGTTCTTGAGTGACTTGCTCATCTTGCTTCCCTGGATACTAAGGTGACCCATGTGCATGAAATAATTGACCCACTGCTCGCCATTTTTGGCGCCTTCAGCAGGGCACCAATACGCCTCAGACTGTGCGAGCTCGTTGTCGTGATGTGGAAACGCGAGGTCGATACCGCCAGAGTGGATGTCCATCTTTTTGCCGAGCACATCAGACGCCATTGCGGAGCATTCAATGTGCCAGCCAGGCCGCCCAGGTCCCCAAGGTGAATCCCAAGAAGGCTCACCAGGCTTCGAAGCTTTCCAGAGCGCGAAGTCAGCCCCTGAGCGCTTGAAGCCAGTCTTCTTCGTTGACAACGAGCCCTCGCCGTCCGCCTGCAGTTCTGTATCGTTGCGCGCCCAAGGCTCCAGTCGCGCATAATGTCCGCCCGAAGTCTCCCATGCGCCAGTGTCGTAGTAGACAGAGCCTTCGTTCTCGTAGGCAAAGCCATTGTCTGTGATGCCCTTGACGAAGTCGACAATCTGAGGGCCGTAGTCCGTCACCCGTGTGATTTTGTCCGGAGATCGAACGTTCAGCGACTTCATATCCTCCATAAATCGTTGCTCGTAACGTTTCGTGAGTTTCGTAAATATGTCGTGATCATTGCCCTTGACTGTGTTGGACTCCAGTGAGTCTATGTATGGATGTAAAACGCCCGCCGCCTTCAATGCAAATTCATCGAGGGATAGGTCTTGACTCTGTTGCGCCTCGGCGGCGGAGCGTGCCGTACTGAGATGCATCTTGACTTTCGCCTCTTTGTCCCCCGGAGGACTGCCATCCTTTGCGATCGACTGACCCTTCAGCACATGTCCATATGCCTTCTCGCTCTCCTGTGCAAATGTCTCAGGTGCAACGGCAGCCTGCATTAAAGGTATATGCTTGCTGACGTATGACTCGAAAGCTTTCTTGGTCGTGTCTCGAACGTCTGAGTCAACCTGTTTGTGCTTTGCCAGCCACTGCGCCAACAGATGTTGTTGTCTCGCAGCCAAGATGATCTTGTCATCTACATCGGTAATGTTCATGACAAAGTTGACCTGAAACCGAAAGTAGTCATGCATGATGCGTCGAATGATGTCCGTTGAGACATAGTTTCGAGCGTGACCCAGATGCGCATCGTCATATACAGTCGGTCCGCAGGCATACCAGGACACTTTCTTCCCTTCGCTATCCAGCGGTACGAATGGGATTTTTGATCGAGTCAGAGAGTTGTATATCGACAAGCGTGGCAGTCGTGATGCTACTGATTCAGCTGGCGCTTGAGGAGCGCGCCATTCTGGCTGTGCCATCCTCGGTGGACGTGCTGCGAGACTTCCTCGACTTGTGTGAGTACGTGAGGGTGTGGTTGTCGGACCAGCCTTGGTGAGGGAGAGGGAGTTGGAAAAGTGTTGCAACGGCGTGAAGCGAAGGCGGGTCAGGCAAGGGCGAAAGCGGCGCATGAACGGACTGGTCGGACGAAGGAGCGAATGTGAAGGAAAGAATGGGTCATGGATGGAACTGGAGTCATATCGCTGCCGGCATGTGATTCTGAAGGAGGAGCTAGTATCTGGAGAAGGTTCGTCCCGCTCCACGAAGCTTGGCTCGACCGTCGCCTTACTCCGTCCAGACTTTCCTGAACCTCTCCTGCACATCAACCGCACTTCATACCGTGCCAGAGTTGAGTGCGGAGCCGGAGACCGAGCCCTTGCCTACGCTACATACATGCACGATAAGAGTTCTATGTGCAACGCAGTCGTGAAGCACATAAATCACGTTCGTGCCCGACGAAGAAGCATCGATGCCCAAGCAGGCGGCCTCAAGACGTTGGTCGGGTCATCTACCATCGCATCTCAGCTCACTTGCGAAACCCATCATCACGAAGTCATGCCTTCTTGTCGCCATTGAAAACGTGCTTTGATTCCTGCTACCCATTACATGCATGGCAGTACCAAAAATGTCGAAACTTAGCGCATTCGCTATTGGCATGAACGTCTAGATACCTCCACTAATTTACAGCTCTACCATTCCGCTCACCAGCATGTCTTCAGCAGCTGCTAAGCTCCTAGCTCTGCCGGAACTCCTCGAACTCGTGCTGCTCGAAATGTACGATGAGGACGGCGAGCGTTGTATCGAGGACCTCTTCACACTGCAGCGTGTCAATCGCACTTTTCACCGGACGATCTTGGGGTCCTTCCGGCTGAGACAGCAGATGGGACTGGAGTATCCTTTATTTGCCTCGACTCCAGGCCTTGCCAAGACTTCCATAGGCATCTCGTCTTCGAAGCTGCGGCTGCTGGGCAGGGCTGGCATATATCTTGACTCTCCACACGTCCTGGAACCTCGCTGCAACGTGGGCAACAACACTACATGCGCATCGCACTCCCACTTGCTAGAGCCAGAGCAGGAAGACCCAACACTGTTCCTGACCTGGCCGCCCGAGTCCGGTATGCGGAGCTATTTCATCCAACCAACGTCGGCGTTGAGAGTCGCCCGACCTGATCCCGACATGCTTGCTCCCACCGAATCCAAAGCAGGTCGCGAGAGGATTTGCGCGCCACCATCATCCTGGCGTAAGATTAAATTCCTCGGCAAGCCCCAGAAGTGCATCCTCAGAATCTCGGTTGGATTTCCCTCCCCTCCAGATGTTGGCTATGACCTCTCTCTCCTCTGGGACGTGGGAAGCGATTCCCTCGGTGCCATATCTGATGCCTTCGAAGGGCTGCTTAATCGAACCGCGGTCCAACACCAGGACTTCGGCACGAAACAACGCTCCACCAGGATTTACTGTATCATCTCTCACGATGTATTCTGTCATGATCGACTGAGGTCGCCTCCCTCGCAAGCCAGTCGGGCGATCGAAGACATCGTCCGGGATCAGCAGCCCGCCAAGCAGAAAGTTATGCGGCGTTGGCTGGAGATGAAGGCTGCGCATGACAGGCTTGCAGACTGCGGTAGGAGCCTAGGCAACTGCCATATCTGCCACGCTGAGGGGTACTATGCCAACCGGAACTGCCATAACCGCGACGATTGAATAGATGCAGCTCTCGTGCGATGGACCTCGCATCACTCACTCGTACTTTCCCTTCACAGCATAAGGGTTCCCTCCATCCACGACGACCTTCTTCGCCTTGCCGACCTTGTAATCTCGGCCCTTCAGCAGATGCACCAGCCACCCGGGCACACTCATACCCATGATCATGCCCACACCACCGAATCGCGTGACGGGACACAGCTGGCTATCAAGCTTTCGAGATGTGTACGCTTCATCGATCAGATCGTCTACTTTGTCCTGATTCCCTCCGTACGGAGAAGCAAGATAGTACTCGTGCGCCAGGAGATCGTTGAGCAGATTATGCATCAGCACCGGCACGGCGGCGTAAACATCGAGGATGTACTTCTGGCTGTACGCCGCCACGTCGCCTATGGCGTACACTCGTGGACCAGCCCGTGGATGTTCGACGCGGAGAGAGGTCTTGTGCGTCTGGATATAGCCTTTCGAGTCGAGCAGATCCGTGGGGACATATTGCGTATTCGGATCTACGCCCGTGCAGGGGATGTAAAGATCTGCGGTCAAGGAGCTGTTGTCGTTGAGCGAAACGCGCGTCTGGCCAGAGCTATCGAAGTCGTGCTGCGCAGCGAGGATCCTGGTACCGTGTTGCACTTCGACGCCGAGACTTGACAGCAACTTTTCGGCTTTGCGACTTACCGCCGGCTTGAGGTTTTGCAGACAGCGCTCGCCGCCTGTGATCAACACGATCCGCTTGGGCTCCTTGACCCTCCGGCGAAAAGGCCAGGTACCGGTATAGTTGAGATACGTCGCCAACTGCCCTGCAACTTCAACACCCGACGGTCCGCCCCCACCAACAATGATACTCTTCGCCACCGCGACCCTTGCATGGAACGCATTCAGGCTACCCATGGTATTCAAATGCGTACCATGCAAACCCAACAACTCCGAATGCGCCGAACTGCCCGTCGCCATGACGAGCGCATGATACGGGATCATCTGGACCTTACTCCCATCATTAAAGTTCCGACTCATCCTTTTGCCCATCACCAGACTCGCCCGCTTCGCTCCTTCCTTCCCAAACACCTCCACCCTCACAATTCTCTGTCCCAGATCCAGACCCGTGGCTTCACCTTGCACGAAAACAACACCACATCCTCTGTGTCTGTGGAATCCCTCTTCGATTTCGACGAACAGATTCTCCTGCTTCATGGCATCTGCGGAAACGAGCGCGCGCGGCGCAGCGATGTTCCAATAGATGTGCGTGCTGGGACTCACAATGACGAGACGGTAGGCTGGCGCCGAAGTGGTTATGCGCAGCTGAGCGAGAGTATGATCAAGGAAGTGATGAGCACAAGCTAGGCCAGCATAGGAGGCGCCGAGGATGAGAATGTTGAGGGGTTCGGGGGCGAGGCCAGTGGGTATGCGGGATTTATGGCGGTCGTTGGCGGGATCTGAAGGCGTTGGGGGTATCGGAGGGGGAAAGGGTTCGTCGGTGTTCATGGCTGCGTTTGTAGCGGCGGCTTAGAGAGATGGACAGGATGCGGTGGTGCATCTCGACACGGGATGGTAGTGCACTTGGCACAGAAGAAACGTGAAGTGGCGCGTGTTTACCAAGGAGAGATGACAATGCAAAGAGAGGGATTTGTGGAATGTGGCGTGGAATGGAAGGTCTTACGTTTGTCGCACGTGATTGCGCGATTGTTGCCTACCTCGTGAGACGAGCGATCTCGACGTACAATTTGCAGAGCATGCTGTGACCCGTGAAGTGTCGCATTTGTGCGTGTCAGCAGGTAGCCGCAACTGACGTCTCGTCCGCTGACCTGAGAAACTGTTTGGTGGCACAGCTGTACAAGTTTCGCATTAGAGCTCTGCTCAATCTCAGTGATGATGTCTCTCAGTACGCCACGCTGAATAAAATTGCATCGCATCGCATCATGGTATCGCTGCCGGGGTATCATATCGTATCGGGTCGTAGTAATGTCGCCTCCTTTCCGCTGCGTCACATCCACTTTGGCATGTTTCTCTGCAATCTTGTCAGTGCACGATCAACAATATCAGTAGCATATTCTTGTACTTACCATATCCAACTCCCTCCATTTCTCCTCATGCGCGCGCTTCTCCTCCTCCGTCCATCGATGCTCCGGACAAGGCGTCTGCCCGCGCGACGACTGTGACGAAGACTGCGCTGATGCGCTCGGCTGATTTGTGGTTGCAGTCCTTGCGAAGCCCTGGTAGATGTTACCAAGGAGTGTCGATGAGCCTGGCCGCGACAACTGTGGTCGCTGAGCAAAGGCTTGGCTCAGACTCGACGGTGTAGGGATTGGTGGCGCGTGTGGTTTGGTTGTCGTCGTCTGCGCCTGTGCTTGCTGTTGTTGCTTTTGCTGTTGCTCTTCGGTCTCGCGCTTCGCCTTTTCTGCTGCGAGGCGCTGGTCGAGGTAGGCAGTT
>Ga0265798_10012480_pt1 | contig 10245 bp, 7 predicted proteins | sample P3T30metagenome_FD_192430 | JGI IMG/M metagenome (GOLD analysis project Ga0265798, IMG submission 192430) | Plant litter microbial communities from East Loma Ridge, Irvine, California - P3 T30 | ecosystem: Environmental > Terrestrial > Plant litter > Unclassified | place: USA: California...
GCCGGCCCCGGCCTGTTCAACGTCGTCGACCGCAAGGCCGCCGCCGTCCCCGGTTTCAACTATTCGGCCGCCTTGAGCAAAGCCGGCGCCGCCGGCACCAGCTGGACCCGCGCCGAACTGGATGCCTTCCTGCTCGACCCGGCCAGGCGCGTGCCCGGCACCACGATGCCGGTCGGCGTGCCGGACCAGAAGACGCGCGCCGTGCTGATCGACTATCTGGCCACGCTGAAGGGACCTGCCGCCGCCGCGCAACCGGCGGCGGCAGCGAAAACCGCAGCACCGGACGACCGCGCCAACGCATGGGATGAGCACCAGCCCGGCAAGCTGCACCACTTCAAACTGGCCGACCTGCCGCCGCCGTTCGCCACGCCGAGCGCCGGCAACGGCCCGCGCGTGCAGGCCCGCCCCAACGGTTCGATGCCACTGGTAATGCCCGGCTTCGAAGTCGGCATCTACGCGCGCGACGACGACAAGCCGCGCCTGCCGCTACGCGCGCCGAACGGCGACATCTTCCTGGCCGCCACCTCGAACGGCGAGATCAAGGTGCTGCGCTCGAAGGACGGCGTCAAGGCCGACAGCGCCGGGGTGTTCGCCACTGGCCTGTCGCGCCCCTACGGCATGGCGTTCTGGCCATCCGGCAGCAATCCGCAATACCTGTACGTCGCCAACGTCAACTCGGTGGTGCGCATCCCGTACAAGAGCGGCGACCTGAAGGCGCGCGGCGCGGCCGAGACGATCGTGCCCGAACTGTCCGAGACCAGCGGCGGCCACACCACGCGCACGCTGGCGTTCTCGAAAGACGGCAAGACGATGCTGCTGTCGATCGGCTCGGCCACCAACGTCGCGGCCGACATCGGCCCCAAACCGCCGCAGCCACTGGCGCAATGGGAGAAAGTGCATGGCGTCGGCGGCGCCTGGGGCGTGGAGACCGACCGTGCGACAGTCATGGCGTTCGACCCGGACGGCAAGAACCGCCGCACCTGGGCCACCGGCCTGCGCAACTGCGTCGGCATGCTGGTCTATCCCGCCACCGGCGACGTGATGTGCAACGTGAACGAACGCGACGGCCTGGGCGACAACCTGCCGCCGGATTACCTCACGCGCGTCAAGCAGGGCGGCTTCTACGGCTGGCCGTGGTACTACATGGGCGACCATGAAGACCCGCGCCAGAAGGGCATTCGCCCCGACCTGAAGGGCAAGACCATCGCCCCGGACGTGCTGCTGCAGGCGCACTCGGCGCCGCTGGGGATGGCGGTGTACCACGCGCCGAAAGGGGCGAAGAACGCGTTCGCGCCAGAGTACGAGGGCGACGTGTTCGTGGCGCTGCACGGCTCCTGGAACCGCGGCGTGCGCACCGGCTACAAGGTGGTGCGCGTGTTCATGAAGAACGGCGTGCCGACCGGCCAGTACCAGGACTTCATGACCGGCATGGTGCTGAGCGACCGCGATGTCTGGGGCCGTCCGTCCGGCGTCGAAGTCGCGCAGGATGGCGCGCTGCTGGTGGTGGACGACGCCGGCGGCGTGGTCTGGCGCGTCGCGCCCAAACGCTAAAGGAGATGCGCCATGAAGACGCCGCGTAGTGCCTGCATCGCCATTGCCCTGTGCCTGGGCGCTTGCGCCACGCCGAAGCAGGAACCCGTGATGCTGGTCGGGTACGTAGAAGAAGCGCCGCCCGACGTGGCGTGTGCGGCGCTGATGCAGGACGCGGTGGCGCGCACCCTGGACGACGGCTTCAGCCTGGTCGGCAACCCGGCCCAGACAGTGCGCGGCACGGCGCCCGCCGGCGCCGTGCGCGAGCAGGTGCGCAACCGGCACCTGGTCCCCGCCGGCAGCCGTCCGGCGGGACTGACCCGGCGCCGCATGGACGGCACCTTCCAGTCGCTGTACGTCAACTGCGCGGCGCGCAAGGCGTATATCTCCAAGCGCGGCGGGCTGACCGACGCTACCTATTGGTTCGGACCGTTCCTGTTGTGACTTGATGGCGAGGCGGCATGGCGCATGCTCGCGCCACCGCATTTATAGCGGCGCTATGATCGGGCCATCCCCGCCGCCACAGGAATTTCGATGAACGACCGCTTTGCGCTGCACTACGATCCGGAAGCGTTCAATATCGCCGGCCAGAAGCTGCTGGGACGGCAGTCGGCCGGCGTCGGCCTGCTGCGCGCGCTGGCGCAAGAGGGGACGCAGGGCGAACTCGGATGCTACACCGCAGACCATCGCCACGCCGACGCCTGCCTGGCGACGCTGCGCGCGCACGGCTACGCGGGCGAGCTGGCGTGGGTGCCGACCTCGCGTCCGCAAGACCTGGCGCGCTACGGCTGCCTGTACCACCCGGGCGCCGATGTCGAACGGCTGGCGTGGCAACGCCTGCGCCGCGATGACCGCGATTACAGCCTGTGCGGCATCGTCCACAACGTCGCCAGTCACGAGATGATGGACACCGTCACCGGCCTGCTCACCGCGCCGGTGCGCGGCTGGGATGCAATCGTCTGCACCTCGCGCGTGGTGCGCGACAGCATGCGCATCCTGCTCGAACAGCAGGCCGCCTACCTGCGCACGCGCCTCGGCGCCACCCGCTTCGAATTGCCACAGCTGCCCATGATTCCGCTCGGCGTGCATTGCGACGATTTACGTTTTTCGGAACAAGAGCGTCACGCTGCCCGCGAGCGTCTTGGCATCGGCCAGGATGACGTCGCGGTGCTCTCATTGGGGCGCCTGTCGGTGCACGCCAAGTCGCATCCACAGCAACTGTTCGCGGCGCTCGAGCGCGCGCAGAAGGGCGGGCGGCGCGTGCACCTGGTGCTGTGCGGCTGGTTCGCCGGCGAAGCGATCGAGTCGGCCTTTCATGAGGCGGCGGCGCTGCTGTGTCCTTCAGTGCAGTTGACGGTGCTCGATGGCCGCGAGGCCGATCACAAGCGCGACGCCTGGGCCGCGGCCGACATCTTCACGTCGCTGTCGGACAATCTGCAAGAGACCTTCGGCCTGAGTCCACTCGAGGCGATGGCGGCCGGCCTGCCGTGCGTGGTGTCGGACTGGAACGGCTATCGCGACACGGTACGCGACGGCGTCGACGGTTATCGCATCGCCAGCGTGATGCCGGCCGCCGGCGCCGGGCAGGATCTGGCGCAGCGCTACGAGGATGGCGTCGACAGTTTCGAGATGTACTGCGGCCACGCCAGCCAGGCGGTGGCGCTCGATGGCGCCGGGCTGGCGCAGGCCTACGGCCGCTTGATCTGCGACGCCGATCTGCGCCGGACATTGGGCGAGAACGCACGCTTGCGGGCGCGCCAGGAATTCGATTGGCGCGCGATCTTGGCGCGCTATCGCGCGCTGTTCGACGAACTGGCCGAGCGGCGCCGCGCCGATCCTTCGCTGGCGCCGCCGCTGCCGCAGCACGCGCCGAACCGGTTCGACCCGTTTCGCCTGTTCGCCAGCTACGCCACGCGCGCGCTCGGCCCGGCCTCGCTGATCGAGCTGAAACCCGAGGCGTCGCTGGCCTTGGTACGCCAGTATCGCGAGCTCGGCATCAACCGTTTCGCGGCGGCGTCGATGCCGACGCTGGAAGAATTCGGCGTCATCTTCGGCACCATCGGTCCGCGTCCGATGCAGGTCGAAGAATTGATCGATACGCTGGGGCCGTGCGACCGTCCGACATTGCTGCGCGGACTGGCCTGGTTATGCAAGATGGACATGCTGCGTATTACAGAAAGCTAGATTTGAAAGGCGCTATGGCCAATTAGCGATGGGTTGAATGGCGGCGCAGGGCGAGTCCGAATCGCGCGTGAATCGCGGTCGAATCGGTGGTGATTCGCGCGCAGGCCGGACATTCAAACGTCGGAAATTAGCATCGAATATCGCGATTCGCGCTTGCGCGCTGACAAACGATACGCAAACAAGACGCGTCCACTACGCGATTGAATTTGTCAAAACGAGAAGATGTGATATTGTCGCGGGCAACCCGGGCAAAATCGATCGAATAATAGGACGCTGATCAAACCAGTATGCACGCAAGCGAAGCGAAAAGAACAAGCCGCCTTGTCTGACCAATTGCTCAGGCAAGGCGGCTTTTTCTTTTCGCACCCGTAAGGGTAGCGATGTGAAAGCATGGCGTATCGGTGACCTGTCGACGTTGGCTGAAGCGCTGCAGCAGTGAGGAGTTGCAGCAGTTCAGCCGGTGCCGGGTTCATTGGTCCAGATCGCAGTTGCGATGTGGGCCGATGAATAACCCGCCAGGCAGTAAATGATCTGGCGGGTTTTAACCTAGAGTGTATTTCCCATCGCAGATGAAGGAGAATAAAAATGGCAACCGCTAAGAAACCAGCAGCAAAATCAGCATCGAAGAGCGCGCCTTCGTCGACGACGAAGTCCACCGCAAAAACTGCAGCAGAGAAACCAGTGGCGAAGAAAGCTGCCGCTACCAAGGCTGCAAGTACCACCACCAAGGCAGCCGCCAAGCCGGCAGCCAAGGCAGTGAGCAAGCCGGCAGCGAAGACCGCAGCCAAGACCGCAGCGAAACCTGCTGCCAAGAAAGCAACTGCGACCAAGACCGCCGCGACCAAAACCAGCGCCGCTAAAACCACCGCTACCAAGGCCACCGCGAAATCGGCAGCCAAGCCAGTGGCCAAAACCGCTGCCAAGTCGGCAACCAAATCGGCAGCCAAGCCAGCCGTGAAGAAAACCGCTGCTAAATCGGCAGCCAAGCCAGCGGCAAAAACCGCAGCCAAGCCGGCAACCAAGTCGACGGCAAAGTCGACGGCTAAACCAGCCGCGAAGAAAGCCGCCGCAAAGCCGGCAGCTAAATCGAGCGCTAAATCGGCTGCAAAGCCGGCAGCCAAGAAAGCCGCTGCTAAACCAGCAGCGAAGTCGGCCGCTAAATCGGCAACCAAGTCGGCAACCAAGCCAGCCGCAAAGAAAGCCGCCGCTAAACCGGCAGCCAAGCCAGCGGCAAAGAAAGCAGCTGCTAAACCGGCAGCAAAGAAAGCCGCTGCTAAATCGGCCGCAAAGCCGGCCGCAAAGAAGGCAGCCGCCAAACCAGCCGCCAAACCTGCAGCGAAAAAGGCCGCCGCTAAACCGGCAGCTAAACCGGCAGCTAAGCCGGCAGCTAAATCGAGCGCCAAAGCCGCAGCTAAACCTGCAGCCAAAAAAGCGACTGCGAGCAAAAGCGCAGCAAAACCGGTAGCCAAGAAAGCGACCGCAACCAAAGCCGCCGCCAAACCGGCAGCCAAGAAAGCGACCGCTACCAAATCGAGCGCCGCTAAATCGACCGCAGCTAAATCGACTGCAACCAAGTCGACCGCTAAATCGGCCGCCAAACCGGTAGCTAAAACCGCTGCGACCAAAACCGCAGCGAAACCAGTCGCGACAAAAGCGGCCCCGGTCGCTAAATCGGCTGCGCCTGTTGCCAAGAAAGCTGCTGCTCCGGCAAAGACCGCGGCTACCAAGCCTGCTGCTCCGGTGAAGGCTGCTGCGGCCAAAACCGCTGCAACCAAGACCGCTGCGCCTTCGGCTGCAACCCCAGCGGCCAGCAAGACCGCATCGACCACCGCCGCGACCAAGACCGCCGCAAGCAAGCCTGCTGCCAAGCCGGCGGCCAAGAAAGCCGAAGCCAAGCCGGAAGTGAAAGCTGAAGCCAAGGCCGACACCAAGGCCGACACCAAGGCCGATACCAAGCTTGACGCGAAAGCCGACGCCAACGTCGACACCAAGGCCGACGCCAAGCCGGAAGTAAAAGCCGACGCCAAGCCGGAAGCGAAAAAGGCAGCTGCCAAGAAGCCGGCCGCCAAGACCGCCGCCAAGACTGCTGATTCGGCAGACAAGCCAGCCGCGCCAGCTGCTGCACCAGCGGCGAAAACCGTGCTGGCGCCGGCCGCATGGCCGTTCCCGACCACCAGCCGTCCGTAATTCTGAAGCCGGCCACGCGTCATGTACGCGTGGCAAGTCAGGCTTCGTTCAGGCACAATGCCGCTGTGTGATCCTTCGCACAGCGGTTTTTTTTTGAGGAGCGTCCGTGCTGTCCATCCTTCAGTTTATCGTCAATATCGTTGCCAGCCTGCTCGGTGGAGTGCTGCTGCTGCGCTTCTGGACGAATGCCATCCGCGTGCGGCTCCCCGACCAGATTCGCCAGTTCGTGCACACCATCACCGACTGGCTGGTGATGCCGTTGCGGCGCGTGGTGCCTGGCACCCGCGGCTATGACTGGGCGAGCCTGATCGGCGCCTTCCTGGTGGTGCTGCTGGCCAGTTGCGTCTTGCTGCTCGCGGGCGCCAGCGGCGAGATGGTGCTGCTGTATGCGCTCAAGCGTTTCCTGAGCTGGATCCTGTACGGCTTCATGGCGCTGTTGATCATCGAAGCGGTCTTCAGCTGGGTCAATCCGAACGCGCCGCTGGCGCCGTTCGTGCACGCGCTGAACCAACCGATCCTGCGCCCGATCCGGCGCGTGGTGCCGCCGATCGGCGGCATGGACCTGTCGGTGCTGGTGGCGCTGGTGCTGATCCAGATCCTGCTGTTCGTGCTGGGGCAGGTGTTCGGGTACGTGTAATTAATGAGCGCCGTATAAAAAAGGGGCACTGCGCAAGCAGTGCCCCTTTTTACTTATTCCCTGAATCGATCAGCGGAATTTGAACCCGAACGCCGCTTCGAACTTCTGGTCGAATTCTTCCGGCGTGAAGGTGTGGTTCTGGCCGCCCTGGCTGGCGATCTTGATCGAACCGAGCAGGCTGGCGATACGGCCGCCCGTGGCCCAGTCGAGGCCGTTGGTGATCCCGAACAAGAGGCCCGCGCGGTAGGCGTCGCCGCAGCCGGTCGGGTCGACCACGTTGGCCGCTTCCACCGCAGGAATCGCAATGTGCTCGCCGCCGGCGTGGATGTCCGAACCGGCCGCGCCGCGCGTGATGATCAAGGCGTCCAGGCGCGACGCGATCTCGGCCAGGCTCAAGCCCGTGCGGTCCATGATGACTTCGAATTCATAGTCGTTGGCGGCCAGGTAGGTGGCTTGGCCGATGAAGGTGATCAGCTCTTCGCCCGAGAACATCGGCAGCTGCTGGCCCGGGTCGAACATGAACGGCACCTTCTGCTCGGCGCAATCGCGCGCGTGCTTGATCATGCCGTCGCGGCCGTCCGGCGAGATGATCGCCACGCGGATGGCGCCCTGGTCGGCCACATTGTTCTGGTGCGAGAACTGCATCGCGCCAGGATGGAAGGCGTTGATCTGGTTGTTGTCTTCGTCGGCGGTGACGAAGCACTGCGCGGTGTAGGCGTCGTCGATGGTCTTGACGGCGCGCGTATCCAGGCCGAGCTGGGCGAAGCGCTTCAGGTAGTCGCCGCCGTCCTGGCCCAGGGTGCCCATCATCAGCGGCTCGCCGCCCAGCAGCTTCAGGTTGTAGGCGATGTTGGCGGCGCAGCCACCGTATTCGGTGCGCATGGTCGGCACCAGGAACGACACGTTCACGCGGTGCAGCTGGTCGGCCAGCAGGGTTTCGGCGAAGCGGCCGTGGTACTGCATGATTTTGTCGAACGCGAGCGAGCCGCAGATCAGGGCGGTTTTGGTCATGGGGTAGCCTTCAAGGGTAGAAAACGGCGATATGGTAGCCGGACGGTTCGAGACCTTCCAGCCTGAAATGGATCTTGACCGGCTGCTCGGCGCGCGCGCCGAAGCCGTTGGGCGATGCGGCGGCAGCGCCGGCATACTCGCGCGGGCCGAACACGCGCCGCACCAGTGGCTTGTCGTCGGTGTCGTTCAGGGTCAGTTCGATGCTGGGCCAGGCAAGCGCCATGTCGCCCTGGTTGCGCAGCAGGGTGCTGAAGGTGTAGGCGTCGCCGCCCAGGGTAATCAGTTCGCCGGTCTCGATCACCAGTTGGTCGGGACGCGCCGGCAGCTCGATGCGGCAGCCGAGCAGGGCGCAGCTCGAGGCCAGCGCCGGACGCAATCCCGGATAGCGCGCCGCCAGCACGTCGCGGAAACTGAAGACGGCCTGCGCGGCGAGCGCCAGCAGCAGCACGATGCTGCCCAGCGCCAGCGCGATGCGCAGCGTCTTGCCGGATGCTTCACGCTGGCGGCCGCGCCGCACGAACTCGGGTTCGTCGACGTCGGGCACGCGCAGCTTGGGCGACTCTTCGATGCGGGTCGGGGTCAGCTTGGAGCGGCGTGCGCGCGCTTCTGCCGCGCGGGCGCGTGGCGTGGGGGGAAGTGCAGGGGCCACGATCGGCGGCGAACCGCCGGCCGATTCGCGCAGCAGCAAGGGCGGCGCGTCGTCGGCGCGTGCCGGCGCGGGTTCCTGTTGATCGGGGGCTGGCGCCGCGACCAGCGCTTCGTCGACCGGGCGCTCAAGCAGCGCCGTGTCGGCGCTATCCGGTTCGGACGCGGTGCCAGGCGCATCAGGCGCTTCGTCAGCCACCGCAACAACTTCCCCGGCCACCGGCGCGCCATCGTCCGCTTGCGCCTGCGGCAGGATGCCATGCGGCGAGAACGTGCGATCGAGGGCGAGCGTGTACACCGGCTGCTCGTCGCTCACGGCGTCGGCATCGGCGTCCGGTGCCTGCGCAGGCGCGTCGGACGATTCGGAAGAAGATGCCGCAGGCGCTGCAGCGACAGGAGGGGAAGAGGGCGGGGCCTTGGCCAGATCGACCAGCCCCGCATTGCCGTCAAAAATCAACTGGCAGGCGCCGCAGCGCACGATGCCCCCACGCAGCTTGAGCTGGTCGGCGGCGACACGGAATACCGTGCCGCAGTGGGGGCATTGTGTGGCGAGCGCCATGCCCTTAGCCGGCGCTGGCGCGCGGCTCGGGGGCGGTGTCCTGGCCGAGCGTGCCGTGAAGGGCAACCCAGCCGTCCTGCTCGGCCCAGACGCCCAGCTTGATGAAAGGCGCGTAGGCAGCGGCCACTTCTTCGGCCTGGCGCGCCAGCACGCCGGACAGAATCAAGCTGCCGCCGGCAGCCACGCGGCCGGCCAGCATCGGCGCCATCAGCTTCAATGGGCTCGACAGGATGTTGGCCACCACGATGTCGAACTGGCCCTTGGCGTGGCGCTCGTTCGGCGTCACGGCCAGGTCGTCCGGCAGGTAGTAGTCGATCGCGACGCTGTTGCGCTCTGCATTGGCGCGCGCCGATTCGATCGCCTGCGGATCGATGTCGACCCCGGCCACGTCAATCGCGCCGAGCTTCTTGGCCACCATCGCCAGGATGCCCGAGCCGCAACCGTAATCGAGCACCGACTTGCCCGGCGCCGGGTGCGCTTCCAGCCACTCCATGCACAGGCGGGTGGTCGGATGGCTGCCGGTGCCGAAGGCCAGGCCGGGATCGAGTTCCAGGATCAGGCCACCCGGATCGGGCGCGCTGTGCCAGCTCGGCACCACCCAGATGTTCTTGCCGATGTGGATCGGCTCGAACTGCTCTTGCGTCAGGCGCACCCAATCGGCATCGTCCACCTTGCGGGTGGTGAACGCCGGGATCACCTGCAGCCTGATCGCATTCGCCGCTTCGGTGACGATCGCCAGCTGGTCGGCGTCGACGTCCGTCAACGCCACCACGCGGCTATGGTCCCACGCCGCCTCGGTCGGCTCCATGCCCGGCTCGCCGAACAGCGGTTTTTCGTCCTCGGTGCCTTCGTCGGCATCCTCGACCGAGACCGACAGCGCGCCGGCTTCCATCAGGGCGTCGGACAGCGCTTCGGCGTTGTCGCGCGCGATTTCGATGACGACTTCAGTCCAGCTCATTCGTGCACCTTGGCTTCCGATTTGGCGCCGAGCGCCGTTTCCTTCGGCAGGTCGGGCTTGGCGGCCAGTTTCTGCTCGAGGTAGTGGATGTTGGTGCCGCCTTCGATGAAACGGGCGTCGACCATCAGTTCGCGATGCAGGGCGATGTTGGTCGAGATACCCTCGACCACCATCTCGGACAGCGCGATCTGCATGCGGCGGATCGCCTGCTCGCGCGTGGCGCCGTAGGCAATGACCTTGCCGATCATCGAATCATAATGCGGTGGCACATAGTAGCCCGCATACGAGTGCGAATCAACGCGGATGCCAGGGCCGCCCGGCGGATGCCAGCTGGTGATGCGGCCCGGCGACGGCGTGAATTTAAATGGATCTTCGGCATTGATGCGGCACTCGATCGCGTGGCCCGACAGCATGATGTCGCGCTGGCGGAAACGCAGCTTTTCGCCGCAGGCGATGCGGATCTGTTCCTGCACGATGTCGATGCCGGTGATCATTTCGGTGACCGGGTGTTCGACCTGCACGCGGGTGTTCATT
>Ga0265798_10012483_pt1 | contig 10244 bp, 4 predicted proteins | sample P3T30metagenome_FD_192430 | JGI IMG/M metagenome (GOLD analysis project Ga0265798, IMG submission 192430) | Plant litter microbial communities from East Loma Ridge, Irvine, California - P3 T30 | ecosystem: Environmental > Terrestrial > Plant litter > Unclassified | place: USA: California...
CTTGACGATGTCATGCCCCCATTTATCGGCGCCGAACGGCAGGGTCGTGCGCTTTTCCAGCGGCGGATGGGTCTGCGCCACCTGCGCCTTGAGCTCGGCCAGCTCGGCCGCCAGCGGATCGAAGGCGTTCGGCGGCGTGGCGCGCGGCAACTGGGCCCGGGCCAGCGCGCGCGCGCTGGCGTCGGCGCCGACAAACGTGGGCGGCGCATAGTTGACGGCGACCTCGTCTTCCCAGTCGCCCGCCACCAGGCCCGTGGCAGACAGCAGCACCAGCAGCAGGAAACCGGCGACCACGGCCAGCGCCGCCATCCCGACGCGGTCGCCGCACAGGCGCCGCCAGGCCAGGGTCCACAGGCCAGGCGAACCCGACTGCATCGTCATGTTCATGGCGGTCATTTGAGCTGCACCCGTGGATCGACCGCCTGGTACAGCAGGTCGGCCAGCAGGTTGAACACCATGGTCGCGGCGGCCACATACACCGTGATCGCCTTGATCACCGGGAAGTCGCTGCGTTCGACGGCCAGGATCACTTCGCGGCCGATGCCGGGAATGCCGAAGAAGCGCTCGAGCAGGAAGGCCCCAATCAGCAGCGCCGGCAGATTGGCCATGACGTGGGTAATGATGGGAATCGCGGCATTGCGCAGTACGTGGACCCAGACGATGCGGCGCTCCGACAAGCCCTTGGCGCGCGCGGTGCGCACATAGTCCTGCCCTGCTTCGTCGAGCACGAAGCTGCGGTACAGGCGCAGGGTGGGCGCGATCGAGACCGCCAGGCCGATGATGATCGGCAGCAGCGCATAGCGCAGCAGATTCTCGCCCAGGCTATTGCCCCAGCCCTGGACCGGGAACAGGCCCAGCTGGTAGGCGAAGACGTACTGGAACACGATGATATAGACCAGGATCGAGATCGACATCCCGACCGTGCAGGCCACCATCACGGCGCGGTCGGTCAGCGAGCCGCGCACGAAGGCGATCGCCAGCGCCAGCGCGATCCCGAACACGGTCTCGAGGATGGTGAGCGGAATCAGCACCGTCAGCGACGGCCCCAGGCGGCTACTGATGATGTGCGACACCGGCTCGCCCGTACTCCAGGCATTGCCGAAGTCGAAGGTCAGGATCTGCTTGACGAAGATCCATAGCTGCACCGTATAGGGCTGGTCGGTGCCGAGCTGGCGCCGGATGTTCTCGATCGCATTCGCATCGGCCATCTTGCCGGCCAACAGATAGGCCGGATCGCCGCCAACCCAGTTGAACAAGAAAAACACCAGCAGCACGACGCCGGCCATCGTCGGCAGCATCTGCCACAGCCGGCGCAGGACATAAGCAAACATCGCACTCCCGAATTTGCGGATTAGGCGAACGGGCCGCCCCCAAGCTTGCCGCTGAACCGAATTCATGGCGGCAAAAACGACACGATAGCGCATATCCGCACGCGCCGACAGGCGCGCAATCTTATGCCCCAATAGTCACAGGTTATTACAATGTAATGACAGTGGTATCAATAATTCGTATAAGAACCTTGCCGCTCACCTCAAATATGCACAATGGAGATTTCGCAATTTCGTGCTGCGAAAATATAGTTTGAACGAACTAAATGCTATATCTAACTTTATTTTCCGCATGATATATCACGTTCTGAGTTTTATGACTTTTGTGTGACTATCATCTAAATTGCGAATTGTAAAGACAAGTTATCAAAGAGTTGTATTTTTAACCGTACAGACTTTACCGATTGACACTGTCTTGCGGTAAATGTTTTTATTGCTAAGTAGTAAAAACATGCCGAGCCCATTTGCCTTGGCGATTCACTTGACTTTACTGGCCGGCGCCACCCGCCGCCAGGTCTTACGGGGAAGACTCACTATGATGGTTGAAACTGTGTTATCTCGATCGGTACGCCTGATCTGCGCCGGCGGCCTCGCCGTCGCCTTCAGCGCGGCCCACGCCCAGGAAGCGGCGGACGCCATGCCGCAACAGCGCGTGGAAGTGACCGGCTCGCGCATCGCGACCGCGAACCTGGAAAGCGTCAGCCCGGTGACCGTGGTTAACGCCAAGGACATCAAGATGGAAGGTGTCCGTTCGGTCGAGAACCTGCTGAACAACCTGCCCCAGGTCTTCGCCGACCAGGGCGGCTCGGTGTCCAACGGCTCGTCCGGCACCGCCACCGTCAACCTGCGTAACTTCGGCGCCGACCGCACCCTGGTGCTGGTCAACGGCCGTCGCCTGCCAGCCGGCAGCCCGCGCAATACCGCAGCCGACTTGAACCAGATCCCGGTGGGCCTGATCAAGCGCGTCGAAGTGCTGACCGGCGGCGCCGGCGCCATCTACGGCTCGGACGCCGTGGCCGGCGTGGTCAACTTCATCATGGACGACCGCTTCCAGGGCGTCCAGATCGACGCCAACTACCAGTTCTACAACCACGACCAGAACGGCGGCCCGGTGGCCGATGCGGCCAATCGCCGCAACTTCGCACTGCCTGGCGACAAGGGCGCCGACGGCAAGGTCAAGGACATCACCCTGACCATGGGCGGCAACTTTGCCGATGGCAAGGGTAATGCCGTCGTCTTCTTCGGCTACAAGAAGGAAGACGCGCTGCTGCAATCCGAACGCGACTTCACCGCCTGCTCGCTGGGCGGCGCCAGCCGTGGCGACGTCTTCAACTGCGGCGGCTCCGGCACCAGCTTCCCTGGCCAGTTCATTACCGCCACGGGCCTGAAAACCGTGGCCGACGCCAACGGCAACGTGCGCGACTACATCGGCGCCCAGGATGCCTACAACTTCGGCCCGCTGAACTACTTCCGCCGTCCGTCGGAACGCTACACCTTCAGCTCGTTCACCCACTACGACATCAACGACAAGGCCCGCCTGTACGCCGAGGCCAGCTTCCACGACGACAGCACCGTGGCCCAGATCGCGCCATCGGGCCTGTTCGGCCTGGACGCTTCCGGCGCCAACGCGATCCGCTGGGAAAATCCGCTGCTGTCCGACGCCTGGCGCAGCGCGCTGGGCATGACCGGCCCTGGCGACACCGCCGACGTCGTCATCCTGCGCCGTAACGTCGAAGGCGGCGGCCGCCGCGACGACCTGCGCCACACCTCCTACCGCGGCGTGGTCGGCGTCAAGGGCGACATCGGCAACTGGCAGTACGACGCCTTCGCCCAGGTCGGCAAGGTCCTGTACTCGGAAACCTACTTCAACGACTTCTCGGTCTCGCGCAGCGCGCGCGCGCTGAACGTGGTTCCCGGCGCCAACGGCCAACCGGTCTGCGCCAGCACGCTCAACGGCGTCGACCCGAACTGCGTTCCTTACAATATCTGGAGCCTGGGCGGCGTGACCCCGGAAGCGCTGACCTACCTGCAGACGCCTGGCTTCCAGAAAGGCCACACCTCGCAGACCGTGCAAGGCATCAACCTGTCGTCCGACCTGGGCGAGTACGGCATCAAGCTGCCGACCAGCAGCGAAGGCGTGGGCGTGGCGTTCGGCTGGGAACACCGCACCGAGAAGCTCGAGCTGAACTCGGACGTCGCGTTCGAATCCGGCGACCTGGCCGGCCAGGGCGGCCCGACCAAGAACGTGAGCGGCCAGTTCAGCGTGCGTGACTACTTCGCCGAAACCCGCATCCCGATCCTGCAGAACGTGCCGTTCGCCGACCAGCTGACCCTGACCGGCAGCTATCGCAAATCGGACTACTCGACCGGCCAGGACACCAATTCCTACGGCGTCGGCCTCGAGTGGGCGCCGGTGAAGGAAGCCAAGTTCCGCTTCAGCTACCAGCGCGCCGCCCGCGCCGCCAACGTGGTCGAGCTGTACACCCCGGCCGGCCTGGCCCTGTTCGGCATGGACATCGATCCTTGTGCCGGCGCCAATCCGTCCGCGTCGCTGGAACAGTGCGCACGCACCGGCGTCACCGCAGGCCAGTACGGCAACATCCTGAATTCGCCGGCCCAGCAGTACAACCAGATCATCGGTGGCAACACCAACCTGGAACCGGAAGAGTCGGATTCGTACACCCTGGGCCTGGTGCTGACCCCGACCCGCAACACCTCGCTGACCATCGACGCCTTCGACATGAAGGTCAATGGCACGATCGGCGGCCTGCCGGCCTCGACCACCCTGACCCAGTGCCTGGAAACCGGCGATCCGCAATTCTGCGGCCTGATCACGCGTGACCGGCTGGGCAGCCTGTGGGCCCTGGAAAGCGCCAACATCGTCGCCACCAACCAGAACCTGGGCATGAGCTCGACCAAGGGTATCGACCTGGGCGCCAACTGGAACACCAAGCTGGGTGCATGGGGTGGCCTGAACCTGTCGCTGATGGGCACCTACCTGAAGGAGTTCAAGCAGGAAGACTTCCCGGGCTCGGGCGAGTATGACTGCGTCGGCCTGCACGGCACCACCTGCGGCGTGCCACTGCCGAAGTGGCGTCACAAGCTGCGCGCGGCATGGGCTACCCCATGGCGTGGCGTGGAGCTGGGCGCGACCTGGCGCTACGTCAAGGGCACCGACCTCGATTCGAGCAGTGACCAGCCTCTGCTGAGCGGCACCTTCCAGGCAGCCGATGCACGCCTGGGCGCACGCAGCTACCTGGACCTGACCGCCGGTTGGCAGATCACCCCGATCTTCGCACTGCGCGCAGGCATGAACAACGCGCTGGACAAGGATCCTCCTCTGTCGGGCGTGGTGGCTGAAGTGTTCGGTAACGGCAACACCTATCCACAGGTGTACGACTCGATGGGCCGTCATGTGTTCCTGAACCTGACCGCCAAGTTCTAATCGGCTGAGATGGAACAAAAACGGCGCACCTCGGTGCGCCGTTTTTTTATGCCCGCTTGTTTATTCCTGCCGCAAGCGGCGCTGGCGCACCGCCGCCGCCAGGCCTTCGAGCACCCCCACGCTGGACTCCCAGTCGATGCAGCCATCGGTCACCGACTGGCCATAGGTCAGCTCCTTGCCCGGCACCAGGTCCTGGCGACCCGCCACCAGGTGCGACTCGATCATCACGCCGACGATGCGGTCGTCACCGCCCGCGATCTGGGCCGCGATGTCGGCGCACACCGGCACCTGGTTCTCGGGCTTCTTGGAACTGTTGGCGTGCGAGGCGTCGATCATCAGGCGGCTGGCCAGGCCCAGCGCGGCGATCTGGCGGCAGGCTTCCTCGACACTGGCGGCGTCGTAGTTCGGCGTCTTGCCGCCACGCAGGATGATGTGGCAATCCTCGTTGCCGGCGGTCGACACGATGGCCGAGTGGCCGCCCTTGGTCACCGACAGGAAATGGTGCGGCTGCGAAGCGGCCTTGATGGCCTCGGTCGCGATCTTGATATTGCCGTCGGTGCCGTTCTTGAAGCCGACCGGGCACGACAGACCGGAAGCCAGTTCGCGGTGCACCTGCGACTCGGTGGTACGGGCGCCGATCGCGCCCCAGCTGACCAGGTCCGCGATGTACTGCGGGCTGATCACGTCGAGGAATTCGGTGCCGGCCGGCAGGCCCATCTCGTTGATGTCGCGCAGCAGCTCGCGCGCCATGCGCAGGCCGTCATTGATGCGGAAGCTGTTGTCCATGTACGGGTCGTTGATCAGGCCTTTCCAGCCGACCGTGGTGCGCGGCTTCTCGAAATAGACGCGCATCACGATTTCCAGCTCGCCGGCGAAGCGCTGGCGTTCCTTGACCAGCCTGCGCGCGTACTCGAGCGCGGCCTTCGGATCGTGGATCGAGCACGGACCGATCACCACCATCAGGCGGTCGTCCTGGCCGTGCAGGATGCGGTGCAGGTCGATGCGCGCGCCGCTTGCGGTCTGCTCGGCCTGCGGGGTCACCGGGAACTCGCGGATCAGGTGCGAGGGCGGCGTCAGTTCCTTCATCTCACGGATGCGTAAATCGTCGGTGCGGGGCATGCTGGGACTCCCTTTGCTGTGCTGTGCTGTGCGTATTCTGGAAATAAAAAAACCGCCATCGCTGGCGGTTTGTCTGGATGCTGCCGGGACTTTTACTGCGCGTACCCGCCGCTACTCCACCGCCTGAGGCTGGAATGGCTAAAGTAAAAAAAGCGGGTAAAGAAAGCGTGGCGCATGATGTCGTCCGGGTTTGGTCGAATTGACTATAACAACAAGGGATGAAAGTTGGCAAGCCTTTTGTCGCACGTTCCACGCTTGTACAGACAACAATCGGTTGCAGCAAACTGACATCGTAATCGGGGTCAGGCCAATAACTCCCCCTTATCTTGCGCGCATCTTGCGATACCTCAGTCCCGCGATGGCTACCGATGCAACAGTCGATTCAAGCCCGGCTGCCGCGCGTGTTGATTGTAGACACAAATAGGTGCGAATAGGTGCCTAGGAAATTGATCGGCGTTAAGGATCAAGCCCTCCACCCGCGCGGCATCCGGATCCTTCCATCCACTGGAGTCGGACCATGACTGAAACCCTGCTTTCCCGTTCCATGCGCCGCCTGTTCGCGGGGGGCGGCGCCGCCGGCCTGGCGCTGGCCGGCCCCGTGCTGCTGGCCATTCCCCCCGCTGCCCTGGCGCAGGAAGCCGCTCCCGTGGCCCGCGTCGAAATCACCGGCTCGAACATCCGCCGCGCCCAGGCCGAGACCGCGTCGAGCGTGCTCACCGTCAACCGCAACGACATCGAGCGCTCGGGCAAGACCACGGTGGCCGAGCTGCTGCAAACCCTGGCGGTCGACAACCAGGGCTCGGTGCCGATGAGCTTTGGCAATGGCTTCGCGGCCGGCGCCTCCGGCATCTCGCTGCGCGGCCTGGGCACGGCCTCGACCCTGGTGCTGCTCAACGGCCGCCGCATGGCGCCCTACGGCCTGGCCGACGACGGCCAGAAGGTATTCGCCGACCTCAACGTGATCCCCACCGACGCCGTCGAGCGGGTCGAGATCCTCAAGGACGGCGCCTCGGCCATCTATGGCTCGGACGCGATCGCCGGCGTGGTCAACATCATCTTGCGCCGCAACTTCCAGGGCAGCAGCGCGCGCCTGCTGGCCGGCACCGGCGAGGCCGGCGACGGCCAGCAGCACAACCTGGCCCTGGCCTGGGGCTTCGGCAACCTCGAGACCGACCGCTACAATGTGCTGTTCAACGTCGAGTACAAGCACACGCAAGAGATCTGGTACCGCGACCGCGGCAACCGCGACTACATCGGCAAGGTCGACCTGCGGCCTTATGGCTATTCGGCGCAAGAAGGGTTCGGCGGCACCGGTTCCATCCCTGGCAATAACCAGTCCGGCAATGCCATCAACGGCAATGTGCGCAATCCCGACACGCTCGACTACTACAACCGCGGCAACCTGGCCGGGCCGGGCTTCACCCGCACCTTCCCCGGCGCCGCCTGCAGCAACTTCACCAGCCAGCCGCAGGGCGACCCGGGCGGCGGCTGCGTCGTCGATTCCTCCTTCCTGTACAACCAGATCCAGCCCGACAGCGAATACGTGTCACTGTACAGCCGCGGCACGCTCAAGCTGCAGGGCGAGACCGAAGCTTATACCGAGCTCAACCTGTACAACAGCCTGGCACAGTCGAGCACCACGCCGAACCCGCTCGCCGGCAGTGTCGGCTACCCTGGCGGCCCGGTCAGCAATGCCGGCGTCCAGTTCGGTGCGGACCACCCGGACAATCCCTATTTCGGACGCGCCGCGCGGCTGCGCTACCTGCCCTTCGACGTCGGCCCGCGCGAATCCGACATCTCCTCGACCTTCATCCGCGCCCTGTTCGGCGCGCACGGCACCCATGGCGCCTGGGATTGGGACACCTCGCTGCTCTACTCGAGCAGCAAGGTCAACAACGACCGCCGCGGCTACCTGCAGCGCGACGCCACCTTCGCCCTGCTCGACCCCTCGCCCGCCAACGTGGCGGCGGCCCAGGCCAATCCCGGCTACCGCGCCCTGCCGCCCGGCACCTATTGGCGCATCGGCGAGAACGCCGGTCTGAATGCGCCAGACGTGTACGCCGCCCTGTCGCCGACGATCTCGAACGACGCCAAGACCGAGATCGCCCAGGTCGACTTCAAGGCCACGCGCGAGATCGGCAAGCTGGCCGGCGGCGCGGTGGGCGTGGCGCTGGGCGCCGAGTTCCGCCACGAATCGGCGCGGCTGGACCCGACCGCCGGCACCGAGCGCGGCAACATCATCGGCCTGGGTTATTCGGCCTATGACGGCCAGCGCAATGTGACCGGCATCTATGGCGAGGTGCTGGCGCCGGTGCTGCCGGGGCTGGAGCTGACCGGCGCCATGCGCTACGACCACTTCACCGACGTCGGCGACGCCTGGACGCCGAAGTTCGGGGTCAAGTGGAATCCGCGGCGCGAGATCGCGCTGCGCGCCACCTGGGCCAAGGGCTTCCGCGCGCCGAGCCCGGCCGAGAATGGCGAAGGCGGCCTGGCCGCTTTCGCCAACGCCAGCGATCCGGCGCGGTGCGCGCTGGGCATCGAGAGCGCCTGCAACCCGGCCTCGGTGGCGGTCATTACCTCGCCTAACCAGGACCTGAGCCCGGAACGCTCCAAGAGCTGGAATATCGGCGCGATCTGGGACCCGCTGCCGCGCACCAGCATCTCGCTCGACTTCTGGCAGATCAAGCGCAAGAACGAGATCAACCAGCAGCAGATCGACTCCGCGATCGCCACTGGCAGCGTGGCGCGCGATCCGAGCACGGCGGTGCCGACGATCCCGGGCGATCCTGGCGCCATTACGGCGGTGCTGGCGCGCTACGTGAACTCGGCCGAGACCGAAGTGCGTGGCATCGACCTCGACGCGCGCCAGAGCTTCGGCCTGCCGAACAACTGGGGCAACCTGACCTTCGACGCCAAGTACACCTTCCTCGACAAGTGGAAACGCACCGAGCAGGACGGCACCGTGCGCGAATATGCGGGCACCCACGGCAACTGCGACGTCAGCAATTGCATGGGCACGCCGGACCATAAACTCAATCTGCGCGCGACCTGGGAGCGCAGCAACTGGCGCGTGTCGGCCAACGTCAACTACCGCGGCCCGATCGACAACACCTTCTTCAAGGACGATCCCGAAGGTTGCGCCAGCCACTTCGCCAATGGCGACGATGCGCCGAGCGATTGCGAACTGGCCTCGTTCACCACGGTCGACCTGGTGCTGCGCTGGAAGCCGCAGCCGCGCTGGGAAGTCTTCGGCTCGATCCAGAACGTGTTCGACAAGCAGGCGCCGCTCGATCCGCTGACCTATGGCGCGGTGTCGTACTACCCGTTGGACTATTACGGTGCGATCGGGCGCTTCTTCACGCTGGGGGCGAAGTATGCGTTCTGATCTGAGGATGACTGGACGCGTGGAGTAATTCGGTCCAGTGGACCGAAGTAATTCGGTCCGGTGGACCGAATTACAAGCCGTCCACCCTACATCAGGTTCGCGTGGGGTGGACGGCGTCGATCAACCGCCGAAGTGGTAATTCAACTCCACATACCCGGTGCGGCCTGCCGGGCTGTAGCTGCCCACCGCATAATTCGGCCAGCCGCCGGTTGTATCGTGCTTGATGCGGTCGAAGGCATTGTTGACGATGGCCGACAGGGTCAGGCGGTCATTGACGCGGTACACGACGCTGGCGTTGACCAGGGTGGTCGGCGTCAGGTAATCGGTTTGCGCCGAGTTCGGGATCTTGCCGTAGCGGGTGGCGAATAGGGTCGACGACCAGGCGCCCGCGTTCCAGTTCAGGCTGGCCGCCAGCTTGTCCGGCCAGTCCGAACTGGTGAGCGAATTGAGTTCGTCGCGCACGGTGTCGCCGGCAAACTGTTTCGAGCGGCGGGTCAGCGTCTTCGAATAATTGCCGCGCAGGGTGAAGGTGCCCAGCGCCGCCGTACGAAGTGCGTAGCGCGCGCTGACGTCGATGCCGCTGCTCGATTCCTGGGCCGCATTGATCGGGTTGACGCGGATCTCGCGGATCTCGCCCGGACGCACCGGCGAGTTGGCGGCGTAGCGCGTGATGCGCGAGATCGTGTCCGCGCACAGCGAGGAACCGATGTCCAGCGAGCCCAGGCGGCAGGCCGCTTCGTCGCGCAACAGCTGGTCGGCCGACAGATTGGTCACCAGGTCGTCGATCTTGATGTCCCAGTAATCGACCGAGGCGTCGAAGTTGGTGCTCGGCGACCAGACGATGCCGGCGCCGTAGGACTTGCCCTGCTCCGGCTTGAGGTCGGTGCTGCCGTACTGGACGTAGTCGGCGCCCGGCGAGTAGCTGGCGAATTCGCAGTTCGCCAGCGGCTGGCCGGTGGCGCCGCAG